>Ga0075520_1000681_pt1 | contig 15384 bp, 12 predicted proteins | sample NGEPerB_FD_75100 | JGI IMG/M metagenome (GOLD analysis project Ga0075520, IMG submission 75100) | Arctic peat soil microbial communities from the Barrow Environmental Observatory site, Barrow, Alaska, USA - NGEE PermafrostAB12-B | ecosystem: Environmental > Terrestrial > Soil > Wetlands > Peat ... | reverse complement strand
TTATATGCCACTTATAGAAATTGTGATTTCGAAGTGTTACCGCAAATATAGCGCGTGTCTTCAATCAAATCTGAAAGACTTGCTTGCACGAAAGGCGCTGGCAATGGAGGGCTCATCGGCGAACGGTGAGCCTGGCCAATCGGGATTTCTTGGTCGGGGCGGGCAGATTCGAACTGCCGACCTCACGGACCCGAACCGTGCGCGCTACCAAACTGCGCTACGCCCCGAGTATGACTCTCGGCGGGGGCGCAGGATGGGCCCTTCGAAGCGACATGTCAAGGTTCGGCCCACCATTCCGGCGCGATCCCCGGCGTGTTTCATGACTCTCCTGCGTGACGACGCAGAGCTCCGACGAGCTCAGGTACCAATTGGAAAAGATCGCCGATCAGGGTGTAGTCGGCCAGCGAAACTATGGGTGCAAGTGGATCCGAGTTGATTGCAACAACGATACGAGCACCTTTCATGCCGGCGACATGCTGAATGGCACCGGAGATGCCTACGGCGACGTACAGTTCTGGCGCTACAACCTTTCCCGTTTGGCCTACCTGAAAGTCCCCCGGCGCAAAGCCACCGTCGCAGGCCGCTCGGGTAGCACCTAACGCTGCGCCCAAAGTATCCGCCAAGGGACCCAGAACTTCGAAGAACCGTCCGGCAAGGGCTCTGCCGCCCGACACCACCACTCTGGCCTCGGTAAGATCTGGACGCGAATTGTCGACGGCATCGTAGCCGAAAAGTTCAATCCGACTTGCAGCGGCTTCTACCGGTGCGGCACCCAACGACTCAATTGGCGACATCGCGCCATTGGAACTCGCCGCCTCAAACTCAGCGTGCCGAATCGTGACAACGGTGCGCTCAGTCTCGCTTACGCAATAGGCAATGGCGTTGCCGGCGCATACGGGTCGTCGCCAGTGCAGGGTGTTCTCAAGTACTTCAATTCCAATGCAGTCACTTACGAAAGCGGAATTCATTAAGCTCGCCAAACGTGGCAGTATATCTTTTCCGATGGCCGTTGCCGCGCCCAGGATGTGCGATGCATTCGCAAGTTCCATGACTTGGCGTAATGAAGGGGCGTACCTCTCCGCCAATGGCTCGGCCAGCAACGGATCGTCTACGACATAAACCCGCTGCGCACCGTAGCCGCGCACGGTCTCAGCCAAACCAGCGATTCCATGACCGAGCAGAACAAACGAATAGGATGTGCCGAGTGCTTGACTAAGAATTCTAGCAAATGTAATCGCGTGCAGGCTTGCCGGTCGCAATGCAACCGAATCTTTTGCTTCAAGAAAGACAATCACTTTTGACATGGTAGTGCCGACACGCTTACAGAACCTTGGCTTCACAGGTGAGTAATTCCACAAGCTCAGTGGGAGTCGAGACAACGCGACCCCCGAATTTCGTCGCGGGAAGTTCATAGCGGACGTAGCGCAATGTCCGCTTGACTGGCCGCTCCAGTTCGTCAATTTTGATTACGGACATTGGCTTTCGTCGGGCCTGCATTATCGCGGGCAGCGGGGCAAATCTTACGCCGGGAGCATAGTGAAAATCATTGGGAGTTATACTCGAACGTACTGCGTCCGGTGTCACAATGCGAAGATCGACGGTCACAACGGCCGGTAAGGTCACAATGACACGCTGAACTCCGCCATCTATTTCGCGCTCGACCTCCAGTCGGCTGTCGGTATGCGCGATGATTCGCGAAGCAAACGTCGCCTGTGGCCACCCTAGAATCGCCGCCAGCCGTTGGCCTACCTCGTTGCTGTCCCCGTCCACGCTTTGCTTACCCATCAAGACCAGGTCGCACGACTCACGTAGCGCCAGACCTGCCAATACCTGAGCCACGCAACCGGCATCGAGGCCGTCATCTTCTGCGACAACTCTAAACGCCCGATCGGCACCGGTCGCCAGCCCTGCTCGAAGCATTACTTCGGTGTCGGAAGGTCCCAAAGTGACAACGATTGTTTCGCCCTGCCTTTGACGCGGAGCGCGACCGTCTTCAGTGAGACGAAGCGCGGCCTCTAATGCATACTCGTCGAAGGGATTTGTCTTGCGCTCTAGCGATACGACGTCGAGGCGTCGATTGTCGTCACTAAGGCGAATTTTGTTTGCGTGGTCGGGGTCGAAAACCTGCTTGAGCGGGACGAGAATTCTCACGGATAGACCTGCCTCGACAGTTGGTGTCTGGGGCCACTAACAGAGTAGCCGGCAAGTTTGCACAACTGAATCACCGGCCGGGGCGGTGTGTCACACGTCTGGTACACCCGGATGGAGAGCGCGTCAACGCCTGTAAAACACCTCAACTCATTTGTATAGGCTTGCACCCTCGTAAAGCCGACTACGCTTTGCAACATGACTAAGCCGCCGGATGTTCTGGTGATCGGGACAGGGATCGCAGGTTTGACGTTCGCACTAGAAGCAGCAGAGCAGGGCGAGATACTTATTGTTACCAAACGACAGTCTCAGGATGGGTCGACGGTACGAGCTCAGGGGGGCATCGCGGCTGTTCTGTCACGGGATGACACTTTTGCCGAGCACATCGAGGACACGCACAATGCTGGAGCCGGATTATGCCACGACATCGTAGTTGACTTGTGCATTAGGCAGGCACCTCGAGCAATTGAGTGGCTGGTTCAATGCGGCGTTGACTTTACTCGCGCGGCGAATGGTGAATTTGACCTTGGACGGGAAGGGGGGCACCGACTGCGACGTGTCGCCCACGTAGGAGATATTTCCGGTGCTGAGCTGGAACGAGTGCTCTTGCAGCGAGTTGCTGATCATCCGAACATTCAGATTCTGCAGTGGCACACTGCAATCGATTTAATAACCATGAGCAAATACGGTGGCCCCGACTGTTGCGTCGGTGCGTACGTGCTCGACGAGAACACGGCAATTGTTCATAAGATTCTCGCGCGGTGCACGGTGCTCGCGACAGGCGGCGCGGGCAAGGTGTATCTCTACACGTCGAACTCAGACGTTGCCACGGGTGATGGGCTGGCTATGGCATTTCGCGCCGGCGCGGAAGTTGCCAATATGGAGTTTTATCAATTCCATCCAACGGTGCTTTACGAGCCTCGAGCAAAAAGTTTCCTTATCAGCGAAGCCGTGCGTGGCGAAGGCGCCCTACTATGCCTTCCTTCCGGGGAGCCCTTCATGAAACGACATCACGAAATGGGTGATCTTGCCCCGCGCGATGTGGTTGCAAGAGCCATCGATTACGAAATGAAACGAACGGGTTCTGATTTCGTCTTGCTGGATTCTACGTCCCGTTCCAAAGACTTTCTCCAGGAAAGATTCCCCGGGATATATGCCGAGTGCTTGAAATTCAATATTGACATGACCGTTCAACCTATTCCCGTAGTTCCGGCTGCTCATTACTTATGCGGGGGCGTTACAACGGATCTTCACGGCCGTACCACATTGCCCGGACTTTGGGCGATTGGAGAGGTAGCCTGTACTGGGCTTCACGGTGCCAATCGATTGGCCTCCAATTCGCTACTTGAGGCTGTCGTGTTTGCACGACGCGCGGCCGAAAGAATTGGTCAAATGTTGTCTGATGTCGGAGTGCAGCTGCTGCCTGATGTGCCTGACTGGGAGATTGGATCGGCTCAGCCCAGTGAGGAACAGGTTGTAGTAGCGCATAGTTGGGACGAGATTCGCCGCCTGATGTGGAATTATGTTGGTATTGTGCGCAGCGAAAGTCGTCTGCGTCGAGCAGCGCGACGAATTGCGGTATTGGAGGAAGAGATTCGCGAGTACTATTGGCAGCACACGGTGACTAGAGACTTGCTAGAGCTGCGAAATATCCAGACCGTTGCAGAGCTAATAATTGCGTCCGCGGCCAGCCGTCGAGAAAGCCGCGGACTGCACTACACCATCGATTACCCCGAATCCCACGCTAGTTTTGCTCGTGATACCGTGCTCAAGCGCGGTGTCATTGCCCACTTGCGAAGTTAGTAGTACTGCCGTCAATTCGAACTTGATGGTTAGGGAGTCTATGATGAGTCCTCATAAAATTGCATTGTGTTTGGGAGGCGGCGGTGTTACGGGCGCAATGTACCAAATTGGTGTGCTTGCTGCGCTTGAAGATGCCGTTGAGGGGCTGCAGGCTGACGGTTTTGACCTATACGTGGGCGCGTCAAGTGGGGCTAGCGTCGCCGCCGCATTGGCGGGGGGTCGATCCGTGCAACGGATATACCGCGCCATCTTAGATCCAGCAGACGACTATTTCCCCCTCGAGCGAAGGCATCTGCTACGGACGGATTTGGGTGAGTGGCGCAGGACTCTGGTATCTGCGTGGACGGCCTTGCGTCACGGAACAAAGAATCTAGTATCGAGGGTCCCAACGTCTCCGGCGGCACTTTGGGACGAACTAGACCGGTTCGCGGATTCGCTGCCTGCGGGTTTCTTTTCTTTTGACGCCTACGAACGATTTCTAGAGGACTTCTTCGTTCGGCGCGAAGTACCAAACCGATTTGCGGCTATGCCTCGCAGCCTTCGAATTATTGCGTATGATTTGGACAGTGGCGAACAAGTTCTATTCGGAAGCTCCGGATTTAATCACGTCCCCGTTACACGAGCCTGCATTGCCTCAATGTCAGTGCCTCCCCTGTATTCTCCTGTTCGCATTGGAACACGACAGTACATTGATGCCGGATCGGCTCAAGTTGCACACATTGATGTTGCAGCGGATGCTGGGGCAGATGTTGTAATTGTTATAAACCCCATGGTTCCCGTGATTGCGCAGGATGTACCAACGGGCCATGGTCCACGTTCAAGTCTGCGTGACAAAGGCATGTTTTGGGTCCTTAGTCAGGCCAATCGAATCAGTGCACATAAGCTTATGCAGGATACCTGCGCGCGGCACCGGGAGAAGGGTCGTGCCGAGGTAATATTGATTGAGCCTGAATCAACCGACGGCATTTTCTTTATGCACAATCCAGCGAGTTTCGCGGCCCGTCGCGCAATTTTAGAGTATGCGTATCGTTCAACGCGCTCCCGTGTGTCTCGATGGTTCTCTGTTGGATCACGAGTAATTGAGGTTACCGGATGGCGTCAACGCTCCGACAATACTTTGTGGCCACCGGCAAATCCTGCGGGCAATCGCGAGTAGGGTCAATGGTGACCGTGATATCCAAAATTCTTCCCGCGCTAGTGGTCGTATGTGTACTGACCCAGTGTACTCGGCGCAACCGGATTGGTGAACACATTTGGGTCATTTACGAAGGGGCACCGGTGCGCGCGTTTATCGTGGAACGAACGGGCGACGCCAGGGTGCGTGTGCAATTTGAGGGCTGCGACGCAACTTGGCAAAGGGAAATCACAAGCGACCGCATTACAGGCCGAGTCAGCGACGCCGAGGCGATGCGGTTGCCCGCACGACCGGCTTGTGCCCCAACCAGCGCAATACGCAAAGGGGACGCCGTAGGCCTCGCGGCTCAGTACAAAGTGGGCGATAGAATTCGGGTGAAATGGCGAGGTTCCACATACGGTGCAAGCGTTGTGGGGATTTTGGCAACTGATCGAGTGCTCGTTCACTATGACGGCTTTGAGAACGCTTGGGACGAAATTGTCCCGTTTGACCGTATAGACGGAGCGAGGTAGAGGCCCGCGATAACAGGTTTGGTGTCTTTCCCCCGTTCATGCCCCCTGGCATGAACGGGTCCTGCACACCTAGGGATGGAACGCGTGGAATTACTCTCCGGATGGAACCTACAATTTCGTGTGCCCTGTTTCGATGCCTTCGCGTGAGGAGACCGCCGTATAAATCAACGACATTTCTAAGTCGGAATGATGAGTTCGCGCGGGGTTACGAGCATCACCGGGCACCTTGCGGCAAAAGAATCAGCCTTCGCGCTCGCCAGACGGCTGCCGCGTGCTAGGTCGTTCGACCCCATGACAGAAATTGTCCGGTCCGACTTGCGTAACGTTGCGATTATCGCCCATGTTGACCATGGAAAGACAACTCTTGTTGACGCGATGTTTCGTCAAACTGGCGTGTTTCGGGAGAACGAAGAAGTCGTGGATCGAATCATGGACTCCGGGGAGCTGGAACGTGAAAAGGGCATTACGATCCTAGCGAAGAACTGTAGCGTTCGCTATCACGACGCGGTATTGAATATCATCGATACACCTGGTCATGCCGATTTTGGCGGCGAGGTGGAGCGAACTCTTCAAATGGCGGACGGCGCGATTCTACTTGTCGATGCCGCCGAAGGTCCATTGCCGCAGACTCGCTTCGTGCTCAATAAGGCAATTGAACTCTCGCTGCCTATTATCGTTGTTATCAACAAAATCGATCGTCACGATGCTCGCCCGGACGAAGTGTTAAACGAGATATTTGATCTATTTTGCGACCTGGAGGCCTCTGATGAACAGGCGAGTTTTCCGATTCTGTATGCGATTGGCAAGCACGGCATAGCGAAACGAAGTCTTGACGACGGATTGACCGACTTGACTGCGCTATTTGACACGATCATGGACAAAGTGCCGGCGCCTAGGGGTGATGTGGATGGTGGAACGCAAGTTCTGGTGCATAACGTGGAGCACGATGATTACGTGGGTCGACTCGCCATTGGGCGTGTCGTTAGGGGCCGCTTGGCGACCGGCCAAAATGTGGCATTGATTCAAGAACGAAGCACCTGCGTACAAAGAATTAGTGCCATGTATGGTTACGTGGGAACCCAGCGAGCCAAACTGGATTCCGCAACTGTAGGGGATATAGTCGCGATTGCTGGCTTCGAGAATGTGCAAATCGGGGATACCGTGACGACACCCGAGGCACCGGACGCCCTTCCCAGAATTCAGGTGGAGGAACCCACGATAAAGGTGGCTTTTTGCGTGAGCACATCCCCTTTTGCCGGACGGAGCAGCAAATGGGTGACATCGCGGCACATCCGAGAACGATTGGAACGTGAGTCCAAGCGCAATTTGGCCTTGCGCGTGGAGTTTACTGACGAGCCAGATACTTTCATTGTTCACGGCCGCGGCGAATTCATGCTCGCAATTTTGGCGGAGACGATGCGCCGCGAGGGCTACGAGTTTTGCGTGGGAATGCCGGAAGTGGTCGTAAAATCAATTGATGGCGAACTTTCCGAACCCGTAGAATTGGTGGTTGTGGATGTACCCGACGAATACGTTGGCCCCGTAACGATGCGACTGGGCGAACGTCGCGGACAAATGATCAAGATGAACAATCTTGGGTATGGACGTGCGCGCATTGAGTTTAGGGTCCCATCCCGCGCATTGATTGGATTCCGTTCGCAGTTCTTAACCGAAACACGCGGAACGGGTCTTCTAAATACACTATTTGACTGCTGGCAACCGTACCGCGGTTCTTCACTGCGCCGGTCTAATGGCGCCATTGTTGCAGATCGCGCGGGGACGGCGACGCCCTACGCACTATTTCACCTTCAACCACGGGGTGTCCTGCTTGTTGAGCCCGGAGCAGACGTGTACGAAGGCATGGTAATCGGAGAGCACAATCGGGCCAACGACCTTGACGTAAATGTCACGCGAGAAAAGAAGTTAACGAATATTCGGGCGTCCGGTCGCGATGAGAACGTTATTCTCGCTCCCGCGCGAGCCTTGAATATTGAAACGGCCTTAGAATTTATTGATCGGGACGAGATGGTCGAAATTGCTCCAGATTCCATTCGAGTCCGCAAACGAATTCTTGCGTGTAATCGTCGGCCAAGGCGCGACGGTACATAAGGCAAAGCGCCACTGAAAAGGGCTCTAGGCAATAAGGGTTTGCCGCAACGGCGCGAAATGCCCAAGTTCGGCAAGGGCTTGGGCCATTCGATCTAGAAGTATGCGCGTGCTCGACCGATCCAATGCGCTAATTGCCACTGAATTGCAGTCGGGCAAAACACCTGTGCACTCATGGTGCTCGAGCCGATCGACCTTATTGAGCACAATAAGCCGCGGTCGTTCATGGAGCTCAAGCTTAGCAAGGAGCTCGGTTGTCGCTCGCATGTGATCGGGGTGCTCGGGATCAGAGGCATCGACGACTTCTAGGAGCAAGTCCGCATCCGCAGCTTCCTCGAAGGTGGCGCGAAACGCAGTAAATAGCGTTTCTGGCATGTCCCGAATGAATCCAACCGTATCGGTCAGCACAATGCAGTGGCCGGTCGGCAAGGTAAGCTGACGGGCGCGCGGATCCAGCGTTGCAAATAGTCGGTTTTCGGCGAGTACGCCAGCGTGCGTCAGAGTATTTAGGAGCGTGCTCTTGCCGGCATTGGTATAGCCAACGATCGCGACCGTGGGAACTTCTGCAGCGAGCCTTTTTTGACGTCGTTGAGCACGCTGCTGAATCAGGTGAGTCAGCTCATTTTCTAGGCGTTGAATTCGTTCACGCGCGCGTCGCCTTCCTATCTCAAGTTTTGTTTCGCCGGGCCCTCTGCCTCCAATACCACCGGTGAGGCGACTCAATGCATCGTCGCGGGAGTCAAGGCGTGGCAGGGCATATCTCAGTTGCGCCAGTTCTATCTGCAATTTGCCGTCGCGGGACTCGGCGCGCTGAGCGAAAATGTCCAATATGAGTTGTGTTCGATCGATGACCTTGAGATCTGTGTGACCAGCAATCCCACTTACCTGCGCCGGAGTGAGCGCACTATCGAAAATAAGCGTTTCTGCGTCTAACTCAATGGCGCGCAACACGATGCTTTCCAGCTTTCCTCGACCCACTACGAATTTAGGATCCAAGCGATCTCGAATTTGAATGATTCGATCAACCACCGCAACTCCAGCCGTTTCGGCAAGACTTGCTAGTTCGTCAAGGCGCGAAGTGGCTCGGCGTGTGGCACCAGTCCGCTTCTCAGACACATGTACCAAGATCGCACACCCGTCCTTTGCCTTGACTTTGCGCGTGTTGGAGCGCTTGGCGAATTCCTGTTCCAGGGAAGCAATCAGGGCTCCAAAATCCGGCTGGGGTTGCCCAAAGTGAAATGGCCCTTCAACTCGACAAGGCAGATCAATTGCCGAATAGGTGGGTACGTTATAGGCAAAAGTGAATTGCCGGGGTTCTCCCTCGGGACTGATCAAAACTGCAGCAACAAGATCGAGTCGAAGCCGCGTCAGATCTGTAAGGTCGTCCTGGGACAGGGGCTCATTGTACAGGTGAGTATGAACAAGACGGACTCCTCTGAATCGCCCCTGAGCGGCGCGTAGTCGCCCAATATCGGGTAGCATCAGTCCTGTGGCAGTTCCGATAATCACCGAATCGACCGAGCCGGATCGGTGAACCAGTACGCCAACTTGGCGCTTGGACTCCCGCGATGCCTCGGCTAGCGACTGCATAAGTTCAGTCGTCGCGATTCTATCCGAGGGGACGCGACGTCGGTAAATACGCTCGAGCGTTCTTAGGGCCTTGGGGGCCAGCCCGGTCGTGTTGCCTTGAATTTCTACCATCGGGCCGAAAAAGCCATATTCATGACCGATATAAGCACTTCCATAACAATGTGCATCAGGACTATCCGAATCGGCCGGACTTCTGGGGTAATTGATCGGTAAAATCTAGCCCCTGGCGCTGGTTTGCGCGCAGCTGACCTTCACGGCCATTTGGCAGGCAACTGCGATTTGAAGTAATTGTAGACTCTATGCTTCGCAGGGTTGGCACAATCGCGGCGAATTCCTATCGCGAAAACGTTCGGGCGCGCATCTTTCATGGGCTTTTCGCGCTTGCCGCAGCAACGGCTGGCTATTCCCTGATCGTGGGGGCCTACGCACTGCGCGACACGTTACGCGTTGTAAGTGATTTGGGTTCCGCCTCGGTATCTCTGTACGGCTTGATCGTGGCCGTCGTAATTGGAGCCACATCGCTTTTTCGCGAGATTGAATTGAAGACCATTTTTCCAATTCTAGCGCGACCGATCCAACGTTGGGAGTACCTGTTAGGAAAATTCTTGGGAACCTGGCTAACGCTTGCTGTCTTCATCTTGGCTGATACGGCAATACTCCAGAGCTCGGTCGCCGTGCTCTCTGGGAGAAGTCCTTGGCTGGTAGTTGTACTTTGGGCCGCAGCGTTGGGTTTACTAGTCACAATCATGGTTCTAGCTCCCCGATACCGAACCTTTGCTGTCGTGCCTTGGGCAGTTTTGGTATTCGCGATTGGTTGGTGGTTGGCCGCCACTGCACCAGACGATCGGCAGGTCCTGACTGCGTCAGCGACCTTAGCGCTCTGCGAAGTTGCTATAATTAGCTCAGTGGCGACTCTTTTTTCTGCGTTTTCATCGCCGTTTCTAACGGCGATGTTCACCTTCGGAGTGGTGCTCGTGGGTCGCTCTGCCGATACTCTGACGCATTTGCCCGTGCGATTTTTTGGAACTGCACTCTGCAAAATTGCGTCGACAATTGGAATGTGCGTTCCCAATCTAATGGTGTATTTGCCACCGCGCGGCTTGCTTACAGGACAATTGGCTGGGGTGTCCTTGTTCGGCTATCTATTTCGTTCTGCACTGCAGGCCTTGGGGTGGTGTGCGGCGCTACTGGCAGTGGCCAGTCTCATCTTCCAGAAAAGAGACTTTCAATGAGCGGCCGAGCCCGACTTTGGGTGGTGCTACTGCAATTGCTGGCGATGATTGCCGTTTCGGGTGTGGCCATCGTAGTCCAACTTTCCCGGGAGGCAGAGGTCGCGCTCAATTCCAGCGATCAAGCCTTTGACAAAGGAGAGCTTAAGGGATCCTTGGTAGAGGCCTATCGTGCTTCGCTGTTGTCGGTGTCGGGATCTTCCATTCAAAGGCGGGCATCCGAACGAATCGAGGCAATTGCGGTGGGTTCCGAGGCTACAGGCCGACCCAGGACAGCATTACTCGCGTGGTCAAGCTTGTGTGCGGTTGCCGCCGCAACCTGGAACACTATTTCAACGGACACGAGGCTTGGTCAGCAGATTGAGCAGCACATGGCTTACTCTCTGGACAAGGCGACGGGCGTACGTGCGCGCGGTAGTGCGCGTTCCGAGCTATTTGCTGTGGCCTCGTTACGAACAGAGAAGCGCTGGGTTGGCCGTGGCGCGCTACCGGTGGTGGCGGGGTTCCTTCTTGGAATATTGGGAATTATGGTGCCAATTCGAAACAGTCGCGCCTGGTTTGGCGCACGTGCTTCCGGCGTATTGCTGGTTGGCGGTTTGTATTTTGCTGCCGTGACGAGTTGGTGTATTGGCTGGATGCTCGCGTAGTTGAGAAATGCAGGCTTATGACATCTAGTTCCTCAGTACCAAAAGGTGATTGGCTGGCTAGCATCGCCAAATTCTGCGAATATCTCGAGCACCAGAGGCGTGCATCTAAACACACGATTTTGGCGTACAGACGAGATCTTGAACAATTTGGTGCATTCGCAAGGGAGCGCAAGAGTGCCCCATTGAACCTCCAGCACGTTGACAAAACCCTGATTCGAATTTGGTTGGCGGACGTGTCGCGCAGCAGTCAAACTTCGACGTTGAGTCGCAAGTTGTCCAGTATTAGAGCCTTCTTCCGGTACCTACAACGGTCCGACCAATGGCGTGATAACCCTACGCAACTGATAGGCAGCCCTCGCGTGTACCATAAACTTCCGCGACTTCTCAACGTGGATCAAGTAAGTCAGGTCGTACAAGCGCCTTTGGACCATGAGCCTTTGAAGCCGAACACCAAACTGCGTGATAGCGCACTATTGGAGCTCCTGTACGGCTCTGGGCTTCGGGTAAGTGAAGCTGTCACCCTTAATTTGGAGTCGATTTCTCCAACGACGCGTGAGGTTCACATAATCGGCAAGGGCCGCAAAGAAAGAATTGTTCCCTTGGGTTCGAAAAGCTGCACGGCTTTGCTCGCTTACCTGGAATGTCGCCCACAATTAGCTCATCCGCGCACAGGCGTGATCGATAACAGTGCGTTGTTCTTGACCCGACTGGGCAAGCGAATTTCCGTTCGTTGGGTTCAACTCTTGGTAAAGCGATATGGGGCGACTGGTGCCGGTCGTTCGGACGTACACCCGCACACCTTGCGGCATTGTTGTGCCACTCACATGTTGGAGGGGGGGGCTGATCTTCGGGCGATACAAGAATTTCTTGGACATAGCAGCCTAGCAACCACCCAGCGTTATACGCATCTTTCGATTGAGCAGCTCGTTCATGTCTACGATGGCGCTCACCCTTTGGCTAGGACGCGAACTAACAAGAGCACTCGGCAAAAGCGATAGTATCATTGCTCCAACAAACTCCAAAGCGGTAACGTGATTGACCTCTGACGATTCCTCCGCAAACAAGCCAAGCGCTCTGCGTGCTTCGCCCGAAAATGCGCGGGCTTCGGATGCTTTTGATCCCGCTAAAGAGCCTAACAAAACCGAGCAACCAGATATCAATCGAGGCGGTGGCCTCGATTGCGCCGCATTAGAAAATTTCGAATCGGAATCATTCCTTCGTGCGTTACTTCGTGCGCAAACCCTTGTGTGTCTTTTTCGGGGTGTCTTCGTAGGGGCTATTGGCGCATTGGCTGTAGCGGCACTTGAAACCTATTCGGTTAGTCGCGCCGTTGCTGAGATGCCAAATGTGCTTCGGCTGTGGGCTTCGGATGCGGGCCTTGTGGTGCCGGTTGGCATCCTTCTTGGCCTATGCGGGGCATTGGCGGCGCTTGCGCTGCACGCGCCTAATGTGCCCTCCTGGATTCGACTGCGACGTTGGCTGAGCCCGATTGAGCCCCGGCGTCGGGCGCGTCTGGCAGCAATCGCGCTAATATCCCCAGTAGTTTGCACACTGTTTGTTCTCGGTACGGCACATATATCGGTACGAGTGCTCTCTGTTCAAGGAGCCTCGGCTGCGCTTGGTGCATTGATGGGCGCTGCTGCCATCGGCACAAGCCTTTTGTGCATTGGCGTCATTTTGGGTCTCGCTCGGATTGTGGGCGTGCGGCTAAGAAAGAAGCCCCCGGACCCAGTCAGAGCGGGCATAATTGGGCTTTTTTGCGGAACGCTTATATTCGTGTTGCTTGTAGGATTAGGCAATACGAGTGGAGCCGGGGAACCGTTGGCAATGTTCGGTGTCTTTCGCCGGCAGGAATTGGACTTGCGAGCGCCACTGTTCTCTCTATTGCTGTTAGCTATGGGGTACTTGAGTGGATGGTTATCGCAAAAGGTGCACTTGAGGGGGCTCATTCTGGGAGCGCTGTTGCCGACTGCTCTTACCGGCTACTCTGGAAAAATTGGCATGAATAGTAGGGCCGTTTCCAACGCGATCGAGCGAAGCTCGCCACTCGGACGAATCGTGCTCGGCCCTTTGCGGCGATTTACGGATCACGACAAGGACGGCTTTTCAGCGTCTTTTGGTGGCGGCGACTGCGATGACAATAACGCAGCGATAAACCCCAGCGTTGACGACATACCTGGCAATGGCATTGATGAAGACTGTTCTGGAAAAGATGCGGCGATTGTGGCCAACTCGCCGGCATCGGCGCGACCTACGGGTTCTGACTTGCAAATCACGGTTTCTAGGAATCTCAACTTAGTGCTACTTACGGTCGATACGGTTCGCGCGGATGTGCTGTTTGACGCACGGCACGTGGTGCCTGAACTGGAAAAACTCGCGCTAAAGAGCATTGTTTACACGCACGCATATGCGCCTGCTTCGTATACCGGAAAAAGCGTCGGCCCATTTATTATCGGAAAGAATTCGAGCGAGACCCAACGGGATTTTTCGCATTTCAACGCATTCAAAAAAGAATTGTTTGTTCAGCAGCGGCTACAAAGCTCTGGAATTAGAACAGTAAGCGTCCAAGGATATTGGTACTTTTACCTACCACCCTATGGCTTCGAGCGGGGCTTCGACCTCATAGATAGTAAGGCTTCGCCTGGACAAGGCTACATCGAGGGTGATCGTTCAACCAACGCCGATAAACAAGCTGATCAAGTGATTGAACAATTGAAGAATGCGGAGAATACTACAAAGCAATTTTATCTTTGGTCCCATTTTACCGATCCGCACGCGGAATATGTTTTGCACCCGGGTTTCGATTTTGGCAATGACTCCCGAGGCCGGTATCTGGGCGAAGTGTCCTTCGTCGATCATCAGTTGGGACGCATTTTCGAAGTCATTTCGAACAGTTCATTTGCCGATCGCACGGTCATTATCGTCACCAGTGATCATGGCGAAGCGTTTGGCGAGCACGGCATGCTGCGACACGGGTTCGAATTGTGGGAACCGTTAATTCGTGTTCCGCTTATAGTCTTTATTCCGTCGGGCAAAGGTCGGCAGGTTGACGCAAGACGAAGCTTGATAGATCTCGTACCGACAGTACTCGACTTGATGAGCGTGCCATCGGCGTCAGGCCAAGGTGTGGATTTCCTTAGTGGCCACAGCCTGGCGCCTGAATTACTGAACCCCGAGGGATCTCAGCTTGAAGAACGACCGGTATTTGTCGACATGTCGGCTGGCCCTAACAATGCAGAGCGACAGGCGTACATCTATAAAAACCTCAAACTAATTGCATCGATGGGTCGGCCGCTCGGATTATATGATTTGGCAAGCGATCCCGAGGAGAAGCACGACCTGCTCGACAATGAGCAGCTCAGAACAGCGATTACGGCTGAATTCAAGGCCTTCCGCCATGAACTTCGAGTTGTTCACGTCGTGGAATCGAAGTCGAACTGACTCGCGCCGGGTCCAAGTGTTAGATAGGTTATCCAATGACCTCATCGCCGCCCCGCCGTGTACGGTTCATCAAAGTTGAGTTTGCACCTAGCAGCGGGTGCCTGGGAAGTCTTGTCGCAGTAGTGACTGACTTCTGTCGCAATGTCATTGATGACCCTGACGTTGTATTTGCATTTCGGATGGCTGCATTTGAACTTACTGAAAATATAGTCAAGTACTGCTCGGGGGATAGAGCAACAATTGAGATCTCCGTCGACAATACTTCATACGGCGCAGAACTCGTGCTGACGGCGGAAAATCAGGCAGATACCGAACGTCTTCGAGACGCCGATGAACGCTTACTGGCTGGCGAAGCTGCGGAGGACCCGGTAGCGCACTTCGACAAGTTGGTCAGGGACACACTCAATTCGCCCAATGAGTCACGTCTAGGTTTGGGCCGTCTGCGGGCTGAGGCGGATCTTACTGTGTCGCATCAAGTGAAACAAGACACGATTTCAATTCAAGTTCGACGTCGAGTACTGAATGCGGGCTCGGGAGACAAGTAATGGCAAAGAATCTCGAACGAGTCAAAAAGGACGGATATTCTATCGAGGCTCGTGAACGTAGTCAGCTTTTGTCTGTTGTGTTGACCGGAACTTTCGACATGACAGCAACGCAGGATCTGCAGAAGTTTCTGGAAGAAGTGAGGGCCGAAGTAATTGCGACCAAACCCCGAGAACTCGAAATGGATGTGTCGTCGGTATACTATCTGGGTTCGAGCTGTATAAAGGCAT
>Ga0075520_1000680_pt1 | contig 15389 bp, 12 predicted proteins | sample NGEPerB_FD_75100 | JGI IMG/M metagenome (GOLD analysis project Ga0075520, IMG submission 75100) | Arctic peat soil microbial communities from the Barrow Environmental Observatory site, Barrow, Alaska, USA - NGEE PermafrostAB12-B | ecosystem: Environmental > Terrestrial > Soil > Wetlands > Peat ... | reverse complement strand
GGGCCCCGCATGGCTCGGTGGACGCTACTACGACGTCGAATGGACTACCGACAACGTTCCGGCGTTCATTCGAGAAGGTGCCATTTTGCCAATTGCAGGTTCTGTTCAGCATTCAGCCCAACTTGCAACCGCCTCAATTACATTTCGTTGTTACGGCAACCCGGCGAAGGGTCGTTATTGGCAAGATGATGGTTCGTCACTGGGCTACCAGCGCGGACAGTACAATGAATGGATTGTTTCGCTGAAAGGCCAATGCTTCAGGGCAAAATGTGTGCATCGCGGATTCGCGCAACCCGACCGCCGTTACTTTTACGACGCGGGGGGCCGGCGATTTCCGCTAGAATGGGGCAGCAAAGTTACAGATACTGACTAATTATATTCTCAATCTGCTCCTGCTTGCCGCTGATTAGCGGTACATTTTCATGAGACTCAGCAAGCTTAGCCAGCTCTTGTAGTTTCAATTCGCCTCGCGAGAACCGAAGGCCTTCGCCTTCCTCAAAGGATTGGTACCGTTTAGAACGCATCGCCACCAATGGTGACTTATCGATGAGCGTAGTTGCGACTTCGAGCCCCCTTGCAAAAGCGTCCATACCGCCAATGTGGGCAATAAAAAGGTCCTCCAGATCGCTGGAATTCCGACGAACCTTGGCGTCAAAATTTAGACCGCCTGTTGTGAGTCCCCCCGCACCTAGAACGACCAACATCGCCTCGGTTGTTTGATAGATATCCGTTGGGAATTGATCGGTATCCCAGCCATTTTGAGGATCACCTCGGTTTGCGTCGATGCTCCCTAGCAAGCCGGCGTCCGCCGCAACTTGGAGCTCGTGCGAAAACGTGTGTCCCGCCAGCGTTGCATGATTCGCTTCGATGTTTAGCTTGAAATCTTTTTCGAGCCCTTGGGCTCGTAAGAATCCAATAACGGTTGCCGCATCAAAGTCATATTGGTGTTTGGACGGTTCCATGGGCTTCGGTTCAATCAAGTACGTGCCCGTAAACCCACTGCTGCGACCGTAATCCCGGGCCAATCTAAGGAACTGGCCTAAGTTATCGAGCTCTCGCTTCATATCCGTGTTCAAAAGGGCAGTGTACCCCTCACGACCGCCCCAAAATACGTAGTTCTGACCGCCCAGCTCAACGGTGACATCAATGGCACACTTCACCTGGGCCGCCGCATGCGTTAGCACTCTGAAATCGGGATTGGTTGCGGCTCCGTTCATGAAGCGCGGATCAGAGAAGAGATTGGCCGTACCCCACAGCAATTTGACTCCCGTTGCTGTTTGCCGCTCTTTAGCCAGTGCAACCAGAGTTCTCAGATTGTTTTCCGATTCGCGGACAGTACTGCCCGCCGGCGCCATATCCCTATCGTGAAAGCAGTAGAACGATACGCCAAGCTTCGTGAAAAACTCGAAGGCTGCGTCTAAACGACCTTTTGCTTTATCCAAAGGCTCCGAATAGCTGTCCCAAGGAAAATCGCGCGTGCCCGACCCAAACGGGTCCGAACCCGTGCCGCAAAAGCTGTGCCAATAGCAGACGGCAAATCTCAAGTGCTCTTCAAGCGTCTTCCCTTTGATACGCTTGTTCTTGTCATAGAATTTGAATGCAAGCGGATTATTTGATTCCCTGCCCTCAAAAGGAATGCTTGAGATACCTGGAAAGTATTCCCTATTTCCAATAAACGGTGACATTTTTCGGATCCCTCGATAGGTTCAAACGAATTTCGGTTTGAGAAGTTCCATAACTTCAAGGTACTCGCGATACACTGTTTCGTAACGTTCTCGATTATCTGGGTTAGGCAGGAGGTCGACGCCGTCACTGGGGACATGTTCTGCGACTAGCTCGTCTATTGGCTGTGTCTGACCTCTCCGCCCTTGAAACATCCACCACGCTTGCAAAGCTGCCCCAAATGCAGCCGTCTCCTCAACAAGGGGACATATCACCTTGCGACCGAAGACATCGGCCATCATTTGTCGCCACACGCGGCTTTTCGCGCCGCCTCCCGTCAATCGAATCGACGTCGGAGCAAGACCCAAATTGCAAAACGCGTCTTGCCCGTAGCGTAACGCAAAGACGGCTGCTTCCATGGCTGAACGAACCAAATGGGCACGCGTGTAGTTCCGTGGCGTAATCCCAAAAATGCAGCCACTGGCACGAGGAAAATTCGGAGTTCTTTCCCCGTTATAGTACGGCAATGTAATTAGCCCGTCGGCCCCAACGGGCACGGCAGCCGATAGCCGGTCAATTTCTGACAACGGCAAATCAAACAGGAGTCGATTGAGCTCAGTGGCGACGGTGCAATTCATCGTACAAACGAGGGGCAGCCAGCCTCCCGTGGACGAACAAAATGCTGCAACAAGCCCGTCGGTGTCGATGACGGGACCCTCCGAATATCCATACAGCGTACCTGAGGTTCCAAGGCTTGCGGTAAATGCGCCTGCACTGGCGCAGCCGGTTCCGATTGCCGCCATCATGTTGTCTCCGCCCCCAGCCGCAACCCAGGCATGTCCCGGTAATCCGAGCAATTCGGCAGCTCGCGCGCTAATTTGCCCGCAGGCCGCCTGTGGTTCGACTAGCGGCGCAAGACAATCCAATAGATTACGACCCTTGTCTATGGCACAAAGGACGGCTTTGGACCACTTTCGCTGCCGAATATCGAGGAAGCCTGTCCCCGAGGCGTCACCGGCTTCTGCCGCGTATACACCTGTTAGGAAATAGTTCAAATAGTCGTGCGGCAACAAGATATGCGCCATGGCGGCATACGCATCTGGCGCATGCCTCTTGAGCCAAAGCACTTTGGGGGCCGTGTATCCAGCCAGTATTGGATTCCCAACCTCTGCGATGAGGCGTTCCCTTCCCCCGAATGCTTCCGTAATACTGTTGCACTCATCTTGCGTGGTCGTGTCATTCCAAAGTTTGACCCGGTACACGACGCGACCCTCAACATCAACCGGAACTAACCCGTGTTGTTGACCGGAAACGCCGATGGCGCAAACGCATTGCTTGAGCCCTGGGTCCAAACGACTGAGACAATCCGAAACGGCTGATATCCACCAACCCGCATCTTGCTCGCTCGTCCCATCGCTACGCTGGATAATGTCATGAGCTGTTTGCGTAGTATCCAAGATGATCTTTTGCTCTGGATCGTAAACAAGCACCTTCGTACTTTGAGTTCCAAGATCGATTCCCAGGGTGAGTTCGTTTTTGGACATGACGACCAGCAATCAACACACGCTGGCATGTTGTCACCAATCTAAATGGAGACGCAAGCCAAGATGCTCGGGTAACATGCACAATCTTCGCACCGCAATCAGGGGGAATCGTGCAGTCGGCAGCATGCCGGCCCTGGTCTTGCGGCCGCTCAATGGCAACGAACCCCGCGGACAAGATTGCCCGCAGGCGCATCTCGGATCTGACGAAATCCGCAGCAGTGGCGTACCGGAATGTCGCATGTTACCACGGTCGGCATGCCAACGTCGGCCAGCCTAATTGACTGGATTGTCTTCACGGGCAGCGTCGTCGGCACGATGATAATTGACCGTCTCATTTGTCGTGGGCCACGCGGTCTCGTGGGTTTTCGCCAGGCTCTAGTTCGAAGCTGCCTTTGGATTTTGCTCGGGCTGGCACTCGCCGTATGGGTTGCCTGTCGCTTCGGAACGGCAAGCGCCATTAGTTATGTGACCGCATATGTGGTTGAAGAATCGCTGTCCGTAGATAATCTCTTTGTCTTTTTGGTGATATTTAAACATTTCCGCATCCGTGATGCGATGCAGAACCGCGTGCTGTTTTGGGGAGTGTTTGGCGCAATAGTATTGCGCGGCATATTCATTTTCGCGGGGGCTGAACTACTGCAGCGGTTCAGTGCTACGGCCTATGTATTCGGCGCAATCCTCATGTTTAGCGGGTTTAAGCTGCTCAGAAAAGAAAAGAACTTCGTCGACCCGGAGCAGACACTTGTATTTCGCGTTGCACGCAAATATTTGCGAACCACGCATGAATTTGATGACGATCGATTTTTCGTAAAGAAAGACGGGGTTCGACTAGCAACGCCCCTCGTGCTCGTGCTCATAGCCGTCGAGTTTACGGACATATTTTTTGCGGTGGATTCCGTGCCTGCCGTGCTAGCAATCTCCCAGGACATGTATATTGTTTATACATCAAATATTCTGGCCGTATTCGGACTGCGCGCGCTGTTCTTCATGTTGTCGGGCATGATGGACAAGTTTCACAAATTGGACATTGCTCTTTCTCTCGTGCTTGTTTTCATTGGACTAAAGATGGGGCTGCACCGGTTCTGGCAAGTCCCGAATGGGATAAGCTTGTGCGTGGTACTTGGCCTGCTCAGCCTGGGGGTAGCGTTTTCGCTACTATGGCCGGCCAAACCAGGTCCGGCAGCATCCGCCTAGGCTACCGCGAGGCAATGTGCCACGCCTGGCCGACGCATTCGTGCGAGGCTACCGTGCAATTCGAATTGCCCACGTCAAGCGTGCCAAGCTTTTCACAACATGGGGAATACGCCGAATCAGGTTTATTGAGGGAGGGCGCTTCTCCATGACTCGCACCGGAATTTCGAGCATCCTCAAACCTGCCCGCTCGGCACGTATCACTAGCTCACTAGAAAATACGTCCTTGTCGACAACACAGGCTTGAACGATTGGCAATATTATGTCCCTACGCAATGCCTTGAGACCATGGGTGTCAGTACCGCGAAAACCGACCAATAGACGTAGCAAATGCGTATAAAATTGACTCGCCACATGGCGAAGCAAGGGCCGTTGGTCCAGTGCACCCCCGACGAGTTTTGAACCTATAACAATTTCCGCTGCGTCGGAATTTAGCAATTCAACAGCTCGATTTTGAAATTCAACATCGCAAAGGTCAATCTCGTCACACAGAATATAACGGCCATGTGCAGCCTGAATTCCTTCTCTCAGGGCCCGACCATAGTTGGGTTCTGCTACGGAAATCACCCTTATTTGCGCGTACTTTTGAGCCAATGAATCCGCGACTTGCAGCGTATTATCCCGTGAACCATTTTCCGCTAGCAAGATTTCGTAACTCCAGGGCACATCCTCCAACCGTTCACGCAATTCGATAATTGCGGCGTGCAATATGGCCTCTTCATTGAAAATAGGAATTACGATTGAAACATCTGGTTCAATGGGCGTCACGTCAACAGCTCCCAAGCACTTCGCGCGGCTTCTTCCCCGAATCGCAAGGCGTCTTCCATAGCTGAATAGTTCCAACCACCGTATCGACCGGTGGATAAAATGAGAGCCTCTTGTAAGTACGGCTGAATATCCGCAAGAGCTGAGGCGTAAGCTTTGTCATAAATCACGTAAGCAAAGTCGATTTTTCGAGTGCGCACGAATTCTATATCGCTATCAGTAGCAATTATGCGCATCTCCCGCAGCGCACCGCAAACCATTGGCATAAGCTGAGCCATATCGGGCTGTTGGCGACTAACCAGCTCGACATAAAGGCTGCCGCAGCCATCCGGCACCAAAGCTGAAGAGAACTGCGAGTATGCCCCTACGCGATAAAACGGATATTTCTGCTCCGGCACATAGACCCAGTGCGCGTCGATGCCCGGGGGCCGCTTGAGCCCCACATCCAGATACCACAAGTGCGAACAACGCAGTGCGCGACGTGCTTTCTCGACCTTTTCTGGCAGGGTTCCCAGCAGATCCAGTAAAATAGGCAACGGTGAAGTATTGATTAAGACGTCGTAAGTTACGCTCTTATCTTTGAAATCAATTTGACGGTGCCGCATGTCAACATGCAGTACGTGTTGCCCAAGCTCCAAATGGCGCACTCGGCGTTGAAGTGACTTTGAGAACTCGCCAATTCCCAAGCGCGGGTACAAGAACTGCGCATTGTAGCCTAACGCTGGGCGCTCGAGCCCAACAGCCCCTGCAGCCACATCTTCTAAGTTCGGAAGCGGCACAAATCGCTCGCACCATTGTGTAGTGATCTCGTGCGCCGGTACGCCCCACAGCCGCGCGTTGTACGGCAGCATAAAGTGCTCAGATATGCCGTCTCCAAAATGTTGTCGACAGAACTCCTCGAAATTGCGCGGTGCACACACTTCGAAGCGCGATTGCGCCCGAATAAACCCCATCAGGCACTCGTACGCAACTTGGGGTGGTAGGCCGTACGTATTCGCCTGGTACGGGTACTTCGTATACGTTCCCTGTGAAAATATGCGACTTTGCCGCTGTATGAGCAAAGGTTCCTCATCCAAATATGACAGAATACGCGACTTGCGTTCGGCATCGCGCAGGTGAAGCAAGTGCCCCGTTCGATCGAAACGCCAACCTCCTTCCACCACCGTAATTGCATGTCCGCCCGCCACAGGAAGCTTCTCGATAACGCAGTGGGCAACCCCAAGTCGCTCCAACTCAAGGGCGGCACTCATTCCAGTGAGCCCTGCCCCAATCACGATGACGGGGAAATGGCGGGCACAGGCTTGAGACATGGCGGGCGGACCTTATGCAACGGTTGCGGATTTGTAAAGGCATCTAGTACATCAATTCTGTTGAATTGACGTACTAGGAATTCGCGAGGCGAATTCGGGTTTGGGCGAAGCCCAAGAAAATCAGGCCTGACCGTTGCTGCTGGAAGGTGGCCCAATAAGCTATGAAACAGGACTTTTTTGCTATGTCGGCACGCTTGAATCGTGGGACGTTGGCATAGGAAACGACGGCCGGCCAGTTCTGAAGGCCTTTGAAGCCCTTGGCACCCCTTCGTCAAACCGTGTTAGCTTCACATCAGCGCTGGTCCCGCGGCGCGATTGCCCAACTACAACAAGCCTCCCAAAGAGAACCGACTCCGATGGCGCGTCATTCCTCTCCAGCTTTTCCCCGTGAACGGCTACTATTTAGCTGTGATTGGCGATTTTTCCGTGGCGATCCTGACGACGGAATCGGAAAAGTAGAATACGCCAATCTTCGCGACTGGGTGCTCGCAACGGGCACTGATTTAATCAATGAAGGGAACACAAAACCAACACGTCCAAGCGGGCACCCAGGGAGCGACGTTACGTTCGTGCAACCGGGCTTTGATGACGGCGATTGGCGTCAGTTGGACGTGCCCCATGATTGGGCAATCGAGGGACCGTTCTCCCAGGACCTACCCGGCGAAACAGGAAAACTTCCGTGGCAAGGGGTCGGCTGGTATCGAAAACATTTTGAGATACCCAAGGAAGACACCGGCAAGAACATCTATCTCGATATCGACGGATCAATGGCACGCTCGGCAATCTGGCTGAACGGCAAACTTCTTGGCGGTTGGCCCTATGGGTATACGTCGTATCGTATCGAATTGACACCCCACCTGGTATTCGGCGGGGGAAACGTCTTAGCAATTCGATTGGAGAACCCGCCCAACTCATCTCGATGGTACCCAGGCGCCGGCTTGTATCGCAATCTATGGCTCGTAAAGACCGAGCCGATCCGCGTCCGCCATTGGGGAACTTTCGTTACGACTCCGCGCGTGTCGTCTCGCGAAGCGCTGGTCAACATCGATATTACTCTCGAGAACACGACCAAGGCCGAATGTGAGTTAATTCTAAATACTGAGATTTTCTCTCTAGATGCCGAGGGTAAACCGTCCTCGAGTCCATCGGTCCGAGCGGAGCCCTTCACCGTGACGCTCGGCGCTAGCTATCAAACGGTGCGCACGCAAGTAATGCAGATCAAGAAGCCCAAGCTGTGGTCGTTGAAGAAACGTCACCGCTATTTAGCGGTTACTACTGTCGAGTGCTGCGGCAAATTAGTAGACCGCGTCGAAACGCCTTTTGGAATACGGACGGTTCGTGTCGATCCCGATCGTGGCTTCTTTCTCAATGATGAACACGTCGTTCTCAAAGGCGTGTGCCTTCACCATGATCTTGGCGCCCTTGGAACCGCCGTTAACACCCACGCTCTTGAACGGCAAATTGAAATCATGCAAGCAATGGGCTGCAATGCCCTACGCACCAGCCACAATCCGCCGGCCCCTGAGTTGCTCGACCTTTGTGATCGGATGGGCATGCTCGTTATGGACGAGGCTTTCGATTGCTGGCGACGCGGAAAGAAGGTGCCTCCGGACATAAAGGAAGACGACCCAAACTTCCGGTACCTCGACTATGCCCCAGCCTTTGACGATTGGCACGAACGAGACCTGCGGGCCATGGTCAGGCGCGATCGCAATCACCCAAGCGTGGTCATGTGGAGTATTGGCAATGAAGTCATGGAGCAATGGTATCCGGACGGGTGGAAACTGGCGAGTCATCTTGCCGGCATGCTGCGTGAGGAAGATCGCACCAGACCAATTACTTCCGCTTTCAACGGGGAGATGGCAGGCTACAGTGGGTTTCAAACCGCCGTAGACATTGTGGGATACAACTACAAGCCTCAAGCATACGCAAAGCTTCACCGCTCAAATCCAGCCATGCCCATCCTTGGAGCTGAGACCGCTTCAACGATTAGTACGCGCGGTGAATACTTCTTTCCCGTCACCGACGAAAAGATCCAAGGCCAAGTGAACTTCCAAGTAAGTTCCTACGATTTATCCACAACTCCCTGGTCCAATACCCCCGACGATGAGTTTCGCGGTTTGGATGAGTGTCCCAGCGTCGCAGGTGAGTTTGTATGGACGGGCTTCGACTACTTAGGCGAGCCAACGCCCTACAACTCGGATTCGAGCAATCTGTTGAATTTCACGGATCCGGAGCAGCGTAAGAATGCAGAACAAGAAATGTTGCGCCTGGGTCAAATTCGCGTACCCTCTCGCAGTTCCTATTTCGGCATTGTCGATCTGGCGGGTTTCCCTAAAGATCGCTATTATATCTACCAAGCCCGCTGGCGACCTAACCTGCGCATGGCGCATATTCTGCCGCACTGGAACTGGCCGGATCGCGTTGGGCAAGTGACACCCGTCCACGTTTATTCCTCCGCCGACGAAGCGGAACTCTTTCTCAATAAAAAATCACTCGGCAAGCGCAAGCGCAAGCAATTTCAATACCGGTTCCGTTGGGACAACGTCATTTATCAACCCGGCGAGCTCAAGGTCATCACGTATAAGAAGGGGAAGAAATGGGCATCCGCGGTCCGCACGACAACCGGTCCCGCAATGCAAATTGCAATGAACGCCGATCGAAGTCAACTTCAAGCGGACGGTTGCGATCTCGCATTTGTAACCGTATCCATAGCGGACGACCAATCGTTGGTGGTACCGCAAAGTCAAAATCTCATTGAATTTTCAATCACTGGACCGGGTAGCATTGTTGCCGTAGATAACGGCGATCCTACTAGTTTCGAACCTTTCCAGGGAACGCAGCGGCGAGCCTTTAATGGCTTGACCCTTGTTGTCATACGCACGGCTTCGGGCAAGCCCGGCAAGATTACCCTTGGCGCGTATTCAGAAGGGTTGCGAGGGGCAAGCGTGTCGATACTTAGCCAGTCCCCCCGCAGATGAGCCCGGGTGCAAGCCTCGCGGGCCGTCTGGATTCCCCAGCAAAGGATGAGCCCGGCAAAGGTTACGCCTACGGTGTCGTAAATTGAACGTTGTCAACTTCAAGATAACCGGGGTCGGACTTATCCGCCCCAAAATAACCCGTCGCGTTGCGCCCCAGCGGCGCCGGGTTGAACGCTATTCCGTTGATGTGTGTACGGACATGGCTCAATACGTCCATCGTTCCCGTGCCCCAGGATGGCAATTGGGCCGAATCAATCAATAAGTTCACGGAGTTCATTTGCATCGCGATGCTGCCAGACGCTACCCGCGTCCGCGTCAGTGCTCGACAGGTCGCCGGCGTCAGATTTGACGTTGTTGTTACTCGTGCCGGCGTCCTTCGGGTGGCGGATTAAATCCGGGGTAGTATCCGCCAAATCGCAACCGCTCGCTGTGCCCAACGAAAGCAGCGCGAGCGACAACCATACGGACGACTTGAGGTACATCCAGCACGAGCCGTTCACTGGGTAAAATACTCGCTCACAGGCATTATAGCGGATTTTCTGCGATCAGCGACCCCGGGGGGCCCTAATAGCGATTGCGCATTGCCCGGTGTCGCGAAAGTGAAACATCGATGGAAAGAGGACGCTATACACGAATGCCTCGAGGTTATTCATAGCCGTTATGCCTGCGTCCCCAGTAAACACGCTGTCGTTCCCACCAATGTAGTCTCCGAAAGAAGCATCAGGGGACGCTGGGCCGGCATCAAGGGAACCTGCCCGTTGTCCGGCATCACCGTTGGTCGGGCCAATTGAGTTGCCAGCATCCAGTTGACCGAGCGTGCCTGCCACAGCGACTACATGCACCGGCACCAGACCGAGTTCATCGAGGGAGACTGAACCATCGTTGTTCCCGTACTGTGAATCCGCAAGAGCCATCGGCTGAAATCGTAAAGACGATCCTGGCAAAGTAACGTCTGTCTGAAATAGGGTCTCTCCTCTTACCAATATGTTCAGTGTTTCGGAGGCTAGGCCTTGCAGATTGAGACCTACCTCGATGCCGGCGTCACTCTCAACTGAGCAGGCGGCGTATTGCAGATTCTGGCGAAACGACCAGGAAAAGGTCTTCTGTTCGTTAGCGCTTGTTGCGACACCGTTAATAATAGCGTTGATCCCGGTTGACGCATCTACCCCGGTAAACCCGCGTGCCGTCGTATAATTGTCGGTGCCCGCAGTTTGCATGTAGAGCGCGTCTTCCGGGGATACACCCGGGCCCAGTAAATAATCGTTACCGGGGTTGGAGACTCGAAATGAAAAGTCACAGTGCCCCAGTCCGTAGATGATGCTGACCTTCTGCTGCCCGGGCTGCTGCATATCCAAAACGCGTACATAGCCCGCCTCCGAATAGGGATTACACGCATCACCGTCAAGAGATGATCGACCCATCGAAACTACGAAACGAGTGAATTTGATGTGCCATCCATCTTCAGTGTCAAAGCCTTGTTTGACGGCGTCGTCAGATGAAGCCGTCACTAATAGGCTGGCAGGGATCGGTCGCGTGTCCTTGGGCAGGCAGGCAAACGCGCTTGAGGCCAACACCAAGAGCAATAATCGCTGAGAACTCAGATGCGGATGAATCATGATTAAAACCCCGCTTCCGCTCCAATGCTAGGGATGGTAATCGGTCCAATCACGGTACTATTGTACGTTTCTTTGCTCAACGTGACATTCATTACCTCGGCAATAAACGAAATCCAGGCCCTTTGACTCAGTTTCCAACGTTTTTCGAGACGCACATCGACACGATAAAATGCAGGGTTGCGGGTATCGCTAAGGGTCGGCTGAGCAATCACCAACCCTCCGGTTGGCGTAATAACAGGCGTGCCGCTGTAGAAGACTAACCGAGTTCCGGCACGCCAATTGCGGCCCAAGTCGTAGGCCAGTGCGGCATTTGCAACGTGAGTCCGGTCAAAGGCGCTTGGAAAAGTGCTGTTTTTGAGGGTGCGCGTCGAACGAGACAGGGTGTACGTCAGAAAGCCACCCAAGCGCTTGTTCAAACGGCGATGCAGAAAAAATTCAAAGCCGTAGGCTTGACCGTTGGCTCGCTGGGTCAGCGCATTGCCTATGCCACCGGTTGTCGTGTTGCTCCGATCACCCAACGCGTCATTCATGTTGTAAAATGCGTTGTGAAATAGCGTCGCAGTGGCCGTTGTTGACTCGGGAAGATCAACCTCGATTCCCGCGCTGGTTTGAAAGGATGATTGCAGCCCTCCTTGCAGATCGCCGGGTGTCAATCCAGGAATTGGCACGACAAACGACGGCGTCTGGTGAGCGACCCCGTAGGCATGAATGATCCTAAAATGATCGGTAATTTTATATTTTGCGGCAATTCTAGGATCCAGCGCGGGTGTCGTCGCCCCGCCGGACGCGTATACGTCAGCGCGCAGGCCAGGTGTCAATTCAAGCTGACGGCTCACGCTAATAACCAGATCAGACCAGGCTCCCAGGGCAAGGTCGGTTCTCGGCGGAAACAAATTGTTGAATCGAATTGTGCCCGGATCTTCCGGATCTGCGTACATCGCCTTATCAGCGATAAACCCATCCACGGTCGCATCCGCACCGGCCCGCCACAGCACCTCTTTTGACAAAGGATGGTGCAACACGGTTCTCACGGAAAGCATGCGGTCCTGGGCGTTCCTTTGATCGCCGATTCGCGTTTGATCAAAACCCAAGGTTACGGCCGTCCGCAGCGTCGTCGAATGACCAAAGTCGTGGTCGTAGCGCAAGTCGAGACGATAGAACTCAGATCCGAATACAATAGTCTCAATGCCATTGGTCGTCTGCCCAAGCAGATCATAGGAGCCAAAGCTGAAGGCTGTTAATCGATCTTTGGGTGTCAGGTCGTAGGTCACGCGAGCCTGGAAATCGCGGTATGCCAGGTCAACCTTCGGTGCAATCAGCGACAAGAGAGCCGCGGTGTACGAGTATCGACCTCCTAATAATACTGTGCCTCGCCCATTATCAAAGCCTGATTCCGCCAAACCTCCCAAATCGAAGAGGCGGATATTTCCCTCACCGTGTAGATCGGTGCGCGGACTAGTGACCTCACCGGATACAATCCCCCCGGCAAAACGACCAAAGCTCGCCGGGTAACCTCCGGGATACAGATCGACTCGATCAACCATGGCCGGGTGAATCACCGATGGGCCAAGCCCAACGTGATACAAGTAGGGCACGCGCACCCCGTCGAGAAAGTAGCCAACATTTCCAGGAGGGGCCCCGCGCACATAAAAGAAAGGTAGTCCCGAGAAAATAGGCGTTACTCCGGGCATCGCTTCAATTGCGCGAAATGGATCACCGAACGCGCCGGGCAGTTGACGCACTTCTGCCCGAGTAAACGAGGTAACAGCGGGAGCCAATCGCTCGCCTTGAACGGTGATGTCGATGGCATCTGGAGCGAGTGCTGTCGTTGCCTTGGCCGCTGCACTGCCACGCGGGTTCGATCGCGACACTTCGGGGACAGTTTTTTCCGGGGAGTCTGGCTCGATCGATGGAATCGTTTGGGGTGGCGGAGGCTCCACGAACGAGATCTGGAATCGAACTATTGCGGCCACCGGTTTTCCGTCGCGCGTCGCCGGCTCGAATCGCCAACTCGTCGCGGCTTGGGCCGCGGCGGAAGCGAAGGGCTCGTCACCTTCCGTTGCTCGTGCCTCCCGCACCGAACCATCCGCCATAATCGTCAGACGCAGGATAACCGACGCATCTCCCTTTCCCTCGCTCGGGTAAGGCACATCCGGTTGCATCGCGAGATGCGGCGGTACAATTGTTGGCTGCGGTTGAGCCACAGGGGCAACTGCAGCGGAAGGACTGGGCGATTCCGTCTGGGCCCGAAGTGTCGCTGTGCTCAGCACGACGACCGCAAATGCAACGTTGAACGCCGAGTTGCAAATCCGCCAACATCGATTCCATGGAATCGCGCCACTCGGGGCAATGGTTCGGGATGATAAGCGTGAAAAACCCAAGGCGTCGTACACGTGAGGGACCCGACCGTACACCTTCCGCTACGTCAAGTCGGGACTATTGGTTTCCTTCGGCTAGATATTGATGTTTTGGGCGGCACTTGAACTCAAGTAGCGTTGGTTCAAATGCCGCTCGATGGCCTGCAACTATGACCGGACCTTCACCGAGCGGCGACCCAACCCCCGTTGTCGGCAGGTTGGGTAGTCATGAATTGCGATGCGATGGCATCTGGGCCTGGCAAATGTCGCACCCTCACGAAAGGGCTGGGCTTACCTACGGCAGGCGGAGCAAGTTGGCAAGCGCGTGCCTCGGTTGCAAACCGAGCTCCGTATTCCTTGATGAGATCGCCACTCTTCTCGCCTTCATAAATAGTGAAATGGTCGTGGTCGGGGTAGATATCGCCATTTTCCGTTTTGCCAACGAGAATCCAGAACATAGCACCGGCCCCGCCTTCTTGCAGAATCATGTCATTCCAACGTCGGTAGGTTTCAACGCGACGGTCTTCGCCGTAATTAGGCTTCCCCGGGTCGAGACCCTTGCCCGGGTCTCGCTTAACAATGATGCCGTATTCCTCCATGATGGTGGGCTTTTTCGCGGCAAACGCGGCCTTGATATGGTCGTGCACCCACTCATAACTCCACTTGAGCCCGGTACTCCAAGTTTCAGGATACTGGTGATATGTGCCAAAATCGATGCCCTTGATCGCCAATAGCGCCTTATGGTCAACGCCATCTTTGCCCAAGTAGAAATCGCTTTTCTTCCCTTCGGCGAACTGACCTTCATCACCAACGGCGACCATGTGATTCGGGTCAAGCGCGTGAATGGCTTGACTTATTTCATCCGCCCAGCGGGGAATGGTTGTCAGATCCCAACCGTCGGGTGAGTCGAAATTGCGATAGTTGCGGATGCGGGGCTCATTGGCGAGCTCCCAGGCAAAAATGGTCGGATCATCGCGGTAAAGCATGCCGTCAATCGAGTTCTTGTGATTGACGAGGTGTGCCGCCCAATTCTTGAATGCCGTTTTGACGCGATCGTCGGTGTAGAACTGGTGATGTTTATTTAAGCCGTACCAGGTCAGGTACTGGTCCATGCCGCCAAAATCGCGCCAATTGTTGGTGAGCACCATGATGACTTTAACGCCTGCCTCGCGTGCGGCGTGCAGGGCGTAATCCACCATTTCAAGGCCGGTAGGGCCGTCATTGTAAGCGGGTCGCCTCGCCGCCGCATCCCAGTACTGCGTGTAGAAACCCTCTTTGGTGCCATCTTTCTTGTCGCCCGGATCAACGGGCGGCACCGTGTTATCCAGGGATCCACGGTCAATATAAGCCCACATTCGCATTACGGGCAGGTTCATGCGCTTGGCCCGTGCAAACACGTCGTTTACCATGTCCTTGTTCTTGAAGTTTAAGTAGTAATTGTTCGTCCCCTGAAAACAGAAGGGCTTGCCATCGAATTCGAATACCGCATTCGGTTGATTCGTGGGCACGATCGTGGGAGCCATATTCTTGTCGGAGGTGTCCATATACTTGGTTGCCGCCGTACTACTGGTGGCGGACTGGGGCTGCTTCAGGCGCAGGCAACCCGTCGCTCCCCCGGCGGCGATGGTTGCCGCGAGAATGAACGCTCCAAACACGGGTTGCTGCAAGCTGTGCGATCGATTTTCCATAAAACACCCTGGGGGCAATATCGTTAGCTCTAATCTGCGCCGAACCAGACGGCCTAAACTTTTTTCCCGACCACCGATTTACTAAAACGTTTCACTATCGTAATAATCCGAATTTCGCAACGCTCCTCGCAGGAACGATCGCCACTAACCGTCGCACTCCGAAAGGGGCCCGGGATGTTGGCGGATTTTACTCGAAATTGCTTGGAAATTCGTTGTCACTCGGGGTGGATTTTACTTGCAAACCGGGTATCTTCCGGGGCGCTCTTGGGTCGAGT
>Ga0075520_1000679_pt1 | contig 15389 bp, 14 predicted proteins | sample NGEPerB_FD_75100 | JGI IMG/M metagenome (GOLD analysis project Ga0075520, IMG submission 75100) | Arctic peat soil microbial communities from the Barrow Environmental Observatory site, Barrow, Alaska, USA - NGEE PermafrostAB12-B | ecosystem: Environmental > Terrestrial > Soil > Wetlands > Peat ... | reverse complement strand
GGAGCGTTGCACCTCAATAGACCGATCGTCGGCATGGCAGCCACAGCGGATGCCAAGGGGTACTGGATGGTCGCGTCCGATGGCGGCATCTTTGCCTTCGGTGACGCGCTCTTCTCCGGATCAAGAGGAGGTGTCGCTGGTTTCGATGCTGCGAGCATCGCCGCTGTTGGAGGTGGCTATTGGATCGTTTCTACGAACAACACGTGGACAGCGTTCGGATCAACTACTTCTCCATCAAATTCTGTACCATCGAGCACCCCTCTCCCATCCGTTTCACCAGTTGGGAAGTCTGTCCTCCACGTTGCCGGCAACGTCTTGGAAGGCGCCTCAGGAAGTCAGTTGCGATTGCTGGGAGTTGACGTGTCGGGAACCGAAGACGCGTGCATCAGGAACGATGGATTCTCGTGGGGTCCGCTCACCGCAAGCGAAGCCAAAGATATCGCCTCATGGCACGCCACAGCCGTGCGCATCCCGCTTAACGAGGACTGCTGGCTAGGGATAAACGGGGCGCCAGCACGCTTCTCAGGTGCTGCCTATCAGAGTGCGATGAAGTCGTGGGTTGCGGACTTGAATGCAGCAGGATTGGTCGCGATTCTCGACCTTCACTGGTCGGCTCCGGGCTCCTACCGGGCCACCCAGCAATGGCCGATGGCCGATGCCGACCATTCGCTTGCCTTTTGGAGCCAAGTTGCAAGCATGTTCAAATCCACACCATCAGTAGTCTTTGACCTCTTCAACGAGCCGTTCGTCGGTCGCACCAATCCAACGACTGCAGATTGGTCTTGCTGGCTCAATGGATGCGCGACTTCGTTCGCCTGCTCGCGGTGCTCACTGCCCGTGACCTATCAAGCGGTCGGCATGCAGCAGTTGTTGAATACGGTCCGCGCAGCTGGTGCAACTCAGCCCGTCATGCTCGGCGGGTTGAACTGGGCTGGCGATCCGTGTGGCACGACTGACCTCCGAGGGAATGGCGGTATATGCATGTGGCTGCACTTCAAACCGAGCGATCCGGAGAATCAGGTCATCGCCGACTTTCACACATACAGCTGGACCACCTGCGCTACGACGAACTGCTGGAACACCAGCATCCTGCCCGTGGCCACCGTCGTGCCGGTCGTGACGGGCGAAATGGGTGAGCGTGACTGCTCGGCCAACTACATTGATCAATACATGAGCTGGGCTGATCAGCACGGTGTGTCGTACCTAGCTTGGTCATGGGAAATGCCAACCTCTGGAACCACCGGGTGCTCGGCAACGAACATGCAATTGCTTTCCGACTGGAACGGCACACCCAGCACGACCGGTGCAGCTGGACCTGCCTTTGCGTCGCACCTTGCCAAGGATTGACGATCCGCCGGGAAATGAGCTTCCACCAGATCAGCCGCACATGCTGTCTTGAGGCACTTGGTCCCCAGCCTGACGCTTCGTCTCGTATGCCGGTGGGATTCCGGCCTGAGCCCACTGACCAAATACTCTTTGGATGGTTCGTCCTTGCCAGCACTACGATCCAAACCGTAGACCAGTCCTGCGACAGGCGCCCCAACACATGATGACGTCGCTGGCAGGCCCATTGCAAGACATCGGTCAAGCTGCGCGCTGGTGTCTAACTGCTGGCATCATCGAGCCCCCCCCAGAGACTCCGAGCGTCGATGCGTTCAGGGAGGAAAGCCAACTCATCCTTAGTGAAGGTCTCGCACCAGTGGCACTCCACGCGTTCGCCACTGGGCAGCCATGGCAAGATGATCCCGTTGCTGTGGCATTCCACGACGCCACGATGATGAGCCAATTCCGGAGCATGGCTGTCGACGTCGAAGGTGCGATACTCTTGTCCGCCTTCGCTCGGGTGGGCATTCCCTACGTCGTGATCAAGGGACCGGCTATCGCTCGACTGCACCCAGCGGGATGGCCCAGGCCCTACAGCGACATCGACATCGTTGTCCCAAGGCGCAACTTCATCGATGCGATCATGGGGTCGCACAAAGGGGGGTTCGAGTATTCCGAACGCTCAGTTCCCCAGTGGCGTTGGTTCGACCTCGTGTGTCGTGAAGGTCTCAATCTCCACAGCCCCGCCGGCGGGAATATCGACATCCACCATCACATTCCACCCTGGGCCCTCGCCTCAAAACTGACAGCTCGAGACCTCATCGAGCGGTCCATTCCATGGAAGCTATGTGGTAAGGAAGTTCGGATTGCGGCGAACGAGGATCTATTGCTGATCTCGGCCTTGCACGTGCTGAATGATCTGTGGAAGGGCAAACTCGGCCTTGCGTCGTGGCGTGACGTCATCGCCCTCATGACCGCGCTTGGAACCGAAGCGTCAGAGAGGGCGTTCGATCATGCGGAACTCGGTTGGCTATTTGAGCTCGCGACGACTGCATTGAGCGTGACTGTTCCGGAAGCTGGATTTACTGCAAGCGCGCACGACTCGAAGCTCCCGCTCGCAACCCGCTTGCGTGTCGCTGCGATGGGCTGGGGTAACGATTCTGCCCTGTCGCGCCATCGTCTGGCCTGGGCGACGAGGCTCCCGGCCCCGAACGCGCTGGCGTTCCTGGCTGGATCGGCATTTCCAGCGCCCAGCTATATCCGCGAACGCCATGGATCGCTCTGGGGCTACTGGAAGGGGGGTTGGGATGAGACAGTCTCGACAGTCCAAGGCTCCGACTATCGGATGATCACAATCGCGGACAAGGAAACCGATACTTCCTGAATTCGCAGATACAGCGGTCGTACCCAGATCCCACTCTTCGCCCTCGATGCCCGGGGTGCGGCACTAGATACACACCCAGATGAGAGATACACAGCCTGTCGATTACTTGATCGTCTCGGGCGGTCGTCCTTGTCCTTAAGAGCTTCAGCGGATAGGCGGGCCCGCATGGATACCGGCGACGCATCAAGGCGACGATTCGGTCCCGTGACCAGGGTGGACGTGCGAACCACTAGAACTGCATTCTTCCTAGTCAGGGCCTATCCGCGCGGCCTCTTAAGCGGCCATCGGCATGCTACGCCGGAATCGGTCGTCGCCACAGCTCGAATCGGCCGCTCATGTTCCCAAGTCCGGCGAGGCATACGCCGGTCAGTGAAACGACTAGGCGGACAGCAGCGAATGGATCTCCCGCCAGCAGCTCACGAAAGTGGTTCACGATCTGACGTGTCAGAATTCTCGCAATGAAGTCGCGTTCTGATTTTAGGTTTGCAGCCTTCCCCATTTCAGCGAATGCACTTACTTTATGCCTATTCACATGGAAACAACGGCGCCAGAAATAGCCCCACGTGACTCGTTCTTTACCCACGTAGTGATACACGACTGCATCTGGATCGTACATTAGTTGACTGTCAGGAAAGGCGTCTGCTAGACGATGACACATATCCATGTCGTCGAAATCGACTGAATGGAAACCCCCTATTTGCATCAGCGCTTGTCGGCGCGCCGACATGTTCGCTCCGATCAGGTGCCTGATCGGTGAGAGCGAGCGAGGCATTCCTGCGTATTCGCAGCCGAAGACCCAGTCGAACTCCCGGGGAAACCAACGAGGTCGACTAGTTTCGAACCGCGGCAGTGGTGCGCCACCGACGGCGACTACGTCGTCTTGGTCGTACGGAAGCACGAGCCGCTCCAACCAGTCGACTGAAGCTTCGGCATCGTCATCCAGAAATGCCACAATGTCACTCCGAGAGTGACGCAATGCGGTCGTGCGGACTGACCCAGCTCCAAACCGCCTCGAGCTGCCGTGCACGCGCGTGTGTAGCTGGCGTCCTTCCAAGTGATCGGTGTGCTCGTCCGGCATCACTTCGACGACCACGTTTGAAGGTGGCAATGGGTTCCTCCACTCGGCCCGGCAGCGGTCGAGCAGCTCGTCGTTGTTGTCGATACAGAGAATCAGCTGGGCCGGAGGAACCGACTGGTCTGCAACTGACCGGATCGCCCGGCCGAGAAGCTCCCAGCGCTCCAAGGTATAGGCCGCAATCACAACAGTCACACTGTGCCGATCGACATGAGCGTCAGTGGGATTGGCGGCGCTGTCACTCATAGAAGAAAGCTCGTGCTGAACCATACGGATCTGAGGATCGATCGAGCTGCATTATAGCCGCTGAATTGTGAAGTCGCGGTACCACAGGAGCTTGACGGGAGATTTTCCTCAAAACTCGAGTTGGGCCAGCTTGTCGTCAGCCCAGGAGTTCTTAGCGTGACAAATCAGCTCCTCCCTCATCTACACGGAGGGATCCCGTGGTCCAATGAGTCAACATGGCCAGCGGGACCGGTTGCCCGTTTCCGGGCTACTAGTCAGAGACCGTCGCGAAAGCATCTGACTAGACATCTGACGTTGCACACTGTTGGAATTTCAGATTGGCCACTTGAAGACCGGCCCCATTAACATGCCAGGACGTTTCTCCGACCCGCTGAGGAGATCAGCACATGCCAGCGTCCCCACGGGTGAGTGATCGGACCTGGTTTGGACTCGCAAGGCGAACAGGGAATGGCGTTGAGTTAGAAGGCGCTCTCGGCCCCTGGAGCGCCGGGTATGACCGTGCCCAGGTGCTGCTGCTCGATGACCACGGACCGAAGGAGTGGCTGTTGCTGGGCCCGGGCGAGGTCAATGCCGAGGGTGTGGTGGCCCATTTCGTCGACGAACGTCCATCTGGTGGTTCGCCTCCAGACTCGCCGGCCCCGCCTGGGAAACTTTGCATCGCTATCTGCACCAGGGATCGCGCCGAGTCACTGCGCAAATGCCTACAGAGGATGCAGGGAACACCGCTGGAACAATACGAGGTGCTGATCGTCGACAACGCTCCCCGCTCGGATGCGGTGAAGGAAGTAGTCGACCAAATGTCCAGTGAAGGCATGCGGGCTCACCGCATCGTTGAGCACCGTCCCGGACTTGCAAAGGCCCGGAATGCGGCTCTCCGAGCGATCGACGCCGAATACGTTGCATTCACTGACGATGACGCACGACCTGACCGTGATTGGGCAACTGCTCTGCATCGGGGGTTCGCTGCGGGGACGAATGTCGCCGTGGTGACGGGAATGGCACCACCGGCGGAGCTCGAGACGAGATCGCAGGCCTTGTTCGAGAAGAAGCTCAAGTGGAGCACTAATCTCATGCCCGAGACATTCTCGATGGCCAAGCGTGGTCAGTACACTTGGCCATTTCCCTACTCCGCGGGACACTTGGGGGCAGGCGCGAACTTCGCCGTGCGTAGGCGCATTGTGCTCGACATTGGCGGATTCGACGAGGCCCTCGGGGCGGGGACGCTGACCGGAAGCGGTGAGGACAATGAGATGTTCGTGAGGGTCATCCGAGCAGGCTACGAGTTGAGCTACCAGCCCTCTGCGATCGTGTGGCACATTCATCGGCGGGAAGATGCAGCACTCCGGCGTGTGCTCTTCAACTACGGCAAAGGATTGTCGGCGGCGGCTGTCCGGGAATTCCTCCAGCCAGGTAGGGTTGACATGATGCGAGGCACGTTTCGCGGTGCGCTCAATTTGCTGCGCGAGCGGCAGACTGAGTTCGACTATGGGATGCCATGGAGCCACCTAGCATTAGAGGTCGCCGGTGTGATCGTTGGTCCCCTTGCTTACGCCATCGAACGGTGGCGAAGCCCCGGTCGCGCCCGGATGGAGAGCTGACCAGATGACTCGCAATCTCGTCGTTGGGTCTGGCCCAGCCGCGGCCGGGATCGCACTGGCCCTCGCCGAGGACACTTCCCAGCAAATCACGGTCATCGATATCGGGCACCAGTTGGAACCTGCTCGGCAGGATGCCGTTCACCGACTTGCGGTCGGAACGCCCACCACCTGGAACAAACGCGACGTTGAGATCATTGGGACCCAACCAGCCGATGTCGCGGTACAAGGCCTTCCGGAGAAGCGCTCCTATGGCTCGGACTTTCCGTTCCGCAACATGGGTCAGTTAGACGGAGTCCGCGGGATCGGACAAGTCAACGGTGCTGTCATCTCAGGAGCCTATGGCGGGCTCAGCAATGTCTGGGGCTCACAGGTCATGGTTTTCACGCCGGCTACCTTCTCCGAATGGCCGGTCAGCAGCAATGACATGGCGGCCCATTACCGAAAAATCCTTGAGGAGATACCGTACGCGGCCGAGGAAGATGCCCTGGCCCGACGCTTCCCACTCGTCGGAAAGGCAAGTCCCCTACCGGAATTGGCTCCACGGACGCAGACCACTATTGACGCCGCCGAACGTCACCGTTCCGCATTGGATCGAGTCGGAGTACTGGTCGGAAGGGCGCGCTTGGCCTTTGAATCGACCAACTGCGTGCGGTGTGGACTTTGCATGACCGGATGTCCGTACTCCCTCATCTACTCCTCGGCGCACACGTTCGACCGCTTCCGTCGAAGCGATCGCATCGAGTACCACGATCGGCTCCTTGCCATCAAGGTCGGCCAGGACGATCAGACTCCCTACGTGGTGGCGCGCCAGCTCGGCACGGAAACCATCCATCGCTTCAAGGCGGATCGAGTGTTCTTGGCCTGCGGAGCCGTGGGCACCACTCGGCTCGTCCTCGGGTCATTACTCCTCTTTGATCAAGACGTCGAGCTGGCCGAGTCGGCGCAGTTCGTCGTGCCTATGATGTCCATGCGACAGACACCTGACCCCAGAAAGCACTCCGAGTTCACGCTGAATCAGTTCAACATGGCGATCTCCACCGATGATGATTGGCTTGATGTGGCACAAATCCACTTCTATCCGCACAATCCTGCCATTGTCGATGCACTTCCGAAAGTCCTCAATACTCGCATGGGAGCTCCCGTAGCTAGTCAACTTCTCCGCCGCATCACCGTGGGACTTGGGTACCTCCCTTCGTGGGCATCTCCCGTCCTACGAGCCAGAGCAGAGGTGCCCAGCGGCCCTGACTTGCTGCCAAACTTGGTTCTCTCGGGGGAGGTGATGCAGGCGTTGCAGAATACGATGTTCCGGCAAGTCATCCGCAAGGTGCTGCAGGTTGCCCCTCGCCTCGATCTCTGGCCCATGCTGCCAATGATGTTCTTTGCGGCTGGAGGCAAGAGTTACCATTTCGGCGGAAGCTTCCCGCACAGAAACTCTCCTGCAGATGGACCTCTGACCACCGACCGACTAGGGCGCCTCGACAAATGGTCTCGGGTGCATCTCGTCGATGCGTCGGTTTTCCCGTCGGTCCCAGCCACCACGTTCACGTTGACGATCATGGCCAATGCCCATCGGATCGCCTCAGAAGCGTTGAGACAGCCGGAATGATCGTCAGCCGATCGAGAACTGCTGCCATCTCCGGTGCCAGTGGGTACCTGGGTGGGGTCATCCGGCGCCGACTCCAAGCGGATGGTTGGACAACCATCGATCTGGTCCGCACTCCGCAAAGTGAGCACTCCCGACCGTTCCGCATGGGCACTCCCCTGCATTCCGATCTGCTGGACGGCGTCAACATTCTCGTTCACTGCGCGTACGACATGACGCTCCACCAGCGTTCGGGCATTTGGCGAGTGAACGTCGAGGGGACTCGTCAGCTGCTGCGTTTGGCGCGTGAATCGGGAGTTGAGAGGGTCATCGTCTTGTCGTCCATGTCAGCGTTCGACGGAACCGAGCAGCACTACGGCCAGGCGAAACTGCAGATCGAAGGATACGCCCAGGCGATCGACGCCATCTCGATCAGACCGGGGCTGGTCTATGGCCCCACGGCCGGGGGAATGGCCGGCACGCTCGCTCGCTTCAGCCGCCTTCCAGTGATTCCGCTCATCGGTTCACATTCCTATCAGTTCACCGTCCATGAGGATGACTTCGCTGATGCCGTAGCCGCCATAGTCACCGCCGAACGGGTATCGACCGAACCGATCGGCATCGCAAATCCCGTTCCCGTGCCCTTCCGGCAGATCCTGGAACACTTTGCAAGGGAGCAAGGGCGCCGGTGCAGGTTTGTGCCGATCGACTGGCGCCTCGTGAACAATGGCCTCAAATTCGCCGAGCGGCTCCGAGTCCCACTACCTATCCGTGCCGACTCCCTCCTAGGCCTGATCAAGCCGGCCCCGTTCGTTCCCAACCTCGCCATCCTCGATTCGCTCGGCATCCGACTGCGACGATTCGGGCAGCCCATACCTCCCAAGGCAAGCGTGGTACTCGACCCCTACTCGGGATTCATCGGCACATAGCCGGTGCACCGGGGGCAACTTTCCGCGCAGTACCGGCCACGCTCGGGACCATTACCGGCAATAACTACGAGTTTGCAGGCGCGTGCCCAGCCGTGAGAGACGTAGTGCGGAACTTGAACAGTGTCGATGTTGCGGATTCGTGCACCACTCGCCATTGGGGCGAAGCTGCGATGGCAGCGGTGAACTCTGCATACTGATTGGGAGTGAGCAAGCCGCCCTCCTCCCACTCAGCGGCAGCTTGCTGGAAAGTCACCAAGTAGATGCTCTGGACGACTCCATGGTTTACATAGGCTCCTCGTACGGATTCCTCAACTGAAGCAGTGAGCCGTTGTGCCTCATCCTGAACGCTCACTGATCCACCATCGCTCTGAAGAGGAAGATTGTAGTTCTCGTAGGCAAACAAGGTGTAGCGCGGCGAAGATTGCACCGGTGAGTACGCCTCATCGCTGATCGTGACGACTGTGGAGAATCGAGGAGCACTGCCTTCGAAGAATTGAGCGGTGCCCAGGTCCGAGGGCCGAACCACGTACACATAGTCAAATCCCATATCGCCCGCCAAGTATGCCGCCGTGATGATCGGCAGCACGACTGCGATGACGGCAGAGCGGACATGTGTGGCGCGCCATTCAAATCGGGCAGCCAGGACTGCCACCAGAGGTAGGGCGAACAGCGTTGCACGAAAGAGATCCTCATTGCCGTAGTGCACCGCGACGAGCAATATTCCGGTTGACGCGATGCATGTGGCGAGAGCCCACGAGATCCTGTCCCGAGTGGCTAGGAATGCCACCACAGCGAGCGCTCCGACGATTGCCGGAGCGAGCGCCTGTCCCACAATGCCGATGTGAGCGTAGATGTTGTAGTGGTAATGAAACGCCGTGCCCGGAGTTTGAATGTTCGCCCCTATATTGCCAATCTGACCGATGCTGAAATATTGCGCCACGACCGAATGGTGCAGGAGAGCCCAGATGACAGCCGGAATGAGCGGAATTGGAGCGAACCACCTCGACTTCAACACGCCGAACACAGCCAGAATGATGAACATCCCTGAAGTCACAAACGGCGTGAGTGGGTGCGACACGGCAATCGCGACCGAAAGGAGGGACAGCAGAATCCAGTCGATGGGAACCACTGCGGAACTGTCGTGCAGCGAACCTTCATTACTCGCGTAGCGGGGGCGAACTGCGACAGCAAGCAGAACAAGGTAGGCCACGTAGGTGACGGCTTGCGGAGAGTAGTAGTCCTGGCCGATTGTATTCCCTGCAATGAACAGAATCGACGCGAGCCAGGAGTTTCGATCGCTGACCCCAAAGACTCTGGCGAGATAGACAACGACCATCGCTCCGGTGACGTCGACCACTGGAGGCCACCATCGAGCAAGTGCCTCGACGTTCGACGCACCTCCGACATGACAGAGCCAGGCAATGCCTGCGAAGAATCCTGGCCACGATTGGTACAGGCTCAGGCGGCTATTAGCCGTGCCGTGCTTGAGGAAATACAACGTGAGGCCAATGTGCGATTGTGTCCAGTCGTAGCGAGCCAAGTCGTACACGATTGACGGGGTCACCGTGAGGACCGTAGCCAGCAGAATCGCTGGAAGGCCGAGGAGACTTGGTCGGCCCCACCAAGCCAAGAAGAACGACAGCACCAGGAGTGCAATCCCGACAAACCAGGCTGGAGTGATGGAGGTCGGTAAACCACCCGGCTTCGGAATAAGGTGCTGGTCAAACAGTGCACTGCCTATGCAGATGACCAGTCCCGCGAAACTCGTAATGACAACTGCTTGAGAGTTCCGACTGCTCAGGACGAAGCGATCCATCTTGGATCGAACCACTTCAATCGAGACACTGGGGAGGCTGCGTCGCAGGCCGATCACGTGCAGACATCCCGCTGCTCCCGAGAAGGCAATGAACAGCGGAGTTCCCAATCCCCACGCGCCGAGTTCGATGAGCGCAAATCCTGTCAACAACACCATCGCTAAGCCCAGTCCGATTGCGATCGCGAAGAACCGAACACCACGCATCGGTGAAAGGACTTGCAACGGAGCAGACCCGAGGCCGAAGAATCCGAACAGAACGATGGCGAGCTCCTCCGGCGCCCCCGCATCAAATATCTTGGAGAGTATGACGCCTGCAAGAAGCAGCAGCGAGAAGCCGCCGAAGATTATTGATGCAAGATCACCCGAAGTGCAGTCCTTGTTCTTCCGAACGCGATGTGCTGGCGTGGTTCTCTTGTTCTTCCGAACGCGATGCGCTGGCGCGGTTCTTGCAGGCCGCACGTCGGACGGCATATCTGACGGGTGCAACGGACGCACGTCCAAGGTGGGTGTGCAGATTTGCTGACGCAAACTCATCAGGATGGACGAACCCGAATCTTGAATCATCTGTGCTGCCCCGTCCAGATGCTCTCGTTGTTCACCGAAGTGGCTCCCAAGCTCCGGAGCTCGTCAATTCAGCAATCGTACCCGGCGCCGTCCGGACCACGGGAGGCAGTGAGGCCGGTGCCACCATCCTCCCAATGGATGCCATAGTTGGATGCCGACAAACAGCATCTCCCCGGGGGATTCTCATTTGAATGTTTCCATCCGTGCGTTCCCCGACTCGACCTCGAGACGTGCTTCCATCGACTTCCAAGGATTTGCACGGCGTTCTCTGGGGTACGATGAACACGCAATTTCCCGCCATAGTTTGGAGACTTTCGGAGATCCAGCCGTCGTCATCGAAGATGCTCAATGGCCGCCGGCTGCGTGCAGGAACATGACCGCGCTACAGGCATGCGAGCAAGAGCACTTGACCAACCCAACAATTCAGGAATGGCTTGCGGGCTTCTTGCATGCAACTACCTCCACTTTGTATCTGCTCGACGCGATACCTCCTCTCGAGGGGAGGCATCGCCCCTCTACGAGCAGGTGACAGATTGCCGGATATCTCTGCATCGGCGTGACAACAAGTTGACTGAACCACAGGTTGTGAGGAATACTCAGTCGGGTAGTGCTGTGATCGGGAATGAGCAGGTCAGGGGCGTTTGTGGGATGTTCATACCGGGCAGGCGAGATCCTACGTCTCCATCTCCTGTCTCCTTACGACCCACAGGGTCGATGACCCGATCGACAGGATCAACGGTCGAACTCCACACGGGGACCGTGCCGGCTGGTTCCGTGGAGATTGTGCCGGGAGACCGCAGAGTCGGTGAGCGCAGGCTCATTGTTCGGTCAACTGAGAAGCTAACCGTCGGGAGCCCAGCAACATGTCTTGACAGCCTGGCCTCCTCCCTCCCAGAAGGAGAGAACTGCCACTCGCGTAGAACTTCCCCTTTGCCACGCAGGTACTCCCTCGACTCTCTCGCGGGCTCGGAACGAAGCTTCTGCCGCACGCCAGATGGGGCGACTCGCACCATGGGGGGCTTGCGAGGCATTCTCCTTCGCCACACTTTTTCGCTCGAGGCATCGCCGGTCGGGAGCCTAGAGTTTCAGTGAAGGATCGATCGGGGGCCCTGGACGCTGTGACCGTCGTTGTGCCGACTCGAAATCGCTCACAGACTCTGCGTCAGTCCCTTCATTCAGTTCTGGGTCAACAAGACGTAGAGCTCTCCGTCGTTGTGGTCGATGATGCTTCGACTGACGACACGCGAGAGATTGTTCACAACCTGTCAGGCGTCCGGCTCATCCGCCATGACCGTCCGACAGAACAGCGCATCGCAAGGAACCATGGCGCCAGTTCCGCTACGACGCCGTGGCTGGCGTTCTGCGATGACGATGATCTCTGGGCTCCCACGAAGTTGCGCCGACAGCTCGACGCTGCAACGGCATCTGGGGGGGATTGGTGCACCGCAAGTGCTCTACACGTTGATGAGGACCTGGTTCCCATCGGAGGCGAACGCCTCAGTGACCCGCAGGACCTTTTCCGGCACCTCCTCCATAGAAATGTCGTGCCGGGTGGCGGCTCCGGCGTACTGGTTCGACGTGCGCTCTTCGACCAGGTGGGAGGCTTCGACGATTCCGCCCGATTCGTCGAGGACTGGGATCTGTGGATTCGACTGTTCCAACACGGCAGGGTGGCGTGCGTGGACGAGCTCCTCGTAGCGTATCGACAGTGGTCGCGCTCCTTCAGCCACAATGCGTTTGACAATCAATATGCCGCTTTTCGTGCGCTTACGAATCGGTTCAGTGGCGATGAATCGATCGAAGACCAAAAGCCTCAGCGCTCGTCAGCATTCGAAGTCCGCCAACGGCTCCGTTCCGAGGGTCGCGTTTCCGTGGCGAAGGACCTACCTCGGCTGATCCACAGGGATCCAGCCGACACTATTCCGATGTTGCTGATGCTCGGACTTCCAAATCCACTGCTCACTGAGCTCCGTCTCCGACGACTTGGAATGGACGAGGTGGAGAGAGCCGACGCTTGGCTGGCCCCCTATCGACTTGCAGTGAACGACCCCTCTGTGTCGTTCCAATGAGATCGCCTCTTGTTTGCTATCTCGGCTGGCACGGCCAAGGAAACATTGGCGATGACGCCATCCGTGAAGCCGTCGGGTCTGCGCTCCACGGCGCACGATTCGTCGATCTTCCCCTGGAACCTCGATTGATCGCCACCTCGATGGCTCAGGGATTGCCGCATCGGCTCAAGGACTCGACTCTTGTCCTAGGAGGTGGCACCTGCATCGGGCGGCGCAATTGGCGCCATCTCGTACGCTTTGGCTTGGCCCTTGCAAGAGGCCAGCCGGGGTTTGCGATTGGCGTCGGCGTAGAAGACCCCGCGTTCAGAGGACATCGAAGCTATTCGGACAGAGGGGAGCTCGGTCGCTGGCCGAATGTCTTAAAGCAGTTCCAGTCTGTTTCAGTTCGAGGTCCACGTAGTGCTGAGTTGCTGTCCGGAGTGGGCGTGGAAGCATCCGTCGTAGGCGATCCAGCTCTCCTTCTTCCTCGACCACAAGTGGAAGTGCGTCCGGGCCGCATCGGTGTGAACTTCGGCTTTGGCGACGATCTCTGGGGCCACGATCCTGCCTTCGTCGCTGGAGAGATGGCCGCTGCATGCAGAGAGCTCCATGCACTCGACTATGAAATTGTTGGAATTCTGATGAGCGGTCAAGATCGGAAATGGTTGGAATGGGCGCTCAGTGGCGTCTCCGGGCAAATGACTTTCGTCAATGCAAGCGATAGCAGCCAAGTCATCAGTGAGCTGGCCCGCTGCTCGGTAGTGATCGTGAGCCGCCTCCACGCGGCGATACTGGCTTCGATCTCCGGTACGCCGACCGTGGCATTGGAATATCAGCCAAAGTGCAGGGATTTCGCCTTGTCTATCGACAATGGGGCTTCCCTTATTCGAACAGACACCGTGACGGCCGGCGAGATCGTAGAGCACGTCAACGCTGCGTTGAACGAGAGAGAACTCAGATCAAAACGAACTCTCGGAGCGGTGGATCGCCTGCGGGATCGCCTCATTTCCGCCTACGGCGCGACACGTGACTCTCTGGGGTTGCCGAAGCTTTAGATCGTGAGGACACGCTGAGCCTCGAGATGGCAATAGTGACCGGACCCACGCAATGAAGCGTAAACGAGTCTGATCTGTCTCACACCAGGACTCGCCTTGGATGCCTCTGGCACACACGTATAGTTCTATTGATTTACCTTCTAAGAACAACTGCATTCCGCTGACACTACTTCGGCGACCACCTCTATTGCGGCTCTTCTCGATCAGGCGTGGGGCGGTGTTCTTCCGGTGACCCGCCCATAGGCATCCACCACTGAGGCCCCGTGGCTTCCGATTCTTGCGGTTACCAGACCAGCGAGACCGGAGGAGCACGGGACATGAATGACGGTAGTAGCGGTGCGACCGCGCTGTTGGGGATGGAGGGGTTCGTCGTCCTGGCGATGACCGAAGAGGACGGCGAGGTGTTCATCTCCGTCGAGCCGACGGCCGACATGGTGGGGTGTGGGAACTGCGGTGTTCGAGCCACCGGGCATGGCCGCTCGGTCATCCAGATGCGTGGTCTTCCCTCGGGAGGCCGGCCGGTCCGCCTGGTGTGGAGGAAACGAAAATGGATCTGTAGGGACCCCGACTGTGCGCAGAAGTCCTTCACTGAAGCGAGCGAGCTGGTCGAGGACTCTTGACCCGGCGGGCGGCCGCAGAGATCTGTCGCAAGGTCGGCAAGGACGGCTCTTCGGTGGCCCGGGAGTTCGGGGTAGGCTGGGAGTGTGCGAAGAACTGCGTCCGTCGCCATGGTGAGCCCCTGGTGGACGATCCTGCCCGCCTCGATGGCATCGCTGCCCTCGGGATCCACGGGCACAAGATGCTCAGCGCCAACGGAGAGCACCGCACCTTGTACGTCACCTGCATCGTGGACGTGGCCCACGGCAGGTTCCTCGACGTCGTCCGGGACCGCAATGCCGATGACGTGGCCTTCTGGCTGTCCCAGGCATCTGGGTCCTGGCGACAGGGAATCGAGGCGGTGGCCATCGATCCTCATCGGGGTGCTACCACGGGGTCAAGCTGGCCAACTCGATGGTGGACGACATTCGCCGTCGAGTCCAACCAGCGAGCACCGGTCACCGCGGGAGGAAGCACGACCCTCTCTTCCGTACCCGGCGGTTGATGACCAGAGGATGTGAGCGACTGTCCGATCGGCAATGGGACAAACTGCTCCTGGCCCTCAACCAGGGCGATCCCGACGACGAGACAGGGACGGCCATCCTCGGTTAACAGATAGGAGATGCTCCGGGAGTTTGTACGCAGCGAAGAACCTCACGGTTGCCCGATGGAAGCTGATCGCCTTCTACCAGCACGCTGCCGATGCCGACATCCCCGAGCTCACCCGCCTGGCCAAGACCGTCTCCGCGTGGGAGAACGAGATTCTCAACTACCACGTGACCGGCATCTCCAACGGACCGACCGAGGCCCAGAACCTCATTGCTGAGAAGCTTCGACGCGTCGGCCACGGGATGCGCAACTTCGAGAACTATCGGCTCAGGTTGTTGCTCCACTCCAGTGTTGCATGGAACACTCCATCAACTGCTCGAATCAGAGGCCGTCACCCACGCCTCATCGCGTAGAGCCTCGGCGAGTTCTACCGGTCAGTGCACCCGGCCGCAGCGTAGCGTTCCGCTGACGTCTCCCACCCGAACATGCGCCGAGGCTGATGATTGAGGACATCGGTGATGGTGGCGAGCTCCTCGGGCGTGACCGCGTCCAGGGGGCTGCCCTTGGGCAGCCAGAACCGAGCCTGACGGCTCTGGTTCTCGTTCGATCCCCGTTGCCAGGGT
>Ga0075520_1000678_pt1 | contig 15402 bp, 15 predicted proteins | sample NGEPerB_FD_75100 | JGI IMG/M metagenome (GOLD analysis project Ga0075520, IMG submission 75100) | Arctic peat soil microbial communities from the Barrow Environmental Observatory site, Barrow, Alaska, USA - NGEE PermafrostAB12-B | ecosystem: Environmental > Terrestrial > Soil > Wetlands > Peat ... | reverse complement strand
GCCGCCGCCGCGAACTCGGCGAGGCGGGGGTCGGCAAGAGCCGGATGCTCGCCGAGTTCGCGGCGGCGGCAGGGCCCTGCACCGTGGTCGCGGCGCGCCCGGGCGACGGCGTGCTGCCGTTCGCATCGCTGAGCCGTCTGGTCCTCGCTGCGGTCGACCGGTTTGCGCCGCAGGTCTCGGTCGATGCCATCGCCTGGGTCTCGCGACTGCTACCGCAGCTCGCGCCGCGGCTCGGTGTCGCCGACGCCGAGCCGCTACGCACCGCGCACGAGCGTGCCGAAGCGCTGCGTGGCCTGGCGAGCCTGCTCGGCGATTGCGTCACGCGTGGATGCGCGGCGTTCGTCTTCGACGATCTGCAGTTCGCCGACCTCGCCAGCGTCGAAGCGCTGCAGATGCTGGTCGAGCGCGAAGCGCCTGCAGATGCGGTGTTCCCCGCCCGGCTGGCCCTCGGCAGTCGCAGCGAAGAGGAAACGCCGCATGCCGCCGCGCTGCTCGCTTCGCTGGTCTCGTCTCGTCGCCTGCTCCGCGTGCAGCTCGAGCCGCTCGGCGAGAGCGAGGTGCTCGAGCTGATGCGCAGCCTGGACCTGCCCGATTTCGATGCCGATCACCAAGCGCCGCGCCTGCGTCGCCGCGTCGGCGGCAACCCGGCGTTCCTGCTCGAATCGGTCAAGCTCATCGCCGTGCTCGGTCAGCTCGGCGACGTCGACCGGGCGCTGCCGGTGCCGCCAGGCATCGAAGCAGTCGTCGAGCGTCGCCTGTCGCTGCTCTCGCCGGCGGCGCGCCACATCGCCGAGCTGGCGGCCGTGGCCGGCGAGAGCTACAGCGCCGGCCTTGCCGCGCAGGCGCTGGCACGACCGCTGGTCGAGCTCGGCGAGCCGTTGCGTGAGCTCGAATGGCGCCAGGTGCTGTACGGGCGCCAGTTCGTCCACGATGTCGTTGCAGCCGCAGTGCGGCGCACCGTGCCGGCGGCCGTGGCCGAGTTGCTCAATCGATTCGTTGCCGAACAGATCGAGGCAGCGCACGGCGAGCCGGCGGTCGCAGCCGGCCATTGGCGCGCCTGCGGCGAATGGCGGCGCGCGGCCGACAGCTTTCGCGCCGCCGCCGACAAGGCGCGGCGCGCCGTTCGCCCCGCCGAGCTGGCCCAGATGCTCGACGCCGCCGCCGAGTGCTACGAGCGCAGCGGCGCCCAGGCCGAGCGATTCGCCATGATGCGCGATCGCCAGCTCGTCACCGCGGCGCCGGACTACATGCGAACGCGCGTCACCCAGATGCAGGCGCTGGAGACGGCGGCGGTGGGTGAAGAGCAGCAGCTCGAGGCGCTGGCGGCCAAGGTTCTCTGGCATGCCGACCATGCGCGCAGCGACACGCTGGCGATCGGCGAGGACGGCTTGCGCCGCGCGCGCGCCCTCGGGCTCGATCGTCTCGCCTTCGAGTTCGCGCATCCGGTGGCCTGGCAGCTTGCCGGTGCCGGCGAGTCGAGCCGTGCTCTCGAGACGCTGTCGGCGCAGCAGGACTGGGTGCTCGCCCAGCCCGAGCCGGCGCTGCGGGCGCGCTTCTATACCGCCAGGTCGGGGATCCACGCTTTTTCCGACCGCCTGTCGGATGCGATCGTCGACAGCGAGCGTGCCCTCGACATCCTGCGCGCCGCCGACGATCCGCTCGAGATGCTCGCGAACCTCGCCAACCTCGGCCTGTTTCACTCCTGGCGCGGCCAACCCGCGGTCGCGTGCGAGGTGCTCGTGCAGGCGCGCGCATTGCGCGATCGCCTGCACGGCCGCGGCAGTGCCTGGATCATCGACATGCACTACGGATCCGCCTTGCGAGACCTCGGCGACTACGCCCAGGCGCTGGCGGTGCTCGAGCCGACGCTGGTCGAATTCGAGACCCAGATCGTCGCCGATACCGAGCTGCGCACCGACATCGTCATGTGCGAGAACCACCTGGCGCAGGTCTGGCTCGCGCTCGGCCAGCCCGAGCGCGCGGAGGCGCTGCTCGCCTCGGACGCGAGCTCGATCGACACGCGCTTTCGCGCCCGTCGCGCCGCGCTTCGCGTCCGCGCCGCGTCGGCACGCGGGGTGAGCGACGACGCGCGTATCGCCGTCGTGCGGGCACTGGCCGGCGAACTTCCGGAGTCGTTCACGCGTACGCTGGCCGAGCTCGACCTATTGCGCGAAGTGCCGCCCGACGCAGCCGAGGCGCGGCTGGCGCAACTGTGCGAGCTGCCTGTGCTGCGCGAGCGACCCGGCCTGCAGTTGCGCGTGCTGGCCTTGCACGCCGATGTCTTGCGGCGGCTCGGCCGGAGTGAGGCGGCGCTCGAATGCGCCGAACGGCTGCTGCAGCTCGATGCGGACTTCATGCCCTACGAGGCCGAGCCGGTCGGCCTGTGGGCTTCGGCACATGCCGCGCTGACGGAAGCCGGCCAGCCGGATCGCGCGCGGGTCGTGGCCGAGAAGGCCCGACGCTGGTTGCATGCCACCGCTGCGAATCACGTTCCCGCGAAAGCTCGCGAAAGCTTTGCGCGCTTTCACGCCGCCGCCTGTCGCGCGATGCGGATCGCGCCGCCGCCGCTTCAGTAGCTGAGGCCCATCGCCTCGCGGACTTCGCGCATTGTCTGGCGGGCGACGGTGCGCGCCCGCTCGGTGCCGACCTCGACGATCCAATGCACCTGCTTGGGGTTGGCGAGATACGCCTCGGCGCGCTCGCGCCAGGGCGCTTGCTCGCGAATGATCGCGTCGATCAAGGGCTGCTTGCAGTCGAGGCAGCCGATCGCCGCCGTCGTGCAGCCGTGCACGACCCAGGCCTTGGTCTCGTCGTTCGAGTAGACCTGATGCAGCTGCCAGACCGGGCACTTCTCCGGATCGCCCGGATCGTTGCGATGCACGCGTGCCGGGTCGGTCGGCATGCGGCGGATCTTGCGCTCGACCTCGGCCGGCTCCTCGCGCATGGCGATGGCGTTGCCGTAGCTTTTGCTCATCTTGGCGCCGTCGAGTCCGGGCAGCTTTCTCACTTCGGTGTGCAACGCCCTCGGCTCGGGCAGGATCGTCTTGCCGGTGCCGTGCAGCCAGCCGTCGAGGCGCTCGCGGTCGGATGCGCCGAGCGAGGCGCTCGCGTCAAGCACGGCACGCGCTCGTTGCAGCGCCTCCTCGCCGCCTTCTTCCTGGAACGTCTTGCGTGCCGCCTCGAACGCCCTGGCCGCGTCCTTGCCGAGCTTTTTCACGACGTTGCGCGCCAGCTCGTCGAAGTCGGGCTCGCGGCCGTAGAGATGATTGAAGCGGCGCGCGACCTCGCGCGTCAGCTCGACGTGCGACGACTGGTCTTCGCCGACCGGTACGTACGCCGCCTTGTAGATGAGGATGTCGGCGGCCTGCAGCAGCGGATAGCCGAGAAAGCCGTAGGTCGCGAGATCGCGGTCCTTGAGCTTGTCCATCTGGTCCTTGTAGGTCGGCACGCGCTCGAGCCAGCCCAGCGGCGTGCCCATCGCCAGCAGCGTGAACAGCTCGGCGTGCTCGGGCAGGCGGCTCTGGATGAAGAGGGTCGCGTTGTCGGGGTCGATGCCGGCGGCGAGCCAGTCGACCACCATGTCGTAGACGTTCTTCTCGATGACGCCGCGTTCTTCGTAGTGCGTCGTCAGGGCGTGCCAGTCGGCGACGAAGAAGAAGCAGTCGTAGTCGGCCTGCAACCGCACCCAGTTCTTCAGCGCGCCATGGTAGTGGCCGAGATGCAGCGCGCCGGTGGGTCGCATGCCCGAGAGCACGCGTTCACGGCGGGGCGCAGCGGCCGCGGCGGCGCCCGGGCTCGCGTTCGGCGTCTCGATCGGTGGGCTCATCCGGTGGCGCGCTCTTGCAAAAGGGTGCGATTGTAGGTTTGCGGCACGGTCGCGCCGATACACTGCGGCCCCGCATGAAGAACATCGTCATCCTCATCTCCGGACGCGGCTCGAACATGGAGGCGATCGTGCGCGCCGCCGAGACCGAACGCTGGCCGGCCCGGGTCGCCGCGGTGATCAGCAACCGGGCCGATGCGGCGGGGCTCGTCTTCGCCAAGGCACGCGGCGTCGCGACGGTCGTCGTCGACCACACGGCGTTCGCGACCCGCGAGGCGTTCGATGCGGCGCTCGCCGGAGTGATCGAACAGCACGCGCCGGACGTCGTCGCGCTGGCCGGGTTCATGCGCATCCTCGGCACCGCGTTCGTGGCGCGATTCGAGGGCCGGCTCGTCAACATCCATCCTTCGCTGTTGCCGGCGTTTCCCGGGCTGCACACGCACCGCCGGGCGATCGAGGCCGGCTGCAAGGTGGCCGGGGCGAGCGTTCATTTCGTCACCGCCGATCTCGACCACGGGCCGATCATCGGCCAGGCGGTCGTGCCGGTGCTGCCCGACGACGGCGAGGCGGAGCTTTCCGCTCGCGTCCTCGTTCAGGAGCACCGCCTCTATCCACGGGCGATCCGCTGGCTGGTCGACGGCGGGCTCGAGCGCCAGGGCGGCGTCGTCAAGACGAGGCGCGGCGAGTCGCAGCTTCTTTGGCCGCAGCCGGACTCGGCCGACGCCTAGAAGAAGCTCGCAGCGGCGTTGATCGAGAACGCCAGGATGGTCGTGTTGAACACGAACGACAGCACCGACTGGATGATGACCAGCTGACGCATTCGGCGCGTCGACACCGCGACGTCCGATGTCTGCGCGGTGACGGCGATCGTGAACGAGAAGTAGAGGAAATCGGTGTGATCGGGCTCGAAGGTCTTGGTCACGCCGGGAAAGATCAGCCCGCCGTCGGGCTCGCGCTCGTAGTAGGCGGCCGCATAGGTCGTGCCGAACAGCATCGGCAGCAGCAGCCAGGAGCCGATCACCGTGATCGCGGCGAACGCGCCGTGGACCAGCATGTGGTGCGGCCCGGCGGCCTTGGCCGCGATCAGCTCGAAGATGACGGCGACGAGACTCGTGACCGAGGCGATCACGACCACCGTCAGCACCGTCGGCGCGTTGTCTGCCTGAGCCAGGGCGACGCGCTTGATGTGGCCGGAGTCGGCGCGCAGAAGCACGAATCCGACCCACACGAGGTAGAGCCAGGCCATCACGTTCCAGCCGAGCAGGGCGCGCGACAGCAGTGTCTGCACGTCGGGCCACGCGGCGCCGGCGACGATGCCGATGCCGGCGCACAACAGCAACCGGGTGTGCGGCAGCATCGCCTTTCTGGCGGGCTTGCTGGTCTCGGGCATCGGCGAAGAACGTCTGCTCACGTGAGGTGCGCGGCGAGGAAGGCGGCCGGCTGAAAGTCGGGACGAGGCGAAGGGGCAAGGATAATCGCCGCGATGCATCCGAACGCCCTGCTCGAGGCTGCGACCGAGCTCGTGCACCGGATCCTGCGCTTCGAGCATCCGGCCGACCGCGTCGTTTCCGAGTTCTTCCGCGAATCCCGCCATCTCGGGCAGCGCGAGCGGCACACGATCGCCGAAACGGTCTACGCCGTCGTTCGCGAGCTGCCGTTGTGGCGTCACCTCGCGCGTTCGGGCAGCGGCGAGATGGAGCGGCGCCTGGTGGTGCTGGCCTGGCAGGGAAACGAGGGCGTGCTGCGCGCGACGTTGAGCGATACGGAGATCGGCTGGCTGGCGAGCACCCGCGCCGTCGATCGTGCCGCACTGCCGGAGGCGCTCCGGCACAACCTGCCCGAGTGGCTCGCCGACCGCATGCAGGGCGCGCTCGGCGACGAATTCTGGCCATGGGTCGAGAGCATCGCCGCGCCGGCGCCGCTCGACCTGCGCGTCAATGTCGCGCGCGCCGGCCGCGACGAGGTGATCGGCCGTCTGCGCGCCGACGGCATTGCCGTCGAGCCGATGCCGTATTCGCCGATCGGCGTGCGCGTTGTCGGCAAGCCGTCGCTGCACAAGCACGCGGTCTTCACCGAAGGTCTGGTCGAGGCCCAGGACGAAGGCAGCCAGCTCATCGCGCTCATGACCGGCGCCCGGCGCGGCGAGATGGTCGTCGACTTCTGCGCCGGTGCCGGCGGCAAGACGCTCGCCCTCGGCGCGCAGATGCGCAGCAGCGGACGCCTCTATGCCTTCGACGTGTCGGGCCATCGACTTGCCGCACTGAAGCCGCGCCTGGCGCGCAGCGGCCTGTCGAACGTGTATCCGGTGCAGATCGCGCACGAACGGGACGACCGCGTCAAGCGCCTCGCCGGCAAGATCGACCGCGTCCTCGTCGATGCGCCCTGCACCGGCCTGGGCACGCTGCGTCGCCATCCCGACCTGAAATGGCGCCAGACGCCGGACACGCTCGCCGAGCTCGGCGTGACGCAGCGCGCGGTCCTGGCAGCCGCGGCCCGGCTCGTGAAGCCGGGCGGGCGCCTCGTCTACGCGACCTGCAGCCCGCTCGCCGAGGAAAACGAGGCTGTGGCCGACGCGTTCGAGGCAGCGCATGGCGGCGGTTTCACCAGACTTCCGGCCATCGAGTTGCTTGAGCGTGCGCAGGTGGCCGACGCCGCGTCGTTGACCGGCGGCGGCGCGCTTCGCCTCTGGACCCACCGGCATGGCACCGACGGCTTCCACGCGGTCGCCTGGGAGCGGCACGCGGCCGCGGGCTGAGCTGGAGAACCGCGCCGGGAGCGGTGATATCCGTCGTTTTGCGGGGGTATCTCCCAGGGGCGGTCGAATAGAATGCAGGTCTTCGATCGTTCGAAGTTTTGCAAGGCTCATTCATGGATGTGTTGAATTCGGTGTTCGATGCGCTGGTCGCATGGCTCGCGCATGGCTTTTCGTCGTTCAACGTCTGGGAGATTGTTCTCTACACGCTGGTGACGACGCACATCACGATTGCCGGCGTCACGATCTTCCTGCACCGGGCGCAGGCGCACCGCGCCCTCGAACTGCACGGCATCCCGTCGCATTTCTTCCGCCTCTGGCTCTGGCTCAGCACCGGCATGGTGACCAAGGAGTGGGTCGCGATCCACCGCAAGCACCACGCCAAATGCGAGACCGTCGACGACCCGCACAGCCCGCAGACGCGCGGCATCAAGACCGTGCTGCTGACCGGCAGCGAGCTCTATCGCAGCGAAGCCAAGAACCAGGAGACGCTCGACAAGTTCGGCCGCGGCACGCCTGACGACTGGCTTGAGCGCAACCTCTACGCCCGATTCAGCTGGCAGGGCGTCGGCCTGATGCTGATCATCAACCTGTTCCTGTTCGGCGCCGCCGGCGCTGCGGTCTGGGCAGTGCAGATGGTCTGGATTCCGATCACCGCCGCCGGCATCGTCAACGGCATCGGCCACTGGTGGGGCTATCGCAATTTCGAGGCTCCCGATGCGAGCCGGAACGTCTCGCCCTGGGGAATCATCATCGGCGGCGAAGAGCTGCACAACAACCACCACACCTATCCGACTTCAGCGAAGCTGTCGGTCAAGCCCTACGAATTCGACATCGGCTGGGCCTATATCCGCGGCCTCGAGATGCTCGGCCTGGCGACCGTGCGGAAGACTGCGCCGCAGATGAAACTCGGCTCCGTCAGGCCGGTCGCCGACGACAAGACGCTCGAGGCGATCATCGCCAACCGCTACGAGGTGATGGCCAATTACGCGCGTGGCCTGCGCCGTGCCAGCCGCGCGGAGATCGCGCGGCTGAAGAGCGAGGGCGCGGGCAGCACCGCCAAGCTCGCCAACATGCGCCTGGCGCGCCGCTGGCTGCACCGCGATGCCGACAAGATTCCCCCGGCGCTCAAGGGCCAGGTGGCCGAGGCTGTCGCGCTGAGCCCGTACCTCGCCAAGCTCGTGGCCATGCGCGAGGAGTTGCGCATGCTGTGGACGCGCACCAACGTCTCGTCGCAGCAGCTCGTCGCCGACCTGCAAGCCTGGCTGCACAAGGCCGAAGAGAGCGGCATCGCCTCGCTGCAGGAGTTCGCGCTCCGCCTCAGGGCTGTCCACGCTTGAGCGAAGCGAAAGGGATCGCAGCGCGGTCCGGATCCAAACAAGAACGGGTCGCGCAAGCGACCCGTTTTGCATTTGGCTGACCTTGAAGGGTTCGCGCAGCGAACCCGCTGAGATCAGCGAAGCGTCATTTCAGCTTCGTTTCCTTGTAGATCACGTGCTTGCGTGCTTTGGGATCGAATTTCATGATCTCGAGCTTTTCCGGCGTCGTCTTCTTGTTCTTGTCGGTCGTGTAGAAGTGACCGGTCCCGGCGCTCGATTCGAGCTTGATCTTTTCGCGTCCACCTTTGGCCATGGTCGCTCTCCTTTAGATTTCGCCGCGGGCGCGCAGGTCGGCGACGACCTGCTCGATGCCCACCTTGTCGATCATGCGCAGGCCCGAATTGCTGATGCGCAGGCGCACCCAGCGATTCTCGCCCTCGACCCAGAACCGGCGGTAGTGCAGGTTCGGCAGGAAGCGGCGCTTCGTTTTGTTGTTCGCGTGGGAGACGTTGTTTCCCACCATCGGGCGCTTGCCCGTGACCTGACAGACGCGTGCCATGACGCTTCTCCGTGACTGATTGGTTTGCTGGACAGGCTCGGTGCCCGGCCATGCCTCGCGGCACGCGGGTTCGCGCTCCGCCGGCAAAGCCCGCAATTATAGAACAGTCAGGCCTGCTCGAGGAATCGCTGCGCGTCGAGCGCCGCCATACAGCCCGTTCCCGCGCTGGTGACGGCCTGCCGGTAGACGTGGTCCTGCACGTCGCCGGCGGCGAAGACGCCAGGGACGCTGGTCATCGTCGCGAAGCCGTCGAGGCCGCTTTTCGAGAGGATGTAGCCGTCGCGCATCTCGAGTTGGCCCTTGAAGATGTCGGTGTTCGGCTGGTGGCCGATGGCGATGAAGCAGCCGGTCAGCGCGAGCTCCGAGGTCGAATCGTTCTTGGTGCTGCGCAGCCGCACGCCGGTGACGCCCGAGGCGTTGCCGAGCACCTCGTCGAGCGTCGACCACAGATGCAGCTGCATCTTGCCGTCGCCGACCTTGGCCATCACCTTGTCGACCAGGATGGCCTCGGCGCGGAACTTGTCGCGGCGGTGCACGAGGTGCACCTTCGAGGCGATGTTCGAGAGGTAGAGGGCTTCCTCGACCGCGGTGTTGCCGCCGCCGACGACGCAGACCTCCTGGTCACGGTAGAAGAACCCGTCGCAGGTGGCGCAGCCGCTGACGCCGCGGCCCATGAAGGTCTGTTCGGACGGCAGACCGAGGTACTTGGCCGAGGCGCCGGTGGCGATGATGAGCGTGTCGGCGGTGTATTCGCCGGAGTCGCCGCGCAGTGTGAACGGGCGCTTGCCGAGATCGACCTCGTCGATGTGGTCGAACACGATCCTCGTGTCGAAGCGCTCCGCATGCTTGAGGAAGCGCTGCATCAGGTCGGGCCCCATCACGCCGTCGGTGTCGGCCGGCCAGTTGTCGACGTCGGTCGTCGTCATCAGCTGGCCGCCCTGGGCGATGCCGGTGACGAGCACCGGCTTCAGGTTGGCGCGCGCCGCGTAGATGGCGGCGGTGTAGCCGGCCGGCCCGGAGCCGAGGATGAGGACGCGGGCATGCTGCGAAGTCGAGGTCATGGATGACAGAGGCTTGAGAGAAGGCTGGCGCCGCGCAGTCTAGATCGAATGCCTGTTTCGCTCATGCCGGCAGTTGGGGTTGCATCCATCTGGCGTCAAGCGGCGTTATGGCGACAATAGCCGGAGTGACAATAGGCAGGCCCCGGCCCGCGTGAAGTTGTCACGACGTGGCTGACGCGGCGGCTGGCAGGTGAATCAAGGAAAGGCAAATTGCGATGGCAATGCTCTCGAATCTCGATCTCATTCGGCGCGTGCCGCTGTTCTCGCTCCTGACGAACGAGCAGGCGCAGGGCATCGCAGACAGCGTCGTCAAGCGGCGCTTTCGGCGGGGCGAGATCGTCGTCGAGCACAACAAGAAATCGAACGCACTCTTCATCCTGCTGACCGGTCGCGCCCGCGTGCTGACGGCCGACGCGCGCGGCCGCGAAGTCATCCTCGCCGTGCTGCAGTCGGGCGACTACGTCGGCGAGATGAGCCTGATCGACAACGAGCCGCACTCGGCCACGGTTCGCGCCGAGGTGCAGACCGACATGCTGATCCTCGGCCGCACCGAGTTCGCGCGCTGCCTGCCCGAGAACTCGAGCCTGTCGTACGCGATCATGCGCGGCCTCGTGCAGCGGCTGCGCAGCGCCGACCGGCAGATCGAGTCGCTGGCCCTGCTCGACGTCTACGGCCGCGTCGCGCGCACGCTGCTGGACATGTCGGAAATGGAAGGCGACGTCAAGATCATCCGCAACAAGGTCTCGCGACAGGATCTCGCCAAAGTCGTCGGCGCCTCACGCGAGATGGTCAGCCGCGTCATGAAGGACCTCGAAGGCCGCGGCATGGTCCAGACCCAGGAAAACGGCTGGGTCGTGATCAAGGAACAGCTCTCCGGCTGATGCCCGCCTCGCGCCGATGACGTTTCCCCTGGGTTCTCTCGGCATCGACGGCGCAGGCGGCACGCGCGCCGTACCCACCGCGCGAGCCAGCGCCGCGCCGTCCTGGCGCGCCCAACTCGGCCTGCTCGTCGGCGCTGTCGCCTGGACGCTCGCGGTCATCGCCCTGGCCACGCACAGTGGCGCCGACACGGGCTTTTCCACATCGGGCTCCGGCGGCGCGGTGCAGAACAAGGCCGGCGTCGCCGGCGCCTGGTTCTCCGACCTCGCCTTCTTTCTGGTCGGCTATTCGGCATGGTGGGCGGTGCTCGTCGGCGCGCGTGTCTGGCTCGGTGGCCTGGCGCGCGTGCTCCGCGCCAGCCACGGCGAATCGGTCGAGGCCGATGCGTCGCTGCGCTGGCCGGTGTGGCTCGGGCTCGGGCTGCTGCTGACGGCGAGCGCTTCGCTCGAGTGGACGCGCCTCTATCAGCATGAAGCGGTGGTGGCCGGCGGCAACGCGGGCGGCGTGCTCGGCTACGCGCTCGGCAAATCGAGCCAGGGCTTGCTCGGCTTCGCCGGATCCGGCGTGCTGTGGATCGCCGTGCTCGTGGCCGGAATCTCGCTCGGTCTGGGCTTTTCGTGGCTGCGCGCAGCCGAGCGCATCGGCGCGGCGATCGATTCGCTGCGCTCGCGCCGCACCTCGCGCATGGAGCGCGCGGAAGACGTTCGGCTCGGCGAGGAAGCGATTCGCGAGCGCAAGGAAACGGTCGAGGTCGAGCACGAGCTGCACGAGCAGCACCTGCCGATCGTCATCGAGCCGACGCTGGTCGATGTTCCGAAGAGCTCGCGCGTCGTCAAGGAGCGCCAGAAGCCGCTCTTCAGCGAGCTGGTCGACACCAAGCTGCCGCAGGTCGACCTGCTCGATTCCGCGCCGCAGCGCCAGGAGACGGTGAGCGGCGAGACGCTCGAGATGACCTCGCGTCTCATCGAGAAAAAGCTCAAGGACTTCGGCGTCGACGTGCGCGTCGTCGCCGCGTCGCCGGGGCCGGTGATCACGCGCTACGAGATCGAGCCGGCCATCGGCGTCAAGGGCGCGCAGGTCGTCAATCTCGCCAAGGATCTGGCGCGGTCGCTGAGCCTGGTCTCGATCCGCGTCGTCGAGACGATCCCCGGCAAGACGACGATGGCGCTCGAGCTGCCCAACGCCAAGCGGCAGACGATCCGGCTCTCGGAAGTGCTCGGCTCGCAGGCCTATGCCGACTCCGGCTCGCAGCTGACGATCGGTCTCGGCAAGGACATCGTCGGCCTGCCGATCGTCGCCGACCTGGTGAAGATGCCGCACTTCCTGGTCGCGGGCACGACCGGCGCGGGCAAGTCGGTGGGCATCAACGCGATGATCCTGTCGCTGCTCTACAAGGCCGAAGCGCGCGACGTCCGGCTGATCCTGATCGACCCGAAGATGCTCGAGATGAGCGTCTACGAAGGCATCCCGCACCTGCTCTGCCCGGTCGTCACCGACATGAAGCAGGCCGCCAACGCGCTCAACTGGGGCGTCGGCGAGATGGAGCGACGCTACAAGCTGATGAGCAAGCTTGGTGTGCGCAACGTCGCCGGCTACAACAAGAAGCTGGCCGAGGCGGCCGAGCGCGGCGAGTCGCTGCCCAATCCGTTCAGCCTCACCCCGGAAGCGCCCGAGCCGCTCGAACGGCTGCCCTACATCGTCGTCGTCATCGACGAGCTGGCCGACCTGATGATGGTCGTCGGCAAGAAGATCGAGGAGCTGATCGCACGGCTCGCGCAAAAGGCCCGCGCGTCGGGCGTGCATCTGATCCTGGCGACGCAGCGGCCGAGCGTCGACGTCATCACCGGCCTCATCAAGGCCAACATCCCGACCCGGCTGTCGTTCCAGGTCTCCTCGAAGATCGATTCGCGGACCATCCTCGACCAGTCGGGCGCGGAGGCGCTGCTCGGCATGGGCGACATGCTCTACCTGCCTTCGGGCAGCGGCATGCCGATCCGCGTCCACGGTGCGTTCGTCAGCGACGACGAGGTGCATCGTGTCGTCGCGTATTTGAAGACGCAGGGCGAGCCGAACTACGTCGAGGGCATCCTCGAAGGCGGCACGCTCGACGGCGAGGGCGGTGACGCGCTCGCCGGCGAGGCGGGCATCGGCGGCGGCGAGAGCGATCCGATGTACGACCAGGCCGTCGGCATCGTGCTGCAGCACCGCCGCGCCTCGATCTCGCTGGTGCAGCGCCACCTGCGCATCGGCTACAACCGCGCGGCCCGGCTGCTGGAACAAATGGAGAAGTCCGGGCTCGTCACCACCATGGCGACCAACGGCAACCGCGACATCCTCGTGCCGGCGCGGGTGGAATGACGATGCTTCGCGGTGTCACGTTCATCGCTGCGATCGCCGTCTCGATCGCAGCGCACGCCGCGCCGGTCGATACCTTGCGCGCCTTCGTTCGCGACGTGAAGAGCGGCCACGCCGAGTTCACGCAGACCGTGACATCGCCCGACGGCGCGAAGAAGAAGAGCTCGAGCGGCAGCTTCGATTTCGCGCGGCCGAACCGTTTCCGGTTCGCCTACGCCAAGCCCTTCGAGCAGACGATCGTCGCCGATGGCGACAAGGTCTGGATCTACGACAAGGACCTGAACCAGGTGAGCTCGCGTCGCATCTCGCGGGCACTCGGCGCGACGCCCGCGGCGCTGCTGGCCGGCGGCTCGCTCGACAAGGATTTCGAACTCTCGAACCTGCCATCGCAAGGCGGCCTCGACTGGGCCGAAGCGAAGCCGAAGGCCAAGGACGGCGCCTTCCAGTCGTTTCGCGTCGGCTTTCGCGGCAACGACCTCGCGGCGCTCGAGATCGTCGACAGCTTCGGCCAGAAGTCGCTGCTCAGCTTCAGCGCCTTCGCATCGAACGCGCCGGTCGCGCCCGAGTCGTTCCGCTTCACGCCACCGGCTGGCGCCGACGTGCTCGAGCAATAGAAGGTCGGGACCGACCGCAGCCGCCGCGGCATCACTGCTTCGGCAATTCGCGCAGGAACTCGACGATGGCCGCGTTGGTCTCCGAAGGACTTTCCTGCTGGACCCAATGGCCAACGTCGGGGAGGATCTTCACGCCGCGCAGGCTCTTGACTGCGGGCTTCATCATCGCCGTCAGTTGCTCGCCGGTCGCCCCGCGAAAGACGACGTCCTTCGATCCGGCGATGAACAGAACGGGTTGTTCAACCTGTATTCCCGCGAGCTGTGGTGTCGTGTCCCAGTTGCGCTGGAAGTTGCGGTAGTAGTTGATGCCGCCGCGAAAGCCCGCTTCCTTGAACTCGTTGACGTGATCAGCGATTCCCTAGAGCAGCAGCGCTGCGGCGACGATCAGCAAAGTGGCCACCATCACGATGGTGATGAAGCGTGGCGCGAGAAACTCGTCGAGCCTCTCTGCGAAGCATTGCAGCGAAAAGAGAGGGCCACGCGGCCTTTTGCACCGACCGAGTTCTTCGCGAAGGAAACCCAGTTCCATGGGAGAAACGTCCGGGGCGTCGCCGAAAGACGAGGTACTCCAGCGTGGCGCACTGCGGGGATCGGAATTCATGATGGGCTCCTCTGGTTCGGCGGCAGTTCCGAGGGCCTGCTTCGCGACTGCGGAATCTACCCGCCTGGTGCCTGTCATCTGTACGCTAGATAACATCGGCCATGGGGTGGCTTGATTTTCGTCAAGGCGACTCCTTAGAGAAGACGCTACAAACGGCACGAATGCAGGTACTTGCCCAGGGGTTTCCATGCGCAGTTCGCCCGACGCGACACAGAACCATCTGCTGGCAGCGCTGCCCGATGTCACTCGGGAGCGCTGGCTGCGGGAGCTTGAGCGCGTGGATATGCCGCGCGGGCAGGTGCTGAAGGAACAAGATCGTGCCTTGCAGTACGCCTACTTTTCGACCACTGCCATCGTCTCGCTGGAGTACCTGACAAGGAACGGCGACTTGACCGAGATCGCCGTCGTAGGCAATGAGGGAGTCGTCGGCTTCTGCCTCTTCCTGGGCGGCGATTCGGCTCCCTATCGCGCGGTCGTACTCAGTGCAGGCCAGGGCTTTCGGATGTCGGCGCAGACCATCAGGGACGAGTTCGACAGCGGCGGCCCGGCGATGCATTCGTTGTTGCGCTATGCCCATGCCCTGATGGCGCAGATCGAGCAGATGACGATATGCAACCGCCTCCATTCGATCGATCAGCAACTGTGCCGGTGGATTCTGGGGATCCTCGATCGCCTCAAGGATGAGGACCTGATGTTCTCGCAGGAGCTGATTGCCACCATGCTCGGCGTGCGCCGCGAAAGCGTGACCAAGAGTGCGCTCAAGTTGAAGAAGGCCGGGCTGATCCACTACGCGCGCGGGCACATCACGGTGCACGACCGCCGCGCCCTCGAGCATCACGCCTGCGAGTGCTATGCCGTCGTCAAGAAGGCATACGACCAGCTGCTGGCCGGCCGCGTGACGCCGCCGTCTCTGTCGCCGGTGCGCTGGCGTACAGACGAAGGGGCTGGCCTTGGCTGCAAATGACTATCGGTCGCGTCTGCTGAAGGGGGAATTAAAACCATGACTCAATTCGCATACACCGGGGTCGCCCGCGGATCGTCCGGCGGGGATGTCGCCGTCGAAGACTGGGATGATCTCTTCCGCGCTGTCACGGGGCGACTCTTACAGCTCGTCAGGAGCGCACAGTTCTCGACGCCTGCGAATCGGGCTGAGGATTCGGCTGTATCCGGAATCAGCGTGCTGGAATGCGTGCAGGCCTTGGAGCAGTTGCGTTCGACGATCACGCATGAGCTCGGCCGACGTCTGCAGGCCGATGACCCATCAAGGTGCATCCGTGCGCATGGCGGCCCGAAGCCTATCTCGTTGAGGTTGATCAAGATTGAGGTGACGAAAGAGGAGTCGCTATGAAAGGCTTTGTGCAGGACATCGAGGGTCTCGCCGTCAGCAACGAGGAGTTTCGTCGGGTGCTCTACACGGCGAAGCACTGCCAACTCGTCAT
>Ga0075520_1000677_pt1 | contig 15418 bp, 11 predicted proteins | sample NGEPerB_FD_75100 | JGI IMG/M metagenome (GOLD analysis project Ga0075520, IMG submission 75100) | Arctic peat soil microbial communities from the Barrow Environmental Observatory site, Barrow, Alaska, USA - NGEE PermafrostAB12-B | ecosystem: Environmental > Terrestrial > Soil > Wetlands > Peat ... | reverse complement strand
CAAATATATAACGAAATAATTAGTTATACAACTAATTTCTTAATTATTTTAAAAAAAAGTTAATAAAATTTCCCATTATTCGGCGATATGGAAAAAAGTAGTACTTTTATTTCTTTAATTATATTTTCTAGAAATGCCAGTGGATAAATCCAGATCCCTTAAGATAGGCCTCTTCAGGGAAAACCTGAGGATAGCTGCACGTGCTATAAAGTCGAACAGGGTAAGAGCCATTCTTACTATCTGTATAATTGCTTTCGGGATAATGGCGCTGATTGGCATTCTTACTGCTATTGATGCAATTAAATCCTCTCTTACGAACCAGTTCACAATGATGGGAGCCAACTCATTCACAATCAGCTCGCGGGGGATGAATATTCATGTGGGTAACGACCGAAGCAGGACTAAGAACTATACCAGGATCTCATTCAGGGAAGCGTCGGAATTCAAATCGAAATTTAATGAGCCGGCCTGGGTATCCGTTTCATATACTGCCACAGGAATGGCAACAGTCAAGTACGGATCGAAGGAAACTCATCCGAATATCAGGCTTACCGGTGTTGATGAGAATTACCTTTCCGTATCCGGATATGATATTGATAAAGGCAGAAATTTCAGCAGTGAGGAGATACAGATGTACAGGAGATCAGTCCTTCTTGGTTCCGAGATTGCCAATGAGCTTTTTCCGGGGGATATCGATCCGGTAGGCAAAGAGGTCTCTGTTGCGGGTCTTAAGCTTATTGTAGAAGGTGTTCTGAAACCGAAAGGTTCAGGTATTGGCAATCCCGACAGGAATTGTTTTATGCCTGTAACCGCATCAAGGCAATACTTTTCCTATCCGAACATGAATTTCAACATAACGGTCATGCCATTTAAATCCCTCAACCTTGATGTTCTGGCAGGAGAAGCTGAAGGAGTATTCAGGATTATCCGTAACCTTGACCCGCGCGATGAATCTGATTTCAACATTTCAAAGAGCGACAATATAGTTGCAATGCTGCTCAAGAACATAAAATTTGTTACCCTTGCTGCTACGATTATCGGAATAATAACATTATTCGGTGCTGCTGTGGGATTAATGAATATAATGCTCGTATCAGTTTCCGAGCGAACTCGTGAAATCGGTGTCAGGAAGGCGATTGGGGCAAAGCCTGATACAATTAAATACCAGTTTTTGTTTGAGTCGATACTTATTGGACAGCTTGGCGGAGTTTTTGGCATCATTCTAGGAATCTTTATCGGTAATATAGTTTCATCCATGCTGAAATCTAGTTTCATTATACCATGGGGATGGGTGACTATGGGAATTATTGTATGTTTTATTGTTGGTGTAGTATCAGGTTATGCGCCTGCTGTAAAGGCTGCGAACATAGATCCTATTGAAGCTTTAAGATATGAATAAAATTGAATGATATGGAAAAACATGTAATTCAGGAAGAGCTTAAAAATTGTCCGGGTATTTTCTATTATCCCGATACAAATAAGCTGGAATTAATAGGAAGGTCTATCCCTGAGAACCCAGAGCTTATCTTCAGACGCCTCGACGAATGGATTACTGTCCATTTTGAAAAGAATAAGGATCTGAATGTAAGCATCCAGCTTGAGTATATAAACAGCGGATCATCAAAGTACCTTTACGAGATACTCAAACGGCTTACCGGTTTTGGCCGCACTGGTAATACTGTTAAAATGAAATGGCTCTATGAGGAAGATGATGAGGCTATGCTGGAACTTGGCGAACATTACCGCGATACTGCCGGCATTCCGCTTGAAATTGATATGATAGTCTGATACGGTATTAATTTCCCCTGTATTTCTGCAATAATTTCCGGAAGCGATAAATATTTAATGTGACAAAAAAAAAGGGGACCTGATGAAGGTCCCCTTTTATATTAGCTTTTGCTGCAAATGTTTATTTAACTGTGTCCATGTGAGCAATGAGATCGAGAAGCTTGCAGGAGTAACCCCATTCGTTATCATACCAGGCTACAACCTTGACAAAATTGTCATTTAGGGAGATGCCTGCCCCTGCATCAAAGATAGATGTGCGGGAGTCACCGATAAAGTCGCTGGAAACAACAGCATCTTCGGTGTATCCCAGAATTCCTTTAAGAGGGCCTTCTGAAGCTGCCTTCATAGCTTTCTTGATATCCTCGTAACTTGCAGCCTTCTCAAGACGGCATGTCAGGTCAACAACCGAAACATTGATAGTCGGTACCCTGAATGACATACCGGTAAGCTTGCCTTTCAGTTCGGGAATAACTTTGGTTACGGCTTTAGCTGCGCCTGTCGAAGAAGGAATGATGTTAGCTGAAGCAGCACGGCCGCCTCTCCAGTCCTTATTAGATGGGCCATCCACAGTTTTCTGAGTTGCAGTGGTTGAATGAATGGTTGTCATGAGACCTTCAACAATTCCGAAATTGTCGTTGAGGATCTTGGCAACAGGGGCAAGACAGTTGGTAGTACATGAAGCATTTGATACAAACTGCATGTCGGCATTGTATTTATTCTCGTTAACGCCCATTACAAACATAGGGGTATCATCTTTCGAAGGGCCTGACATTACAACATGCTTTGCACCTGCTTTGATATGACCCATTGCGGTTTCTTTGGAAAGGAAAAAACCTGTGCATTCAAGTACATATTCAGCGCCAACCTCATTCCATTTCAGATTTGCGGGATCTTTCTCTGCAGTTACACGGATATTCTGTCCGTTTACAATTAGTTTCCCGTCCTTTACTTCCACTTTTCCATCGAACTTACCGTGCACTGTGTCATAAAGGAGCATATATGCGATATAATTTACTTCGAGGAGGTCATTGATTCCTACAATCTCCATATCGTTCCTCTTCATGGCAGCCCTGAAGGCCAGCCGGCCAATCCTGCCAAAACCGTTGATACCTACTTTAATTTTTGACATACCTATATAATATTATGGTTAATAAATCGAATCACAAAAATAATAAATTGCATGATTCAAGCAATATCAAGGGGTGATCTGTTCTTGTTTTTTCTTTTTGAAGAGGTTTGCAAACTTTGTATCCTCAGGATGCAGGGGGTCGACGATAACTCCGAATCTATAACTGACGAATAGCGAGAAGAAGATTGCCTTATTGTCGGGACTTTCCATTATCGGAACTTTCTTTGGGAATGCATTTATCTGGGCTCCGATTTCTATAGCATGTATCACCTTGTCCTCCTTACTGTACTCGAAATTAAATCCTCCTTTTGCGTACAATCCGGGGAAGACTTTGATTTCGTTAAGTCCTTTTGTAAATGAAGCCCTGTTGTATATATCAGTAGGGAGGTCCTTTATATCGAATTTTTCCTCCTTGAGGATGATATCATTGCCAACCACGTAAATGATCCTGTAATATATTGGTTTGGCCAGGGCAAGCACAGGGCCTGCAGAATAAAAAAACCTAATGGCTACACCGCCCAGATCTTCTTTTTTGAATATTTCATGCTGGTGACCGATACCCCCCCTTAAAAAGAATACAGAATTGAGCTTCCCAAATACATAAGACCCTGTACCAGTGGTATAAGGATTATACATCTTGTATTCTTTGGGATGCTTCAGCGTACCAATATCGAACTCGAGAATGCTTTTATTGAGGAAATTAATTCGCTTACCTTCGCGATAGCTGATACCGAGACCGTCTGAATTAAGGAGTAAGCCTACTGACTTTTCGTTGCGGAAGAATACTTTTTGCTGCTCATTCAAATCTCCCTGCGCCCTGAGCCAAACTCCTCCGCACAATAATACAACCACTACTATAAGCAGCTTTTTCATACAGGCGGCAACTTATAAGGAGAACAATGAGAAAATTCGTATTAGCCAACCTGATTATTCTGCTCTGTGTTAGCCTTTGAATATGCCGGGCATGCTTTACTATTACATGAACTTACTGCCAGCGCAATTATAAAAGTAATAACCAGTAATACAGCAATTTTTTTCATAGAAACTTTTTATAATAATACTACAAAAATAAACTTTTCGCCATAAAAACAATCTTTATGCCGTAAATAATATTTCTGAACAATTTTTTACCGGCAAGCTCTTGTATGACCAAAAACATAAGCTTAAACAAGTAAACGTCAAAAAGGGTTCAAAAATTTCAGCTGATAGAATAACTTTTTTGATCTATTTTTGTTTGTCCTATTAATAGTTAGTTTTAAATATGAATAGAAAGATATTTAACCTTATAATAATTGCATCTCTTATGACTACCGAATCGTTTTCACAGGAATCACTCCCTTTAAACTCTCTAAGCAAGGCAGAATCAGAAGTCATCAAAAATAAGGGAACTGAGACACCATTTACGGGCAAATTCACCAATACCGTTGATAAAGGAACCTATATCTGCAGGCAATGCGGGGCAGCACTCTATTACTCGTCATCAAAATTTGAATCAGGCTGCGGCTGGCCCAGCTTCGATGATGAGATTAAAGGAGCCATAAACAGGTTCCCTGATCCCGACGGGCTTCGGACAGAGATAACTTGCGCCTCTTGCGGCGCTCATCTGGGACATGTTTTCACAGGCGAAAAACTGACTTCAAAGAATGTACGCCATTGTGTTAATTCTGTGTCTATAGATTTTGTTCCTGCAATAATAGAAGAAGGAAGATACGGAACTGCAATTTTTGCCGGAGGCTGTTTCTGGGGCGTCGAATACTTCCTTCAGAAATCTCCCGGCGTAATTTCAGTTATATCAGGGTACACAGGAGGACATGTGAAAAACCCTTCATACAAAGAGGTATGCACCGGGACTACCGGTCATGCTGAAGCTGTAAAGGTAATTTACGACCCGACGAAAACATCCTACGAAAAGCTTCTGAGGATTTTCATGGAAATACATGACCCGACGCAAAGCGGAGGACAAGGTCCGGATATCGGTGACCAATACCGGTCTGTGATCTTTTATCTTAACGATGAACAAAAAGCAACTGCTGAAAAGGATATAAGCCTGCTTAAATCAAAAGGTTACAAAGTAGTTACCGAAGTAGTCAAGGCATCAGAATTCTATGATGCTGAGAAATATCACCAGGATTATTATTTCAATAATGGTAAAGTACCCTACTGCCATGGGTATGTGAAAAGGTTCTGATATATTCTTAAAAAGTCTTAAAAAATCACCTGTTTGTTGTTACCGGGAACTACAATCAATTAACTTTAACAGGTATTAATTGATTTCTTTCCGGTACGGATGAATTATAACGATTACCACAAAAAGGCTCCTGCCAGCCGCAGGACAAAGGTTTGGTTTTTTATTCTGGGGATGCTCTGCTGCTTTCTTTTTATTTATTCCGGGAAAAAGGTCCTTAATTATACATCGACAGACAAATATTGCATTTCATGCCATGTACATCCTGATGCTGATCAGAGCTGGAAATTATCTGCACATTATAATAACAGTTCCGGCAATATAGTGCATTGCACTGAATGTCATATGCCTCCCCAAGGTCATGGTTATTTTAAAGCAAAGACAAAGCATGGATTGAAGGATGCTTATGGTTACTTTTTCAAGGATAGCGCTGATTTTGACTGGCAGAAGAAAAAGCTTCTTGAAAATGCAAAGGAATATGTCTACGAGAAATCATGCATCGAATGTCATCAGAACCTGTTCCCGGTAACTTTATCAGTAAACGGGGGGAATGCCCACCTTCTTTATACGACCAGCAAAGAACCATTGAGCTGCCTGAACTGCCATATTAATGTCGGCCATTATGACAAGAATTCTGCGCTGCATGCACATGATACAAGCTTCGGGGTCACTGTCACTTCCACGGAACCTCCATTTGCTGAACCGGCAAAACCTGAAGGATTCGTAAGCTTTACGGAGGTGATCCCGGGTACAAGGGTCTCATTCGAAATGATTGCACTTCCGGGAGGCACGTTTAATATGGGGAGCCCCGACGATGAACCCTTAAGAAAGGCTGATGAGGGACCGGTAAGAAGCGTTGCTCTTTCAAAATTCTGGATCGCAAAGAGCGAGGTTACATGGGATGAATATATGGCATTCTTCAGAGCTACAGCTTCTCAGGGGAGAACGGAAGGACAGGTCGTTACCAGCAAGAAAACTGACGCCATCAGCGGCGCGACACCTCCGTGGGGGGCGCCTGACCAGGGATGGGGCAAAGGTTCACGGCCAGCCATAACAATGTCGTGGTATGCTGCCAGCGTATATTGCCAGTGGCTTTCACAAATTACAGGAAAGAAATATCGCCTGCCTACGGAAGCAGAGTGGGAATATGCCTGCAGGGGAGGTACGGAAACCCCATATTTCTTTGCCGGAAACCCGCAAAAATTTACATCAAGGGGATTTCTCAGGAAGCTTATCGGCCCTGATACAACGGGAATTGCTTCAATGGCAGTATATTCTGTAAACAGTCCGTCGAAAACAGAGGAGCCTTCTTTTGTAAGAGCTAATCCATTCGGAATTAAGAATATGGCAGGTAATGTTGCGGAATTCTGTTCCGATATTTATTCAGCCGATTATTATAAATCTGATTCTTTGCGTGTCAATCCAAAAGGGTCAATTAAGGGACAGGAGCATGTTATTCGCGGAGGATCATTCAAGAGCGATGCGAGGGACCTCCGCAGTGCTGCCCGCGACTTTACAAAGACAAAGGCATGGCTGGTTACCGACCCGCAGATGCCCAAAAGCAAATGGTGGTATTCTGATTGTATCGACGTGGGATTCAGGGTAGTATGTGAGCCCGATACCTCTGCTTCTGAATAGATCAATTTGAATAAGAAGAGATTCCCCTCCTTGGAGGGGTCAGGGGTGGGTTTACTGAGATAGTAGAATAATTTAACAAGTTGAAAATTTTCGTGAAATGAAAAATATTGACAGAAGAAAATTCATCAGCAACGCTGCCTTGGCTGGGATAGGAATAGCCGGTGCGGGTGCCATGCTGTCATCATGCAAAAGGAAAGTTGAACACAAGGATCTTGGCCTGCCTCCAATACTGAAGGGTGCTCCCAAAGGTAAAAAACTTAGGGCCGGATTAATTGGAGCTGGAAACAGGGGAACCGGTGCTGCGATTAATTTTATCAGCTCCGGACCAGATCTTGAAATTGCAGCCCTGGCCGATGTGTTCCAGGATAAGATTGACGCCTGCAGAGCCAGGTTTGAATCTTTTCACCTGCCAATTCCGGCCGAAAACTGCTTTACCGGTTTTGACGGTTATAAGAAACTAATGGCTCTTCCCGATATTGATGTGGTGATCCTTGCCACACCTCCGCAGTTCAGACCGGAACATTTTCTCGAAGCTGTTGCCACCAACAAGCATGTCTTCATGGAAAAACCTGTCGCAGTAGACCCTGTTGGCATAAGGTCGATCATCACTTCAGCAAAAAAAGCCGGGGCAATAGGACTTAATGTCGTAACCGGAACACAGAGACGCCACGAGGAAGATTATATCGAGACCTATAAGCAGGTAATGAACGGAGCCATTGGAACAATAACCTCAGCAAAGGCTTTCTGGAACCAGGAGCATGTATGGTTCCGCGAACGCGAACCGGGATGGAACGATATGGAATACATGATCCGCAACTGGAATAATTTCTGCTGGCTTTGCGGTGACCATATTCTCGACACTCACGTCCACAATATTGATGTTATTAACTGGTTCCTCGGAAAACACCCGGAAAAAGCTATCGGCTACGGAGGAAGGGCCAGACGCGTTACCGGCGACCAGTTCGACTTCTTCAGCGTGGATTTCGATTATGGCAACGGCGTAAGCTCACACAGCATGTGCCGCCAGATCGACAGCTGTGTAACCGCTACCGGTGAACTCATTATGGGTACCGAAGGATATACAAACTGCAAGGACACGATCTGGGACCTGAAAGGCAATATAAAGTGGCAATTCAATTACCCTCTGGACGAAAATGGGAAAAAGACGGATCATGTGCTTATACCTGAATATGTTCAGGAACATATGCACCTTGTATATGCCATTAGAACAGGCAATTATGTGAATGAGGCTGAACAGACTGCTATCTCCACGCTTACAGCGATCATGGGCAGAACAGCTGCCTATACCGGAAGGGCTATTACATGGGACGAGATATTCAAATCGGATATGGACCTGGGCCCTTCCAGGATTGAAATGGGTCCCGTCAGCATGTCTTTCGAAGTCCCGGTTCCAGGAACGCCAGTTATCAGTACGGTTACACCTGCATTTAAAGGTCAGATAATTTAAACTAAGGTCAGATATGCTGATGATGTTGTATCAGCAAATAGAAAAATTACATTAAATAATTATGTTTTCACTGGTAATCCCAATATTCAATGAAGAAAAGCTGATCAATGATCTGCTCAAGCGTACAATTTCATCAATTGAGTCATTCGCAGTAGATTATGAAGTGATTTTTGTCGATGATGGCAGCACAGACCGGAGCGCTGAAAAAATTCTTGTCTGGAGAGAAGGTAATGAAAAGATAAAGCTTCTTTCCCTGTCAAAAAATTTCGGACACCAGGCTGCGTATACTGCCGGACTTGAGAATGCAACCGGCGACATTGTTGCAATGATGGACGGCGATCTTCAGGATCCTCCGGAACTTCTTTCACTTATGTACCGGAAGCTTACTGAAGAGGATTATGATATAATAAGCGGTAAGCGAACCGGAAGAAAAGGAAGCCGCGGACGCATCCTCTATTCAGTCCTCTTTCATTCTATCTTCACGAATATTGGTGAGCTCAGGGACATGGATAATTACGGGAACTATTCCATGATGAAGAGAATTGCTCTTGATGCGCTGCTTTCAATGAAGGAAAAAGTCAGATATCTCCCGGGCCTGAGATCATTTATCGGCTTCAGGCACGGAGATGTGGAGTTTGTGAGAGATGACCGGTTCAGGGGCAGGTCAAAGATGAATCTTCGCAAGCTATTTGTTCTTGCTGCCGATGCTATCTTCTCATTTTCCAGGTTCCCGATACGGGTATGCCTCTTGCTTGGAACCCTTGGAACTATAGTCTTCATGGGAGCCGGTATTTATGTTCTGATCTCCAAAATTACCGGCAGTGCCCTTCCCGGATGGCCATCGACAATGCTGAGCATTTATTTCCTTGGATCTATACAGCTTGTTTTCCTGGGGATACTCGGGGAATATATTTTCAGAAGCTATAAGGAATCACAAAACCGTCCTATCTATTTTGTAAGGAAATATTTTGGCGTGAGCCGGGAAAAATGATGAAAGAGACAAGATTGAAATATATCTTCCTTGCAAGTTCAGTATTTCTCCTAATTGTCATGCTCTTTTTGAGCAGCAATGCCGGCATATCATGCGATGAGGTACTTCATTACCATCAGTCTGAAGCCGTTTATAACTATTTCGCAACACATGGAGCTGATCAGGCAGCATTGCAGACTCCCGTAAATCATCTTAAGTATTACGGGCAATCGTTCGATAATTTTGTCACTATAATAATCAGATGGGCAGGGATCGATGATGTGTTTCGCTTTCGTCACCTGATGAGCTCACTGGCAGGCTGGCTGACAATATTTATTACTGCTCTTCTTGCTGTCTGGCTCTCTGGTTACAGAGCTGGTATTCTGGTAATACTCCTCTTTGCTGTTTCTCCAACATTTTTTGGTCACACCCAGAATAATCTTAAAGATATTCCTTTTGCACTTGGCTATATAATAAGTGTATATTTTACACTTAAAATTCTCTTACCGGAGAAAAGAGTGCGGTTTTATGAAATTCTATTGTTGATTCTCAGCATATCATTTACTATAAGCATAAGAGCCGGAGGGCTTTTACTTATTTGCTACCTGTTCCTGTTTTTCTTTATATGCCTGGGTTACAGGTATTTTAGCAACGGAAGGATTGACTGGTCAGATACCTGGAAGAAATCCATTATTTTAATCCTGGTTGCCGGTGTTTCATTTTTCCTATCTGTACTTCTTTGGCCATTCGGGTTGCAGGCTCCGGTTAAAAATATGTTCGCATCCCTTCACTTTATGTCGCATTTTCCGGGGACATTCCGGGAGATATTTGAGGGAAGAACAGAATGGTCAGATTTCATGCCATGGTACTATCTCATTAAATATATGGCAATTACAATCCCTGTAATTGTGCTTGCCGGAACCCTGGTTTTTATCCCGTTTATTAAAAGAATAGTAGCTAATGGTAAAACCCTTGCCTGGTTATTTCTGGCCTTTACGATCGTCTTTCCAATCTTGTTAGTTATAATCGGGAGATCAAATATATACAGCGGTTGGCGCCAGTTTCTGTTCATTTATCCTCCGGTAATAGTAGTTTCGGCAGCAGGATTCAGCTTCCTTCTTGATTTTCTGAAGAACAGATATGCAAAGTGTATCCTTTTTGCTGCCCTGTTCATCCTTGCCATTCATCCGGTGCGTTATATGGCTCATAATAAAGCCTGTTTTTACCTCTATTACAACCAGTTCGCAGGAGGATTGAAGGGTGCTTATGGCAATTATGAGACTGATTATTATTATACCGGCCAGACAGAAGCATCAAAGTGGCTCATCGACTACCTCACAACAAACAAAATTGATTCAGCAAAGGTAATTGCCACTTTTCCTGTTGACTGGCATTTCAGGAATATTCCTTCTGTAAAAACATCATACTGCAGATACGAGGAGAGAAGCCAGTTTGACTGGGACTACGCGATAAGTACGAACCGGTATATATCGCCTTTTATGCTAAAAGCCGGATCATGGCCCCCATCCAACGCAATTCACGTTGTTTATGCCGACAGCATACCGGTCTGCGCTGTCCTGAAACGCAAGTCGAAGGAAGATTTCCTTGGTTATAAATCACTTGAAGAACATCGCAGCAGTGATGCTGTACTCCATTTTAATGAGGCCCTGAAAATTGATAACAGCGATGAAATGATTTTTTATAATTTTGCACGTGCTCTGTACAATGAAGGTGAGTTCCTGAAAGCTGATTCGGCACTTAAGAAAGGACTGGAAATAAACCCGGCCAGTGAACCGATATTAATGTACCTGGGAAATATTTCTGCGACCAGAAAAGATACTGGCAGCGCTGAAAAGTACTATAAGGAACTTATAAATGTTAACAGGAAATATTTTGATGCTTATGTTGAACTGGCAAAGCTTACAGAGGGGAAAGATGTCCGGAAGGCTCGTCAGCTGTTAAGAAGCTGCCTGAACATCAAGCCTGATTTCAAACCTGCATTAAAGTCGCTTGCAGATACTTACAGAAAGAGCGATCCGGGAATCGCTGAGAAATATGATAAGCTTGTGAATTCTATAAACTAAAATAAAACAACCGAAGGATGAAGAAGACATTAATGATTATCTCATTGTCAGCAGCATTGTTGCTCAGCGCACTGAGTATTATTTCAGCACAGGAGCAACCCAAGCCCCAGAAAGATACGGTCAACATGGATACACAGGCCAGGCCGACCAATTATTATGCAATTGAGGATGATAAAACAGCACCTGAAAAGGGGAAAGCCAAAAGCTCCTCATTCCCCATTATTATAATTGCCGGGGCTGTCGTTATTGTTGGCGCTGCAGCTTTCTTTCTTCTGAAGAAGAAAAAAAAGTAACTCTTTAGAATTCTTTTCCGGGGTTTGTCGCTACCCGGGCAACCGACTCAATGGCTATTGATGCAAATGCTGCCCCGAAATCAAGATCAATGTTTTCCATTGTATCTTTTGTATCATGATAGCCGGTCCGGTTAATATCATAGTTTTCCATAAACAGGACTACCGGAATTCCAACATCAGAAAAGATCTGGCCATCAGTGTTAAAGATTGAACTATGAGGGTTATACTGAGTTCTGACTTCTCCTGAAAGCGGAAGGAATTTAGCCGTTTCAGGTATCTCTTCAATACCTGATATTCTTTTGCCGCGGTTACTGTGTATCCTTTCGTGGCTCATGTTCCATTCATGCACAGACCTGTTCCATATCCGGTTGGCTATGTGGGCTTGCTGCCCCAGATAAAGCGATGCTGCGCTTTTCCCTGGTGATATCTGGAAAATGTCCTGGTCATTATCGCGGTTATGGCCTATCATATCCATCACATAGACACCAACAACCTCTGTATTTGAAAGGTCGACAGGATTATCGCTATTTGGATCAAGCTTAATATTTTTTTCAATAATTGTCTTACAGAGATTTCTTGCCCCCATGCAGTCTGAAGGGAACTCTTCACCTGTGAGATGGACAAGCCAGATATCGCGTTCCAGTTTTCCTTCAGCCGCCATTTTTAAAAATATTGGAGCAGCAAGAAGTAGAGTAGTGCTGGCAGAGTAGTTATCGTCGGCACCGTTAGCAGATATCCTGGCTCCTGTTCCGCCTCTTCCCGTATCATAAATATCCTCCATATATGCTGTATCGTAATGATCTCCAAAGACAACAGCCTGGCTGCGGTTTTTCCCGGGGATCACTACAAGAATATTTCTTTCATAATGTGTTCCGTTCTGGTTGCCGGACCATCCGCCATAAAGTGAATAATCAAAATCGGTCTGCCATTTAAAAGGCAGCTCACCGCAAAAAGCGTTGCCTTCCATCCCGGCATCAGATATAGATTTCCGGTGCGTGCTGATGAAATAGTCACCCAGTTCTTCCAGGTCTCTCTGTTTTCCGTGCTTTTGTTTATGAGTGACATCGTCCTTTGCAACATCAGCATTGTCCGTGTTCATGAACTGGCCGTGGGCAAGGAATTTAATCTCATTCCACCACTTCTCCTCAAACTCCCTGCTGGCCGTTAATCCGTAAGTAAGTGACTCTTCATCCTTCTCATCCTTTATAGGTTCTAGGATTTTTATTATTTCTTCCCTCATCCGGCTTCCGGTTTCAGGATTGATAGCATGGAGAGGAAGCTCATCCAGCCACTGGTCAAACGATTTATGTTTTGAGATATTCAGCAGATAATAAGCGTAAGACCAAGATAATGGCTTCATGTTCTGCATATACCAGGCTTCGAACAGCGAAATAATGTTGAAAGAAGTCTGGTGTGCATAATGATCATTCTTTGATACAAAGTCATGCATAGCAGAAAGATAGACTTGTCGTTTATGAAATCTCGGCCACATTTCAACCGGGGAGGTCATGCTTTTATCATCCCTGTGATAACCGGCAAAGTGTCCGGTCAAAAGATCTATTGATATTACAGGGCTATCATCGCCCCGGTCAAGCCAAGCTATAAGCGGACGATGCCAGTAAACATCATATTCTCCCGTCCGCATGGGCGGATAGAAGAATCTGTAACCGTAGAGTCCGCCCTTGAGTATCTTTTCCTCGGCAATGAGTATCTGTTTTTTATTCGAATGAGGGCCATCCAGGATCATCTCAAAATCATGGCCCCATATTTGTGCATTTCTTGCAAGCGGTTTGTCGTAGAGACCCATTGATTCGGGTTCAGTGCTGAATAAGACTTTTACTAGCTTGAACTTTTTGGCATCTTCATTTAGTTCATCCTGATATCTGTGAATACGCTGCCACCTGTTTGTGCGATGGAACGTATCGTGCAGGAGCTCTTCACTTATATTACTATGAACGTTTCCGGGACGTACTTCGTGAAACCAGCCTGACTGCGGAACTTTTAATCCGCCGATACCCCTGTTCCGCTTAACAATGTTAAGCAGTGGGATCTGCCCTGCTGAAGCAGATTGCTTCTGCAATTTCAGATACCCCGGCATTCCCCAGAAGACCAGGCTTCCGGGAAACGGCAGCAGGTGCAGACGACCTGTGAGATACAGATCTTTGACTACAGATGGCAGGGAGCTGAAAGCCCTGAATGTAACAAGATACCTTACAGCGTCTAAAGCTGAATCGTCATTTATCAGAAAGGGCTTTGTCCAGCTGAGGGCACTGGCATCAGCCGAGGAAAGGATCCTGAAACCTGCTCCGGCAAGAGAGTCTTTCCCGGAGAGCTTCAGGCCATAAGCTTTTTCAAGTACAGTAGTGAAAAAAGAGATCGATTCATCAGCAGGCTTTTCGACTCCGGGGGCAACATAAAAATTTTTCCAGAAGGTATGTCCTGGATCATCAATTGAATTACCGAATAAGGACCAGATCACCCGGCCCTTGTCATCCTGGGTCCGTGAAAGCATCATCGGAAGGAGAGTGACAAACCTTTCATGCAGAAGCTTACCGGCCATTGCTGCAAGGTCATCAGGCCAGTAGGGATTGTCTTTCAGATTTTGTCCTCCATGACCATGGATGTGATGTTCAGGCAATCCTTTACCCAGCTTCACTATCGAATTGAGGATCTGCTTTCCTTCGTGCTCAATGCCAGGCCGAAGCTCGTATTCTTCTTCGATCTCGGAGATCCACCAACCCGTTGGATCATCTTCATGGAAGATCCTCGGATCAATATCGCCGAGCGGTTTCCGTCCCACAAGAGGGGAGGGCATGAACTCAGAATATGCTGGAAGGGGATAGCATCCGTCACAGTTAAACCACGGATATCCGGCCAGCATTTTTTGCCAGCCTTTAAGTTCATTGGCAGCCATAATATTATTTAGGATTTAAATTAAGAGAGCTTGTCAGGAATTCAACCATATTTCTGATCGAATTAAAAATGTTATGTGAATATAAACAATTCTGAGAACTAAAAGTTTAACAAGTCCATAATCCGGCTCTTACTTTTTCACCCTTGTACCTTTTCACCCTTGCACCTTTGCACCTTTGCACCTTTGCACCTTTGTACCTTTGCACCTTTGTACCTTTGCACCTTTGTACCTTTCATAATTCCCTTATCCATATATTGCGATATGATACCGGATTTCCGTGTTCCTGCAGCATAAGGGGAAGCTTCTCCTCATGGGCCTTGTAAACAGGAATGCCAATATATTCCGTTGGCCCCTTGAGAAGAACATGATTCTGGATGAGAACGCCGTTTTGAAAAACAGTAAATATTGCCGGCTCAAGCACTTCTCCTTCAGTATTGAACCTGGGAGCTGTGAAAATTACATCATACTGCTGCCACAGTCCTGGTCCAAGGGATGCATTTACAAGCGGTATATACTGCTTATAAATTGATCCCGCCTGTCCATTATAATATGTCTCGTTGTTATATGAATCGAGCACCTGCAGTTCATAGAGGCCCATCAGTAAAATGCCACTGTTTCCTCGTCCCTGACTGGTTCCCGAAACAATTGCCGGTGTTTTCCATTCAATGTGAAGCTGGCAATCGCCAAATGATCTGACAGTTTTTATGCTGCCTGTTTTTGGAGCCACTGTCAGAGCTGAGTCGGCAACCCATTTGGCCGGGCTTCCTTTATCAGAGACCCAGTTTACGATATCTTTTGCACCTCCATAAAGCACAATCGCATCCGATGGCGGCTGATTCATTTTACCAGGGGTTACAATAGCAGGTTTCCTTGACCAGTCTTCGGTCTCTTCAGGCTTCATCTGGGCATTAATTGCTGATGCGGTCAGGATGAAAATAAAAGCACAAAT
>Ga0075520_1000676_pt1 | contig 15431 bp, 15 predicted proteins | sample NGEPerB_FD_75100 | JGI IMG/M metagenome (GOLD analysis project Ga0075520, IMG submission 75100) | Arctic peat soil microbial communities from the Barrow Environmental Observatory site, Barrow, Alaska, USA - NGEE PermafrostAB12-B | ecosystem: Environmental > Terrestrial > Soil > Wetlands > Peat ... | reverse complement strand
CTCCAGGGTCTTGGAGCGCTGTCGGTCGCCCTTCTCCTCCAGGCTCATCCGCGCCTGCTTCTGCTCCAGCCAGCTGGAGTAGTTGCCCTTCCAGGGGATGCCTTCACCCCGGTCCAGCTCCAGGATCCACTCGGCCACGTGGTCCAGGAAGTAGCGGTCGTGGGTGACGGCGATGACCGTGCCTTCGTACTTCTGCAGGTGCTGCTCCAGCCAGGCCACGCTTTCGGCGTCGAGGTGGTTGGTGGGCTCGTCCAGCAGCAGGATGTCGGGCTTCTGCAGCAGCAGCCGGCAGAGCGCCACCCGCCTGCGCTCGCCGCCGGAGAGGGTGCTCACCTCCGCCTCAGGCGGCGGCAGGCGCAGCGCGTCCATGGCGTATTCCAGCTGGGTGTCGAGGTTCCACGCGTCGGCCGCGTCGATCTTGGCCTGGATCTTGCCGAACTCATCAGCGGTCTCATCGGAGTAGTTGGCCGCCAGCTCGTTGAAGCGGTCGAGCAGCGCCTTGGTCTCGGCGACGCCGTCCTCGACGTTGCCCTTGACGTCCTTGGTCTCGTCGAGATGGGGCTCCTGCTCGAGCATCCCCACGGTCGCGCCCGGCGCAAGCGCGGCCTCGCCCCGGTACTCCTGGTCCACCCCGGCCATGATCCGCAGGAGCGTGGACTTGCCCGCCCCGTTGTAGCCGAGCACGCCGATCTTGGCGCCGGGGTAGAAGGCGAGCGACACGTTGTCGAGCACCGTCTTGTCCGGGGGGTGGACCTTGGACAGGCGGTGCATGGTGAAGATGTATTGAGAGGACATTGGCACGCAGGATAGGGGCTGGCCGAGGTCGCTAACGTTGTCGGGTCATGCCCGCCAGCGTCCTGGATATCGAGCAGCATCTGCTCTTGCTGGAGCTCGAGGCGCCGTTCAGCAAGCGCGAGGTCCAGCTGGCGCGGCGCAGGATGGCCAAGCGCTGGCACCCCGACGTGGCGCCCCAGGGCCGCCAGTACGAGCACGAGCGCCACCTGAAGGCGATCAACGAGGCGGCCGACCAGCTGGAGCGCCTGGCCGAGGGCTCGCGCGGCGGGCAGGTCTCGCGCAACGCCGTGCGCGTCAGCGCGGCGGCGGCGCGCAGGGAGCGCGAAGAGGCGGGCAGGCGCGCCTATGAGGCCGAGCAGCGCGCGCGGGCGCACGCCCAGGAGCGCGCCAAGCACGACCCGTTCGGCAGCAGGGTGCCCGACCACTCGGTCGTCCACCGCTACGCCCGCTGCATCTCCTACCCCGAGTGGGGCGTGGGCACGGTCACGGGCATCTACTTCTCCGCGGACAACGGCGACGACCTCGTCGAGGTGCAGCAGTGGGCGCGCGTGAAGTTCAGCCACGGCGTGCGCACGGTGCCCGCCGGCAGCATGAAGTTCGTGGACTTCTCCAGGCCCGACCCCGCCGAGGAGCGGGTCGAGCGCTTCCTGATCGCCGCCCAGCGCGCGATGGCCGAAGGCGAGTTCCTGCTGGCAGCGCAGCGGCTGATCTACGCCCGCGACGCGGAGCCGCGCAACGTGGCGGTGCTGAGGTTGATGACGCTGGCCTTCTGGCAGGCGGGCAAGCTCGACGAGGCGGCCAGGGCCGTGCGCGACTGGGCGCGCGTGGACGGCAGGCGCCCGGCCGCACACCGCTTCGCGGCCAGGATCTACGAAGACATGGGCGCCGTGGACCTGGCGGAGGAGGCCGCGGACAGAGCCGCCAAACGCGGCCCCTCCGACGCCGGCGCCTGGGAGCGCCTGGGCCGGCTGCGGCTACGCCTGATGGACCGCGAGGGCGCGCTCAGGGCGCTGGAGCGCGCGATCGCGTTGGGTGCCGGCGGCGAGGTCCGGGATCTGATCGCCCAGGCGCTGGCGCTGGAGCCGAGCATCGCCGGCTAGAGGATGTTCACGGCGCGCGAGACGATCAGGCCGATGGTGACCAGCGAGACGATCGACTGAACCCCCATGATGCTCTTGGCCATGGGGGTCAGGGGCATGGTGTCCGTCGGGGAGAAGGCCGCGGCGTTGGTGAGCGAGACGTACAGGTAGTCGATGAACTTCGGGCGCCACTCGCGCGGCTCGATCCGGTCGTCGGACATCTGCGGGAACAGGAAGTCCGGCGGGCCATCCTTGCCGGAGGCGCGCTGGCCGGGGCCGCCCCGGTCGATCTCCCAGTACCACAGGGCGAAGATCAGGAAGTTGGTCAGCCAGATGAGCACGCCCGCCACGATCAGCTGCTGGCCTTTGGTGACGTTGTGGTGCAGCAGGAAGTGGGTGAGCTCGACCAGCGAGAACACGTTGGCCGCGCTGACCACCGCGATCAGGGCGACGGCCGCGCGTTTGCGTCGTGGGTGCTCGTACTCGAGCTCGCGGGGCGAGGCCAGCAGCAGGCCGATCACGAGCAGCCCCTCCAGTGCGGGCAGCAGCCAGGTCGGCCCGACGGTCAGGCGCTTCGGCAACGTCAGCTGCAGCGCGATCGCCGCGAGCACGGTCGCCTGTGCGGGCCAGACCGGTTCGCAAGCGGGCGGCGGCGGATAGGGGCGCCCTGGAGTGGCTTGCGGTTCCTGGGCCACGAACCGCAAGCCTAAGGGGCCGATCGGCCGTACCCGCTGGCGCGGCCAGCTCGGACAGGGGCGCGCACGGCGCGCAGGGCCGGCTGCACGCTAGCCTGATGGGCCATGGGCATCGAGAACCCGATTCACCTGCTGTTCATCGCGATCGTGGCGCTGCTGGTCCTCGGGCCCAAACGTCTGCCTGAGCTGGCGCGGGCCCTCGGCCACGGATTCCGCGAGTTCCGCGAGGCGGTCGGCATGCAGGGCGAGCCGCAAGTGCAGCGCGCCGAGCTGGCGCCTCCGCCTGCCGAAGCGCTGCAGTCGCTCGCTGCCGAGGCGGTGCAGCCGGTTGCTGCCGAGGCGGTGCAGCCGGTCGCTGCGGCGCCGGCGGCCGCGGAGGCTGTGGGTCCGACGCAGACGGTACCGTCGGGCGATGCGCCTGATCGTGGCCCGCTGTGAGGTCTCCTACGCAGGACGTCTGAGCACGGTCCTGCCGGAGGCGGTGCGGCTGCTGATGCTCAAGGCGGACGGCACGTTCATGGTCTGGGCGGACGGCGGCGGTCCGAACGTCAAGCCGCTGAACTGGATGATCCCGCCGACGGTGGTGGAGCAGAAGACCGACGCCGAGGGCCGCCTCACGCGGTTGATCGTGCGCAAGCAGCGCCAGGAGGAGCGGCTGGACATTGCTATCGCGGAGGTCCTCTCAGACGTCGAGCACGAGCTGGACGAGCTGGTCTCGCTGGAGAAGGAGGGCCTGGAGCGCGAGCTGCAGGAGCTGCTCGCCGACGCCCCTCAGTGGTGTGGGGAGGGCCTGCGGCTCGCCAGGCGCGAGTGGCCCACGGACATCGGACCGGTGGATCTGATGTGCAGGGACGGCGACGACGAATGGATCGCCGTGGAGATCAAGCGGATCGCGACGATCGACGCGGTGGAGCAGCTCACGCGCTACCTGGAGCGCATTCGCCTGGACCCGGCGCTCGGCTCCTGTCGCGGGGTGCTGGCGGCCCAGGTGATCAAGCCCCAGGCGCGTGTGCTGGCGATCTCGCGCGGGATCGACTGCGTGGAGGTGGATCCGCAGATCCTCCGCGGCGAACGCGAGCCCGCGCTGCGCCTGTTCGCCGCCTGAGCAGCGCCGCCCGCCACGGGTCGAGTCCCGACCGGCCACGGGCGCGCGCAATCCGTGCCGGGGGCGCAGGCGCGTGCGCCACCCGTGCCGGGGGCCACGGGTAGGCTGCTGTGGTCCCCGAGCAAGGAGTCCCAGATGACCGCCCATGAGGCTGCCGCCGGGCAGCCTGTTCTCACTGAGCGACGCGAGAGCGTCCTGCTGATCACGCTCAACCGCCCCGAGGTGCGAAACGCCGTCAACGCGGCGCTCGCGGCGGGGGTGGCGGGCGCGCTGGAGGAGCTGGACGGCGACGAGGGCCTGTCGGTGGGCGTGCTCACGGGAGCCGGCGGCTTCTTCTCGGCCGGCATGGACCTGGGGGCGTTCATGAAAGGCGAGTCCGCCTGGTTCGGCGATCGCGGCTTCGCGGGCATCACCCAGCGCGCCTCGCGCAAGCCGCTGATCGCCGCGATCGAGGGCTTTGCGCTGGCGGGCGGCATGGAGATCGCGCTGGCGTGCGATCTGATCGTGGCGGGGAAGGGCGCCAGGATGGGCATCCCCGAGGTCAAGCGCTCGCTCGTGGCGGCGGGCGGCGCGCTGCTGCGGATGCCCCGGCGCATGCCCTACCACGTGGTCATGGAGCTGGCGCTCACCGGCGAGGCGCTGCCCGCGGAGCGCTTTCACGAGCTCGGCCTGGTCAACCGCGTGGTCGAGCCCGGCACGGCTGTGGAGCAGGCCCTGGAGCTGGCCTGGGCGCTCGCCAGGAACGCGCCGCTGGCGCTGATGGCCACCAAGCAGATCCTCCAGGAGCAGTTCGACTGGTCCAGCGCGGAGATGTGGGACCGGCAGGGCGCTATCTCAGGGCCGGTGTTCGCCTCCGAGGACGCGCGCGAGGGCTCGGCGGCGTTCAAGGAGAAGCGCGAGCCCGTCTGGAAGGGACGCTAGCCGCGGCGCTTGCGCTTGCGCTGGCGGCGGATCTCCAGGAAGCGCTTCCACAGAGCCCACATCAGCGCTCTCCGGGTGTCTTGCGGGGGTACTGGGAGATCGGCTGGCGCAGGTCGATGGCGGTGGTCACGATCCGGTTCTGTTCGTCGATGTGGGCCGCCGGGTAGCCCTCGCCGGGGCTCGCACGCTCTGGGCGCCCGACGAAGCCGAAGTGCATCTCCTGGGGCATGATCTGCATCAGCCGCGGGAACATGTGGGCGCGCGCGCCCATGTTGCGCGGCTCCTCCTGCACCCACAGCACCTCGCGCAGGCTCGGGTAGCGGCCCATCATCGCCAGGATCTGGCGTTCGGGGAACGGGTAGAGAAGCTCCACGCGCGCCACCGCCAGGCCGGTGTGGGACGCGCGTTCGGAGTGGCCCACGAGGTCGTAGTAGATCTTGCCCGTGCACAGAACCAGGCGCGTGACCTGCTCGTCCTGCACGCCGGGCTCGGCCAGCACGGGATGGAAGCGCGAGTCCTCGGCCATGTCCGCGATCGAGGAGGCCGCCTGCGGCAGGCGCAGCAGGGACTTGGGCGTCATCACCACGAGCGGGCGCTGCTTGGCGACGCGCGCCTGGCGGCGCAGGAGGTGGAAGTACTGCGCGGGGGTGGTCGGGCTGGCGACGCGGATGCTGCCCTCGGCGGCCAGCGTCAGGAAGCGCTCCAGGCGCGCGGAGGAGTGCTCCGGGCCCGAGCCCTCGTAGCCGTGCGGGAGCAGCAGCGTCAGCCGTGAGGTCTGCCCCCACTTGGCCAGCCCGGAGACGATGAACTGGTCGACGATCACCTGGGCCGCGTTGACGAAGTCCCCGAACTGGGCCTCCCACAGGACCAGCGTCTCGGGCGCCTCCTGGCTGTAGCCGTACTCGAAGCCCATGCACGCCAGCTCGGAGAGCGGGCTGTTGTGCAGCTCCAGCGGCGCGAGCGCGTCGGGCAGGCTCTGGATCGGACACACGGTCTGCCCGGTCTTGGCGTCGTGGAGGACCAGGTGGCGCTGGCTGAAGGTGCCGCGCTCGGTGTCCTGGCCGGTCAGGCGAAGCGGCGTGCCCTCGGTCAGCAGCGAGGCGAACGCCAGCGCCTCCGCGTGCGCCCAGTCGACGCTCGGAGCGGCCTCCTCGGCGAGCGCCTCGCGGCGCCGATCGAGCTGTTTGACGAGCTTGGGGTGCACGGTGAACCCATCGGGGACGCGCAGCAGCTGGCCGCCCAGCTCGCGCAGCCTGGCGGCGGGCACCGCCGTCTCCACCTCCGGGCTGGGGGAGCGGTCGAGCTGGTACTCGCCCGTGCCGTGCTCGCCCCCGTGCTCCGCCGCCGCGGCGATCTTGGCCTTCAGGCGCTGGTGCAGGAGCGTGAGGTTGTCCCACACCTCCTGCGCCTGGCGCTCGACCTCCTCCGGCGAGACCACGCCCTCGGCCACCAGGCGATCGGACCACAGTTGGGCCACGCGCTTCTTGCTCTTGATCTTTGCGGACATCTCCGGCTGGGTGTAGGCGGGCTCGTCGGACTCGTTGTGCCCGAAGCGGCGGTAGCCGATCAGGTCGATCAGCACGTCGTGGCCGAACTCCTGGCGGAAGGCGAAGGCCAGTCGCACCGCACTGATGCAGGCGGGCACGTCGTCCGCGTTGACATGGATGATCGGCACGTCGAAGCCCTTGGCCAGGTCCGAGGCCCAGCGCGTGGAGCGCGCGTCGTCGGGATCGGTGGTGAAGCCGACCTGATTGTTGGTGATGATGTGGACGGTGCCGCCGACCTTGTAGCCGTCGAGCGCCTGCAGGTTGAACGTCTCCGAGACGACCCCCTGGGCGGGGAAGGAGGCGTCGCCGTGGATCACGATCGGGACCGCCGCGTTGGTGTCCTGGTGGGCGTGGGGGCCCTTGCGCGAGGTCTGCGCGGCGCGGGTGGCGCCCTCCACGACCGGCGAGACGTACTCCAGGTGGCTGGGGTTGGACTCCAGGTTGACGCGAATGGTGCCCCCGTCGGGCAGCTGGTAGGAGCCCTGGGTGCCGTGGTGGTACTTGACGTCGCCCGTGCCGCCCTGCGGGATCGTGGTCACGGCCTCCAGCGTCGAGGCCCCCTCGAACTCGGCGAAGATCGTGTCGTAGGCGCGCCCGAGGTTGTGCGCGAGCACGTTCAGCCGTCCGCGGTGGGCCATGCCCACGACGACCTCCTGCCCGCCGTGGGCGGCGGACAGCTGGATCAGCTCGTCGAGCATCGGCACGGTCATGTCCAGGCCCTCGATCGAGAACTGGTGCTGGCCGAGGTAGGCCTTGTGCATGAAGCGCTCGAGCGCGTCCACCTCCACCAGGCGCTTCAGCAGCGTCCTACGCTCGTCGCTGGTGAGCTCGTGGCGGAACGCGCCTGACTCGATGTGCTCTCGCAGCCACACCCGCTGGCGGTGGGAGGCGATGTGCTCGATCTCATATGCGATCGTGCCGCAGTAGGTCTCGCGCAGGTGCGGCAGCGCGTCGGCGAGCGTCGCCCCCGGCACGTACATGTGGAAGATCTTCGCGGGGATCCGGGCCTGGATCTCGGGCTTCAGCCCCAGCGCCTCGGGGTCCAGCCCGGGGTCGCCCTCGGGCTCTGAGCCGAGCGGATCCAGGCGGGCGGCGAGATGGCCGTGGCTGCGGACGCGGCTGACGAGCGTGCTGGCCGCGTGCACAGCCTGCAGGATCTCCTCGCCGCCGCCGGTGATCACCGGAGCGCCGAGGCCGCCCGCCGAGCCGGCAGCTGCGAGCGCGGCGGCCGCCGGAGCGGGCAGCGGCGGCGTCGGGCCCAGCTCCATGCCGAGCGCTGTGAACACGCCGTCATAGAAGCCGTGCTCGCCCTGCAGGTACTCCTCGATGCGGCCCAGGAACCGCCCCGACTCCGCTCCCTGGATGATCCGGTGGTCGTAGGTGGAGGTCATGCTCATGACCTTCTCCGCGCCGATCATCTCGCCGATGTTGCCAAGCCCCACCGGGTAGCCGATCGAGCCGGTCGCCACGATCGTGCCCTGGCCGGTCATCAGCCGCGGCACCGAGGCGACCGTGCCGAGGCCGCCGGGGTTGGTGAGGGTGATGTTGGCGCCCACCAGGTCGTCGGCGGTGAGCGTGTTGGTGCGCGCCTTCTCCACCACCGCGTCGTAGGCGTCGAGGAAGCGGCCGAAGGGCATGCGCCCGGCGTCGCCGATCACGGGGACCATCAGCGTGCGTGAGCCGTCCTTCTTCTCCACGTCCACCGCCAGCCCGATGTTGACCTGGCCGTCGATGACCCGGTGCGGCTTGCCGTCCACCTCGGCGTAGTGGTTGGCCATCACCGGCATGTCCTCTGCCGCGCGGGCGATCGCGTAGGCGATCAGGTGGGTGAAGGACACCTTGCGCGCCCCAGCCTTCAACTCGCGCCGGCGAGCGTCGAGCACGGTGACGGTGAGCGTGCGGAAGCTGGTGGCGGTCGGGATCGAGCGCGACTGCTCCATGTAGCGGGCGAGCGCCGCGGCGCCGCCCTTCATCAGCTGGGAGCTCTCCTCGGCGGGGGCGGCGGGCGCGCCGTTGGTGCTCGCTCCGGCGGCCGCGGACAGGACATCGGACTTGGTGATCCGCCCGGCGGGGCCGCTGCCGGAGACCTGTGCGAGGTTCACGCCCTCGGCGGCCGCCGCGCGCGCCGCCACGGGTGAGATCCTCGTGCCCTCGGACGCCTGGCCCGGGACGGCGCTCGTGCCTGCTGCGGGCGCGACCGCGGGCCCGTTTCCGGAGCCCGACCTCGAGCCGGCGCCGTCGCCCGCCACGGCGGGGAGCCCACGGCGATGCGCGCGATCACCTGCCCGACGGTGACCGTGTCACCCTCCTCGACCAGGATCTCGCTGACCGTGCCGCTGGCCGGCGAGGGCAGCTCGAGATCCACCTTGTCGGTGGAGATCTCCACGATGGTCTCGTCGAGCTTGATGGAGCCGCCGACCTCGACGCGCCATTCGAGGATGGTTCCCTCCGTGACCGACTCGCCCGCGGCTGGGGTCACGACGTCCACTATCTCCGAAGCCTGCTCGGGCGCGTCGGGCTCGCTCGCCACGGGTGCGTCGCCGCCGCCGCCGTTGCCCGTGGCCTCGGTGTGGGCGGCAGCCTCGGCGACTTCGGCCTCCGGCGCACCGTCGCGGTCCGCCGCACCGTCGGCGTCCGCCCCGCCTATGACGATGCGTGCGATCACCTGCCCGACGGTGACCGTGTCGCCCTCCTCGACCAGGATCTCGCTGACGGTGCCGCTCGCGGGTGAGGGCAGCTCGACGTCAACCTTGTCGGTGGATATCTCCACGATGGTGGCGTCCAGCGCGATGGAGTCGCCCACCTTGACGTGCCATTCGAGGATTGTTCCCTCGGTCACGGACTCCCCTGCCGCAGGGGTCACGACGTCGATCGTCTGCTGAGCCGTGGTGCCCGATGCCATCGGTTCCTCACTCTAGCGCGGCCGCTGCGTGGACATCCCCGCCAGCAGTGAGCTTTTCACGTCTCCGCCGGCCGGGTGGTCACCGAGCGGACGCCCGCTGGCGCGGCGCGCGCTCGCGCTGCTCGCGGATGAACTGGTAGCTGCCGAAGAACGGGCCGATGCCACCCAGGACGACGACGGCGACGGCGAGCTTGAGCGACACCACGCGCAGGCGCGCGGCGGCGATGCAGGCAATGGACATGAAGATCCAAAGCAACCCGTGGGCGAGGCCCAACGCAAAGGTCAGGGGCTCGGGCTTGCCTGCGGCGAAGGCGCTTAGCAGCAGCGCGAGATAGACGCAGGAGTGGGTGAACGAGGTCCACTTCAGGCGCGTGAAGCTCAGCGGCCCGGCCGCCGGGCGCAGCTGGAGGCTCACTGCGACAGCCAGCCGGCCATCCGCGGCAGCACGTCCCCGGCCTCGGGGGGCCATTCGCCGATGTCGCGCGGCCACCACGCGAACGCGTCGTGCTCGTGGTCCGGCGTCACGGTCTCCTCCGCGCCCTCGGCCAGCCATGCCTGCCCGACGAACATGATCAGCTTGTGCGGAAGCCGCAGCAGCGCCTCGCCGCGCACGCGCTCCGGCGAGACGGCCCACTCCTCGCGCAGCTCGCGCACGAGCGTCTCCGCGGGGCTCTCCCCGAGATCGACCGCGCCGCCGGCGCCGAGCGCCCAGCGACCCGCCCATGAGGCGACCCACGAGGCGCGCCGTCCGGCCAGCCAGCGGCCGTCCGCGGAGCGGGTCACGCACAGCGCGGCCACGCTGTGCGAGGCGTCCTCGGCGACCAGGCGCAGCGCCCAGCGCAGCGGCTGCAGCTCGATCGTCAGCCCCTGCGCGTCCTGGCGGAAGTCCACCAGGCGCGCCGCCACGCCGTCGTGGCTGGGCGAGCCGCGCTCGTGCAATCCGCGGATGGCCGCGTCGGCAGCCTCGGTGTGGGCGGGCGAGGGCTCGAACTCCTCCTCGCGCCAACGAGCCCGGATCTGCTCCATGGCCCACGGTCCGCGGGCCAGTATCTCGGGTGCGTGATCGCTGGGCTCTGCCGACGCTGACATTCACTGGAAGGCTAGTGACTGACGGCGCGGCGCCGGTGAAGCTCGTCCCGGCCGTGCGGCGCATAGACTCACGGCGGTGAGCGTCCGGCGGCGAAAGCACTGGGGGTGGGGCTTCGAGGACCAGCAGCCCACGCCCGCGCAGGTTCGTGCCTCGACCTCGGCGCTGGGAGCGCAGCTGGGGATGTCGCTCGGGGAGGTCGAGGATCCGCTGGCGCTGGAGGCGGTCGCGCTGGCGGAGCCCCGCATCGCCGTGCCGACGCAGCTGGCGGACATCAGCCTCACTGACGTGCACGCGCGCGCGTCGCACGCGCTGGGCAAGTCCTACGTGGACGTGGTGCGCGGCTTTCGCGGGCGCTTCGAGCATCCCCCCGACTTCGTGCTGCGCCCCCGCGATGAGCGCGACGTGGAACGGGTGCTGGAGTGGTGCTCCAGCGAGCGGGTCGCGGCCGTCCCCTTCGGCGGGGGCACGTCGGTCGTGGGCGGCGTGAGCCCGGACGTGGGACCCGGCTACAACGGCGTTGTCTCCGTCGATCTGAGCGCGCTGGATCGTGTGCTGGAGGTGGACCGGGTCTCGCGCTCGGCGCGCATCCAGGCGGGCGCGTTCGGACCGGCGCTGGAGTCCCAGCTGGGCGAGCAGGGGCTGACGCTGCGCCACTTTCCCCAGTCGTTTGAGTTCTCCACGCTGGGCGGTTGGATCGCCACACGGGCGGCGGGCCATTTCGCAACCGTGTGGACGCACATCGAGGATCTGGTGGAGTCCGTGCGCGCGATCACCCCGGCCGGCGCGTGGGAGTCGCGGCGCCTGCCCGGGTCGGGCGCGGGCGTCAGCCCCGACCGGATGCTGTCCGGCTCGGAGGGCACGCTCGGCGTGATCACCGAGGCCTGGGTGCGCGTGCAGCCGCGCCCGTCGCACAGGAGCTCCACGGGCGTGCGCTTCGATGGCTTCCTCGGGGCAGCGGAGTGCGTGCGGGCGATCTCGCAGTCGGGGCTGCATCCGTCGAACTGCCGCCTGCTCGACGCGGGCGAGGCCGGGCTGACGATGGCCGCGGACGGCTCCCACGCGCTGCTGGTGCTCGGCTTCGAGTCCACCGATCACCCGGTGCAGGAGGCGATGGCGCGCGCGCTGGAGCTGTGCGCGGAGCACGGCGGCATCCCCGCTGAGCGCCGCGAGGGGCCCGGCGGCGATGCGGTCAGCAGCTGGCGCGGCGCGTTTCTCGGTGCGCCGTACGTGCGCGACGTGCTGGTCGCGGTGGGCGTCCTGGGGGAGACCTTCGAGACGGCCATCACCTGGGAGCGCTTTCCCGCCTTCCACGAGCGCGTGAGCGCGGTGGCCGAGCAGGCGCTCCGCGACGCGGGCGGCGAGGGCAGGGTCTTCTGCCGCTTCACCCACGTCTACCCGGATGGGCCCGCGCCCTACTTCACCGTGCTGGCGCCCGCGCGTCGAGGCGAGGAGGTCGAGCAGTGGGCGTCGATCAAGGCGGCGGTCTCCGATGCGATCATCGCGGAGGGCGGGACCATCACCCACCATCACGCAATCGGGCGCGACCATCGGCCCTGGTATGACCGCCAGCGCCCCGAGCCGTTCGCGCTGGCGCTTCGCGGCGCCAAGGCGGCCATCGACCCGGCGGGCATAATGAACCCGGGCGTGCTGATCGATCGATTGCCATGAAGGTCGCCGTCCTCGGCCCCGGCGGGGTGGGCGGGCTGATCGCGGGCGCGCTGGAGCGAGCGGGCACGGAGGTGGTGGTGGTCGCGCGCGAGTCCACCGCGGCGGTGATAGCGGCACAGGGTTTGCGCGTGCAGAGCGTGATGCTCGGCGACTTCACGTCGCACCCGCGTGTGGTGGAGCGGCTCCGGGAGCCCGTGGACGCCCTGATCGTGGCCACCAAGGCGGCGGGCCTGAAGCCGGCGCTGGAGCGGATCGAGACGGACCCGAGACTGGTGCTCCCACTGCTCAACGGCCTCGACCACATGGCCGTGCTGCGGGAGCGCTTCCCCGCCGAGACGGTGCTCGCGGGTGCGATCCGCGTGGAGGCCGACAGGCCCCAGCCGGCCGTGGTCCTCCACACGAGCCCCTTCCTACTGGTGGACATGGCCGCTGCCCCCGGACTCGCCGCCTTGACGCAGGAGCTCGCCGCGGCACTGTCCGAGGCGGGGGTGCCGGTGCGCGTGCTGGACTCGGAGGCGGAGGTGATGTGGTCGAAGCTGGTGCGCCTCAACGCACTGGCCTGCACCACCAGCGCCTACGACAAGCTGCTGGGCGAGATCCGCTCGACGCCGAAGCTGCGCGCCGATCTGGTGGGGGCGATCGAGGAGGCCTGCGCCGTGGGACGGGCGGAGGGAGCGCAGGACGTGGACGCGGTGAAGGCCATCGGGGAGCTCGAACTGGCCCACGAGACGCTGGGCAGCTCCATGCAGCGCGACATCGCCGCCGGACGCACGCCCGAGCTGGACGCGATCCCCGGCTCGGTGCTGCGCGCGGCGGCCCGGCATGGCCTGCGCTGCCCCACCATCGAGCGACTGGTGGCGATGATCGCCGAGCGCGCCGGGATCCCCGCTCCGCTCGCATCTGGCTGAGCGGGCATGGTCGCGGACGGCGGCTACTGCGCTTCGAAGGGCGAGTGCCCGGGCGAGATCGCGGGGATCGAACGCGTGGCGATCGCCTCCACCGCCTGCTCCTCCGCCTCGCTCAGCTCCTCGTCGTGCTCGCCGTCGCAGAGCACGCGGAAGTTCCCCGTGACGCCGCTGTCCCCGTGGATGGTGATGCCCGGCAGGATCTCCTCGCCCTCGTCGAAGCCGAGTCGCTCCATGTCGAAGTGGGCCAGGCCGATCCCGTGCGCGGTGTGCGTGGGGTTCTCGCGGTCGTGCGCTGCCACCGCCTGCGCGAAGCGCTCCAGGTTCCTGGCGATCTTGCCCGTGTCCGCCATTGCTAGACGGGAGGGTAGCGCGCGCGTTGTCGATCGGGTGCGCCAAGACGGACGCCGATTGCCAAGCACGCCGCTAGCTGCGCGAGCGGCTCCGCCGGGAAGCGCACCTCGAAGCGCTCGATCAGGCTTGGGACGCTCGAGGGATCCATCTCCAGTCCGTATCGCTCGCACAGGCTGCCCAGAGTCGCCGGGTCGGCCTGAGCTACGCCTCCGAGAGCGACGAGCTCCGAGAAGAACTGCTCGAAGCCGGCGGGAGAGATGATCTCAAGGATCCGACAGGGCTCCTCTCCAGCGTTCCAAAAGGTGTGCCACTCGCCACGTGGCTTGAATACGAGGTCACCGACGTTTGCCTCGAGCACCTCCTCGCCGAGGAGTGCCCCCATGCGGCCCTCGAGCACAAAGCTGTACTCATCCTCGCGCAGATGCCGATGCAGCGGCGCGGCAAGCGCATGCGCTGACATGGGGTGCTCGACAAGCGAAAAGCCTCCTCCTGAGGTTTGACCCTCGACCATGAAGCGGACCCCGATGCTGCCGAGGAACCCAGCCTTGCCGTCCGCGGGTCCCATGACGCGGTTCGACGTCGTCAGCATTGCTACCCCTTTTCATTGAACAGTAGTGTCGTGCGAAACATACAGGAAGGCGTGCCGGCGTGGCAGACTTGAGCGGACAGCCATGAGCGATCAACCTCGTCCCTACCGCATGCAGCGCCGCGCGGAGTCCCAGCAACAGACGCGTCAGCGCATCGCCGAGACCGCCGCGGAGCTTCACGGAACGCTGGGCCCATCGCGGACGTCGATCAGCGCCATCGCCGCCCGCGCCGGGGTGCGGCGCTCAACCGTCTACCGCCACTTCCCGGACGAGGCCGCGCTCTTCGATGCGTGCAGCGCCCACTGGGCGGCGGCCAATCCTCTCCCCGACATCGAGGCCTGGGCGATGATCGACCGCCCCGACGAGCGCCTGAAGGTGGCCCTCGGCGAGCTCTACGGCTTCTATGCGCGAACCGAGCGCATGCTCGAGAACCTCTTTCGCGACGAGACGACCAGCCTCGTCGTTCGCGAGCGTTTCGCAGCCTTCCGCGGCTACCTCGCCGCCACATGCGACACGCTCATGGCGGGCCGGCAGCTCAAGGGCGCGCCCCGTCGGCGCACGCAAGCCGCAGTCGGGCACGCGAGCGCCTTCGCCACATGGAAATCCCTCGTCCGCGAACAACAGCTCACCGCGACCGACGCTGTCCTGCTGATGAGCGCCCTCGTCGGCGCTGCCGGGTCCGCCCGATGATCTCCGCGCGGTAGCCGTCTGGGTGTCGAATTGACACAGGGGCCTCGGGCGATGTCGCGTCGCGGAGCGATTCCAGCCGAGTAGCCTCCGCCGGGTGTTCGAGAAACGCAAGGCCGTCAAGGCGAAGACTCAGCGCGACGAGGAACCGGCAGGCGCGGCGGGGGAGCGCTTGGCGGAGGAGCGGCTCGCCGGCGAGGAGCTAGCCGACGCGCAGGAGGCGCTCACCCTGAACACGATGTGCGCGTGCGGTCACACGCGCCGAGACCACACCGGGCTGCGAATGGAGGTCAACGGGCGCTGTCTGGAGTGCGGCTGTGAGGTGTTCCGGCGGGCAAGCGAGGCGCCGGAACCATACGAGCAGATCACGGAGAGGATCCGCGCGGCGCTTGATCAGGTGGAGCGCCTGCAGGAGACCGTGGCCGGGCCGCGAGCGCAGGTGAGCGACGAGGGGCTCGGCCGCGAGGAATGGCTCGCCCTGCGGCGTGAGCTCTGCGGCGAGGACGCTCTGCAGCTCACGAGCGTCGACGTTGGGGAGAGCAGCGATGTCAACCTCGATTTCGCTGGCGCTGAGCTCCCGCCGTCCCCCCCGCAGCTCCGCATCCGCCATTCGCGACGCGCGACGATCGTCACAATTGAGCGGCTGGCGCTCTACGTGGGGGCGCAGGAGGCGATGCTCGCCCTCGCCCTCGGTGATTTCCCCATACAGCGCTGGAGGGTGCTGTGGAGGGGCACGCTGAGCACGCAGGGCTCGCCGCCGCTGGGCCCAGAGCAGCCCTCGTAGGAAGCGAGGGATGCGCCCGAATCTGTGTCCAGCGCTCAGGGCGTGACTTGGCACCATGTACGAGACAGCTAGGCCGGTTTCTCAATCAGCTCAATTCGATAGCCGTCAGGGTCCACCATCGAGATTGCTCGACGAACGCGGCGTCGCACAGCCACCTACCCGGCGACCGAGACAGCCGCCGGGACGACGTCTGCGAACTTGACCGTGTCGATGAACTGCCGGAAGCGCGCTAGCTTGCCGTCGCGGATATCCCAGACGTGGACCACCGGCACGTCCAGCGCCTTGCCGGTTGCCTTGCCGGTGCCCGTGTAG
>Ga0075520_1000675_pt1 | contig 15432 bp, 19 predicted proteins | sample NGEPerB_FD_75100 | JGI IMG/M metagenome (GOLD analysis project Ga0075520, IMG submission 75100) | Arctic peat soil microbial communities from the Barrow Environmental Observatory site, Barrow, Alaska, USA - NGEE PermafrostAB12-B | ecosystem: Environmental > Terrestrial > Soil > Wetlands > Peat ... | reverse complement strand
TCACGCCGAGCAGGCGATCGGCTTCCCGGGTGAATCGATCGGTGGCGAGCGGCGCTTTGCCCGGCGACCGCAGCGCGAAGAAATTGAGTTGGCCGACCATCGGCCCCAGGCCGCCGATGCTCCAGTGCAACCATTCCATCGCGGCGTATCGCGCCACTCCGGACGGCGCCAGAAAGCGCCCCGTCTTTTCTGCCAGATAGGTCAGGATGGCGCCGCTCTCGAACACCGCGAGCGAGCCGCCATCAGACGCGTCGTCGACGAGTGCGGGGATCTTGTTGTTGGGCGAGATCTTCAGGAACGCAGGTGCGAATTGCTCGTCGCGACCGATGTCGACCGCGCGCACCTCGTAGGGCAAGCCGAGCTCCTCCAGCATGATCGAGATCTTGCGGCCGTTCGGCGTGGTCCAGGTGTAGAGAACGAGGCTCATCGAGGCGGTCTCAGCACGCGGTCTGTCGCTTCGGCATGGGTAGGTCGAAGAGCGGCCGCACGTACAAGGCGGCCCAGTTTCCAATCAGAGCGAAGACGATCCACATCCAGCCGTGGATGCTGCCCGATGCGATGCCGCTGAAGAAGGCGCCGATATTGCAGCAGTAGGCCAGCCTGGCCCCGTACCCCAGCAGGAATCCGCCGATCACTGAGGCCATGAAGTGCAGGCCCGAGATGCGCCATTCCGGCTTGAACTTGCTCGCGAGCCCCGCGCACAGCATCGCGCCGATCATGATGCCGATGTCCATGACCGACGTGACGTCTGCCAGCACGCCGCCGGCCAGGGACTTCTGCATGGCCGGGTCCGAGTAGCCGGACCACGTCTGCACCGCAAGACCCAGATGCTGAAGCGCCATGCCGCCCCACAAGCCGAATGCCGACGTGATGCCCCAGGGTCGGCCGGCCAGTGCAAGGGTGGCGAAGTTGAGCAGTGCCAGGCCGAGGGCTCCGGCGAGCAACAGCCAAGGACCGCGCAGCCACGAGCTGTTGTCGATCGTGGTCACGGGTTCCACCGTGCCGTGACGCTTGCGCTCGATGCGCGCGACGAATGCGTACGCAGCGGCGAACACGGCGATGCTGAGGAGCAAGGCCAACGGCCAGCCGAAGGTGGCTATCAGCGAAATCGGCGCAAGGCTCGGGAGCGCCTGCCACCATGCCAGCTGCACGACCCCGACGACCGAACCGACGATGAAGAACAGCAGCGTCAGGACCATTTTGGTACTGCCGCCGCCGACAGAGAACAAGGTGCCCGACGCGCAGCCGCCGCCGAGCTGCATGCCGACGCCGAAGAGGAAGGATCCGACAGCCACCGACACGCCCACCGGCGAGACGAATCCGACCACCGGCTGACCCCACAGCGACCCCGTGCCCAAGGCCGGGAAGAACAGCAGGGACGCGGCGCCGAGCATGATCATCTGCGCCCTGAAGCCGGCGCTGCGGCCGTCAGCCAGCAACACGCGGAACGCGGACGTGAAGCCGAACAGCGACTGGTACAGCACGATGCCGAGTGCCGTGCCCGTGACGAACAGGAGGGCCAGCCTGGTCGAGGCCGATTGCTCGATGACGAGGCCCGAGTCCGACGATGCCGGCGAGTGCTGTCAGGACGACCGGGTTCTGAAAGGCACGTGGCGCACCGACGGGGAGCCGTTCAAGGACTGCTTGTGTCACCGTCGGAGTTGTCGGCGCTTGATTTCGTTCATGGCCGCGCCCTACGTGGCGCCCACGTCCTGCTCGTCACCGGGCGGACGCGCCTGATGCCGAGGGTCATACTTGCCCAGCGCACTATCGAGCGCACGCTCGAGTTTGCGGACGGCGCCATGGATGGCCTGATGCGCCGTGCCGGCACGTTCCTTGACGACGACCGGATCACGCCCGACGAGCCGTGCCTCCAGGGTGCATTGGATGTCGTCGGTGTTCGCCTTGGCCGCGCTGTTCGCGTCGGACATATGGGCCTCCACGCGGGTGATCCGTTCGCCGTAGTGCCCCAGCGCCTCGGTCACAACGGACTCCAGATAGTCGGACATGCCCTGGCGCCCGTCGATATGGGGATCGGTGTTCAGAAGGACCTGCATGATTCTCTCGAGATGAGCGTGATCGGGTGGCGGCCTGCCGTTCGCCCCCGATCAGCGAGCACCTTTGTGATCCTTCTGGCCGCTGTTCTTGTGACGACCAGCGACTTCGCTCTCTTCGGCCTTCTCCCTTGGCTTGTTCGCGTCGCCGCGCGTGGCGGGATGGGCATATCCCGGCCGGTGGAGCGTGCCTTCGATCCGTTCGGTCTTGCGTGGGTCTGTCGAGTCGTTCTGCATTGGGTTTCGTTCGAGCCAAGTTGTCGCTCGACCATACCCGTCACGGGCTCGACGTTCCGTGCGGTAGCCAACATGGGCGGGTCGGAGCGAGCGGGTCCGCCAGCCGACAAGACTTTCTCCGCCCGGGATTGCGCCCTATCCCGAAAGCTTGAGGTCGTAGCATCGCGCGGTACCGGAGTGCACCTGCGACGGGCCATGAATCCCTACGACCTCCTCTTTCGCGCGATGTGGTCCTGCTGGGGCGTCTACTGGCTTGTCTCGGCCGTCGGAAACAAGCGCATAGCCAAGCGCGAGTCGGCGCTGTCGCGCTTGATGCATCTCGGGCCGCTCGTCGTGGCGTTCGTGCTGGTCGCGTCGCCGCGGCTTTCCTTGTCCTTGCTGTCGCAGCGCTTTCTGCCGGAGGCGCAGTGGCGCGTGTGGTTCTGGCTCGGCGCTCTCATCACCGCGGCCGGGCTCTTGCTGGCGGTGTGGGCACGCGTCCATCTCGGCCGGAACTGGAGTGCCTCGGTGACGGTCAAGGAGCAGCACGAGCACATCACCTCCGGCCCCTACGGGCTCGTTCGCCACCCCATCTACACCGGGCTCCTGCTGGGCTTTCTGGGCACCGCCCTGGCGATCGGGGAGTGGCGCGGACTGTTGGCGCTGTTCATCGTCTTCGCCTCGTTGTGGCCGAAGTTGCGCAGGGAAGAGCGCTTCATGGGCGAGCAGTTCGGGGACGCCTACGCAAGCTACAAGCGACGCGTGTCGGCGCTCATCCCGTTCGTTTTCTAGCCGCGCGACACGACGACGACGCGTGCCGCGAGGCCGCGCTTCTCAGTCGGCCTTCATGTTGGTTTCTTTGACCACCCCGCCCAGGCGAGCGCGCTCCTCGTCGATGAACTTGGCAAACGACGCGCGCGTGCCGCCGATCGGCTCGATGCCGAGGGCCTTCAGCCGCTCCGCCACCGCCGCGTCCTTCATCGACGCATCGACTGCTGCCGCCAGCTTGTCGAGGATGGCCGGCGGCGTGCCCGAAGGCGCATGGACGCCGGCCCAGTGGGCGATCCGGATCTCCGGGAAGCCCTGCTCGACGGCGGTCGAGAGTTGCGGATACGCCGAGATGTGTTGCGTCCAGGTGTCGGCCAGCGCCTTCAGCTTGCCGCTCTTGATGAAGGGCAGCACGACGATGCTGGCCTCCGACGTGGCCTCGACCTGGCCGCCCAGGACGGCGGTGATCGATTCGGCACCGCTCTTGTACGGCACCACGTCGAGGTTGGCGCCGTAGCGCGTGACCAGCAAGCCCTCCACGAAATGCGGCGTGCTGCCCGTTCCCGCGGTCGCGAAGTGAAGACCCTTGCCGGTCTTCGAGCTCGCGACGAATTCCTTCAGGTTGTTGTACGGCGCGCTCGCAGGGACGATGACCACCGATGGCGCCAGGGCGATCATGGCCACGGGAACCAGATCGCTGTCCTTGTAGGGAAAGCTCTGCCGGATCAGGCTGTTCGAGACGACGCCGGCCGAGCTCACCAGGAACGTGTAGCCGTCGGGCGCGGCCTTGGCGACGAACGCCGTTCCGAGCATCGTGCCCGCGCCCGGCTTGTTCTCGACGATCACCTGCTGGTGGAGCGCCTTGGCGATGCCTTCGGCGGCGACCCGGCCCATCAGGTCGTTGGCGCCGCCCGCCGCGAACGGAATGATCCAGTGGATGGGCTTGCTCGGCCAGTCGTCGGGGCCTGCGGCGTGGACCGCTTGCGCGGCTGCCATGGCGGCGCAGAGGCCGAGGAGCATGCGTCGGAATTTGGATGCGGAGGCCATCGAGCGGAACCTTTCAACGTACGCCGACGATTGTCGTGGACGTGCTTCTCGCCATCACTTCCGGTCGCCCGAATTGACAGTCAGCCTGAGGTTTTGCAGATCCAGCAGCCCTGCTCCGGCGTTCCCTTGGGCCACGGGCCGGCGAGGAAGTAGTGGTCGCCGCGCCCGAATGGCCCGGCGAGCTGTCGGTCGAGGAAAAACGGCACGCCTGCCTCGACCGCGCCCGGGCCGACATCGTCGTTGGGAATCAGCCGCCCGGCCGCTGCCTCGATGAAGGCCGCTTCTGCCGGCGAGAAGAAGACATAGCCGGAGCCGGATGCCTCGGGAGGAGCGTCGGCCGCTCCCCTCTTGCCACGCAACGGCGCCCCGAAACGTTTGCGGCGGGGCCGCCCAGCTCGCCGTCGTGGACGTTGGCGGCGACGCCCGCAGCGCTGAGGCCAGCGGCGGCGCCGCCGATCAGGAAATGACGGCGGTCGAAGCTCACCTTCACCATGGCTGTTTCTCCAACACCCGTCCGACGAGCAATCGGCGTGCCCTGGCGCGGCTCGACCAGGCAGCCTGGCGCCCCAGCGAAGCCGGCCGCGGCCGCCCGGAGCACTGGACAAGCGGCTCGACCGGATGGACGAATCGCGGCCATCGCGGCCCGCCCGGCGCGCATCATCGGCGTGTGCAGAAACCCCCATCGATTGGCGACGAGGTCAAGTTGCCCAGCGGTCGCCACGTCAAGATCGTTTGCGCCGCCTCCAGGTCGAGACCCTGGCAAGCCGTCGAGACCGGTTTCGTCTGGCACGTCCGCCGTCCGCATCCGTATCCCGAGCAGGGCGGTGCGTCGTACTACTTCGATCCAGCCAAGCCGACGCCGCTGCAGATGGACGAAGCCGACGCCAGGGCCCTGGCGGATGCGCTGAACAACGTCAGGGCGTTGGCCAAGGCCTCACGGCGTTGAAGCGCGACGCGCTGCGCAGCAGGAGCAGCGAGACGAACGCCACCAGGCCGACGGCCGAAGATGCCCACAACGCAGCTCGCCCCCAGTGGTCGAGAAGCAAACCGAACAGCCAGGGCGCAAGGGCCTGGGCGATGCGTGCCGGGACCATGAGCCAGCCTTGGCGTCGCCCGTAACCCTGGGCGCCGAACAGGGCCAGCGGCAAGGTGCCCTTGGCGATGGTGAGGATGCCGTTGCCCGCGCCATGCAGGACCGCGAAGGCCGCCGCGGCCGGACCGCCGACCAGGAACAGCAGCGCGGCGCCGATCGGATGCATCAAGGCGGCCAGCCGCGCCGAGATCAACGGGTGAAGCCGACGCAACAGGCCGAATTCCAGCAGGCGGCCGGCGACCTGGGCGGGGCCGACCAGCGCGCCGACGCCGATCGCCACGGCCAGCGTCGCTCCGCTGGCCTCGAGCAGTTGCGGTAGATGCGCGGCCATTGCCGTGCTCACGAACCATGTCGCGGCGAAGACGATCGCCAGCAGAACGGCCGCGCGCGATGTCTCCGACACTCCTTCTGCAGGCGTTGCTTTCGCAACCGACGGCTCAGGAAGGGCGATGGCGCGTGGCAGCAGGGCGTTGAGGGGAATTCCGACGACCAGATGCAGGGCAGCCCAGGTGAAGCACGCCCCGCGCCAGCCGATGTGGGTTTCGAGCAGCGCGGAGAGCGGCCACCCGACCGTGCTGGCGAATCCGGCGAGAAGCGTGATGCCAGTGATGGCGTTGCGCGAGTCGGTTCCGTACAAACGCACCAGCGCCGCAAAGGCTGCTTCGTAGAGACCGCTGCCCATGCCGACGCCGAGAATCGCCCACGCTGCGAAGAGCCCCCACGGTCCTTGCACGACGCCGAGCGCCGCGAGGCCTGCAGCGAAGACCAGATTGGTTGCGATCAGAACGGGGCGTCCGCCCCACCGGTCGATGGCTTCGCCGGCGTGCGGGCCGAGCGCCGCCGAGACGAGCAGCGCTGCCGAAAAGGCGGCGAACACGGTCGGTGTCGAGACGCCGATGTCTCGGGCCATGGGCGCCGCCAGCACGGCCGGCAGGTAGTACGAGGAGGCCCAGGCGAGTGTTTGCGCGGAGCCGAGTGCGGTGATCGTTCCTGCCTTGCCCATCATGTTCGCGATGGTCGCCCGGCTTCGTACCAGGGCTTCGAGCGATTCACGACGGCGACGACCGCGAGCATCAAGGGGACCTCGATCAACACGCCGACGACGGTGGCGAGCGCCGCGCCGGATTCGAAGCCGAACAGGCTGATCGCGGTGGCGACCGCGAGCTCGAAGAAGTTGCTTGCGCCGATCAGCGCCGACGGGCCGGCGACGCAGTGCGGCACGCCGAACCGGCGATTGAGGAGGTAGGCCAGGCTGGCGTTCAGCAGCACCTGGATCAGGATGGGAACCGCCAGCATGGCGATCACGAACGGCTGCTCGAGAATCCGCTCGCCCTGAAACGCGAAGAGCAGAACAAGGGTGACGAGCAGGGCGGCGATCGAGAACGGCCCGAGCCTCGACGCCACGGCCCGGAAGTGCTCTTCGCCTCGTCGCAACAGCCACCTGCGCCATGACTGCGCGATGACGATCGGCACGACGATGTAGAGGCCGACCGACGCGAGCAGCGTGTTCCACGGCACCGCGATCGATGACAGGCCCAGCAGCAACGCGACGATCGGCGCGAAGGCGACGACCATGATGGCATCGTTCAGTGCGACTTGCGACAACGTGAAATACGGGTCGCCCCTGCACAGCTGGCTCCAGACGAAGACCATCGCCGTGCATGGGGCGGCGGCGAGCAGGACCAGCCCGGCCACGTAGCTGTCGAGCTGGTCGGCAGGCAGCCACGCAGCGAAGACGTGCCTGACGAAGATCCAGCCGAGCAGCGCCATGGAAAAGGGCTTCACCGCCCAGTTGACGAAAAGCGTGACGCCAATGCCGCGAAGCTGCGATTTCACCTGGCCCAGTGCCGCGAAATCGATCTTCAGCAGCATCGGGATGATCATCACCCAGATCAGCATGCCAATCGGCACGTTGACGCTCGCGAGCTCAACGTTGGCGACCCCGCGCGTGAACCCGGGAAATACCAGCCCGAGTCCGACGCCGGCCGCGATGCAGAGCGCGACCCACACGCTGAGGTAGCGCTCGAAGAAGCCGATGGCCGGCGATGTGGGCGGCGCCGCCATTGGCGCGGCCCCGTCGGCCTGCCTCACTGCGTGCCGATGCCAGCGACGCGGCTCTGGCTCGCCATGTGATCGAGCCGATCGATCGGCAGGTCGAGCATCAGCTCGATGCGCCGCTTCATCGTGATCGCCGCATCCATGAAGGCAGCCGACCGCGCTTCTTCGGATCCGGTCACGGCTGCCGGGTCCGGCATGCCCCAATGCGCCGTGACGGGCTTGCCGGGCCAGAACGGACAGGCCTCGCCGGCAGCGTGATCGCACACCGTGACGATGAAATCCATCGCGGGCGCGCCGGCTCCGGCGAAGTCATCCCACGACTTGCTGCGCAAGCCGTCCGTCGAAACGCCAAGGCTTCGCAGCGTCGCCAGCGCCAACGGGTGGACCGATTCCTTCGGTCGACTTCCCGCGGAATACCCACGGAACCGATGGCTCCCCAGCGCATTCGTCAGTGCCTCGGCGAGGATCGACCGGGCGGAGTTGCCAGTGCAGATGTACAGGACGTTGTAGAAGGGCGCTGCCATTCGCTACGCCTGGCAGCACGAGGTTGACGCGACCGGGACGCCGCTGGATTGATCACGCGTCGAGGCCGGGGCTGCGCAGCACGGCGCGGCGCGTTCCGCATCCTTGGCCTCCTCGCTGAACACCGGAATGTTCGACAGCGTGTGAAAGTGCTCCCATGCAATGCCCTGCGGATCGGTCACCCAGTGCTTCTCGCTTCGCGCGTAGCAGCAACTGGTGGCGCCCTCGTCGAGCAAGGTCATGTCGGCCGCTTTCGCGCGGGACTTCAGCTCGATCAGCTCGTCGGCCGTGTCGGTCTGGAATCCGAGATGGTCGACTCCGGGCTTCGTGCCGCGTGTGGAGATGGCGAAATTGATGCGCGGATCCTCGAGCATCCACTTCGCGTAGTCGACCTCGAGGCGCGCCGGCTCGGCGCCGAACAGCCTGGAATAGAAGGCGATGCTTGCGCCCAGATCGGTGACATGGGCATGGACGTGGAAACGTTTCATGGGTTCTCCTTGGGTTCAACAGTTGCACGGAGCTGCCGTCGCCGTCGCGCAGGCCGCGACTCCTCGACAGCAGTTTTCGGTGAGATATCCGAGCAGCGCGTTCATGTGGTCGTACGCCGCGCGGTAGATGATGTGTCGGCTCGCCCGCTCCTGCACCACCAGGCCGGCGTGGCTCAGCTCCTTGAGATGAAACGACAGCGTGTTCGCCGGGATCGACAACCCTTGCGCCATGGTGCCGGGCGTCATTCCGCTTTGGCCCGCGACCACCAGCGCCCTGAAGACCTGAAGACGCACCGGCTGGGCCAGTGCTGCCAGGGATCGAACCACGTCTTCTTGTTCCATGATTCCAGAATACTAGAAACACCGGATGATGGCAAGCAGGATGTTGCCGCGCGGCGCGCGACGGACACGACGAGAATGCGTGTCTGCCCGTCGATCGTCATCGAGGAAACCCATCATGCGAACCGTCATCACCATCTGCGTTGCCGTCGCCGGAATGGCTGCGTTCAGCGCGTCTGCCGAAGCAAAGGGCTGCCTGAAGGGCGCCGCCGTCGGCGGGGTCGCCGGACACGTTGCCGGGCACCACGCGATCCTCGGGGCCGCGGCCGGCTGCCTCGTTGGGCACCACATCGCCAACAAACCCGCTGCGGCGCCTCCGGCCCCCGCTCCTGCGCGGCCGCCGGCGCCGGCCCAGGCGCCCTTGCCGCCGCCGCCGACGCGGTCTTGATTCGCGGCCAGCCGGTCGCCGCGTCTAGCCAGCGCCGAGATGCTGGCGGAGGATCGCCACGCCGATCCCGATGAGGACGATGCCGCCGGCCATCTCGGCGCGCTTGCCGGCCATCGCGCCGAGAACGCGGCCGAGCAGGATGCCGAACGTGACCATCGCGAACGTCGCCAGGCCGATCGAGAGCGCGACCGGCACGATGCCGACATCGATGAAGGCGAGGCTGGCGCCGACCGCCATCGCATCGATGCTGGTGGCGAGCCCGGTCGCCGCCAGGTCCGCGAAGGAATGGCGCGCCGGCTTCGCTTCGACGGCCTCGGCGCCGGTGTGCCAGCCAGCCCAGACCATGCGTGCGCCGAGCAGGCAGAGCACGGCGAAGGCGATCCACTGCCCCCACGCGACGACGTACTTCGCAGCGACCGAGCCAAGCGCCCAACCGACGATGGGCGTGAGCGCCTCGATGCTGCCGAAGATCGCGCCGGCGCGCAGCGCCTCGCGCCAATCGGGTCGTTTCAGCGCTACGCCCTTGGCGACGGCCGCGGCGAATGCATCGGTCGACATCGCCACGGCGATCAAGAGGATGGAGCCGGCGTTCACGGCCGACTCCCATCGCCACCGTTTGCCACTGCGCCCGCGATCGATTCGCCGAGCGCTGCGGAATGCTTGAAGCCGTGCCCCGAACATGCGGAGACCAGCGTGACGGCAGCGATCGAAGGATGCGGCTCGACGACGAACGACGCGTCCGCGGTGCTCGTGTAGAGGCAGGTTGCCGATCGGACGGCACGCCCGTCGAGGCCGCGCAGGCGACCGGCGACGTGACGGTCGAACATGTCCTTCACTTCATCGTCGCCGACCCTGCGCTCGACGGCGTCCGGGTCCGACACCGACGTGTCTTGCTCGCTCGCCACCTTCACGCCGGCGACGCCGTCGACCATCGGAAAGCCGTACATCGAGCCGGCCGCGCCCGCGCCATGCAGCCAGATCCAGATCGGGCAGCGCCCTGGCGCATAGAGCTCCGGCGCGTTCGCGTGGAACCAGAACAGCACCTGGCGGAGCACGCGCAGCCGCCTGGCCAGAGCGGCGCCGCCCAGCGTCGGCATCCACGCGCCGGCCGTGACGACGACGCGCGCGGCGCCGAGGCGTCCGCGGTCGGTCTGGACGTTGACGGCGCTGCCATCCGCTTCGATCGAGAGGACGCGCTCGTCGAGGCGCAGAACGGCGCCATAGCGCTCGGCGACGGCAAGCTGCGCCGCGACGATGCGTTCCGCAAAGAGCACGCCGGCGTCGTGCTCGAGATAGCCCTGCTCATGATCGGCGACCGCGAAGGCCGGGAAGCGTTCGCGGATCGCCGCGGCGTCGAGCAGCTCGTGCTCGATGTGGAAGCGGCGCGCCATGTCGATGGTCCGCGCCAGGAATCGCGACTGGCCGTGATAAGCGTTCTGTTCCGCTTCGGCCGAAGCGATGACGAGGCCGCCCGTCGCCAGGTACAAGGTCTCGCCCGTCATCGACTCGAGCTCGCGCCAGAGCTCGTGCGAGCGCTTCGCCAGGGGCACGAACCCGGCGCCTTCGCCGATGGCGAGACGGGTGATGCGCGTCAGGCCGTGGCTCGAGCCCTGGTCGTGCGGCGGCCGCAAACGGTCGATCCCCACCACCTTCGCGCCGCTGCGGGCGAGGTGGTGGCAGGTGGCGCTGCCGACGGCGCCGAGGCCGACGACGATCACGTCCGCGGTGTCGATCATGGCGGGACCATCCCGCCCATTCTCGACGCCGGCGTGGCGTCGGCGCGACGGCGCGGTTTGCGCCTGCCATCTCGCCCACAATTTGCGACATGCACGAAGACAAGGCACGTGTCGTCGTGGTCGACGACGACAAGGACAGCCTCGAGATGCTGTCGTACGTCGTCGAGATCAACGGCTGCGAGGTCTGGACCGCATCGGACGGCATCGAGGCGCTCGAGGTGATCGCCCTGCATCGCCCGCACTGCGTCATCACCGACATGAAGATGCCGCGCATGGACGGCATCGAGCTCGTCGCCGAGCTGCGCAGGCTTTATGGCAGCGAGCTGGTGCTCGTCGCCATGACCGGCCGCGACAGCGAAGACAGCCGCATGGCCCCTGTCTTCGGCCAGGTCGACCACTACTTGCGCAAACCGGTCGACCCGATCGTGCTCGGCAAGCTACTTCGGCCCGAGGGCGTTTAACCGCGTGCTCGGCGCCAGAACAAAGGCGCTGAGGAGCGCGCAGGCAGCCAGCGTCCAGACGATCACCGCGCCCGAGGGCAGGTCGAATACGGCCGACAGGGCCAGGCCGAGCGCGTAACCCGCCGCGCCGATTCCGTAGGCGATGAGGCCGCGCTTTCGTCCGGTCAGCGATCGTGTGGCCAGCGCCGGAATGATGAGGCTCGAGAACACGAGATAGACGCCGACGAGCTGCACCGATGCGGTCACGGCGAGCGCGAAGATGCCGTAGAAACCGAAGCGGCCGAGCCGATCGACCCAGCCGAGCGCCATGCAGGCGAGCAGCACCGCCGAGAGGCCGCCGAGCCAGAGCAGCTGCGTCGCGTTCACCCACAGGATCTGGCCGACCAGCAAATCCTTCAGGTGCTCGCCGCCGTGCGGATTGCCCGACAGCAGCAGGATGCCGGCGCAGGCCGCAAGGATGAACATGACGCCGATCAGCGCCTCCTGCTGTTGCGCGGCGCGACGCTCGGTCCAGGTCAGCAGCCAGGCGCCGAGCAGCGCCGCCGTGACGGCCGACGCCTGCACCGCGACGCCGCCTTCGGGCAGGCCGATCGCGTCGGCGGCGATGACGCCGAGCCCGGCGATCTGTGCGATCGCGAGATCGATGAAGACGATGCCGAGATCGAGCACTTGCTTGCCGAGCGGCACGTGGGTGGCGAGCACGAGCAGTCCGGCGATCAGCGCCGGCCCGAGGATGCCCCAGTCGAGCGCGCTCCAGTTCATGGTTTGGGGGTGCCGCCTGCGAGCAGGCGCGCGACGGTGTCGTCGAAGAGGCCGAACAGATCGTTCGCGCCGTCGGTGCCGCCGACGGTGAAGGGCACCTTGACGACGGCGATGCCGGCGTTCTTGCCGAGCCATTCGGAGGGGCGCGGGTCCTGGTAAGCCGAATAGATCACCATCTTCGCCGGCGAGCCTTTCAACGCCGCGAGCACTTCCTGCAAGTGCGATGCGGTCGGCTCGACGCCGGGCTTGGGCTCGAGGACGGCGACCTCCTTCAGGCCGAGCCAGTCGTACAGATAGACGAAGGCCTTGTGCTGCGAAACGACCGACGAGCCCCGCAACGGCGCGGCCTGCGCCGCCCATCGAGCGATCGCCTGCTGCCACTTCTGCGCGAAGTCGGCCTGCGCCTTGGCGTACTGCGCCGCGTGCGAAGGGTCGACCTGCTCCAGTCGCGTGGCCAGGGCGGCGGCGACCAGCGCGATGTTGCGCGGATCCGTCTGGATGTGCGGATTGCCGGCGGCATGGACGTCGCCCTGCGCGCGATCGAGCTGCGTCGGCACGTCGAGCTTTCGCACGTAGTCGGCTGCCGCGAAGTTGCCTGGCTGCCCGTTCTGCACCTTGGCGTTGCCCGATTGCTGCAGCAGCACCGGCAGCCAACCGATCTCGAGCTCCGCGCCGGTGCAGACGACCAGATCGGCATTTCGGGTGCGGGCGATCAGGCTCGGCTTGGCCTGGATCTGGTGCGGGTCCTGCAAGGCGTTGGTGGCGACGGACACGTCGACGAGACTGCCACCGAGCTGCTGCGCCAGCGCGCCCCATTCGGGCTCGCAGGCGAAGACGTGCAGCGCCGCGTGCGCGGGCACGGACAGCAGCGCGAGCGGCGCGCCGAGCAGGGTGAGGAATCGAAATCGTTGGTTCATGATTTGCTCCGAAGGGCGATCAGTAGCTGTGCGCGCCGTGCGCGCCCAGGCTCATCTGGTATTGAAGGAACAGCTGGTTGTCGGTCACGCCTTGACGCGACTGATCGCGCGCGAACTGCAGGCGGACGCGCGAGAACTCACTCGGGCTGAAGTCGAGCATCACCGAGTTCTTGCGCGGCTTGTAGTCGCCCGTTGCGAAGAAGCCGGCGTTGATGCCGTAGTCAGGCGTCCCCGGGGCGAGCCGCTCGGTGCGCAGGCCGACCCGCCAGTACGGCATGAACTGGTAGACGCCCTGCACATACCAGCCGGATTGCACGGCGCGGTAGTCGCCGAGCTGATTGACGTTGTCGACGTCGTAGGCCAGATTGCCGCTGCGCGTGCTGTGCAGGTATTCGCCCTGCAGCTTGAAGTTGGTCCGCGTCGCATTGCCGTTCGGCGCCCACTTCCAGATCGCGTCGGCGACCCAGACGCGGGTGCTGCCGCTGAACGAATCGTTGACGACGTTGCCCGCCGCATCGCTCGCCACCAGGCCCTGGTCGGTCGCCCTCGCGCTCAGCATCGAGAGGCCCGCGCGCCAGCTGCTGCTGTCGCCGATGTCGCCGCCGGTGTGCGCCGTCAGGGCCACCATGCCGGCGCCGTTGCGGCCGGTGTCGGTGCCCGGAAAGCTGCGGCCGCGGCCGAGCTCGAGGCCGAACTCGACGTACTGGTCGATCGGCGGCAACCAGCTCACCTGCACGCCGTCGTCACCGTACTGCGTGCCGAGCATGGCCTGATAGGCGAGCGGGTTGTCGACGAAGTCCCAGGTGTGCGAGTGCTGCGGATTGAGATAGCCGATGCCGGAAAAGAAGCGCCCCGCCTTGAGCGACAGGCCGCCGCCGAGCGAGGTCGTCTGCACGAAGGCTTCCTCGACGGAGACGGAGTTGTCGGCTTCGATCGCGATGTTGGCGGCGCCGCGCAGCCACGGGTCGATGCTGGCGGCGAATCCGAGCTCGGACTCCGACAGGCTGAAGCCGCGCGTACCCGGCCCGATCTGGGCATCGCGCGGCAACGAGAAGCCGGTGATGGCGTAGCGGGACGGATCCTGCGACGTGTGCGCGTACAGGCCCGACAGGATCAGCGACATCGACGGATTGAAGGCGTTGGCGCCACCCGTCGCCGCGCCGGCGATCGGCGCCGCTGCCCCGCTCGTCGCGGTTGCTGGTGCGGTTGCTGATGCGGTTATTGATGCGGTTGCTGATGCGGTTGGCGGCGGTGCCGCCGCCGATGCGGCGATCGCCGATTCGGCGCGCTGCAATCGCTGTTCGAGCGCTTGCAGACGCGCTTCATAGGCGGCGCGCATCGTCTCCATCTGGCTGCGCAATGTGGGGACATCGGCGGCGTCGTCGGCGAGCGCGCCGAGCGGGACGGCCAACATGAGCGCAAGGGCCGCTGCGGGCACGAGCTTGTGCATGGTTCACTCCGGCAAAGACGTTGAAATGGCGCCCGCCCGCAGTCTTGCGGGCGACGGGCGCGGCAACGGATCAGTGCGAAGCGAACGGGGGCGCGCGACTCCGGTAGACGCGGATCGGCGAGGCCAGCCACTCGTGGCTGACGACCGCCGTCGGCAACTCGTGCGCCACCGCCGGATGTGCCACCTTCGGCAACTCGGCGAGCGGTGCGCTGCCGCCGATCGCCGCGGCCATCAGGCACAGATCGCAATGCGCCTGCTGCGCCAGGCCGGCCTTGGTGTCGCTGCTCGACTCCTGCCGCACGTGCGAGATGCCATGCATGCTCGCGACGGCCTGGGCGACCGGCAGGAGCAGCCCGAACCACAGCAGCCAGGCCATTCGGCGGCGCGCGGTGGTGCGGAAGCGGTCGGTGCTCATGCGGGACGCGATAGTAGCCTGCACACGCCGGCAGCGGGTTGTGCGGAAATGCGCAGCCCGCGCCTGCCACGACCGCAGCGGCCAGCCAACAATCGTGGATGGCATCTGAAACCATGCGTCTCGATGCCCCGGGCGAGACGCATCCCTACGTCTACGACAACGCGCAATGGAAGCTGCGTTGCGGCAAACGCCTCCTCGAGCTCGACACCGATCTCGAGGCCGAAGCCGTCGTCCACTGCGTCGACGACATGGCCCTCAGCTCGCGCTGGCGCCTGATGGCGCCTGAAGAAGCGGCCGAGGCGCTCTACTCGGTGCCGCGCAATTCGGGGTGACAGGTTGCGCCCGCGGCGTGGAAGCAATTGCTTTCAAGACTGGCATTTCTGAGCGGTATAAAGCGCCGAGCCCTCACAGCGCGTGGGTAAGTGCACGGTGGTTGCGGGTCCTGATCGCTTGTCGATTTGGCATGGAATCTGCGGCCCTCAGCGGGGTTACAGGAGGTATCGGAATGAAGGAGCTGGTCTTGCGGCGTCTCGCGGTGGCCTTTGCGGCCACGCTGGCCGCATGCGGTGGTGGAGAGCAGGCGACGCAGGACCTGTCCGGCAGCACCGCGATCGTTCCGCCACCGAGCCCGGCGCCCTCGCCGCCACCCGTCACGCCGCCGCCGCCGCCCGCGCCTCCGGCGCCCGCGCCGCCGCCGCCGGCTGCCGGCCGCCCGACG
>Ga0075520_1000673_pt1 | contig 15452 bp, 17 predicted proteins | sample NGEPerB_FD_75100 | JGI IMG/M metagenome (GOLD analysis project Ga0075520, IMG submission 75100) | Arctic peat soil microbial communities from the Barrow Environmental Observatory site, Barrow, Alaska, USA - NGEE PermafrostAB12-B | ecosystem: Environmental > Terrestrial > Soil > Wetlands > Peat ... | reverse complement strand
GCTGGTGCTTTGCTGGCGTTGCAGTCGTCTCAATCGCTGTGCTGGACACAGCTCCTTTGGACGAGGAGCACTAGCCCGGCCCCGCTGGCCGGAGACGCCTCCTTCGAGCCGGAAGCGAGCGTCCGGGTCAACTTACCCGACGCTGCCCAGTCGGACGAGTTGCAGAGAGCGCGGGTTCGTGCCGCTCCTCGCTCCTTCTACCTGCAACGACATGCTGGCAGCAAAGCTAGCCTGTAAGAGCAAGCGACTTTAGGAACAGTGCACTAGTGCCGTCCACGTCGAGCGTGAACTCGGGCTCGACTTAGTCGATGATCGTGATGTCCGCTTGCTCGGCGAGCTCCATCACGCGCTCGAGCCCACGTCCTACGGCGAGGGGCAGCGGCGGTTCGACTACTTGGAGCTCGTTGCGGCGTACGCGGTCGCCGAACAGCACGAACGCGTAGGAATCGTCGTAGTGGCGTGAGCGCCAAACGATGCCATCGGGTGTGGCCGGACAGTCGTGCAGCGCCTGACCCCACGCGGCGAGCGCGGCGTACTGGTCGGCCTCGGAGTCGATGAGCTGCGCGCGCGATGCGCCGGCCCGGCGCAGGCCATTCCCATGCAACGAGGCGAGGCGTAATGTCCTGTTGCTGGCGAGCGTGGAGATCATGAGCGGCACGAGGCGGGCACGTCCTACCTGTCTGACAGCCGTGCCGACAGGTACGGGACGGAATACAGACTCGGCGATCGCGCCGGCGTCATCCTGAGCGCCGTAGACGGTTCCCACGATCCGTCCTTTGCTACGCACGGGTCGAAACCGCCCTTCGGATCCGGTGCGGTTGAACTCTGTCGCTGCGAAACGGGTGTCGTGGCAGCGCAGGATTGGCCGGCCGGCGTCCCACTCGTGGATGAGTGGGTTCAGCTCACTTGGATCTGGCGGTGCAGGAACAACGGTGTTAGCCGGCAAGATCGCTGACTTCTCGACGTGCCGCGTCGATGACGGCGTCGGGGTCCTCGTCGAGGAGGTCGACGGGGCGTATCCCTCCAAGCCAGCTTGTCGGGGTCACGAACCAGAGCGCCATCTGCCAGTCGGTGGTGTGAGGATCGGAGCGCAACAGGTCGATGGCTGGTCCGATCGCCGGCTTCGGTTTGCCCTCGGCGTTGAACTGGAACCCGGGATAGAGGAGCTCATCTCCCACGGGGACCGCTATTACGCGGTTCTCCGTCCGCCAGCGATTCGCGAGTGCAGCTCGGTTTGACGCTCGAGACTCCGCGAGGTCGGCGACGTCCTGGCTGCGTAGGGCACCGAACTCGGCGAGCAGCGCGCTCCGCGCCTCGGCGTTCCGTCGCGCCTGCAGAACGGCAGCCGGCGTCGGGACCGCGAGGCCTTCGGGCATCAGTGCCTCGACGAGCCCGTCCACTGCGCGGCCGTGCGCGACGAGGTTCCTGATGGCACGCAATGTCGCCATCGTCGGAGCGTCAACGGTCCCCTCGTGCTCGGCGGCAGCGAGAGCCATCATCAGCGTCCAGAGGACCGCCGTCTTTCCGGTCCCAGCCGTTAGGCCGATCTCGGCGCGATGCTCCGTAGCCTGCTGAATGCTGTCGGCCGTTAGCTGCAGCACCAACTCGACTGCCTCCGGCGAGAGCTCGGCCTCCTCAGCTACGTGATCGATGAGCTCCGGTTGGACGGTGGCCACAGGCATGATGAAGATGAGTATATCGCGCTTGCTCAGTTAGATCATTAAGCGGCCTCGTCGCGATCGCTCGAATCGGTGCAGCCTGTCGTACCTCGGTTGTGCGAACATATGTTCGTATGTATGTGATGTTCGATCCGGCGCAGCCTCACATCGTCCTCGACACGTCCGAGACTCTCGAGGGCATCGCGATCGCCCTTGCGGCGCGGCCAGAGCCAGGTCTGGCGGTGTGCGTCAACCACGACGGTCTGACCGGGAATCTCGATGCACGCGAGCAACGCGAGCTCGACGCGCGACTCCATGCCCTACGTCGAGTCGCAGGCTAAGCCCCCGGAACTGTCCGTTTCGAGGTCTGCGCCTCGCCACCGGCCGCACATGCAGCCGTCTTTCGCGACCGCGACTCGGGCATTGTGAGTGCGCGGGTTTCCCGGCGCGACACCTGTGACCGCACCGCCCACGTGTTGTCACTTTCGTTGTCACCGCGGCTACATTGAGGGGCAGCCCTGCTGGCAAAGCGAAAGGCCCCGGGTTTCCGGGGTCTTTGGTGATGGGCCCGCCTGGACTCGAACCAGGGACCTACCGATTATGAGTCGGCAGCTCTAACCAACTGAGCTACGGGCCCTCCACGCACGCGAGCGTTGACCCGGGCGCGGCCGATCTGATCGGCGAGCAGACGCTACCAGCGAGATGTGGAATGCTCCCGACCGCCGTCCGGGTGACGGCGATCGGCGCTCGACGAGCGGCTCGATCTTCTCAGCGAACGGAGGGAAAGCAGATGCCAGAGCGCGCGGCGATCGTCACGGGGGCGTCCAGCGGGATCGGGTTGGCGATCGCCAGGATTCTCGGCGAGGAAGGCTATGGGATCACGATGGCGGCCAGGCGCCCGGAGAAGCTCGACGGCGCCGTCGCGGGGCTGGCGGCGGACGGCTTCGACGTGCACGGCGTGGCGGCGAACGTCGCCGACGAGTCGGAGATCCAGAAGGTCGTGGCAGCCCACCGCGAACGCTACGGCCGTCTGGACGTGCTCGTCAACAACGCCGGCGTGGGCATCGGCGCGACGGTCGGCGAGATCGAGACCAAGCGCCTGGACATGCAGCTCGACATCAACATCCGCGCGATCGTGCTGTTCTACCGCGAGTGCGTGTCGATGCTGCTGCAGGCCGGCGGCGAGCACCACAACGCGCTTGTCGTCAACACCTCGTCGATCTCCGGCAAGCGCGCCGAGGGCTGGCTGTCGGTGTACTCGGCGACCAAGCACGCGGTCGTCGGCTGGACGGAAGCGATGAACAAGGAACTGGGCAAGCAGGGAGTCAAGTCGACGGCGCTGTGCCCGGCGTTCGTGGACACGCCGATGACCGACTTCGTCAAGGGCCAGGTCGCCGCCGAGGAGATGATCCGCCCGGAGGACATCGCCGAGTCGGTGCGCTACCTGCTGCGCACCTCCCCGGCATGCGTGGTGCCGGAGATCATGTTCATCCGCCCAGGCGACTCGCTCTAGCTGCGAGCCGCGGCGAGCTCGGCGCGCCGGAACCGGCCGAGTAGCCGTCGCGCGCGGATCTCGCCGGTGGGGTCGGCGGCGTCGGGCAGCGGCGATCGAGCCAGGCGCGACGTGGAGTCGGCGGCGCGCGAGCGCTCCAGGCGCTCGCGCAGGGTGCGGCTGCGCAGGGTGCGGTGGTCTTTGATCGCCTCGTCGAGCTCCAGCCCATTGGCCTGCGAGAGGCTGTCTTGCAGCTGTGCGACGAGGATGCGCAGCTCACGCGACGTCGCCTGCCTGCTCGCGCGCCCGGCGCGCGTGAAGCGGTCCCACGATCTGGCGAAGGCGAGGAAGTCGATGCGCTGGCCGCAGCGGTGTGCCGCGAGCATCGGGCAGACGCCACCGCGATCGTCGACGTAGGCGCCGACGATCACGCGCTCGTTGGCGCGCACGCCGGCGAGCATCGCTTCGCGCGCGGCGACCGGCATGCAGTCGATCGCGAGGCGCAGGCGCTCGACTGGATCGGCGGTGTGGCGGCGGCGATTTCGCATAGGCTGTCCCCCGCTCGCAGCCCCGATGGGCGTGAGCGGCGGGGATCGCGGCCAACGGTAAGACGTGGGCCTTCGCGCGGCAACAAAACCCTCCTGCTGAAAGGAAACTTGCACATGAAGCTCGGCGTGCACATCGGCTACTGGGGCCTCGGCCTCACCTCGGAGGATCAACTTAAAATCGTCCAGGAGGCCGAGCGCCTGGGCTATGACTCGGTTTGGGCGGCGGAGGCGTACGGCTCGGACACGGCGACCGTGCTGGGCTGGCTGGCCGGTCAGACCTCGACGATCCGGCTCGGCTCGGGGATCTTTCAGATGCCCGGCCGCTCGCCGGCGATGACGGCGATGACGGCTGCGACGATCGACCAGCTGTCACACGGGCGGATGATCTGCGGAATCGGCTCGTCCGGCCCGCAGGTTGCGGAGGGGTGGCACGGACAGCGCTTTGCCAAACAGCTTCAGCGCACGCGCGAGTACGTCGCGGTGATCCGCATGGCGCTCGACCGCGAACGCGTCGAGTTCCACGGCGAGACGCTGCAGCTGCCGCTGCCCGACGGCCCGGGCAAGGCGCTGAAGCTGACGATCTCCCCCGTGCAGGAGCGCATCCCGATCTACCTCGCGGCGATCGGTCCGAAGAACACGGCGCTGGCCGGCGAGATCGCCGATGGGTGGATTCCGACGCTGTTCTCGCCCGAGCACGTCTCCGAGCTGCGCCCGTTGCTGGAGGAGGGCGCCGCGCGCTCGGGCAAATCGCTGGACGACTTCGACATCGCGCCGACGGTCAGCCTGTGCATCACCGACGATCTCGAGGGTGCGCGCAACACGATGCGCCCGTTCGTCGCGCTGTACGTCGGCGGGATGGGCTCGCGCAAGCAGAACTTCTACAACCAGCTCGTCCAGCGCTACGGCTACGAGGCGGAGGCCAAGACGATCCAGGACCTCTACCTGGAAGGCAAGCGCGACGAGGCGATGGCGGCGATTCCCGATTCGCTGATCGACACGGTGTCGCTGTGCGGGCCCAAGGGTCTGGTGCGTGAGCGCCTGGCCGTCTATCGCGACGCCGGCGTGGGAACGCTCGGGGTCACCCCCACCGCGTTCAACGCCGCCGAGCGCCTGGAGCAACTGCGCCTGCTGGCCGAGCTCGCGGCCTGACCGTCGCGAGCATGTCAGGCGTCGCAGGACCGCGGCTGAGGGTGCTGCTGGGCGCGTTCGGCGACCCCGGCCACGCCTTCCCGATGATCGCTCTCGGCCGCGCGCTCGTCGCTCGCGGCCACGACGTGACGCTGCAGACCTGGACGCGCTGGCAGGCGCACGTCGAGGCCGAGGGCATGACGTTTGCGGCGGCGCCCGAGTACGAGGTGTTCCCGTCGGGCCCCGAGCCGCTGGACTTCTACGAGGCCGTCGTGCATGCGACGCTCGACACGCGACCGCTCGTGCACGAGCTGCGCCCGGACGTGGCGGTCTCGGACATCCTCACGCTCGCCCCTGCGCTGGCGGCGGAGCTCGAGGGCGTGCGCTGCGCCACGCTCATCCCGCACGTCCATCCGCACATGGCGCGCGACTTCCCGGTCTACTCGCTCGGCGCGCGCATGCCGCGCAGCGCCCTCGGCCGTGCGCTGTGGCGTCGCGCGCAGCGCCCCATCGACGCCGGCCTGGAGCTCGGGCGCGTCGAGCTCAACCGCACGCGCGAGCGCGTCGGGCTCAAGCCGCTGGCGCATGTTCACGGTGGGATCAGTCGCGAGCTCGCCATCGTCGCCTCGTTTCCCCAGCTGGAGTACCCGCGGCCATGGCCCGCCGGGGTGCACGTCGTCGGCCCGCTGATGTGGGAGCCGCCGACCGCCGACGTCGAGCTTCCGCCGGGCGATGCGCCGCTCGTGCTCGTCGCGCCGTCGACCGCCCAGGACGCCGAGCACCGGCTGCTGGCGGCGGCCCTTCGCGGCCTCGCCGACGCGCCCGTGCGCGTGCTCGCGACGTGGAACCGGCGACTCCCGCCGCGCCCGCTGCCCGTGCCCGAGAACACGCGCCTGGTCGAGTGGGTCTCCTACGCGCGCACGATGCCGCGCTGCGACGTCGTCGTCTGCCACGCCGGCCACGGCACGCTCGTGCGCGCGCTCGCCTGCGGCTGCGCCGTCGTCGCCTGCCCGGCGATCGGCGACATGAACGAGAACGCCGCGCGCGTCGACTGGGCCGGCGCCGGCGTGCGCGTGCCGCGGCGCTTCGTGACGCCGCGCGTCCTGCGGCTGGCCGTCGAACGAGCGCTCGGCGACAGCTCGATCAAAGCCCGCGCCGCGGAGTTGGCAGCCTGGGCCCATGGGCACGACGTGGGCGCTACGGCCGCGAGGCTCATCGAGGAGCTAGTGGACTGAAACGAAGCTCCGGGGGTGGGACTCGAACCCACAACCTCGACGTTAACAGCGTCGCACTCTGCCAATTGAGTTACCCCGGATCGTGCATTTGGGCTACCCGGGAGGGCGCCCTCTTAGCACCTCCGCCGGAACCGCTGCCATGCCATCCTCGACCTCGGCGTGGCAATTAGAGCATAGAAGGACGCACTTCTGCGCCTCGCCCCTCAACCTGTCGAGCGCGATCGCAACGCCCTTGGCGTTGATCTCGTGCCGCTTCTCGGACGGCTCAAGATGATGGAAGTGAAGGGCACGCATGTTGCGACGATATCCGCAGATGCAACAGCATCCGCCGGCTTCCTCGACCAGGATCGCCTTTACCTTCCGGCGCCTTCGGGCGACCGCGGCAGATCGGCATTTCTTGCAGCCGTAATAGCCCCGTCCGTTGAGCCAGAACTCGGTCTCGCCGTGACGCACGCAGTGCATCGTCACGGTCGCGAGTCCAGCCTGCTTGGCGGCATCTGCCTCCGCCGAGGACCGCCTGCCGGCGCCACCGTGAGTCTTCAATCCGTATCTGATCAACCAATGCCGCACGGTGGCCTTGCTTCTCCCGACGGCCTCGGCGATCTGCGCGATCGATGCCCCCTCCTCGATCAGCCTTTCAAGCTCCGAACGCCCGAGCCCTCCCCGAGCCGCGTGCTTGCCCCGGTTGACTGTAGCCCGTGTTTCCTCACCCAATAGCTGACCGTCGCTTCGTGCAAGCCGAACCGATGCCCTATCGCGCCAAGCGAAAGTCCCTGAGCGAGAAGTTGCTCGAGTGACGGGCGATCCATGCACCGCATTGTCCTCAGCGCTTGGGACACAATCCTGCGCCCGAACGCCTGCGGCGCGAGCCGTCAGCCCTCCCTGTCCCCCGTCTCCTCCAGCACTCGCCCGTACGCCCTGTCGAACTCGCGTTTGACCTGCGCGCGCTTGCCGGCCAGCTCGCTGACCGCGCCGCTCTGCTCGCCGCGCGCGCGCTGGATCTGTCGGTCGACGCGCGCCAGCTCCAGCTGCAGTCGCTGGGCCTCGAGCTTGGCTGGACGTGCCACCGACTCGCGCCCGCCCTCGACGACGAGCTCGGCCAGCAGCGCCTTCAGCTCGGCATCGCCCTCCAGTGCGCCTGCGTCCTGCGGCGAGGCGGTCATCGGCGCGCGCAGGTCGCCGGCGTGCAGGTGCTTGGCCGCGCGGCGCAGCAGGTCGCTGGAGAAGTACTCGTCGATGTCCAGGCTCGCCAGCGCCTGCTCGCCGTCATCGGGCGCGGCGATGCACAGCGCCAGAAACGCCCGCTCGGTGTCTTCGCGCCCGTGCAGCAGCGCGCCGGACCTGCGCGCCGCGCCGTTGCCCGCGCGCTCGCCGCCGGCCTGGCCCTGCCGGCGCCCGTTTGCCCGAGGCCGCCCGGTCGAGCCCGCTCGCGCCGAGCCGCCGCTCGTGGCCAGGCGCTGCTCGAGCACGCTCTCGGGCACGGCCAGGCGGCTGGAGACCATCCGCGCCAGCTCCATGCGCATCGCCCCGGGCCCCACCTGCGCGAACACCGGGCGCAGCTCGTCGATCATCCGGTCCTGGCCCTCGGGGCTCGAGTCGTCGCCGCCGGCGAGCACGCGCTCGACGCGAAAGCGCACGAACGGGACCGACCGCTCGACGATCGCCGTCATCGCCTCCGGCCCCTCGCGCTGGATCAGGTCCGCCGGATCGGCGCCGGCCGGCAACGGCACCACGCGCAGCTCCAGGTTGCGCTTCGCGGCCAGGCCCGACGCGCGCAGCATCGCCTCCTGTCCGGCGCTGTCGGCGTCGAGCGCCAGCAGCACCGTCTGCGCCATGCGCGACAGCTCGCCCACCTGGTCGCCGGTCAGCGCCGTGCCCATCAGGCCGACCGCGTTGCGCATCCCCGCCTGGTGCAGCGCGATCGCGTCGGTGTAGCCCTCGCACAGGATCACCGCCCCCGCCTTGGCCGCATGCGCCCGCGCGAGGTCCGCGCCATACAGGTGCAAGCCCTTGTGGTAGACGTCGTTGTCGGACGTGTTCAGGTACTTCGGGCGCTGCTCCTCTCCCATCGCGCGCGCGCCGAAGCCCAGCACCCGCCCGCGGATGTCGGTCAGCGGGAACATGATCCGCGAGCGAAAGCGGTCGTATGGCTGGCCGTTCTGCTTGGAGCGCTGCGCCAGGCCCGTCGCATACAGCTCCGCCACCGAGAACCCGCCGCGGCGCGATGCCAGCAGCACGCGATCCCAGGCGCTCGGCGCGTAGCCGACGCGGAACTCCCTGAGCATCTGCTCGCCCAGTCCCCTGCCGGCCAGGTACTCGCGCGCACGCGCCGCCTCGGTGGAGTCCCACAGATAGCGTTCGTAGTACGTCGCCGTGCGGCTCAGCAGCTCCAGCAGGCGCTCGCGCTGCTTGCGCCGCTCGGCCTCGCGCGGATCCTCCTGCTCGCGCTGGAGCTCCACGCCGTAGCGCTCGGCCAGCAGCTCGAGCGCCCCCTTGAAGTCCACGCCCTCGGTCTCCTGCACGAACGTGAACACGTCGCCGGAGGCCTGGCAGCCGAAGCAGTGGTAGACCTTCTGCCCCGGGTCGATCCCAAAGGACGGCGTGCGCTCGTCGTGGAACGGACACAGCCCCTCAAAGCGCGCCGGCCCCGCGCGGCGCAGCTCCGTGCGCGCGGACACCAGCTCGACGAAATCGACCGCATCGCGCACGCGGTCCTTTGACTCGTTGGTGTACAGCGCCACGCCGGCAACGCTAGCGGGCGAACGCCTGCGGCACCTCCAGCTCGGTGTAGCGACGGATGCAGTAGCGATCGGTCATGCCCGCGAGGTAGTCCGTGACGCGCTGCGCCAGCGCCGCGTCGCCCAGCGAGCCTGCGCCGTCGCCGGCGGAAGTCTGTCCATGCGCGTCGGCGGAAGTCCCTGCGAGCGTGCCGACGATAGTCCCGCCGTATGCCTCGGGCAGCAGCTCCGGGCGCTGCACGTAGTGCTCGAACAGCCTGCGCAGCACGCCGGCGATCTTGCGGTGCTCGGCGCGCACCGCCGGGCCCAGGTACACGTTGGCGAACATGAAGTCGCGCAGCGCGTCCATCGCCGGCCCGGCGTCCGGGCCCTGGACGATCTCGCTGGCGCGCTCGGAGTGCTCGACCATGTCGTGCACCAGCGCGTCGATGCGCGCCGAGCCGCTGCTGCCGAGCACCGCGATCGGCTCCTGCGGCAGCTCCTGCTCGCGCAGCAGCCCCGCGCGGACGGCGTCGTCGATGTCGTGGTTGATGTACGCCACGCGGTCGATCACCCGGACGATCCGCCCCTCCAGCGTGTCCGGCAGCGGCGCGCGGCTGGAGTGCCGCGCGATCCCGTCGCGCACCTGCTCGGTCAGGTTCAGCCCCGCGCCGTCGCGCTCCAGGCGGTCGACCACGCGCAGCGAGTGCTCGTAGTGGCGGAAGTCGCGCCCGAAGCGCTCTTTCAGGCACGCGTCGAGCACCTCCTCGCCGATGTGTCCGAACGGCGGGTGCCCGAGATCGTGGCCCAGGCCGATCGCCTCGACGAGATCCTCGTTCAGGCGCAGCGCCCGCGCGACCGTGCGCGAGATCGTCGTCACCTCCAGCGTGTGCGTGAGCCGCGTGCGGTAGTGATCGCCGCGCGGCGCCACGAACACCTGCGTCTTGTGCGTCAGGCGCCGAAAGGCCTTGCTGTGCACGATCCTGTCGCGATCGCGTTGAAACGGCGTGCGCAGCGCGCAGTCCTCCTCGGCGTGCTCCCGGTGCGCCGGATACGACCTCGCCGCCAGCGGCGACAGCAGCGTCGCCTCGCGCTCGCGCACGCGCTCGGCGAACAGCGCTGCCACGGCGTCCTGCTCGCGCGCGATGCTCACCCGCCGACGTCGCCGGCGCCACGCGCGGCGCTCATCCCTCGCGTTTCCAGTCGCCGCGCAGCGTCATCACGTTGACCCAGTGGTGCCAGCCCTTGACCTCGCCCGGGTCCTCGCCGAACACCGGCGCCCCGCCGCCGGGCTCGGGCAGGCCCTGCACCGCCGCCAAGTCGATCCGCAGGTCCACGCCGTGTTCGTGCAGCGACGCCACGTCGGCGGCCTCGACGAAGCGCCGCCCGTGTCCGTCGACGGCGATCACCAGGCCGTGGAAGATGTCCTTCTCCGGCGCCGCGACGACGTGATGGACCGTGCCCACCTTCGTTCCGTCGGATGCGAGCACCGGCACGCCTTTTTCCAGCACCTCGTATGCGATTGGCAGGCCCTCGTCCATATGCACACACGATACCCGCGCGCTGGGTCGTCGCGCGTGCGCTAGTGCGAGCGCCCCGCGGCCGGCATCAGCCGCAGGTTCGCGTGATGCTCGAGCGTCGCCGCGATCGCCCGCTCGACCTGCCCGAGCGCCGGGTCCGGCGCGTCGGGCGCCTCGTGCAGCGGGGCGCCGACCGCCTCTGTCATGAACCGATACGCCTGCTCGCCGAACGGGAACGACGCCGCCTCGCAGGCGCCGCACACGACCCCGCCGGCCGCGCCGGAGAAGCCGACCAGCTCCTCGCGCTCGCCACACGACGCGCACGAGCCCAGCTGCGGCGCCAGTCCCGCCGCGAGCAGCAGCTTCAGGCGAAACGCAAGCGCGCCCGCGCGGCCGATCGCCGACGCCTGCCCCTCGCCCGCCTGCTCGTCCAGCAGCGACAGCTTGCGGCACAGCAGATTGAACACCCCCGGATGCGGCTCGGAGGTCTCGAACAGGCGTCCCACCGCGTCGCACGCGCGCGCCGCGGCGTCCAGCGCGCGCGCGTCTTCGCGCAGGCGCGCGTGGCCGTCGACCGTCTGCGCGCCCGTTACCGTCAGCAGCTCGCCGCGCCCTTCGTGCAGCTCGATGCGCAGCCTGAAGAACGGCTCCAGGCGACCGCCGAAGCGGCTGCGAGCGCGGCGCACGCCCTTGGCGATCGCCGCCACGCGTCCGCGGGCCGGCGTATACAGGTGCAAGATGCGATCGGCCTCGCCGTAGCGCATCGAGCGCAGCACCACCGCCTCTGTCTTCACAGCTCCAGGCATCGCTCTGGCGAGTCTAGGGTCGCCAACGGCGGGTATGGCGGCGTGCCTCGGCCGGTGGTGGGGTCGGCGAACGACCCATTATCCTGTCTGGCGATCGCTATACTTTATGAAGTAATGGGTAGAATCACCGTGTATACGACCGAGCCCTGTTCGTTCTGCAATCGCGTCAAGGGACTGCTCTCGGCGCGCGGTCTGGATTTCACCGAGGTCAATCTGACCAAGGACCCGGCCGGGCGCGTCGAGCTCGCGCGAAAGACCGGCATGATGAGCTTCCCGCAGGTGCTCATCGACGACCACGTGCTCGGCGGCTACGCCGAGCTGCAGCAGGCCGCCGACGACGGCCGCCTGGACGAGCTGCTCGCCGCCTGAGCCGGCTCCAGGCGCTCAGTGCCGGGGTCACGCGCCACGAGCGCCGCCTGTGCCGCTGCGCCCCAGCTTGCGCAGGCGCGGACGCGGCTGGCAGTGCTCGCAGACATACGTCCCGCGCCCGGCGACGACCATCTTGGAGATCGTCGTGCCGCAGCGCACGCATGGCTCGCCAGCGCGCAGGTGCACGAGGAACTGGTCCTGAAAGGCGCCGCGCACGCCGTCGACGTGGCGGAAGTCGTCGATCGACGCCCCGCGCGCGTCGATGCCCGCGCGCAGCGCCTCGATCACCGCGTCGCGCAGCAGCGCGTACTGCTCGCGCGACAGCCGTCCCGCCGGGCGGCGCGGATGGATGCGCGCGCGAAACAGCGCCTCGTCGGCGTAGATGTTGCCCACGCCCGCGATCTGATGCTGGTCGAGCAGGAACGCCTTGATCGGCCCCATCCGCCCGCGCGCGATCGTGCGCAGGTGCTCGGCCGTGAAGCCCGCCTGCAGCGGCTCCAGGCCCAGGCGCGCGGCGAAGAACGCCTCCATCGCCTGATCGCCGAGCAGCAGCTCGCCCGTTCCGAAGCGCCGCGGGTCGACGATCACCAGCCGCTGCTTCGGCCTGAAGTCCAGTCGCACGCGCACGGAGGCCGGCTCGGGTTTGGGGTCGAGCAGCACAGAGCCGGTCATGCGCAGGTGCTGGGCCAGGTACGCCTCGTCGCTGAAATGCCACAGCAGGTACTTGCCGCGCCTGCCCAGCTCTTGCACCCGCCGCCCCTCCAGCGCCGAGGACAGCTCCTGCGGCGCCAGCGGGCGCGACCAGCGCGCGTCGAGGATCTCCATGTCCACCAGCGTCCTGCCCTGCACGAGCGGGGCGAGCTGGCCCCTGATCGTCTCAACCTCCGGAAGCTCGGGCACAGCGCCTCAGCTTATGAAGCTCTCCCCCGGCAGCGGCGCCTGGCGATCGGCCAGCCAGCGCAGCGCCGTCGCCCCGACGTCGGCCAGCGGGCCGTCGTGGCGCGCTCCCGCATAGCGCCCGCCGGCCGCCCGGCGGCGGGCCATCTCGCCGGTCAGCGCCAGCAGCGGCGCGTACTCGCGCGTGTGGTCGGTGCCCGCGTGGCTGGGATCGACGCCGTGGTCAGCCGTGAGAACCAGCAGGTCGTCCTCGCGCATGCCGGCCAGCCAGCGTGCGACGTGCTTGTCGAGCTGGCGCAGCGCCGCGGCGAAGCCGAGCACGTCCTTGCGGTGGCCGTAGAGCTGGTCGGTCTCGATCAGGTTGACGAACACCAGCCCCCGCTCGAGCTGCGCGAGCAGCTCGGCGACGCTCGCAAGCGCCTGCGCGTTCGTGGCCCCCGGATGCGAGTGCGCCACGCCGACGCCCGTGAACAGGTCGTGGATCTTGCCCACCCCGTGCACGGGCACGCCGGCGTCACAGAGCTCCTGCAGATACGTTCGCCCGGGTGGCGCCAGGGCGAAGTCGCGTCTGCCCTCGGTGCGCTCAAACGCACCCTGCTCCCCTGCGAACGGGCGCGCGATCACCCGCCCGACGGCGTGCTCGCCGGTCAGCGCCGCGCGCGCCGCCGCGCAAGCGGCGTACAGCTCCTGCGCCGGCACGCGCTCGGCGTGCGCGGCCAGCTGCAGCACCGAGTCCTGTGACGTGTACAGGATCAGCGCTCCCGTGCGCATATGCTCGGCGCCGAAGTCCTCGATCGCCGCGATGCCGTTGTACGGGCGGTTGCAGATCACCTCGTGGCCCATCGCCGCCACCAGGCGCGCGACCACCTCCGGCGGAAAGCCCTCGGGGTAGGTCGGCAGCGGCTGCGCCAACACCGCGCCCATCAGCTCCCAGTGGCCCGTCGCCGAGTCCTTGCCCGGCCCGAGCGGGTGCAGGCGACCGTGAATCGCCGGGTCGGCCGCCGCCGGCACGCCGAGCAGCGCCACGATCGAGCCGAGCCCCAGCTGCGCCAGCGCCGGAAGCGTCAGCCCGCCGATCGACTCGGCGACGTGCGCGAGCGTGTTCGTCCCCTCGTCGCCGTAGCTCGCCGCGTCCGGCAGCGCGCCGACGCCGCAGGCGTCCATCACCACCACGAGCGCTCGCCTGCGCGCCACCGCGCTCAATGCGACGTCGCCCGCGGATGCGCGCTGAAGTACGCGTCCTTGAGCCGCTCGGCAGAGAGGTGCGTGTAGACCTGCGTGGTCGCCAGGTCGGCGTGCCCGAGCATCTCCTGCAGCGAGCGCAGGTCACAGCCGCCGGCGAGCAGATGCGTGGCGAAGGAGTGGCGCAGCGTGTGCGGGCTCATCCGCGCCTGCAGCCCTGCGCCGCCGGCGTGGCCCTGAACGATCTTGTACAGCCCCTGACGCGACAGACCGCCGCCGCGGCGGTTGAGGAACAGCCTGGGCTCGGCGCGCGCGCCCAGCAACGCGGGCCGCGCGCGCGCGCAATAGGCGCTCAACGCCGATGTGGCGTGCCGGCCGACGGGCACGAGCCGTTCCTTGGAGCCCTTGCCGCGTGCGCGCAGCATGCCCTCCTCGAGGTCGATGTCCGACAGCTCCAGCCCCGTGACCTCCGACACGCGCAGCCCGCACGCGTACATCACCTCCAGCAGCGCGCGGTCGCGCAGCGCCAGCGGCTCGGTCCCCTTCGGCTCGCGCAACAGCCGCGCGACCTCGTCGCGCGTGAGCACGCGCGGCAGCCGCTGCGTCTTGCGCGGGCCGTGCAGCTCGCCGGCCGGGTCGTGGTCGATCAGGCCCTCGCGGCGCAGGTGGCGGTAGAACGAGCGCAGGCACGCGACCTTGCGCCCGAGCGTTGCCGCAGCCGCCGGTGGGCGCGCAAGCCGATCGACGCCCGCAGCGCCCGCCGCGCCGGCGAACCCCGTCCCCGCCAGCTCGGAGAGGAAGGCGGCCAAATCGCTGTGTTGCGCCGCCGTGACGCTCACGCCACGGCGCTGCATGAACTTGCCGAACTGCAGCAGGTCCGAGCGGTAGGCCTCAAGCGTGTTGCGCGACAGGCCGCGCTCCAGCTCCAGGTAGGCGAGGAAGTCGAGCATCAGCGGCTCGATCGTGCCCTGCTCGGGCGACGTGATTGCCTGGGCCGCGCTCACCGCTGAGGATTCGCGTCCGAGCGCCAGGCTCCTTGAAGGTGCAATCAGGCGTTCAGCCGGCGCGCCAGCCAGAGCAGGCCGATCAGCGTCTTTGCGTCGCGGCACTCCGCGAGCGCGTCGCCCAGGCGCGCAAGCGGCCAGCGCACGATCTCGATTCGCTCGTTCTCCTCGTTGTCGGCGTGCGACTCGTACAGCTCTGTGGCGTGAAACAGGTGCACGCGCTCGTCGGTGAACCCGGCGCCGGTGTAGTAGGTGACGATCGGCTCCCAGCTGCGCGCGCCACAGCCGATCTCCTCGGCCAGCTCGCGCTGTGCGGCCGCCAGCGGCTGCTCACCGGCGACGTCGAGGCGGCCCGCCGGGATCTCCAGCAACGCCGGCTCGTCGACGGCCTCGCGCGGCTGGCGCACCAGCCACGCGTCGCGCTCGTCGTGCGCGACGACCGCCACCGCCCCCTGATGGCGCACGATCTCGCGCGAGACCTCCTTGCCGTCGGCGTGGCGGAAGCGCTCGATGCGCACGTCAACGATCTTGCCGTCATAGACGGTCTCTCCGCCGAGCGCCTGAAAGCCGCTTCCTGCCGCGCCCTGCTCGCTCATGCCACCTCGTCGGAGCCTCTGCGTGCATGCGCCGGCGTGCTCGCTGCGTCCGCGTCGCAGGCCTGCGCGGCCATCTCCGCCAGCGCCGCGCCCCCGGCCAGCGCCGCGCCGAAGAACAGCGGGTCCTGCGCGATCGTGCGGCCCATCGTCTGCGCGGGCAGGCCACACGCCGCGTAGGCGGGCAGATCGACCACGGCGCGGCGCCAGTCGTGGCGCGTGATGCGCACGGGGCGCTCGACGTCGAGCGCCCCGTGCGCATCACGCGCCACGACTGGCGCCGCGCCGTGGTCGATCTGCCCG
>Ga0075520_1000672_pt1 | contig 15453 bp, 18 predicted proteins | sample NGEPerB_FD_75100 | JGI IMG/M metagenome (GOLD analysis project Ga0075520, IMG submission 75100) | Arctic peat soil microbial communities from the Barrow Environmental Observatory site, Barrow, Alaska, USA - NGEE PermafrostAB12-B | ecosystem: Environmental > Terrestrial > Soil > Wetlands > Peat ... | reverse complement strand
CGGTTTGGTGATGATGATGGGCAAGGGCGGGGTCGGCAAGACCACCATCGCCGCCGCGGTGGCGGTGGCATTGGCCGAACGCGGCCTGCCGGTGCATTTGACGACGTCCGACCCTGCGGCCCACCTGACGGACACCCTCGCCGGGTCGCTGGACACCCTGAAGGTCAGCCGGATCGATCCGCGGGTCGAGATCGCCCGCTACAGCGACCACGTCATGGCGACCAAGGGTGCGAACCTGGATGCCCAGGGCCGCGCCGCACTCCTGGAGGACCTACGGTCGCCGTGCACCGAGGAGATCGCGGTTTTTCCAGGCGTTCTCGCGGATCATCCGGGAGGCCAGGCACACGTTCGTGATCATGGACACCGCGCCGACCGGTCACACCCTGCTGCTGCTGGACGCCACCGGGGCCTACCACCGGGACGCGACCCGGCTCCTGCCGGCCACCATGCGTGTCACGACACCGATGATGCAGTTGCAGGACCCCGCCCAGACCAAGGTGGTCATCGTGACCCTGGCGGAGACGACCCCCGTCCTGGAAGCGGCTGCGCTGCAGGCCGATCTGGAACGTGCCGGCATCGCGCCGTGGGCGTGGGTGATCAACAACAGCCTCGCCGCCGCGGAAACGGCGTCGCCGCTGCTGCGACGACGCGCCGCCCACGAGTTGGAGCAGATCGGCCGGATCCGTGACCAGCACGCGCACCGACTCGCCCTGGTGCCGGTTCAGCATCGGGAACCGGTCGGCATCACCGCCCTGTCCGAACTCGGCGCACCGCGCCCGGCCCTCGCGGGTCGGTGATCTCGGATCCGTTCGCCAAACCTCAGGACCTCCCGCAGCCATCCGTGAGCGCGCAGGCAGGGTTCAACGACCGGGCTATCTCATCCGTTCGCTGCTGCTCAGTGCGTCGGCCAGCGAGTCCAGTGCACCGGGAACGAGGGTGAAGTAGGCCCAGACCCCGCGTTTGTCGCGGGTCAGCAAGCCGGCATCGACGAGCACCTTGAGGTGATGGGACACGGTTGGCTGAGTCAGACCGAGGGGTTCGGTCAGGTCGCAGACGCACGCCTCATCGCCGTCGTGGGCGGCGATCAGCGACAGCAACCGTAACCTCGCGGGATCGGCGATCGCCTTCAATGTCCGCGCGAGATCGGTTGCAGCGGTGGCGCTGAGCGGTTCCCGGGTCAGCGGGGTGCAGCAGGCGACGTCGACGAGCGGCAGGGCCGCGGTGCGGTTCATGAATCCAGTATGGCCCACGTATTGACAGGCGTCGATGTCTGAGTGACGATGGATGGGACATTGATGTTCGTCTATGTGAAGGGGTTGGCGATGACCAGTTCGGATCAGGACATTCGGGATCACTTGCGGGATCGGTATGCCGCGGCGGCGTTGTCGGTGGTGTCCGGGTCGGCGGCGAGTTGCTGTGGGCCGTCGGACGGTCCGCGGGCCAGTTGTTGCGGTCCGTCGGATGCACTGTCGGCGATCAGTGACACCGGCGAGGGGGTCATTTTCGGTGCTGCTCTTTACACCCCGGGGGACACCGATGGGCTGCCGGAGGAGGCGGTGTTGGCGTCGCTGGGGTGCGGGAATCCGCTCGCGGTGGCCGAGCTCCGGGAAGGCGAACGGGTGCTGGATCTGGGGTCCGGTGGCGGGATCGATGTGTTGCTGTCCGCGCGTCGGGTGGGGCCGACCGGTTTCGCCTACGGCCTGGACATGACCGACGAGATGCTGACCCTGGCCCGGGTCAACGCGGCCAAGGCCGGCGCCGAGAACGTGGAGTTCGTGAAGGGTCAGATCGAGGACATCCCGCTGCCGGACGGGTCGATCGACGTGGTGATCTCCAACTGTGTGATCAACCTGTCGACCGACAAGGCCGCGGTGATCGGTGAGATGTTCCGGGTGCTGACACCCGGTGGGCGGCTGGGGATCTCCGATGTTGTGGCCGAGGACGACCTGTCACCCGCGGACCGGGCCGAACGCGGTTCCTACGTGGGCTGCATCGCCGGTGCCCTGTCCCGGTCCGAGTACCTCGACGGCCTGACCGCGGCCGGTTTCACCGACCCGGAGGTGGTGTTCACCCACGAGGCCGCGCCGGGGATGCACGGCGCGATCGTCCGTGCCGTCAAGCCTGCCGAGCGGGTGTCGTCGTGATCGGGATCGCCCGGCGGATCAAAGGGGTTTTCGCCGATCCGGCCCGGGTGACTGTGTGTGTGACTCCTGTGGGTCGGTGTCGGTCTGCGAGACGGCGTGCCGGGCGGGCGCTGCCCGGGATCGCGCGATGACTCGTTACCTCAGTGTCGGGTTGCAACGCTGAGTGCTGCTGCGGGGAGGTGGAGTTCGTCGAGCAGGTTCCGGACCCGGCGTTCGATCTCGTCCCGGACGGGTCGGACGCCGGCCACGTCGCACCCGGCGGGGTCGTCGAGAACCCATTCCTCGTAACGTTTTCCGGGGAAGATCGGGCAGGCGTCGCCGCAGCCCATGGTGATGACCACATCGGCGGCGCGGACGGTCTCGTCGGTCCAGGGTTTGGGGAATTCTCCTGCGATGTCGATGCCGCGTTCGGCCACCGCGGCGATCGCGGCCGGGTTGACCTCGATGCCGGGTTCGGAGCCACCGGACCAGGCGATCGCCCGGTCGCCGGCCAGTGCGGTGAAGAAGCCCGTCGCCATCTGTGAGCGGCCGGCGTTGTGCACGCAGAGGAACAGCACGGTGGGTTTGCCGTCATCGTGCAAACCTTCGACCTTGGCCAGCGCCTGCAGGCGTTGCCGGGCGAACCGTTCGGCCATCAGCGGCAGGAACTTCACCACGGTGGCCCGGAGGGCGAACTGGTCGAACGAGGAATGCAGGAAACGTTCGATCGTCTCGGTGCCGTAGACACCATGGAACTCTGTGGCCAGTCGGGTCGCCGCAGTCCGCAAAGCCAGTGATTCGTCCAGGCTCAAGGTGTTCCAAGTGGGGGTGTTCGAGGTCGGTGTCGTGTTCATCGGGGTTCCCTCCAGCGGGGCTGGTTTGTTTGATGGCGCCTCGCGACGGCGTCGGAGGCGACGGGTGGTTCAGGACGGTTCGGTACCTGTCGCCGGGCCGGTGACGGTGGCGGCGAGCCGTTCGACCCGGCGCGTGATGTCGGCATACGCGGTCTCGAAGGCCTCGTCGGTGTCGACCCGGACCGGGTCCGGAATCGACCAGTGCAACCGGCCCTTTCCCGGGTCGAGCTCCTCGTGGACGTTGTCGCAGACCGCCACGACCAGGTCCCCTTCGTGCAGCACCTGTTCGATGCCAACGGGTTTCACCCGCCCCAGCCGCAACCCGTGCCGCCGGCCAGTTGCGGCGGCCCGCGGGTGCACCCGCACTGCGGGGTGGGTGCCGGCCGACGCTGCGGGGACCGGGCTGATCGCGTTCCACCGGGCCGCCGCCAACTGCGAGCGGGCCGAGTTCGCGGTGCACAGGAACACCACCCGCGGCACTGGACCAGTCCCCAACAGCCGATTATCGAGTCCGGCCTTGGCTGCCGCCCACACGACCGGGTCATCCAGGCACAACTGCACATAGCTGCGCCGCCGGTCACCCTCGGACCGGACCCGGCGGATCACCCCCGCCTCCTCCAAGACCTTCAGGTGATGCGCCAGCAGATTGCTGGCCAAGCCGACCGCCGCGGCCAGCTCACCCGGTGAGGCGTCACCCGGGCCGAGCCGGTCCACGATCGCCAACCGCACCGGTTCACCCAACGCCGCATGGACAGCGGCTCGTCGCTCCACAGCCACGCTCAATTTGCCTCCACATGGATTGAGTCAAGTATGGTGGAGATATGTCAGAAGTCAACCCCGCCCCGGTCGCCCTGCCGTGGTGGTTGCTCGCCGAGACAGTCGGCGCCGGCCTGCTCGTCACGGTCGTCGTCGGATCCGGGATCGCCGCCCAGCGGCTCTCGCCGGGCGACGCCGGGTTGCAGTGTTGGAGAACAGCACCGCGACGGTGTTCGGGTTGGCCGTGTTGATCCTGATGTTCGGGCGGGTGTCCGGGGCGCATTTCAACCCCGTCGTCTCCGCCGCCGACTGGCTGCTGGGCCGCAGGACGAACACCGGCATCGCCGGGGTCCATGTCATGCCCTACTTCGCCGCGCAGACCGTCGGCGCGGTCGCCGGGGCATTATTGGCCAATGCCATATTCGACCTCCCGGTGGTGGAGATCTCCAGCACGGACCGGGCCTGCACCGGGCACGGAATCGGTAAGATCGCTGCCACCGCAGGACTTGTCGCATTGGTCTTCCTGCTCGCCCGGACCGGCAGGCACGCCCTGTCCGCGGCCGCGGTCGGCGCCTACATCGGCGCCACCTACTGGTTCACCTCGTCCATGTCGTTCGCGAACCCGCCGTCACCATCGGCCGAGTTTTCACCGACACCTTCGCCGGGATCGCCCCAGGATCCGTCCCGCTCTACATCGGCGCCCAGATCATCGGCGCCGCCGTCGGTCTCGGCCTCGTTATCGCACTCGTCCCGCAACACACGGCGGCCGCCGACCCCGCGGCCGTGTCCCGCCCGCACCGCCCCAGCGATCCAGGAGACCCGATGACCGACAAACCCGCCGTGCTGTTCGTCTGCGTCCACAACGCCGGCCGCTCCCAGATGGCCGCCGGCTACCTCACTGCCCTCGCCCACGGGGAGATCGAGGTCCGCTCCGCCGGGTCCATGCCCGGTGACCAGGTCAACCCCGCCGCGATCCAGGCCATGGCCGAGGAGGGCATCGACATCGCCGACCAGACTCCGAAGATCCTCACCACCGACTCCGTCCAGGCCTCCGATGTGGTCATCACCATGGGCTGCGGTGACGCCTGCCCGATCTTCCCCGGCAAGCGTTACGAGGACTGGGAACTGGAAGACCCCGCAGGGAAGGGCATCGAGACCGTCCGCCGGGTCCGCGACGACATCCGCGGCCGAGTGCAGACCCTCATCGGCGAACTCCTCCCCGCCCGGGCCTGACCACCATGACCGACACCGCCAAGCCCTCGGTGCTGTTCGTCTGCGTCAAGAACGGCGGCAAATCCCAGATGGCCGCCGGCCTCATGCGCAAAATCGTCGGCGACACCGTCACCGTCGACTCCGCCGGCACCAAACCCGGGGCCGCGATCAACCGGCTGTCCGCCGAGACACTCCTCGAGGTCGGGGTCGACATCACCGACCAAACCCCAAAACAGCTCACCGACGACCTCATCGCCTCCGCCGACCGGGTCATCGTCCTCGGCCGCGATGCTCAGGTCGAGCCCGTCGACGGCACCCCTGTCGAGATCTGGGACACCGACGAACCCTCCGAACGCGGCATCGACGGCATCGAACGCATGCGCCTCGTCCGCGACGACATCACCCACCGGATCGAACAACTGGCCCAACGAATCGGCAAGGAATAGCGGATCAGAAACGCCGAGGGGACTCGTCGTCTCCAGCCCTAAGCCACATACCTGGCCCCGGCCTTGGCCCGCTGTGTCACTCAGCCGATCGGTCAACGGTCAGCTCTAAACATTGTCCATGACGTCGGGTGCGAACCCAGGCGGTGAACCCGGTCGATCCGTCGCCCGGCGCTGTGACATTGTCGCTGGTGGGCGGGTCGCGTTGTTCGACCGACCGTCCGCCGCATAGGCTGGCGCGGTCGTCGGGATGACGATGTGTCAAGCAGGCGGGAGTTTCTGAGCCGATGAGCGAACCGGACGACGCAGCGTGGCACGCCGCGGCCGGTGCACCCCCCTCGGACGACGGCTTCCCTGACCGGGATCCCGGCCTCCCGTTCGAGGACTCAGCCGGTGCGCCCGTCCCTGCGGAATTTCCTGGTCCCGGGCCGGGTGACGTCCAGCCTGCTGCACCCACCGACACCGCGCCCGTCTCCACCACACCCACAGACTCCGGACCCGTCTCCACCGGGCCCGACACCGACCCGTCGGTCGCGGCGTCCTCGTCACCGGCGCTGCGTGCGCTGCGTGGTCGCGACCCGGTTCCGGCGCCGCTGACCTCGCACGGACCGGCCACGGTGCTGGCCATGTGCAACCAGAAGGGCGGGGTCGGGAAGACCACGTCCACGATCAACCTCGGCGCGTCGCTGGCCGAGTACGGCCGCCGCGTCCTCATGGTCGACCTGGATCCGCAGGGTGCGCTGTCCGCGGGCCTTGGCATCGCCGCGGACCGCCTCGACCACACCATCTACAACCTGATGTTGGGCCCGTCCACGGCCATGACGGACGTGCTGGTGCCGACCGGGATCGAGGGGGTCGACCTGATCCCGGCGAACATCGACCTGTCCGCCGCCGAGGTGCAGCTGATCAACGAGGTGGGCCGCGAGCACACCCTGGCCCGCGCGCTGCGGCCGGTGCTGCACGCGTACGACTACGTGCTGATCGACTGTCAGCCCTCGCTCGGCCTGCTCACCGTCAATGCGCTGGCCTGTGCGCAGGGCGTGATCATCCCGCTGGCCGCGGAGTTCTTCTCGCTGCGCGGCGTCGCGCTGCTCGTCGACACCATCTCCAAGGTGCGGGAGCGGATCAACCCGGAGCTGTCGTTGCAGGGCGTGCTGGTCACCATGTACGACGGCCGGACCGTGCACGCCCGCGAGGTGGTCGCGATGCTGCACCAGCGGTTCGGTGACCAGGTGTACGACACGATCATCGCGCGCACGGTGAAGTTCCCGGAAACCACGGTGGCCGGGGAGCCGATCACCACGTACGCGCCGATGTCGCCGGCCGCGCAGGCCTACCGGGCGCTGGCCCGCGAAGTGATCGCGCGATGACCATCGCTCCCGCGGGTCCTGCCTCCACCGGGCCGGCCCGGGTGGACGGCGATGCTCGGGCTCCGGATCTGTCCGCTGCCGATGGTGTGGTTGGCACGGCTGCTTCCGTAGCGTCAGCCGCGAACACCGAGACCGTTGGCTTCCAGCAGGCCGTGGATTCCGGGGATTCCGGTCGCCGGCCGTTCCACGTCCGGCTGTCCAACTTCGACGGCCCGTTCGACCTGTTGCTGCAGCTGATCAGCCAGCACCGGATGGACGTCACCGAGGTGGCGCTGCACCAGGTGACCGACGATTTCGTCGCGCACATCCGGGCGATGGGCAGCGACTGGGATCTGGACCAGGTCACCGAGTTCATCGTGGTCGCGGCGACCCTGCTGGACCTCAAGGCGGCCCGGCTGCTGCCGGACGAGAGCGCGGTCGACGACCTCGACGACGATGCCTTCGGCATCCGCGACCTGCTGTTCGCCCGGCTGCTGGCCTACCGCGCCTACCAGCAGGTCGCGGCCCTGTTCGCCGAACTGGAAGCCGGTGCGCTGCGCCGGTATCCACGGGCCGTCACCCTCGAACAGCGCTACCTCGGCCTGCTCCCGGAGGTGCAACTCGGGCTGACGCCGCGGGAGTTCGCTGCGATGGCCGCCGGTGCCTTTCGGCCGAAGCCGCCGCCGCCCACGGTCAACCTGGACCACATCCATGCCTCGCCGGTCTCCGTGGCCGACCATCAGGCCGCGGTGCGATCGATGCTCGCCGACCGGGGGATCGCGACGTTCGGTGAACTCGTCGCCGGCTGCGCTGTCACCCTGGAGGTGGTAGCCCGGTTCCTGGGATTGCTGAACCTGTACCGGGAAGCGCTGGTGGCGTTCGACCAACCGGAGGCGCTCGGCCTGCTGACGGTGCGGTGGACCGGACCGCCGCCGGAGGCCGCGCACGACCCAGACCAACGAACTGACGCAGTGATGGACGAGGAGTACGAGTGAGTGGCGAGCAGGTCACGCTGACCGACGACCGGTCGGGTGAACCGGAGTCGCAGGCCGCGGAACCCGATGCCGCTGTGGATACGATCGGGGTCCCGAATGCCGATGCGGAAGTGGGGCCGGACGGCACCGGTGCACTGTTTTCCGACCCCGACATGGTCCCGGACCACGACCTGGTCGGCGCGCTGGAGGCGGTGCTACTGGTGGTCGACGCGCCGGTGACGGAAACGGCGTTGGCCGCTGCAGTCGGACATGGCCCGCTCCGGGTGCGCGACGAGTTGACGGCGCTGGCCGCGCGATACACCGCGGCGGGGTCGGGCATCGAGCTGCGCGAGATCGGCGGTGGCTGGCGGCTGTACACCCGGGATCGATTCGCTCCCGTCGTGGAGCGGTTCGTGCTGGACGGTGCGCAGGGCCGGCTGTCCAAGGCCGCGCTGGAGACGCTGGCCGTCATTGCCTACCGCCAACCGGTCACCCGGGCGCGGATCTCCGCCGTCCGTGGGGTGAACGTCGACGGCGTCATCCGCACGCTGACCGCCCGTGGGTTGATCGAGGAGGCGGGCACCGACCCGGACACCGGGGGACTGCTCTACAGCACCACCGAGCTGTTCACCGAACGTCTGGGCCTGTCCGATCTGGGTGAGCTGCCCTCGCTCGGGCCGCTGTTGCCGGATGTCGATGCGGTCGACGATGTCTGACGTCGAATCGACCCGCGGGGACCGAAATGCGCAGCAGGGTAAAGGGAATCAGACTGAATTGACGCCAGCATCAGCTTCGGCGTCGTCGTCCACTGAAGGCGTCCGGCTGCAGAAGGTGCTGTCGGCCGCCGGCGTCGCCTCACGCCGCAAGGCCGAGGAGCTGATCCGATCCGGACGGGTGAAGGTCGACGGCATCGTGGTCCGCGAGATGGGCCTGCGCATCGATCCGGATGCGGCCGTGGTGCATGTCGACGGCAACCGGGTGGTGCTGCGGGAGGACCAGGTCTACCTGGCGCTGAACAAGATGCCCGGGATGCTCTCCACGATGTCCGACGACCTGGGTCGCCCGCACATCGGCGAGCTGCTGGTCGATCGCAAGGAGCGGCTGTTCCACATCGGCCGGTTGGACATGGATTCCGAGGGCCTGCTGCTGCTGACCAACGACGGCGACCTGGCGCACCGGCTCACCCACCCGTCCTACGGGGTGCCCAAGACGTACATGGCCGAGATCCCCGGGCCCGTCCCGCGTGATCTGGGCCGGCGGTTGCGCGCCGGGATCGAGCTGGAGGACGGCCCGGCCAAGGTCGACGCTTTCGAGGTCGTCGACGTGCACAACGGGCGCGCGGTGGTCGAGGTCGTGCTGCACGAGGGCCGCAACCACATCGTCCGCCGCCTGCTGGCCGCGGTGGACCACCCGGTGTCCCGCTTGGTCCGTACCCAGATCGGCGACGTGCAACTGGGCCACCAGCGGCCCGGCACGCTGCGCAAGCTGAACGCGGTGGAGATCGCCCAGCTCTACAAGGCGGTCGGGCTGTGACCGCACCGGCGCATCACGGGACGCCGGCCACAGCAACAACTTTCGTCATCGCCATCGACGGTCCGGCAGGCACGGGCAAGTCGACGATCGCGCGCCGGGTCGCCGTCGCGCTGGGCGCCGGGTACCTGGACACCGGTGCCATGTACCGCATCGTGTCGCTGGCCGTGCTGGACGCGGGCGTCGACCCCACCGACCCGACCGGGGTCGCGGAGTTGTTGCCCCGCTTGACATTCGACACGCCGACCGATCCGGGCCGGCAACGTCATGCGCTGGCCGGTCGGGACGTGTCGGACGAGATCCGGGGCCAAGCCGTCACTCTCGCGGTGACCCCGGTGTCGGCGAATCCGGCGGTGCGGGCCTGGCTGCTCGGCAGGCAACGTGAGCTGGCCTACTCGGGGCGGATGGTGGTGGAGGGCCGCGACATCGGCACCGTCGTCACGCCCGATGCGCCGCTGAAGATCTACCTGACCGCCGACGCCGCCGAACGGGCGCGCCGCCGGCACCGGCAGAACACCGTCAGGGCCGGCGTTCCGGCCGGCGGCACCGGCGAAAGTCGCGAAACCGCGAGCGTTGGCGGAGGCAACGCTGGCGGCAGCGCCGACGGCGTCGACGACAGTGGTTCCGTCGCAGCCGATCTGGTGGCCGTCGCGCTCGATCTGCACCGCCGGGACTCGCACGACTCCACCCGGCAGCACGCCCCGCTGCAAGCCGCGAAAGACGCTGTTCTCATCGACTCCTCCGAGTTGGCCGTGCAGGAAACCGTGGAGCGCGTGCTGGGTCTCGCCTCGGAGCGGGGCATCCGATGAGATGGTTCAACCTCGGCGGATCGGACGATCCGCCGCCCGAGCACACCGGCACCAAGGGCATGGACCGTGGCCGGCGGATCGGGATCACCCTGTGTTTCTTCATGTACCGGATGCGGGTCCGTGGGATGGAGCGGGTGCCCGTCTCCGGGCCGCTGGTGGTCGTCGCCAATCACCAGAACTTCATGGACGGCGCCGTGCTGTTCGGGACGTTGCCGCGCAGGGTGTCGTTCCTGGTCAAGGCCGAAGCGGTGAAGGGTCCGCTGGGCTGGCTGCTGACCAACGTCGGGCAGTACGCGCTGGTGCGGAGTGTGCCCGACCGTGAGCCCTTGCTCAAGGCCCTGGCCCAGCTGAAGTCCGGCGGCGCGATCGGCATCTTCCCAGAGGGCACCCGCGGCGGCGGCGACGTCACGACCGTCTTCGCCGGTGCAGGCTGGCTGGCCGCACGGGCAGGAGCCATCGTCGTACCTGTGGCGCTGCGCGGCACGGCGCGGCCCGAAGGCCGAAAGCGGCGGCGTTTCAAGCCCGAGGTGCACGTCCTTGTCGGGGATCCGTTCGAGGTCCCGCATGGTGGCGGCAAAACCGCGGTCAGCGCCGCCACCGAGAAGATCCGGGAGCAGCTCGCGGCGCTGGTCGTCACCCTGGACAGCGACATCGCCTCCGGCGCATCAGTGAAGGCAGCGCGATGAGCGAGATCGACAGGGAAGAAGAGATTCTGCGCCTCAGCCTGGACGTGGATGCCGCGCCGGGAGACGGAACCTGGTCCGAGGACAGCGAACTCACCGGCTGGGAGGAGGAGGGTGAGTCGCTCGGCGAGGACGGCCCGACACTCCCGGTGCCCACGCTGGCCGTCGTCGGTCGACCCAACGTCGGCAAATCCACCCTGGTCAACCGAATCATCGGCCGGCGCGAGGCGGTGGTGCAGGACATCCCCGGCGTGACCCGAGACCGGGTGTCCTACGAGGCGTTGTGGCGCGGGCGGAAGTTCACCGTGGTGGACACCGGCGGCTGGGAGCCGGACGCCGACGGGCTGCAGGGCGCGGTGGCCGCGCAGGCGCAGCGCGCGATGCTCACCACCGACGCTGTGCTGGTGGTGGTGGACGCCTCTGTCGGCGCGACCGCGACCGAGGAAGCGATGGCCCGTGTGCTGCGCCGCTCGCGCCGCCCGGTGATCCTGGCGGCGAACAAGGTCGACGACGAGCGGGCGATGGCTGATGCCGCCGCGTTGTGGTCGCTTGGCCTCGGCGAGCCGTACCCGGTGTCGGCGTTACACGGCCGCGGCTCGGGGGATCTGCTCGACGCGGTGCTCGATGCGCTGCCGGAGGCGCCCTCGGAGTTCGTCGGAGTGCCGGGCGGCCCGCGCCGAGTCGCGCTGCTGGGGAAGCCCAACGTGGGCAAGTCCTCGCTGCTGAACAAGCTGGCCGGTGACTCGCGTTCGGTCGTCGACGAGGTGGCCGGCACCACCGTCGACCCGGTCGACTCGCTGGTGCAGCTCGGCGATCAGACCTGGCGGTTCGTCGACACGGCGGGTTTGCGTCGGCGGGTCAATCAGGCACGGGGAATGGAGTTCTACGCCTCGCTCCGCACCCAAACCGCCCTGGAGGCAGCGGAAGTCGCGATCGTGCTGATCGACTCGTCCGAGCCGTTGTCCGAGCAGGACCAGCGGGTGATCTCGATGGTGATCGACTCCGGCCGTGCGCTGGTGATCGCGATGAACAAGGCCGATCTGGTCGACGCGGACCGCCGGGCCGAGGTGGAGCGCGAGCTGCAGCATGATCTGGTCCGGGTGACGTGGGCCGAGCGGATCAACATCTCGGCGAGGACCGGGCGCGGCGTGCACCGGCTGGCGCCGGCGCTGGAAACCGCGCTGGATTCCTGGGACCGACGGATACCAACCGGCCGACTGAACTCCTGGCTCGGTGAGCTGATCGCGGCCACCCCGCCGCCGGTTCGCGGTGGCAAGCAACCGCGGGTGCTGTTCGCCACCCAGGCCGCCAACCGGCCACCCACGTTCGTGCTCTTCACCACCGGGTTCCTCGAGGCGGGCTATCGCCGGTTCATCGAGCGGCGGCTGCGTGAGGACTTCGCGTTCGTCGGCTCCCCGGTGCGGGTGAACGTCCGGGTGCGGGAGAAGCGCGGCGGGCGCAAGAGCTGATCACCGCAGCGATGGGAGCGGTGCGGCTGCTTGCTGAACGGGATCCGGGCGGAGGCTTGCGCGGTCCGCCTCCTGCTGGATGCGGTGATCGAGCCGCACGGCGGCGAGCCGGATGGCCATCTCCGGCAGGGCCTCCCGGCAGATGGATTCGTGCAGGTCCCGGATGGCCTGGTCGACGCATGCCACGATCACGTCACAGGGCACCCGGCCGGCGAACCGCGGACCCAGCTCGTCGACGATCGCCGCCATGGTGTCGGCGGCGCCGGGCCGCCCGTTCGTCGGCGTGGCAACGCTGCCCGGTCCCGGCGTGACGGCGAAGACCGAGGCTGAGCGGCCCGCGGAGTCTGCAGCCCCTGTCAGCGTGGTCAGCGTGACGGCGGTCAGGACAGGTGAAGTCATCGGGCACCTCGTTGTGCACGCGCTGCGATTATCGGAGGCGACGACTCCGGGCCCGCAGGGATAGCCGTCGGTCGCTGTTGACCGACTTCCTGGAACGCTGGTCGACGTTTCGCGTCCGGGTTGTCACCCCTGCCAACATCCATCGACCGCGTGAACCCAGCAAGGGCCAAAGGTCCCGTCGAGGCTGCCGTAGGCAGGGCACGGATCCGGCTTTTGCCGCGGTTCCGCCGGATGGGGGGTGCGGCAGCCGCCACGCCCGGCGATTTGGCCGCCAACGGCGACAACCGGATGCACCGTGCGGTCCGCCGGCGGGCGTGAGACCTGGCCTGACACGGTGCCCTCCGTGGCCGCTGCGGCCGGCCGTTCCCGCAGGCCACAGGTCTTTGTGCCCTTGTCGGCGAGCGCCATCAGCGGGATCGTAGAAACAGCGTGCGGACCTTGCCGTGAGAGGACCAGCCATGTCCACCAATGAGAACCGCCGCGCCGGTATCGAAGCGCGCGCTGCGATCGGAAAATCGATCGCTCCGGTGACAAGGCACGAGGTGGCGATGCAGCACTATCTGGCTGCGGCCGCCTACCACGAGAGGGTCGAGCCCAACCGACCCGTCACCAGTTCGGCCGGGCGTGAACGGGGCCAGGCCGCCGCTGTCGACATGCCGTCGAAGGGGTCCGCCGGACCGAGCAAGGGTGGCGCGGGCCCACGCAAGGGAACGACGGCTTCGGCCGCTGCTGACCCGTTGATCCACCAGACTCATTCTCGCAGAAGCGATCTCATCGTAGTCGGGGTCGACGACTCGGCGGGATCGGCTCGTGCGGTGGGCTGGGCTGCCGCCGAAGCAGCGCGTCGCCATGGCTCCCTGCGACTGGTCCACGCTGCCGCGGACCTCACACCGTTCGGGGCGGAGGGCGCGGTCTACGGCGTGGTCAATATGGACTTGGAGGAGGGGTTGGACGAGCGCGCCGCCATGGCGATGAGCCGGGCGACGGCACTGCTCGACCGGGTGGCCGCGGACGTCCGGAGGACCCATCCGACGCTGGAGGTGAGCACCCGGCTTGTTCGCGACAATGCAGCGGCAGCTCTCCGGCAGGAATCCGAGGACGCGGGAATGACTGTCGTCGGCTCGCGCGGCGCGGGCCGGCTCACCGGTGTGATCCTCGGCTCGGTGGCGCTGAGCATCGCCTCGGACAATCCGGCCCCGGTCGCCGTTGTCCATCGGCACGATCCGATCGACGCTACCGGTCCTGTGGTGGTGGGGGTGGATGCTTCGCCGGGCAGCGAGGGCGCGATCGCCCTGGCGATCGAGGAGGCCGCCCTGCGGAATACCGGGCTGGTCGCGGTGCATTCCTGGAACGACTTCGTCATCGATCAGGAATTCCCGGAGCTGCCACTGGTGGTCGACCTCGACGCGATCGAGCAGGAAGAATATGCCCTGCTGTCCGAGCAATTGGCGGGATGGCAGGACAAATACCCCGACCTGCAGATCCAGCACAATGTGGTTCGGCGCCGGCCCACGCATGCGTTGTTGGACGCCAGCAAGAGCGCCCAACTTCTGGTCGTCGGTTCCAGGGGGCGGGGCGGATTCACCGGATTGCTGCTCGGCTCGACCAGCCACGCGCTGGTCGCACACGGCTCCTGCCCGGTGATCGTTGCGCGCCAGTGAGTCCGGTCGCGTCAGCACACCAGACGGGTGGCGCGCCGGCCTGACACCGGCGCGGCGGGGGTGCCCGTCGTTGTGGCGTGCGCTGTTCGTCGAATCCATTCCGGCTCCGGTGCAGGACCTTTGGCCCTTTCGAACCAGCCGGGAACCGCTGAGAGTGGGCAGCAGCAACGACTTCCGGGTGACGACCGGGCGCGATCGGGAGACGGAGGACGGATCTCATGCACATCGAGCCATCGACCAGGTCGACGAAGACCCCGCGTCAGCGGACGGCGAAGGACTGGCGGCCGTCCGTGGAGACGCCACCCTGCATCAGTGCGCGCGACGTGATGAGAGCGGACCCCGACCGGGTGGATGCGAACGACTGCCTGCAGGAGGTCGTGCACCGCATGCGCAGCCTGATGGTGGCCTCGCTACCGGTGTGCAATCCCGAGGGTGACCTGTTCGGCATGATCAGCTACGGGGACATCGGCTCGCGCAACAGCATCAACGACGGCGCCCTGTCGACCGCCACCGCCGGCTCGCTGGCCGAGACGCCCACGGTGACGATCGACGTGGATGCTCCTGTCGACAGGGGCATTCTCCAGCTGATGGGCACCAAGCAGGTATGGATGGTTCCGGTGCTGGAGGGCAAGCGTCTGGTCGGCGTCATCCACTACTCAGACCTGAAGCGCTACACCTGATCCGTCCTGCCGGCTGGTGAGGTGGGTGGGCGACGCCGGCGATATCGGTCGGCGATTGTTGCGTCGGCCCCGCTCACTCCCGCCGCCGCGGTCCGACTCGGCGCCGGGTTTGTTGACTGGGCGCCGACTGATGTCGGCGCCCAGTGCATCGTTGTGGCGCCGAGTGTGCCGCCCCGCCGAATGGGGCGTGGGCTCCCGTGCGCAGTTTGCGGTTGATCAGACGAAAAGGGTCGATTCCATCAGCGATTCGCTGTGCCAGGCGGATGAGCGCGGAAAGCGGGCGCCGACCGGCGAACCCGGGACGGGCACGGGCATGGGGACGGGTTCGCTGTACTCGATCTGACCGGCCCGCGGGAACCGGCAGCCCACCGGCGGCAGGTAGGCGCGCCGAACGTTCGTGCTGGTCGTGGTGGTTGCGCCGGTGCCGGAATCGGGCCAGCCGCGGGGGTAGCGGGCTCCGATCGGGAGGGTGCGACGAGCAAGTACGGCGAGGCCTGCGGTGGCGGAGTCG
>Ga0075520_1000671_pt1 | contig 15474 bp, 17 predicted proteins | sample NGEPerB_FD_75100 | JGI IMG/M metagenome (GOLD analysis project Ga0075520, IMG submission 75100) | Arctic peat soil microbial communities from the Barrow Environmental Observatory site, Barrow, Alaska, USA - NGEE PermafrostAB12-B | ecosystem: Environmental > Terrestrial > Soil > Wetlands > Peat ... | reverse complement strand
CGACCGGCCTCGCGCTTTGGCGTCGAGGCCGGTCACGCCAGCTACAAGTGGTGGGCGCTCTCCTGCACCAGCCTCGGCATGCTGCTCCTCCGACGTCTCGCGGGTCTGCACATCAAATTGACGTGAACGTAAGGATCACGGTAGCACGCCGTGGGCGCTTTTCGAAGTCCCCGGCGGGCGCTGTGAGGGGTATCGGCGGCGCCGGCGTCGTGCTAGAACATTCGTATGAGCGAGCGCAAGGTGGTCAAGTCAGACGAGCAGTGGCGCCAGGAGCTGACGCCGGCGCAGTACGACGTGTTGCGCAGGGCCGGCACAGAGCCGCCGTTCACCGGCGAGTACGTCTACAACAAGGACTCCGGCGACTACCGCTGCGCGGCCTGCGGGGCGATGCTGTTCGGCGCCGACACGAAGTTCGAGTCGGGCACGGGCTGGCCGAGCTTCACCGAGCCGGCGGTCGCCGAGGCGGTTGAGCTGCGCCCGGACGACAGCCTGTTCATGCGCCGCACGGAGGTGCTCTGCCGCACCTGCGGCGGGCACCTCGGCCACGTCTTCGACGACGGACCGGGGCCGGGCGGACAGCGCTACTGCATCAACTCGGCGGCGCTGGCGTTCGAGCCCGCCGGCACGCCCGCGCGGGCGGGCGACGAGCCGGCTTCGGCACCGGTTTCGGCGCAGCCGGACTCCGACACGCGCTAGGCTCGCGCGATGATCATGGAGGCGCGCGCCAAGCGCCTGTCCACGCCGTTGCAATGGGGACGTCGTGAGAAGACGGCCGTCGGCACCCTGCTGGCCGTGCTCGCAGTTGCCGCGATCGCGCTCGGCGCATACGCGCTGACGAGCGGATCGCCGGTGCGCAAGGACTGCGTGGAAGCGATCGCTGCGAGCACGGTCGGCGCCGTGAGGATTCACGCCTGCGGCGACAAGGCGCGGCAGGTGTGCGCGTCGGCGGGCAGCTACAAGGGCATCGCCGATGCCCTCAGCGCATCCTGCAGGCGCGCCGGCCTGCCGGTCGCCAAGAGCTAGAAGCGCCCGTCCAGCGCGCTTGCAGCAGCGCGCCCGCCGCGCCTGCGCGGGCGCTGACAGCCACGCACGCAAGGCTCTCCGGAGGGCGTCTATACAGGTGTCTAAACGCCCCGTTGAAGTGTTGGCCAGTCTGTCCCTAGGCGCTTTGCCCCCCTGCCGTTTTCATGGTGCATTGCAATTGGCGCGCCCCGCTCGCATGCGTGCAACGGGTGGGCCACCAACCAAGTAGGAAATGGAGGCACATGTCCTGGAACGCATACCCAAGCTGGCTGGTGGCCGGCGACAACGCGTGGCAGATGACCGCGGCTACGTTCGTCGGCCTGATGAGCCTTCCGGGCCTGGCGGTCCTGTATGGCGGTGTGATGCAGAAGCGCTGGTCGGTCAACAGCATGATGCTCACGTTCGCGGCGTTCTCGATCGTGCTGGTCGCCTGGTGCTTGTGGGCGTTCAAGATGGGCTTCGGCACGCCGATCGGGAGTGGCAAAGGGTTCTTCGACACGATGTGGGGTAAGTCGGGGACGGTTCTCGGCGCCGGCACGTTGCAGGCGCAGGCGGCGATCCCATCGATCTCCGTTGGGCCGCCGTTCCATTTCCCTGAGGCGTCGCTGATCTACTTCCAGTTCGTGTTCGCCGCGATCACGCCGATCCTCATGCTGGGCTCGGTGCTCGGGCGGATCAACTTCAAGGCATGGATCCCCTTCGTGCTGTTGTGGATCACGTTCGTCTACACGATCAACGCCTTCCTCATCTGGGGCGGCGGCTACTGGGCGGCGCACGGGGCGCTGGACTACTCGGGTGGTTACGTCATCCACCTCGCGGCCGGCATCTCCGGCTTCGTGGCGGCGGCCGTGATCGGACCGAGGTTGCAACGAGATCGTGAGATCGACGCGCCGAACAACCTGTTGATGGTCGCCGTCGGCGCCGGTCTGCTGTGGCTCGGCTGGAACGGGTTCAACGGTGGAGACTCCTACTACGCCGGCGTCAACGCCTCCGTGGCGGTCGTCAACACGAACCTGTGCACGGCCGTGGCGATGCTCGTGTGGATCGCCTGGGACTACATCTTCCGTGACAAGCCGTCGCTGATCGGCTCGGTCAACGGAATGATCACCGGGCTCGTGGCGATCACCCCTGCCGCCGGTTTCGTCAACGGGTGGGGTGCGGGCGCGATCGGCATCATCGCTTCGACGATCGTCTGGATGGCGATCCGCTTCCTCAGCCGCGCGCCGGTGTTCCGCAACGTGGACGACACGTTGGGGGTGATCTATACGCACGGGATCGCCGGCCTGACGGGCGGTCTCTTGACGGGCATCTTCGCCGATCCGCACATCATCGAGTACGCGGCTTCCGGCGGCGGGGCGGGAAACCTGCCGGGATTCTCGGGGGTGGTGCACGGCAGCTGGACGCTGTTGCGCTGGCAGGCCGAGACTGCCGCGTGGGTGATCATCTTCAGCGGTATCGCAACGTTCATCCTGCTGAAGATCGTCGGGATCTTCGTGCCCTTGCGGCTCTCCGACGAAGAGCTGGAGATCGGCGATCACGCGATCCACGGCAACGAGGTCTATCCATCGGACGTTCCAACGCTCGGCGGTCCGCACGCACCGCCGGCGTGGCAGCCCGCTCCAGCGCCCTCGGGGGCGTAGGGACGGGAGGCTGAAGGCTCGAGGCGCGTCCATTCCCCGCGGACGCGCCTCGGGTCGGATACGACGGTTCGTGGCCCCGCTTCGGCGGGGTCGCGCCGTTTAACAGGACACGCGTTTGGACGGCTGCCGCGCCAGCCTCCGCGCGCAGTGCGCGGCCCGCGGTAACCGGCCGTATAACGATGGTTGCTACCGAGCCGTCCTTTGATGCTCCCTCCGCAACCTCCGTATAACCATGGTTGCTACCGGTGCGGACTTCGATGCTCTCTTCGCAACCCGCGTATAACCATGGTTGCTACCAGGCCGTCCGTCGATCCTCTCTTCACAGAGTGCGTATAACCATGGCTATACGCACTCTGTTGGCAGGAATACGGCCCCGGCGCGGATCCCTGCCTACGTGCACGCGCTGGCCGCACACCAGCAGGGTCCGGGGCGCGCGCGGGCGGCCCATCGGCGGGACGCGCGTCAGGCGGGAGTCAGCTGGAGTGCGCGAGGCCGACGGGACAGCTGACGCCGGTGCCGCCGAGACCGCAGTAGCCGTTGGGGTTCTTGGCGAGGTACTGCTGGTGATAGTCCTCGGCGTAGTAGAACGGCCCGGCCTCGGCGATCTCCGTTGTGATCTCTCCGTGGCCGGCCTGCGTGAGCGTCGCTTGGTAGGCCTCGCGCGAGGACTGCGCGGCTGCGCGCTGGGCGTCGCCGCGCCAGAGCAGCGCTGAGCGGTACTGCGTGCCGACGTCGTTGCCCTGGCGCATGCCCTGCGTTGGGTCGTGGCCCTCCCAGAAGAGCTTGAGCATGTCCTCGAAGCTCGCCTGCTCGACGTGAAAGGCGACGAGCACGACCTCGGTGTGCCCGGTGCGCCCACTGCAGACCTCCTCGTAGGTCGGGTTTGGCGTGAAGCCGCCCGCGTAGCCGGCGGCTGTCGTGTACACGCCCGGCGCCTGCCAGAAGATCCGCTCGGCGCCCCAGAAGCAGCCCATGCCGAACACTGCCGTCTCCACGCCTTCGGGGAACGGTCCCTTCAGCGGTGTGCCCAGCACCTCGTGCCTGGCCGGCAGTGGCATCTCTGTCTGTCGTCCCGGCAGTGCCGACTCAGCGTCGATCATGTTTGACTGCTTGCGTGTGAAGAGCATGAGCTCAGGCTAGACGATCGGCGGCAGTCGCAAGGCTGCTCACGGGTCGACCAAACGCGACGCAGGAGCGGCGCTGCAAGGCGCCGGCGAGCAGTTTCGGTCGGCGCCCGCGAGCCGCCGCGCCACGGTCCTAGTCCTCGGTGCTGCGCGGCGCGTAGCGGTGGTGCAGCATCAGCGCGTTGCCTTCCGGATCGGAGAAGAAGGCCATGTGGCAGACGCCCGTGTCGAAGGTGTCGCCGCGGAAGCTCACGCCGCGCTCTTCGAGCGTCTTGCGCGCCGCCTGCACGTCATCGACGTGCAGCGCGACCTCGTGGCGCATCGTGTGGTGCTCGAGACCCATCTTCTCCGCATCGATGACGCTTAGCGTCAGGTTGCCGGTCTCGAACTCGGCGAAGTTACGCTCGGGCATGTACACCGAACGGCGCAGGCCGAGCTTGTCGGCGTAGAACTCGGCGGAGGCGCGCACGTCGTGCGTCGGCAGGGCGACGAAGTCGACGCCGCTGATCAGTTGCTCGGTCGATGTGCTTGAAGCGGTCATTGGCTTGCTCCCGAGTAGGTGTGGATGGCCGAGGAGTGTCCGGTGCGTGGCGCCGAGGGCGATTCCGGGCCGACTGCGATGGTAGTCCGCCGGGCGCTCTCGGCGCCTTCGAGGGCATGTGCGCTCGCTTGGCGCCCTTCGAGGGCATGTGCGCTCACAGGCGCCTTCGACGGGCACGCGCGCTCGCCTGGACCGCGGTCGCGGGCAAACGAGTCGACGAGCCGCTGGAGATCAGCGCGAGTAGAGCGCGAAGAAGTCGCGATCGTCCGGTTCCAGATAGCGGCTTGCCGGGCGATTCATGTCCGGCAGCAGGTTTGAGGGATCGAGCGCGCCGGCGCTTCCGTAGGTGATGAAGCTGACCCAGAAGGAGTTGATGTCGAGCTCCATCGCGCGCACGGCGCCCGCGCGGATCAGCGTCTGCGCGAGGCTGCGCACCGTCTGATCGTTGCCCGCCGCATAGATCAGGTTGCCGTGCTGGTCGATTCCCACACCCGAGCGCCAGACGAGAACCGCGTTGCCGACCGTCGCTCCCCATTCCGAGCCGTTTGCGAGATTCGGGGTGGCACGCCCTTCGTTGACGATCAGCGGCAGGTTCTGGCGGGCGAATGCGACCTGCGCCGGCGCCTGAATTCCGTAGGTCCAGTTGGTCACGTCGACGCGACCGTCGGTGTAGCCGACGAGCGTCGCCTGGCCGTTGCGCATCGCCGCATAGGTGCGGCCGTTGAGCACGAAGCCGCCGTGGGAGTCGTGCAGCTTGAAGCCGCTGTTGAACGTCGCCAGCAGCCGGCTGCGTCCGGCCTGTGGCACGTCCATCGAGCCGCGCGGGATCGTCACCGAGGGCTCCACGCGCCCGGGCTGGAGAACGAGTCTCGTACGTGCCGTGTCGATCCACGCCAGCCCGGAGACAACGCGCGGATATTCCGGCTGATTTCGCAATGTCGTGAGCAGTAGCGGCGGCTGGGCTTCGAGGCCCGGCCGGCTCGCTCGCCAGACACCCTCGCCGGGGAGGGCGGGGTGCAGCAGCGGCACGACGCGCGGTGGCCTGTAGGTGCCAGCGCCCGCCAGGCCGCTGCCGGCTGCGCCGTTGGCAAGGGCCGAGCCTTGTTCGCGCTGGCCGGATCGCGTGTGCGTGCCCGCGAACCCGACGCGCGGCAGGGCGTGCAGCGTGGGGCCGCCCTTCGCCGGCGCCGTCAGCGAGTAGTAGATCGACTCGACGCGCGCGACGATCCCGGCCGCGCCGTGGTCGCGCAGCCACTCGACGCTGCGAACTCCGACCGGCGAGTTCGACGGTTCGGACATCGTGATCGTGTAGGAGAACAGGACGGGTATGAGCACGAGCGCGCCAAGCAGCGCGGCGATGCGGCGCGCCCTTCGCAGTCCGTTGGGCAATGCGCGGTCGCCGTGACCGGCCGCTGGGCGGGGGCTGGCCGCGAACTGTCGGCGCGTGGCGATACCATGTGCCATGCCAAGACTGTATGGGCCCTTGGGTTGTCACGCGCTGTGACGCGCAATGGTGAGAGGATTTTAACTAAGGAGATTCTCACCCACAATTGGACTTCTACCGGCGTCGATTGAGCGCCTGTGTGGAATCCTGCTCGTGCCGCGGTATTAACGCCTCAAGCGGCTGCTATTTCTCTTAATCGGAGGTTTAACATTAATTTGCTTGATGCGGTCGCTCGCGAGGAGCAGGTGCGCCCCGGATTCGCCAACGACCGTCTTCGTGCTGGCGCTAGGCTGCCCGCCGCGCCGGCCGCCGGCCGCCGAGCGCTGCTTCGCGCCTGTCGTCCGCGGCAATGGAGCAAGAACCTGCTCGTCCTGGCGGCCCCGGCCGCGGCGGGCGTGATCGATCGTCCGGAAGTCGCCGCTCAGGTCGTTGGCGCGTTCGTCGTCCTCTGCCTGCTGTCGAGTGCGACGTACCTGGTCAACGACGTGCGCGACCGCGACCAGGATCGCCTGCACGCGCGCAAGCGATTGCGTCCGATCGCCGCGGGAGAGCTGTCGCCGGCGGCAGCTCTCAGATCCGCCGCCGTGCTGGCTCTTCTGGGCGTGGGGCTCGCGACCGCGATCGACCCAAAGCTGGGTGTGCTCGGGTTCGGATATCTCGCGTTGACCGCCAGCTACTCCGTTTGGCTGCGCAACGTGATGGTGCTTGACATCCTGGCGATCGCCGCCGGCTTCGTGTTGCGGGCGCTGGCCGGCGGGATCGCGACAGACATCTACCTGTCGCGCTGGTTCGTGATCGTCACGGCGTGCTGTGCGATCTTCCTCGTCGCGGCCAAGCGTTACGCCGAGTTGCGAAGCCGCTCCGCGGCCACGATAACGCGGGCGACGCTGGCACGGTACTCGCCCAGGGCGCTGACGCTGACGCTCGCCTCCGCGGCGCTCATCGCCAGCGTGGCGTACACCTCGTGGGCGTTCACGCGACCGTCGCATCTGCTCTGGTACGGCCTCTCGATAGCGCCGTTCGTGCTGTGGCTCGCGCGCTATGCGCGCCTCGTCCGTGCGGGGGTCGGCGAGGCGCCGGAGGAGCTCATCCTGCACGACAGAACGCTGCTCGTGCTCAGTGCGGTGTGGGCGGCGCTGTTCCTCGGAGGTGTGTATGTCGGTCACTGAGCTGCGCTCACACGCGGGGGATCGGACTGAACGGGCCTTGTGGGGGTGGGGGCGAACGGTTCACAGCCACTCGACAGTGACGCGCCCGCGCGAGGTCGAGCAGATCGCCCAGGCGCTTTCTGCGCGAGCGCGGGGGGGCGTCGGAGTGATCGCCCGGGGAGCCGGACGCAGCTATGGCGATGCGGCACTGAACGGCGGGGGGGAGGTGATCGACATGACCGGCTGGGACCGGATCCTTTCGATCGACCCCGAGCGCCGGCTGCTCACGGCGCAGGCGGGGGCGACGATCGCTCAGCTGATGGCGGCGGCCGCGCCCCACGGTCTCACGCTTCCGGTCGTCCCGGGGACGCGGCACGTGACGCTCGGCGGTGCAATCGCGAGCGACATCCACGGCAAGAACCACCACTGTGATGGCGGTCTGGCCCGCCATGTCGTCTCGTTGATGCTCTGCACACCCGCCGATGGCTGCGTCGAGGTCTCGCCCGAGGTCGATCGCGAGCTGTTCTACGCGACGCTCGGCGGCATGGGGCTGACGGGAGTCGTGGTGGAGGCGACGCTGGCGCTCGAGCCGTTGGATTCCTCGTGGTTCGCGGTCGACGTCGACCGCACCGACGGATTGGAGCAGACGCTCGCGCTGATGGCCGGCGAGGAAAGCCACCGCTACTCCGTCGCATGGCTCGATCTGCTCGCCGAGGGGAGCAAGCTCGGAAGGGCGGTCGTCACGCGCGCGGATCGACTGCCGCAAGAGCGCGTCCGCAGCCGACCGCGAATGCGCCGCGATCACCGTGCGGCGCTCTTGCGAAAGCCCATCCTGGAGGTCCCACGCGGCTTCCCCGGCGCCCTGCTGCAACGCTCGGGCGTGCGCGCGTTCAATGCTGTGCGCTGGAGTGCGACGCCGCGCAGTGAGCGACAACGGCCGATGCCTCTGGCGCCCTTCCTCTTCCCCTTGGACGGGCTGGGGGAGTGGAATCGGCTCTATGGCGCGGCGGGTCTCATCCAGTATCAATTCGTGGTTCCGGCGGGGCAGGAGGCGACGCTCGTGACTTGCTTTGAGGTGATGCAAAGGCGGGCCTTGCCGATCTACCTGGCGGTCTTCAAGCGCTTCGGGGACGCCTTCGGCGGACCGCTGTCATTTCCACTGGCGGGGTGGACGCTCGCCGTCGATCTGCCCGCGAGGGTGCCCGCGCTCGACGCGGCGCTCAGCGAGCTCGACGAGCTGGTCGCCGGATGCGGCGGTCGCGTCTACCTGACCAAGGATGTTCGCCTGCGGCGTGAGATCCTGCCTGCGATGTACCCGCAGCTTGGCTGCTTTGAGGAGGTTCGACGCCGTGTCGATCCCGAGGGGATGATGCGCTCCGATCTCGCGCGTCGATTGGGCCTGTGCGGGGCCGCTGCGTGAGCTCTGAGCACCCGCGGTCTGCGGGGCGACGGGTAATCGTGGCCGGCGGCTCCTCGGAGATCGCGCTGGCGATCGTGCGCAAGCTGCAGAGCACGGCGCCGCGCGAGGTTGTGCTCCTCGGCCGCAGCACCGATGCGCTCGCTCGGGCCGCGGATGGGCTCCAGACGGCCGGCGCTCCGCGCGCGACCGTGCTCGAGGTCGACGCTCGGCGCACCGGCGATCACGCCGACGTCGTCGACGAGGCGGTCAGGCGACTCGGCGGTGTCGACATTGCGATCGTCGCCGTCGGCGTCCTCGGGGAGCGTGGTGGCATGCCCTCCGACATGGATGCGGCGATCGAGCTTCTCCAGGTCAACCTCGTCGGCGCCGGATCGCTCCTGCTGCAGCTTGCTCGAGCACTGCGCGATGGCGGCGGAGGCACGCTCGTCGTGCTGTCCTCGGTCGCGGCCGAGCGCCCGCGTCGCAGCAACGTGCTCTACGGCGCGTCGAAGGCCGGTCTGGACGCGCTCGCGCAGGGCCTCGCCGACGCGCTAGGACCGGAGCACGTGCACGTGCTGGTCGTGCGCCCTGGCTTTGTGCACACGCGCATGACGCGTGGGCTCAAGCCGGCGCCGCTGTCCACCGACGCGCAGTCGGTGGCAGACGTCGTGGTCGACGGGTTGGATCGCGGGGCCACGACCGTGTGGGCGCCCAAGCAGCTGCGTTGGCTGATGCTGATCGTCAAGGCGCTGCCACGTCGCCTGTTTCGCAGGATGAAGACGTGAGCGCGATCGAAAACGGACATGACATGGCTCGACTGCGTGAGCGTCGCCGACGGGCGCGACGTCGTCGTCGACTGGCTCGCCTGGACGCCACCCTGGCGGTGACGGGCGCGATCGTGGTGCTGCTGGCGACGCCCGGATTGGCGATCGCCGCCCTCGTCGCGCTGATCCTGCTCGCCGTGTGCGTCGCGTCACTCGTGTGGGAGCGCGTAATGGCCTGGCGCGTGGCTCGCGAGGATCGTGAAGCTTATGCGCGGGGAACGAGCGAGTCCCGGCGACGCTAGCGTGGCTCGAGCACGAACACGGCGATCTCGCGTGAGGTGTTCGCGTCGTAGGAGTCAAAGCCCTCGTACAGCTCGTTGACCTTCTCCCACAACCGCGCGCGCTCCTCGCCCTCGGCCACGCGAGCATGTACGGAGCGGCGTTTGCCACGGACGTCCACCTCCGCGTCCGGATTGGCCTGCAGGTTGAACGACCACGCCGGGGCGCGCTTATTGCCGGCGTTCGAGCCGATCACGACGAGCCGCTCACCATCGACCAGATAGAGCACGGGCGTTGTGCGCTGCTGCCCGGAGCGCCGGCCGGTGGAGGTGAGCAGCAGCACCGGAGCGGTGCCGACCTTTCCCATCAACCGCCCGCGGCTGAGCCGGTACAGCGGGACGTTCAGTTTGCCGGTCGCCTTCAACCACGAGTCGGGCATTGCCATCGACAAGCGTGCATTCGCGCGGTTGCTGAGCACGCCGCAAGTATGTCACCGGGGCGTCAGCTGGAGCACGCTCGCCGGCTGTAGGATCGCCGGCATGGGCGATCAGCCGGTGGTGCTCTACGAGGTCGCCGATCGCGTCGCGCGGATCACGCTCAACCGCCCGCAGCGCGGCAACGGGATCACGCCGGCGCTGATCGCCGCGCTGACTGACTGTGTACGCCGCGCCGACCTCGATCCGGCCGTGCACGTGATGCTGCTCAGCGGCGCTGGGCCGGGCTTCTGCGGCGGCTATGACCTGGTGGAGAGCGCCGAGGGCATGGGAGAAGCGACGGCAGGCGACGCGACGACCGAGCCGGACGGCGCCGAGGCGCCCGAGCCGGACAGCGCGAAGGCGCCGGCCGGGTCACCGCTGGATCCGGCCGTGATGGCCGCCAACCACGATCCGCGCGGCACGTGGGACCCGATGCTCGACTACGCGATGATGAGCCGCAACGCACAGGGCTTCATGAGCCTTTTCGGCTGCGGCAAGCCGGTCGTGTGCAGGGTGCACGGCTTCTGCGTCGCCGGCGGCACCGACATGGCGCTGTGCTCGGACCTGCTCGTGATCGCTCAGGACGCGAAGATCGGCTACCCGCCGGCGCGCGTATGGGGATCGCCGACGACCGCGCTGTGGGCGCACCGCATCGGCGTGCAACGCGCCAAGCGGCTGCTGTTCACCGGCGACTCGCTGTCCGGCCGCGAGGCCGTCGAGTGGGGCCTGGCGATCGAGGCGCCGCCGCCCGAGCAGCTCGACGAGCGCACGGAGATCCTGCTGGAGAGGATCGCGCGCATGCCGGTCAATCAGCTGATGATGATGAAGCTGCTCGTCAACCAGACGCTGTACTCGCAGGGCCTGCACGCCAGCCAGGTGCTCGGCACGGTGTTCGACGGCATCGCCCGGCACACGGCCGAGGGCTACGCCTTCCAGCGCAGCGCCGCCGAGCGCGGCTTTCGCGAGGCTGTGCGCGAGCGCGACGAGCCGTTCGGCGACGCCGGCCGCTCGACCTTCAAGGGGTAGCCGGCGGCGCCAGCGCCCGCCCGCCCCCTCCGCGAAGGCTAGAATGCGCGAGTCGCGCGGATGTAGCTCAGCTGGCTAGAGCGTCGCCTTGCCATGGCGAAGGTCGAGGGTTCGAATCCCTTCATCCGCTTCATCGAAAGCCCCGGAGATCCGGGGCTTTCGTGCATTCTGGCTCGATTTGGCGCACTCGTCATCTGCGTTGGGTACCACGTGTGGGTACCAAACCGCTGCTTGTGTTGGCCGCCCGCTGGTACGGGGCTCGGGGTGCGGACGTCGCATCTACAGTCGGAGTCCGTCCATCAGACGCGCAGCGCGCGAGGGGAAGACCGGATCGCCAGAGACGTGGATCAGACCGCTCGCATGATCTGTCCGATCCTCCGCGGAAGGTGCCGTGAATGAGCAAGCGTGGGAAAAGCTCGCAGGCTGCGCGCCAGTCGCGTACGCCGTCCGGGCCGTGGTCGGTGCGCTTTCATCCGACGGCGCGAGTCGAGGCCGACGCGGTGCCCAGGCAAGAGAGCAAGGCCATCGACAACGCCGTCGACAAGCTGGCCTCGCTTGGCCCGATGCTCCCGTTCCCGCACTCCAGCAAGGTCATGGGAGATCCGGGCGGGTCGCTGCGTGAGCTGCGCCCCCGCGCTGGGCGCAGCCCGTGGCGGTGCATCTATGAACGAATTGGCGACGTGTTCGTGATCGGCGCAGTCGGCCCGGAGGCTCAGAAGGACAAGGCTGGGTTCGATCGCGCCGTCAGTGCGGCGAAGGTGCGGCTTGCCGAGATCGAGCCGTGACGAGTGCCTGGAGTATCACAAGTTTGGTATATTGATTCGACGTGAAGCTATCCGATCTCCCCACCCACGAGGAAGTCCTCGCCGAGCACCTCGACGCCGATCCCGAGTACCGCAGGCAGTGGGAGCGCACCGCGCTTGCTCGTGCGGTGGCCGTGAAGGTGATCGCCTACCGCGCAGAGCACGATCTCAGTCAGACGGCGCTCGCCAAGCGTCTGAAGATGAGCCAGCCGGCTGTCGCGCGTCTGGAGAGCGGGGAGCACAACCCGACGTTTCCGATGCTCCTACGTATCTCCGATGCGCTTGGGGTCGAGCTGGCGATCGACATCACGCCGAGCGGCCATGAGCCGCAGCTGATCGGCAGTCGGGCACGTCGCAACGCCTTGGAGTCTTTCGAGGGCAACGGCTACGCGGTCGTCGTTGCTGCCACTTGAGCTGAGCGTTCCTGACGCGGCGCCGAGGTAGATGGGGCGGTCGAGGTTATGCCTTCTCAGCGTCTACCCATGAACCGCCCACGGCTCCGACGAGCGATGTACGGGCTCATAACCCGAAGGTCGCGGGTTCGAATCCCGCCCCGCAGATGCACCTGCGCCCCTGCCGCGAGTACGACCAGCCATCACGGCAGGCCCTCCAATCGCCAGCCGCTCCCAATCACTTTCGACCGCCGCGAGCTGCCCGACCCAGGATGGTCGCCTCATCAAACTCTCTGACTTTCGCGGCCAGCCGATCGTCGTCTACTTCTATCTCAAGGCGAACACGCCGGGCGCTAGCGAACATGGCGCAACCGTCTACCGTGATGGTTCCAACTCTCGGCGTGGGTCGAGTATTCTGAGCGTCTGATGGCGCACGGCCAATCTAAACCCGTCATGCTCGACCCGTCGTTTCTGTTCTCGCGTTCGGGGTTCGAGTGGATCGAGGATCCCCACATGCGCGGCAATTTCGTCGTCCCGCGCTCGGTTGGCCTTTGGCTTCGCGGCGAGATCGATTGGTCCGGTGAAGACCTCGTCGCACCTGACGATCGCGACCAGTTCTCCGATCGTCGTGACTGGATGGCCGAGAGGCTGGAGGGCATCCCGTCGTTCTCGACTGGGGATGCCAAATTGCCGCGAGTCGCGCAATTGATCCTGGATGACCTGATACTCGATGACCGAGCTGGCCTTCTCAGAGCCGAGGAGTGGGCGTTCCTGCTATCGCACTCCGTCCTCCTCTCGAAGCTACGACATCCGGTCGAGGCGTTCCGCGATGCTGGCGCCACCGTCATCGAGGTCGGACGCAAGGTCGGGCTTAAGCTCCTTGAGGAGGTCATCCCCCGCGAGCGCATTGACAAGGAGCTTGGCGCTAAGCTGATCGGTCTCGGGGCAGTTAAGTGGATTGTTGTTGGGGGCGTCCACCTTGGCAGCGGGACGCTTGGCGGACTTGTGGGCGCCATGGCCGGCGGTCCGGCCGGCGCCGTCTTGGCCGGACTCCCCGCGGGCATCGCCGGGGAGAAATTGGCTAGCGCGGCATTTCTCGCAATCGATCCGTAACAAACAATCCTCATTGAACCCGGCGGCCGCGCTCCAGACTTTCGAGTTGCCCCCTGACCAGGACGGCCGCGGTCATGCTCGCGGACTTCAGGTGGAAGCCAAGTGGCCAGCTCGCTGATGAGGACCACGCTGTTGCCGAGCGCTACGGAGTCCGGATCACTATGAGCTATACGGGCGCACGTATCTCGGCAACGAGCGCACCACCTCATGATCGACTCTGGTGGGAAGGCTGCCGAGGTTCTGCGGCTCGTTGCGCCCAGCGTTGTCCTGAACCCGGCCGACACGAGCTACGGCGAGCAGATACTCAAGCCCTCGCTCCGGCGACGGTAGCCGTGCTCCCCCGGACCGATCGGCTTGTCCCGCCACGCCGGTCAGCTGAAGTTATCTACGTGGGCAGCGCTTCGCCGAGCAAGCACGACTCCTCGACCCTGTAAGCGATCGGGGCTCGCGGCTCGGGCTTTACGGTCGCGGGTTTGCGTATCAATCCCGCCCGGTAGATGCACCTGCGACCTCGGGACCGCGCATCGCCACGTTGAACGGCAGAGCGGAGCTAGACCCAAAAAGACGACGCCCTGCGACTGATCCGACCGGTCTCGCGCTTAGCGTGCCGCTTCGTGGTTCCGGACCGAGATCAGATCTTGCTCGAAGACAATCTGGTCGCTCTCAGCGCGTTCGATGACGCGACATTCCAGATGATCTACATCGATCCCCCGTTCAACACGGGCAAGGCGCAATCCAAGAGGACGCTCCGAACGGTCGCTGACGAGGCCGGCGATCGCACTGGCTTTCAGGGTCGCCGTTATCGGACCGAAGCCTTGTCCTCTCGCTCTTACGAGGACTCGTTCGACGACTACCTGGCCTTCATCCGACCGCGCCTCGCTCACGCCAACCGACTCCTGAAGCCAAGCGGGACGTTTTATCTGCACCTCGACTATCGAGAGGCCCACTATTGCAAGGTTCTAATGGACGAAGTGTTCGGTCGAGAGTGTTTTCTGAACGAGATCATTTGGGCGTACGACTATGGGGCGAGGTCTAAGACTCGCTGGCCGAGCAAGCACGACACGATCTTGGTCTACGTCAAGGACCCGGACGCGTACTACTTCGATGCAGGGACAGTTGATCGAGAGCCCTATATGGCGCCAGGGCTGGTCACAGCCGAGAAGGCGGCGCGCGGGAAGCTCCCAACGGACGTCTGGTGGCACACAATCGTGCCCACCAACGGTCGCGAGAAGACTGGCTATCCAACCCAGAAGCCGGAAGGCATCGTGCGGCGGATGGTCCAAGCTTCAACCAAGCCGGGGGATTGGTGCCTCGACTTTTTCGCGGGGTCCGGCACGCTCGGTGCCGTCGCCTCGGCGCTCGGCCGACGCTACGTGCTCATCGACTCCAATCCCGATGCCGTCCGAATTATGGCCGCACGCTTGGGGTTCGACAGCGAAGAACTCCGAACCGATGAGGATGTCGCACTTGACGAGACGCCAGATGAGCCTCGCGAGGTCGCCTCAACGTTGTTCTAGGCGAACGAGCGAAGCGCGTCGATTAGGCCCTGAGCGTTCATCCGGAACGGCGAGAAGGCGTCTGGCTGCGTAGCATCTGGAAAGAACCACAGCGATGTGCTGGCGTGTTGAACCGATATCTCTCCTTGCTCGATGAGGGCTTCTACGTCAGCAGCTGGGATCAGCCAGTACACGAGCGCATCAGGATGCGCGCCGATCCCAAGCAAGTAGTCATATCCGTCGCTGGGGGGGGCGCACTTGCTGGAAGCGTGCAGGTAGCTCGGTCGAGAACTTGATCTCGCAAACCATCCTGCCGACTTTGCGACGGCCTCCGGTTCGACCCGGAACTCCCGCGAAGTCAACGCCAGCCTCCGTCGCGAGCGACGCTACGACGTGCCGCGCAAATGCACTCTTGGTGCTCGACGCGGCGAGAACGAGCTCGTGAAGCGGGCTTCCGGTCCACTCGGGACCAAGCTCGCGGGCACCGCTGTAATCGTCGATGGTGTCGATCTCGAGCGGATGGAATGGCATATGCAACTTCCTGATTCTAGAGAGCCGGTTCGCGCGTGCCGTGGCGACCGTCACACTCTCTCGCTGATCGCTAAGCCATTCTGGTAGGGCGTCTGTAGCTTCCCCCGGCTCTGTCGGCGCCCGCGCACCGTTAGCGCCGAACGATCCCCGACAGCCGGCCCAGCGAGCGCCCGCCCTGGCTTGAGCCGTACGGCGGCGATCCGAACTGGCGCCGATGTCAAGGATCATGAGAATTCCCCAGGTGTGATCATGGGGATTCCCCACCTTGTGGGGGG
>Ga0075520_1000670_pt1 | contig 15479 bp, 13 predicted proteins | sample NGEPerB_FD_75100 | JGI IMG/M metagenome (GOLD analysis project Ga0075520, IMG submission 75100) | Arctic peat soil microbial communities from the Barrow Environmental Observatory site, Barrow, Alaska, USA - NGEE PermafrostAB12-B | ecosystem: Environmental > Terrestrial > Soil > Wetlands > Peat ... | reverse complement strand
GTGGTGGTGGCTGGCCAGCCGCGCGGCCCATGCGGCGCCGAGCTACGTCACCCAGATCGTGGGACGCGGCAACCTCACGCTGACCGTCACCGCCAATGGCACGATCCAGCCCACGCGCACGATCAACATCGGCAGCGAGCTCTCGGGCACGGTGCTCAACGTCGCCGTCGACGTCAACGACATGATCACGAAGGGCGAAGTGCTGGTCGAGCTGGACCCGGCCAAGCTGCGCGACCAGGTCAACGGCTCGCAGGCGGCGGTGACCGCGGCCCGGGCCAAAGTCGCGGAAACCGCGGCCACCGTCGCCGAGGCGCAGGCCAGCCTGTCGCGGCTCGAGGCGGTGGCCAAGCTCTCTGGCGGCAAGGTGCCGGCACAGACCGAACTCGACGTCGCGCGCGCCACGCTGGCCCGCGCGGTGGCCGACGATGCCAACGCCCGTGCCGCCGTGGACAACGCGCTGTCCCAGCTGTCCACCGACCAGATCAACCTGTCGAAGTCGTCGATCCGCGCCCCGGCCGCCGGCGTCGTGCTCACGCGCAACGTCGACCCCGGAAACGCCGTGGCCGCGTCACTGCAGGCCGTGACCCTGTTCACCGTGGCCGAAGACCTGGCCAAGCTGCGGCTGTGGGTCTACGTCGACGAGGCCGACGTGGGTTTCGTGAAGAACGGCCAGGACGCCACTTTCACGGTCGCCGCCTACCCGGCGCGCAAGTTCCCGGCGCGCATCACCCGCGTCGGCTTCGGCTCGACGATCACCGACAACGTCGTCACCTACCTCACCTACCTAGACGTCGACAACGCCGACCTCAGCCTGCGCCCCGGCATGACCGCCACCGCGATCATCACCGCGACGCAGCGCAACGACGTCCTGCTGGTACCCAACTCGGCATTGCGCTTCACGCCGTCCGCGGGGCCGGTCAGCGCGGCGCCGAACAAGGGCATCGCCTCCAGCCTGGTGCCGAGCATCCGCCGTCCCTCGACGCGCGCGCCGGCCGCCGCAGGGGCCAGCACCGCCGCGGCCAAGCAGGTCTGGGTGCTGCGCAACGGCGCAGCGGTGTCGGTGGCGGTCGTCCCGGGCATCAGCGACGGCCACATGACCGAGATCACCGGCGGAGACCTGCAGGCCGGCATGCTCGTGATCATCGACCAGAAGGCAGGGAACGCGCCTTGAGCGCACCGCTCATCGAGCTGCGCGGCGTGACCAAGGTCTACGGCCGCGGAACGATCGCGCTCGCGGCGCTCAGGGGGATCGACCTGACGATCGCGCCGGGCGAGTTCGTCGCCATCATGGGCCCCAGCGGTTCGGGCAAGTCGACCGCCATGAACATCCTGGGCTGCCTAGACACGCCCAGTGCAGGCCAGTACCTGTTCAAGGGGGCGCATGTCGAGGCGCTGTCGCGCGACCAGCGGGCGCGGCTGCGGCGGCGCTTTCTCGGGTTCGTGTTCCAGGGCTTCAACCTGCTGGCGCGGACCTCGGCGCAGGAAAACGTCGAGTTGCCGCTGCTGTACCGCGGCGACAGCGCTGCCGTGCGACGCGAGGCCGCGGCCAAGGCCCTGCAGTCGGTGGGCCTGGGCGGCTGGGAGACGCATACGCCGGCCGAACTGTCCGGCGGGCAGCAGCAGCGGGTGGCCATCGCACGGGCCATCGTCACCGCGCCGGCCGTCGTGCTGGCCGACGAGCCCACGGGCAACCTCGACACGCAACGCAGCCACGAGATCATGGCCTTGCTGGTGGCGCTTAACCGCGACCACGGCATTACCGTGCTGATGGTCACGCACGAGCCTGACATGGCGGCCTATGCCCGGCGGCAGGTGCACTTCGTCGACGGCCGCATCGCCAGCGACCGGCCGAACGAGCACCCGGTGACCGCGGCGCCGACGCTGGCGGAGACCGTCTGATGCTGTTCAGCGTGTTCATGCTGGCGTTGCGCTCGATCGTGCGCAACCTGCTGCGATCGTTCCTGACCATCCTGGGCATCGTGATCGGTGTGGCCGCGGTGATCACGATGGTCACGCTGGGCAACGGGGCGACGCAGGCGGTGCACACGCAGATCGCCAGCCTGGGCAGCAACCTGTTGATGGTGCGCCTGGGCCAGCGCCAAGGGCCGGGCGGTGGCGGCGGCCCGGGCATCCAGCAGTTCAAGGACGCGGATGCGCAGGCGATCGCCGACGAGATCGGCGGTGTCGCTGCCGCCGCGCCGGAAGGCCGCGCCGCCGTCACGGTGGTCGGCAACGGTCGCAACTGGGCCACCAGCGTGATCGGCAGCACCAACGCCTGGTTCGGCATCGGCAACTGGACGCTGGCCTCGGGACGCCTGTTCGCCGACGACGAACAGGCCGCGGGCAGTGCGGTGTGCATCATCGGCGAGACCGTGCGGCGTGAGATCTATGGTGGCACCGTCGGCCAGTCCGGTCTCGGACAGGCCTTGCGCATCAAGCAGTTCAGTTGCGACGTGGTCGGCGTCCTGGCCGCCAAGGGGCAAGGCGGCATGGGCAACGACCAGGACGACACGGTGGTCGTGCCGCTGCACACGCTGCAGCGCCGCGTCACCGGTTCACTCAACGTCCCGACCCTGCTGGTGTCGATGGAAGAAGGCAGCGACAGCACGCGCCTGAAGGCCAGCCTGCGCCAGCTGCTCCGCGAGCGGCGAAAGCTCACCGACAGCGACGACGACAACTTCAACATCCTCGACACCCAGCAGATCGCCGATGCGCTGTCGGGCACGACCAAGGTCATGACCACGTTGCTCGGCGCGGTGGCCGCCGTGAGCCTGCTGGTCGGCGGCATCGGCATCATGAACATCATGCTCGTCAGCGTCACCGAGCGCACGCGCGAGATCGGGCTGCGCCTGGCGATCGGTGCCCTCGAGCGCGAGGTGCTGCTGCAGTTCCTGATCGAGGCCGTGGTGCTGTCGGCGCTGGGCGGGCTGGTGGGCGTCGTCATTGCCACCGCCGCATCCTGGGGCCTGGCCGCGGTGATGGGAGTGCCGTTTCTGTTCAACCCGGCGATCAACCTGTTGTCGCTGCTGTTCTCGGCCGCCATCGGCGTCGTGTTCGGCTACTTCCCGGCCCGGCGCGCGGCGCAGATGGATCCGATCGAGGCGCTTCGGCACGAATGACTGCGGCCGGCGCGCGCAGCCGGCGCATCGGCCCACGTCGGAGCGCAGTCCGATGACGCGTTCTCGCCGACGCACGGCCGGCCCCTGGGCCCGGCAGGCACGCTGCACGCAGCGTGCAGCGCATCGGCCGCGCCGCGTTGTTGCCCATGGCCCGGAGTGCGAGCACCCTGAAGCGCATAGGCGGTTCAAACGCCATCTCCCGCGCCGAAGGAGTGGCCGCGCCGGTCACAGTACAGTGACACGTAAATAACGGGACATGCGTACACTCCATACATCGTCGCTCGATGTGAACAAGAGGTGTCGTCATGCGCCAGACGGAACTGCATTTGACCGAGGAGGATCGCTCGGTGATCGATGGCATTCGTAGCAAGGGAGTGCATCACGCCCGCGAGGTGAACCGAGCTCATGTGCTGTCGTGCCTGGACCGAGGCATCCCCGAGGCGCAAATCATGGCCGTGCTCGGGATGGGGCGCACCGCCGTGTGGCGCGCTCGGGCGTCGTATCTGCAGGGCGGGGTCGACTTGGCGGTGTTCGACGTGGCGCGATCGGGCCGGCCACGCCAGTACGACACCGACGCCGAAGCTCGTGTGACGGCGCTGGCTTGCACGACGCCGCCCAAGGGAAGACAGCGTTGGACGATCACGGAACTCGAGCGTGCCGCCCGCCAGGAGCATGGCCTGAGCACCGTGAGCCGAGAGACCGTGCGGCGTATGCTAAAAAAAACGACCTCAAGCCCTGGCGCCGGCTGATGTGGTGCATCGCAGTGTTGACCCAGGAGTACCGGCAGCGCATGTACGCGTTGCTCGAACTGTATGCAAGCCCGCTGTCCCAGACTGAGCCGGTGGTCTGCATCGACGAGAAGAGTCTGCAGCTCATCGCCCACAGCCGCGCTGCGCTGCCAATGACTGCGCGCGGCGCGACCAAGCAGGACTACGAGTACGTCCGCAACGGTACGACCAACCTGTTCGTGGCCGTCGAGCCCAAGGGCGGTCAACGGATCGTCGAAGTCACCGCGCAACGAGGCAAGATCGACTTCGTCGCCTTCCTCGGTGATCTCTTGACCCATGCGTATGCCAAGGCGCGTCGCGTCCACTTGGTCCTGGACAATTTGAACACCCACTTCAGGAAGTCCTTCGAGGACGTGCTGGGCAAGCGCGCGGCGGCAAAGCTCTTGCGCCGAGTGCATTTCCACTACACACCCAAGCATGCGAGTTGGCTGAACATGGCGGAAATCGAAATCGGCATCCTCAGCCGGCAGTGTTTGGATCGACGCATCCCCAGTCGAGAGTTGCTGCAGTCCGAGGTAAACGCCTGGCAAGAAGCTCGAAACGCCCAGAAGCGAAGGATCGAATGGAAGTTCACTCGTCAGGATGCAGATCGAAAGCTTGGTCGGCATTATGTTCCGTAACTTGCGTGTTGTCGTACTAGTGCCGATGTTGGGGCTCGCGACTCGACGACGGTCAGCGACGTGCCTTTGAACGTGATGCGCATGGGCCGTCACCGGACGTCGCCCAGGGGTTTGCCCGCTCGATCACGCTGCCGAGCGCGGCCCTGGAAGCCCCGGGCACAGACCAACCCCGCAGCCCATGGAGTCCGGATGCTCGGACGACGAAAACCAGGGCCGCACCCGAGGTCGGTCAGGCCGCCTGCGACATCGAGGCACGGGCCGGTGCCCGTGGTAGCGCCCGCGCCGGCAGCCCGAGGTGCTCGAGGATGCGCTCGATGAGCGCCATCTCCAAGATCGCGGCAATGATCTTCAGCTCGCCGCCGCAGTTCGGGCAGTGCTTGAGGTCAAGTTCGAACACGCGCGTGAGCAGTCGCGCCGAGCTGATGCTTGCGGGCTCGCCGAACCGCCTGTCAGCAGCCGGTGGCGGCCGACTGTTTGTGGCCGAGAACGTCGGTAGTCTGTCTGCTTTCCCGCTCGATGCGCGCAGCCGATCCAATCGTGCAGGTCGGCGACGGCGCAGGCAATTTCGGCGAACCACTGTGAAGTGACCGGTTGGCTGGCTAGGACCGACAGTCGGTCATGGCCGTCAGCGCAAGTTCCACGGACCCGACTTGACGGTTCCCTTGCGCTGCGTACGGAACGCTGGCAGCGCCAGCTCCAAGCGTCGCTTAGGGTTCATCCTCGCATTGGTCGCTATGCTCATCCTTGTTCTGTCGTGATCCATTGGCACCGGGAGCGGGGGTGCGACGCTAATTGCGTAGGCCAAATACTCAATGAATGGAGCCTCGGTCGGGCTCGAGAGCGTTGCCGTCACAGGACGTGGCGGCGTGGCGGCATCCGCGAAGTAGACCTTGGCGCCCACCCTGACTCTCGAAGTCCTTGTGCCTCCGGTGGCGCGCGCGGACTCCATTCTGCAGTTGGGGTCGTGCTCGCTTCCCAAACCCGTGTACTGTCGCAACGTGTTGGCAACGGACGTATCGCCACCTTGACCCGAGTCCGCTCCTTCGCGGAGTCGCGTCAGCCGCGGAGCAGCCTGCCGAGCGAGACGACGAACGTTGCGCCGAGCATGGCGACGAGAGCCGAGCCCGGACTAAACGCGCTCGGGCCCCACAGCCGGGCTTCGACCGGAAAGGCGAACCACGCTGCAGCGACGGCTCCGAAGGATCCCGTCAAGACGTCGAAGAGGATGCTCGACAGCTTCGTTGTCTTGGTCATCAGACTGGCCATGCCACCAACAGCCAGCCCTGCAACAACCCAAACGGCCTCGTTCATTCTCGGTTCACCGAATGCTGCATGCCACTGGGTTGCGCGGCTCAATGATTCCCCCATCGGACCACACACCGGTGGCGGCCTCCGTGGCCTGCACCTGTGCCACGGCTCAGGGAAGGTTCCAGGTCCCTGTGACTGTCGCTCGCGCCATCAGCAGATCCAGCGCTGGACTGTTGGCAGGTAGCCCGTTGGGGCCGCCCGTCTGATCGTCGAGCACCAGCGCGCCGCAGTCCGCTACCGCGTCCTCGTCGACCCAGGGCGACTTGAACCTGTGGCCGTCGATCAACACGGCGACCCGACTCAGACTCACAGCAGCACTTGTACGAAGAACAGTGCCAACAGGATCAGCCGTTCACGCCGGCTAGGCGGTGCGCGCGAGGTCGCGGGATGACAGCTCGTGGGCGAGATGGCCGGATTCAGATGCGAGATCCGAGGTGACGAGAGCAAGGAGGGGGCACATTGTGCACGGTGATGCTGCCCTTGACCCTTTTCGACGAATCGCCTGAGACTCCCCATGGCGGTCTGCGCCGGCGCTCACGTTGCGTATTCAAGCCTCCCCATGCACCTTCTGCAAATTCTGATCCTTGCCGTTGTCCAGGGCACCGCGGAGCTCCTGCCCGTCTCGAGCTCGGCCCACGTCATCGTGGCCGAGAAGTTGATGGGGCTGGACCCGACTGCGCCCGAGATGACGCTGCTGCTGGTGATGTTGCACACCGGCACGATGCTTTCCGTGATCGTCTACTTCTGGCGATCCTGGCGGGAGAGCTATTTCTCCTCTGCGGAGACACTGCGGCGCCGGAGCTTGCAGCTCGTGGCCGGTACGGCGGCCACGAGCGTCGTCGGGCTGATTCTGCTGCAGGCCATCAAGCAGTTCTTCGCCCGGAACGGTCCTGCCTTCGAGATCGAGCAAATGTTCGGCGATGCCAGATTGATGGCAGCATCGCTGGCGGCGGTCAGCGTGCTGATCATCGTCGCGTCGCGCGTGGACCGCGCGACAGGCAACGACATCTCCATCCGAAGCGCCGCCTGGATCGGCGCCGTGCAGGGCTTGTGCCTGCCGTTCCGCGGTTTCTCCCGATCTGGCGCGACGATCTCGGCGGGTCTCGTCCTCGGTGTCGTGCGACGGCGGGCGGAGGAATTCAGCTTCGCCCTGGCGGTGGTTCTCACGCCGGCCGTGATCGCAAGAGAAGTCTGGCGTCTTCACAAGGCTCACGACGCGGCGTCGATCGCCGGCGCTGGCGGGCTGGGCGCAATGGCGGGTTCGTATCTGCTGGCCACGCTGATGAGCTTCGCGGCGGGACTCGTCGCACTCCGCTGGCTGTCCAACTGGCTCGAGCAGGGTCGCTGGTACCTGTTCGGCGTCTACTGCCTCATAGCATCCGGTGTGGTCCTTGCTGTGGGCTGACCTCGTCCTGGTCGATAGTCCATCCGCGGCCAAGGCCCGCTGAACAAATCGGCCCCTGATCCGGTCGCACGTTCTGAGCCTCGATGTACCCGCAATCACACCTTGAGTGTCGTATCTCATCGTTCGGTGAACGATCCTTTCGGCCCGTGGGCACCCAGCCACACAGGTGACACTCGAAGATAGTTCCCGGCGCAACGCGCCTGGACGCACGCCGCAAGCTATCGCTTCGAATTTTGCGCGAGCAAATCTCTTGTGTTGCGAATATAGAGGTCGAAGCGTTCGTTGGCGTCGGCCGGCCGACTTCCGTGCCAGACCGGCCTCCAGGTAACAAGGTCCAACGGCGCAGGAGGCGAGCCTCGATTCGAAAGGACCAACATTGAGTCGCATCCGAACGCCGCAGGGTTTGGTCGGCTGGGGTCACCGGCGCCTGACCGGCCTTGATATTGACGGACTGCGTCGATGTCAGTGACGTACTCAAGCATCGAAAGCTCGGATTCGCCCAGATTCGAAGTGACCAAGCAGTTCGGTGCGCCGAGTTGCACTCGTAAATCAGCAAACACCCTTTGATAGCTACGGGCAGCATCCACCCACGGAAGGAGCAGAGAAAGGCTCACGACCCACAGCATTGCAATGCCCAGCGACCAAGACGCGGTCCATCCGTCAAACCACCGTCGGCGCCCAACGTATGCCCACAACAGCACTGCCGACACCGCGACGACGATCGAGTACACGCTTACCGGCAAATCGAACGGCAGCGGCAAGACTTTCGCGATCACGGCGCCGGCGGCGGACGGCCATACGGTTCCGGTAGTGACAAGCTGGAGCCAGAGGAGCACGGACACGACGACGGCGAGTGAGAAGCCGACGGTTGTGTATCGTCTAAACGAGGACGCTAGCCGCCCGCTCGGAAGTGACGCTGTCGGAAGACCAAGCAATACGAAACCGGGCAGCAAAGGCAGCAGGTAGTTGTCCCGGAACGACCCTGACGCCAACAGAACGCCGAGCGAGATGAGGACATAGAGGGCGACACAAACGTGTCCGGGCGCGTCTCTTCGTGCTACCCATCGGACACAGCCCTTGGCCTGTTCGCGCCACGTGCGCACCACAACAAAAAGGGCCAGCGGCAGCGCCGGGAACGCCGCCAACATCAGCGCGGGCACTTTGCTGGTCAGCGGCACGCCGGTCCCACCCAAATCACCGTGACCGAGGAACCGGCCGACGTTGTTCGTCCAGAGCCATTCGTCGAACAGATCGGGCGAGGAAGCGTACAGCAATGACGGCCAGATCAGAAACCATGGAAGCGCTGCCACCATAGCAGCGAGCGCAGCGATCCGCGAGGCCGGCCCACGATTGGCAGGCAGACTCAGGCACGACAACCAAGTCAGCGCGATCAAGCCTGGACCCAACAGTCCTTTGGACATGAACGCCACGCCTGCGCCTGTGCCGACGGTCGCGCCAATGAAGACAGAGGATCGCAGCCCGATCCGCCGGCGATAGGTCGAGGCGGTGCCGAGCCGAATCAGCGCGCACAACGCAATCACACACCCTGCCAACTGGCCGAGATCAGCGGTCAGCTTGTGTATCTGTTCCGCGAATCCGAGCGTTCCCGCGAACAACAGGACCGCGAACAATCCGTAGTTCTGCCTCGATGCCACGCCGTCGGCCTGATCCACCGAGAAAGCGTGGTTCATCGATCCCAGCCAGTTGCGCCAACGAGCCGTTTCTAGCCATAGATGGCAAGCACCCCAGTTCAGAGCCAGGACCGTCGCGGCAACAAGGATCAGCACAGCGAAACGCGAACTCTCGTGTTGCGGAATGAAGTCGAGTGACTTGGCGCTGAGCGCGCCTAGCCAGTACACCAGCGGTGGCTTTTCCAGGAACGGCTGATCCGCAACGTGTGGGACGAGCCACTGCCCGTCCTCGAGCATCTCTTGGATGATGCCGAACGAATACGGCTCGTCGGCCTTCCATGGGAACCGCCCGAAGACGCCAACCACAAGATAGCCGAGCAACAAGAACCACAGTGCGGCCCTCAGTCGTTGGCGAGCGGCAGCTGGCGCTTGCGACCGACCGATAGGAAGTCGCCCCGCAGGAAAGCTGGCTACTTGGGAGGTCGCAACCATGTCAGTGAGATCGCCGGCAACAGCCGCGGCGAGCGCGGAGGGCCGAGTGTTGTCCATGCGAGGGATCTATTGTGGCACTCGACGTTCGTCTCGATCCGAGGGTCGCTGTCGTCGAAGCAGTCAAACACGTCCTCTCGCGGCTCGACATCGAGGTCATCTCGTCCAGCGACTGCTTTCGGGCGGTTAATTCGGATCGGTCTAGGTCTGCAGTGGGTCGCGAGCCGCCGGTCGCATTGGCGGACGGGCTGCCGCACAGCGGTCATTGCACTGTTAGCCAGGACCGGGTCGCGTCCGAAGGCAGGTTTGTCATCCATTCGCCGGCGCGCAGCCTATCCTGCAATCCATTTATCCCTTTCTCTCTTCTATTCTCGAGCCAGACCCGAACCAGAAATGAATCGGAAGCGGACCAGAAGTGAGCCGGAAGCGAGCCACAAAATAGACGTCCTGGGACTTCGATTTCGCTGGTCACAGGCAACGCGCAAATCTAAGATCGCAACAGCGGATTTGGAGTGCGCGCGTGAGACTGACACCGGTGAGGCCACCAGGCCGACTCAATCGCAAGGCGCTTGCATTCGAGTCTGAAATCTACCGCCTTCACCTGGACGGCCATACATCCGAGGCCATTCGCCAGGCCCTCTTGGACGCGGGAGTGGCCGTCAGCCGAAGCACCGTCAAAAGGGAAGTCGCAAGACACGCGAAGCGCAGGCAAGCCAGTGAGGCAAGGACTGCGGTTGTCGCCCTCGTCAGTGAACCCCGTGCTCTGCTCCCGCCGACCCCGACCCCTTTGCTCGCGTTCGCCGGCGATCCGCGCAGCGGCAAAGAGATCGCCGAGTCCTTCGTCAAGGGCCGGATCACCAACCCCCTCCTGCGAGCGAGGATCACTCATGAAAGTAGCCGTCATTAACTTCTCCGGCAACGTTGGCAAGACCACGATCGCCCGGCATCTTCTGGCGCCGCGCATCGATGGTGCGGAGCTCATCGCCGTGGAGAGCATCAACGCCGACGAAGGCCAGGGCCATGCCCTGCGAGGCAAGCAGTTCGGTGAGCTGCAGGAATACCTGCAGACCGTCGACAACGTGGTCGTCGACATCGGCGCCAGCAACGTCGAGGACCTTCTGGCCCTGATGCGCAAGTACCGGGGCAGCCACGAGGACTTCGACTACTTCGTGATCCCGACCGTGCCGGCGCTCAAGCAGCAGCAGGACACGATCGCCACGCTGACGGAGCTGGCCCGGCTGGGCATCCCGGCGTCCAAGCTCAGGGTCGTCTTCAACCAGGTCGAAGACGGCGCCGATGTCAGGGAGGCGTTCGACACGGTGCTCGCCTTCGTCGAACAGAACCCGATCGGCTGCGCATCCACCCAGTGCAGGCTGGGCGCCAACGAGATCTACGAGCGCGTCAAGGGCACGGGCGCGAACCTGGCGGAGCTGGCCAGTGACGAGACCGACTACAAGGCGCTCATCGCCAGAGCCAAGGACTCGGCCGGCAAGCTGGCCTTGGCGCAGAAGCTCGCCACCAGACGGCTCGCCTCGGGCGTCGTGCCGGAGCTCGACGAATGCTTTGCGGCGCTCGAGCTCAGGTAGGCGTCTCTACCCTCTCCGCCCCATGAATCGCTCCACTACCGCAAAAGAAGCCCTGATCGCCGAGCTGATCGGCGACGTGGCGGATTTGATCGCCCGTGTCGAGGCGCTGACACCAACGATGAACGGAACCCGTCAGGCGTTGACGGATGCCGCCCGGACCGTCGCTAGCAGCGTCGAGCCTTTTCGGGCCGAGATCGCCGAGATCGCGAAGGAGTCCAAGACCACGCTGATGGGGTACATCGAGACTCGCGGCTACCAGGTGGCGGGCGACATCTTCCATCACCAGCAGTTCGCGATGTCCGAGTCAGCGCGAACGATCTTCGCGAACGAAGTCGCGCCGACCTTGCGCCAGCTTACCCAGACCCTGCGCGAGGTTGTTGACCGATTCCCCAACGAAGTCGCACCGACCCTGCGCCAGCTCACCCAGACCGTGCGCGAGGTCGTCGACCGCGCCAATCGACCCTGGGACGCGTGGTTGACGCATGCGGCCACGGCGGTCCTCTCGAGCGCAGGTTCGGGGTGGCTCGTTTTCCACCTTCTCGCCAGATGATGTTTGAGAGGCTTCCGCGGCCCGGCTTCGGGTCTGGCGGGTGGCCCGGGTGTCGATCTGGTCCGGCGAGAGCAGCGTACTGCGCAGCGAGTGACGAAGGCCAGTTCGGCAGTGGTCTTGTTCACGCGCAGCGTGAAGGAGGATGAGACCGCGAACCGCGGCCGCGGGAACGGGCTGCGGCATGCGACAGTCAGGTTTCGGACGCATCTTCGCAGAGCCCGGTTCCGACCCCTGAGCCGTCGGTCGACCTGCCAAGACAGGCGACAGCAATGCAGCGGTGGACTAAACCGCTCGCGCGGTAACCCTCCGACGATGTGTTGAGTGTGTTCGTAGCGCCCGTGGTTGTGCCATGTTGACGGGCGAGGCAATCCGCCTCGCCTATCGACTGGAGCAGAGCCATGGACTCACTGACGCCCAACGTCTCGCCACTGCGTCAACGCATGATCGAAGACATGCGCATGCGCAAGATGGGAGGCAAGACCCAGATCGCCTACATCCGTGCCGTGCGCAGGCTCGCCGCGTTCCTGAAGCGTTCGCCGGACACGGCCGACGCCGACGAACTGCGGCGCTTCCAACTTCACATGGTCGACACTGGCACTTCGCCGACCACGATCAACGGCACCCTCAGCGGACTCAAGTTCTTCTTCGACGTCACGCTCGGCCGTGCAGAGCTGTTGGTCAAGATGCAGCCGGTACCGCAGCCGCGCAGGCTCCCCGTGGTGCTGAGCTGCGAGGAAGTCGCCCGCCTGATCGCCGCGGCGCCGAACCTCAAGTCCCAGGCGGCGCTGTCGGTGGCCTACGGCGCCGGGCTGCGCGCCAACGAGGTCATCTCCTTGAAGGTCACCGACATCGACAGCGAGCGCATGACGCTACGCGTCGAGCAGGGCAAGGGCCGCAAGGATCGCTACGCCATGCTCTCGCCGGTGTTGCTGGAGCGGCTGCGCGCGTGGTGGCGCGTCGCACACGCGCAAGGCAAGATGCTGCCCAACGGATGGCTGTTCCCCGGCATGGACGTGACGGACCCGGTGACCGCGCGCCAATTCAACCGCGCCATCCACGCGGCGGCCGAAGCAGCGCACATCGACAAGCGCGTGTCGATGCACACGCTGAGGCACAGCTTCGCAACTCACCTGCTCGAGCAGAAGGTCGACATCCGTGTGATCCAGGTGCTGCTGGGCCACAAGCGACTAGAGACCACTGCGCTGTACACGCACGTGGCCACCGAAGTGCTGCGCAAGGTGATCAGCCCGTTGGAGACCCTGCCACCGTCATAGGCAGCCCGTGGGGCGCGCCGCCCTGGAAGTTGCCGACATCTTCCGTATCCACGGACCCGCGTGGCGCCAGGCGCAACGCGGTCACCTGAGCCTGACCCAGCTCAAGGTCATGTCGGCCATCGAGCAGTGCCGCAGCGCGGTGCTGGGCGAACACGTGCTGCGTTGCGAGGGCTGCGGCACGGACACGGTCGCCTACAACTCATGCCGCAACCGGCATTGCCCGAAGTGTCAGAGCAGCGCAGCACAACGCTGGCTCGAGGCGCGCCAGGCCGATCTGCTGCCGGTGGACTACTACCACGGGGTCTTCACGCTGCCGGCGCCCATCGCCGACATCGCGTACTACAACAAGGCCGTGATCTACGGGCTGCTGTTCGACGTGGCAGCCCAGACGCTGCAGACGATCGCTGCCGATGCGAAGCACCTCGGCGCGCGCATCGCCGTCACGTTGGTGCTGCACACCTGGGGCTCTGCGTTGACGCACCATCCGCACGTGCATGGGATCGTTCCGGGCGGCGGCCTGTCTGCCGCACGGCCAGCGTTGGATCTCGTGCAAGCCGGGCTTCTTCCTGTCGGTGCGCGTGCTCTCGAGGCTGTTCCGGCGTCGCTTCCTCGAAGAGCTCGGCCATGCGCACGCCGCCGGGGAGCTGCAATTCTTCGGCGAGCACGCCGCGCTCGGCGATGCAAGCGCGTTCGCGCGGTGGCTGGCGCCGCTGCGCAAGTGCGAATGGGTGGTTTACGCCAAACGCCCGTTCGCCGGGCCGCAGGCGGTGTTGGCCTACCTGTCGCGCTACACGCACCGCGTGGCGATCTCCAATAGTCGTCTCGTCGCGATGGACGAGCGCGGCGTCACGTTCCGCTGGAAGGACTATCGGGCCAAGGGCAAGACGCGCCATAAGACGATGACGCTCAGTGTCAACGAGTTCATGCGGCGCTTCCTCCTGCATGTGCTTCCCAGCGGGTTTCATCGCATCCGCCACTACGGGCTGCTCGCCAACAGTGCGCGCAAGAGCAAGCTGGCGCTTGCGCGCGAACTGCTGCACGTAGCGCCTGCCGCGGACGCACCGACTGCCGACATCGCGGCACAACAGCGCCGCGAGCGGCCGACCTTCTTGTGCTGGCACTGCGGCAGCACGATGCTCGTCGTCGAGATTCTGGCGCGCACTCCGTCCATTCGCGCACCGCCGAATCCGGCGCATTCGCCATGAGTGCCGTCACACGCCTGTACTCAATCCGCGCGCGGGCCATTCCCATTCATGGCCAGCAGCGCCAGCGTGCGCCCAACGCCACGATCGTGGCGTTCGGGCAACGACGCCTCAGCCAAACCGCACGCATCAGCGCGCACGGCAATCGTTTCGCCGGCAGCCGCCCGCGTTTCTTGAACTCGCTCCACTCCCGGACCTCGAGACCATCTGCCGAATCCCCATAGGTTGAGCGCGTTCTCCAGCCACGGCGGCACACGCCGCGGTTTCCTCCATCGAGGTTTGTCCAACACCTGCCCTACGGTCGCTGCCGTGCGCGACATCGCCTCTGATCCGGGCAGGTGTCGAACAACCCTAAACGGGAGTTGCCGTTCGTCGTCGGTCCGCGAACTCACAGTTCCGGCCAGAAGCGGTCCTTCGCGGAGGTCTGCTTGCGGGCAGCTTGACGAAGGCGCTGTCCACGTTCACGTTCTTTCTCACACCGCCCGTCCACATTCGGCGTCAAACTGGACGCAATATTCTGCGAGGCGCCGGCGGTCGTTTGCGCCTTGGGCCCGATGTCGTCGACATCACATTAGGTCCCCGAAGCGCCACTATGCAAACACCTGCACTGCAATACAGAAGTCGCTGGTTTTACTACCGCGATCTTCTGGGCTTCAAGGAACTCGTCCGCAACGCGCACGCCAGGCGCAGGCGCCGTTGACAGCGTTCACCACCGTCATAAAGATGATCGATAGCCACTCCATGGTGCTGAGCCTTGGGATGTACCCTCACGGCGAGCCTCGTTTCGCGCCTGCTGAGCCCTCCGCTCTCCGCCTCGCTGGCGCAGGCACAACTTAAGCAGCAAAAGCGTCAGCCTTCCGCCGGCGCCGGCTGAGGATCGTTTCGCGAAGGCGACGAGGCTGTCGATCCCGGACGGGCGAACCGAAAGATCGCCAGCAGCGCCCCCCTCTCGCGTCGCGAACGCAAGCGCGACGGGGCATTTTTTTGCGGACTCGCCGCGCGGTCTGTGCGTCGGCGCTCATAGCTCGTCGCCGCAGCACGGCCCCGCTTTCGCCGTCGAAGGCGAGACCTTTGCATGCGCCGGCAGGCGCACAGGCGCACCGTTGTCGGATACTCTCTCGGACCCAAGCGTCGCTTCAGGCGTCGTGCGCGTCCGCGTTCTTCGGGCTCGGCGCAAGATCCACTCCGCGAAACGAGGCTCGCGCCTGCAGGCCCGGCAACCACGAGGACTCCCTATGAGCACCAAGCCAGACGGCGGGCCGCCGCGCGCCGCGCCGCCCGCGCAGACGCGCCCCACCGGCCAACGGCGCAGCCTCGAGCGAGGCAAGGCGACGCGCAAGAAAAACCCCGGCAAGCGCGCCAAGCAAGGCGGCGGCTGAACCCTCGTCGCCGCTTCGCGGCTTGCGGCCTCCCGCCGCGCGGCGCCGCATGAGAAGATTTGCGCGCGCGCCGTTAGCTCAGTCGGTTAGACCAGAGGACTTATAATCCTCCGGTCGTTGGTTCAAGT
>Ga0075520_1000669_pt1 | contig 15484 bp, 10 predicted proteins | sample NGEPerB_FD_75100 | JGI IMG/M metagenome (GOLD analysis project Ga0075520, IMG submission 75100) | Arctic peat soil microbial communities from the Barrow Environmental Observatory site, Barrow, Alaska, USA - NGEE PermafrostAB12-B | ecosystem: Environmental > Terrestrial > Soil > Wetlands > Peat ... | reverse complement strand
GGAGATGTTACTTTCAATGGTGACCCGAGGGCATACAGGGGATTATTCCTGATTGACAAAAAGGGGATTATAAGGCATCAGATTGTAAACGATATGCCCCTGGGAAGAAGTGTTTCGGAAACACTGAGAATAGTGGATGCTCTGCAGTTTTTTGAAGAAAACGGAGAAGTATGCCCTGCCGACTGGCACAAAGGAGATAAAGCAATGAAAGAAACCCAGCAAAGCGTTGCTGAATATCTTTCAAAAAAATAGATAATCTATTATTTTAATGAAAAGGTATCCCCCGAAAGGATACCTTTTTCTATTTTTGCATTTCAATGCAACCATTATGATTGATGAGTTTAACAGGTTCATTACCGAAAACAGTCTTATAAAGCCAGGTGATAAAATTCTTCTCACAGTCAGCGGTGGCATTGATTCAATGGTGATGACCTGGATCTTTCACCACCTTCATTATAATATAGCTATAGCACACTGTAATTTCTCCCTGAGGGGATTGGAATCAGATAAAGATGAGGAGTTGGTGCGTCATTTTGCTACTGAACATAATATCCCGTTCCATTGCATAAAATTTGAAACCAAAACATTTGCCAAAAAGAACGGATTATCTGTTCAGATGGCGGCAAGGGAGTTGAGATACAAATGGTTCGAAGAGATCAGAAAGGAAAATGAATACGACTTAATAGCCGTTGCACATAATCTGAATGACAATATTGAAACTCTGCTGATTAACCTTGCCAGAGGAACAGGTTTGGCAGGAATGGCTGGAATGAAACCTGTAAACAACATGATCATCAGACCGTTGCTCTTTGCAACAAGACGGGAGATTACTGAATTCCGCGACCAGCATAACATTGAGTTCCGCGAAGACAGGTCAAATGCTGATACTAAATATACAAGGAATAAAATCAGGCACCAGATTATCCCATTGCTCAAAGAGATCAACCCTTCAATTGAAACAACACTTAATGAAACCGCCGAAAGATTCTCAGGGTTTAATGAAATTGTATCAGAATATATATCAGGTATAAGCGATAGCATGGTTCAACAAAAAGACCAGTTCATCACCTTTAATATAAGTGCACTAAAAAACTATTTATACAATAAAGTCATCCTTTTCGAATTGTTTAAACCGTACGGAATAACCAGTGCATTGTTATCCGATCTCGTTAAAGTAATTAAAGGCAAGACAGGCGGTCTGATCATCACCGGAACACACAGAATAATCAAAAACAGAAAAGAAATAATTGTGTCTGATGAGGAAATCAATAATGAAACATCATACACGATTGAAAACATTCAGGACTTCCGTTTTTTTCCGGGCATCGCTTCAGCAAGAAGTATCATAATCGCCGAAAACTTTGAAATAAGTTCCGATCCTCACATTGCCTGTATTGATTCACAGAAGGTCTCATTCCCTTTTATAATCAGAAAATGGAAAGCCGGAGATCATTTTTATCCTCTTGGAATGAATCAGAAGAAAAAACTCAGCGATTATTTTATCGATAATAAATATTCAAAATTTGACAAGGAAAATATTTTTATCCTCGATTCGGGGGGAAAAATTGTATGGATAATCGGCGACAGAATTGATGACAGGTTCAAAATAACAGCCTCGACTAATAGAGGGCTCCTCCTTAAATCAAAGTAAAAAGCACCTGTTATTAAGTCGATGAAATAATTACTTATTACCTAACTCTCCCCTCCTTCAAAAGAAGGGGAGAATTATACTTGTCTATTCAAGTATTTCTTTTCCCATGTATTCCCCTGTCGATCAGCATCAGATCAGCCATAGCTATAGCAGTGGCTGCCTCAACAATCACAGGCATTCTTAAAGCAATGCAGGTATCATGCCTTCCTTTTACTTTAAGAGTAGCCATCTCAGCCGTCTTGAAATTAAATGTAGTCTGATCGACACCTGTTGAGGAGGTTGGCTTTACCACAATCCTGAAGACAATTTCATTCCCGTTGGTAATACCTCCGTTGATCCCTCCGGCATTATTTGTAGCGGTTTTACCTTTAGAATCAATGAAAGGATCGTTATTCTCAGAACCTTTCATCGATGCTGCAGCGAATCCTGAACCAAATTCAATGCCCTTGATTGCCGGTATAGAAAATATAATATGGCTCACAGCAGATTCGAATGAGTAAAAGAAGGGTTCCCCAATCGCCTGGGGAGGATTTCTAACCCTGCATTCAATTATGCCTCCAATTGTATCATTTAATGCAATCGCTTCATTAATAGCCTTCTCAATATCATCTGAACCTCCGGCAGAAATAAGTTTTGCAGTGATATCGGCAGACCCTGCAATTTTCTTTGCCATAATGCCGGCTGCGACCAGACCCCATGTTATTCTTCCTGAAAAATGACCACTGCCTCGCATATCAGAGAAACCTGAATGCTTAACATGTGATACAAAATCCGCATGACCTGGCCGGGGAATATTTTTAAATTCATCGTAATCTGAGGAAATTTTATCACTGTTTCTTGTTATCAGAGTAACAGGAGCACCTGTGGTTACTCCGTCAAAAACGCCACTGAGTATTTCAGGCAGGTCCGGCTCGTGACGCTTTGTGGTACCTGTGCTTCCGCTCTGACGTCTCCTGAGATCAGCCATAAAATCATCAGAACTAACTGGTATACCCGGAGGACATCCATCTATTATAACGCCAATAGCAGTACCATGTGATTCACCAAAAATGCTGACTCTGAAAACTACGCCAAACGAATTCATAATTCTGTCTTTTTATCTCTGAATCTTTTATAAAAACCTAGAATATCACCGACAGGAACCTTTTCAACTATTGCTTTTCCGATTCCGCGGGTAAAAACAAAAAAGATATACTGACCTGATTTTTTCTTATCATGTACCACAAGGTTCTGCATCTGATCATCAGTAAGCTTTAGGTCGCTAATCAATTTAAATCTTTTCAGTAAATTAATTATCCTCTTTCTTTCATCCTTGCTTATGTATCCTTTTTCAAATGAAAAGTCAGTTGCGATCTCCATTCCTGCCGCAACTGCAAACCCATGTTTTACAGCTTTCTGCAGCTCAATGGCATGCCCGTATGTATGCCCGAAATTAAGGATGCGCCTCAGCCCTGTCTCCTTTTCGTCCTCCGACACAACCGATCCTTTAAATCTCACCGACTTAGCCACAAGCATCGTCAACAGGTCAGAGTTCCTCGACAAAATATCATCTGAACGGCTTTCAATAAGCTCAAATAATTCCATATCACCAATAACTGCAGTTTTAATCATTTCTGAAAGTCCCGACAGATATTCCTCATTTGAAAGAGTTTGCAACATAGCCGGATCACAGATCACAAATTCAGGCTGCCGGATAGTGCCTATCATATTCTTTGAATCTCCCAGGTTAACACCGTTTTTTCCTCCCGTGCTTGCATCAACCTGGGAAAGTAAGGTTGAAGAAACGTATCCGCACTTTATGCCTCTCATATATATTGATGCAAGAAAACCCGCAAAATCACAAACCACTCCTCCACCTACTGCCAGAATAAATCCCGTACGATCTATTCCTGCATCAAGAAGCTTGCCTGCTAAATCTTCAATTACTTCCAGTTTCTTGCTTCTTTCTCCCGGGGAGAGTGAAAAAACAGGAACTTTTGGAAACCTGTCACCGTACAGTTGTTTTACATTATCATCAGTAATAATCGCGGTTCCCTTATCAGGAATCAGTGCTGATACCGATTCCCATTTCTCGCCGACAAAAATTTCCGACCTGCACCCGGGTGTAATTATTTCTATCTTTTCCAACAGAGCAACTAATTGATTGTTAAAGTTAAAAAATCCATCTTAATTCAAAACTTTTTAATACAAAATGTAGCCGATTAATCATTTCTCACTTAATTCAAGCCATTTTAACTCTTTCTCGTCGAGCAATTTAACTATCTCCCCATGTCTCTTCGACTTCGACAATAATTCCTCATTATCAAGAACTCCATGGCTCAATTCATTTTCTATAAGTTTTTTTTCCGACTCCAGATTTCCAATTTCCCTGGTCAGTTCCTCAAATTCCTTCTTTTCTTTAAATGTCAGTCCCTGTTTTTTTTCTTTTTTTAAAGGGATAGAAGCTGGTTTGGCTGAAGCAGAATTTTTCGGAGGTTTGGGCAGCGTTGGTTGTTTTTCGCTCTCTTTCTGCTTTTCCCTGAGCTGAGTGTAATTCCCAGGGAAATCCTTTATAACACCATCTCCCTTATATTCGAAAATATGATCAACAACCTTGTCCATAAAATACCGGTCGTGAGACACTACAATTACACAGCCTCTGAAACCTGCAAGGTATTCTTCAAGGACATTGAGTGTCAGGATGTCAAGATCGTTTGTCGGTTCGTCAAGAATCAGAAAATTTGGATTTTTCATCAGAACGGTAAGCAGATAAAGACGTCTTTTCTCACCGCCCGATAATTTCCTGATCAGAGTATATTGTTTCTCCGGCGGAAACAGGAAATAATTCATGAACTGGGTAATTGACAGTACATTACCATCGCTTACTACAACTTTTTCAGCAATGTTCTTTACGGCATCGATAACAGTCATGTCGTTATCAAACTCAATACCCTGTTGTCTGTAATATCCAAAAACTATTGTCTCCCCACGCTCAACTGTACCCTTATCAGGCTCCGTAAGTCCGGTAATAATATTTAACAAGGTGGTTTTGCCGGTACCGTTTCTTCCGATCAGACCCGCTTTCTCAAATCTATTGAAGAGATAAGTAAAATCTTTAAGAATGATCTTGTCATCAAATGACTTACTCACATTTTTTATCTCAAGAATCTTACTGCCCATTCTTGAGATATTCACATTGATATTGATGCTTTTTTCTTCAGTCCGGTTTGCGGCTTTTTCTTTAAGATCATAAAATGACTCTATCCTTGATTTAGCCTTATGCCGCCTCGCTTTCGGCATTCTTCTCATCCAGTCAAGCTCTGTCTTCAGCAGATTCCTGGCCTTTTCTGTATTCATCTTAGCAGAATATTCTCTGCTCTGCTTTTTTTCAAGGAAATATTCATAGTTGCCTTCGTACCTGTATAGTTCATTATCGGCAAGTTCCAAAATTACATTACATACTCTGTCGAGGAAGTACCTGTCATGAGTAACCATCAGAAGAGTCTTATTCGATTTAATAAGATATTCCTCCAGCCATTCTATCATATCGAGATCGAGGTGGTTAGTTGGTTCATCCAGTATAAGAAGGTCAGCATCTTCTACAAGTATTTTTGCGAGAGCCACTCGCTTTTTCTGTCCTCCCGACAAAGTGCTGATCACTGTATTCAGATCCGTAAGCTTGAGTTTAAAAAGGATCTGTTTGACAGCCACCTCATAGTCCCAGGCTTTATGATCATCCATCTTCTGTATCATAACCTGTAGCATCTCAGGAGACCCTGAAAGGACACATTCTTCATATTCCCTTATTACTCTGACAAGTTCGCTGTCGGTACTGAATAGTTCATCTATAATTTTGTTGGCATCATTCAGCACAGGGGACTGCTGAAGATATGCTATCCGTAAATCGCGCTTTATGCTTAGGGAACCCTTATCCGGATTTTCCCGGCCGGCCAGTATATCGAGCAGTGAGGATTTGCCTGCTCCATTTACTGCGATCAGGGCAACCTTATCATCTTTGTTGATATTAAAACTTATATTTTCGAAAAGAAGGTTGTCTCCGATTCGTCGGGCAATACTTTCTGCCTGAAGATAACTAATCATAAATGTCAATATTGTGCAAAGATAAAAAGTGTTACCTTACCTGCACTATAAATTTGAACTCTATGACGATCGGGGAAAGATATAATCTTACCATAGAATATTTTCAGAAAATCTTCCCGGTTGCAGAAACTGAACTTAAATACGGTGATCCTTTTGAGTTACTCGTTGCAGTTATCCTGTCTGCCCAGTGTACCGACAAGAGAGTCAACATGATAACGCCACCACTCATAGAAAAATTTCCCGATGCTGAATCGATGTCGAAAGCCGAACCTGAAGATATCTTTGAATACATTAAGTCGTGTACCTATCCTAATAACAAAGCGAAACATCTTAAGGGGATGTCGCAAATGCTTGTATCTGAATTCGGAGGAATTGTACCTTCCGAACCTGAACTTTTGCAGCATCTTCCCGGAGTAGGAAGAAAAAGCGCAAATGTGATAGCATCAGTGATCTTCAGAAAACCGGTGATGGCGGTTGATACCCATGTATTCAGAGTTTCAAACAGGATAGGACTGGTTAAAAATGCCAAAACACCGTTAAGTGTCGAACTGCAGCTAACCCGGCATATTCCGGTTGAGATGATCCATGAAGCACATCACTGGCTGATCCTTCATGGCAGATATACCTGCAAGGCAAGAAATCCTCTATGCAATAAATGCGGACTTTCTGATTTCTGCAATTATTACAGGAAAACAGAAAAAAACAGAAATTAATAGTTCAATTTTTGCTATTTTTAAGATGAATTTGAAAACACCTGATTGATGGATTATAAAGAAAGTTATATTGAGTTGTTGGAGACAAATAAAAGGCTTGAAAAGGAACTTGAATTGATCCGTTCAAAAAACCAGGAAAAATCTGAGATTGTAAGGGAAACGATTTTCAGGATTTTTCACTCTGCAAACTATCTGATGGCTATCAGCAAATTGGATACTGGTCAGTATGTTGATGTTAATGAGGCGTTTTGTAAAACGCTTGGTTACAGTAAGGAAGAGATTGTCGGGCATACTTCTGATGATATCCAGATCTTTGCGGATATTGAAGATAGCAATAAGTATATAAAGCTTATTTCAAAACTAAAAAGCATAAAAGGCTATCCTGTAACACTTAAATCAAAAACAGGCGAGGAAAAATATTATCTCTTTTCTGCCGATACCGTACCACTCGAAAATGAGATCTATCTTCTTACAATTTTTACTGATGTCAATACATTAAAGGACAGGAAGATAAAAGACAGCCATGGCAGTTTGCTGGAAGAGATATTTGAAACAGTCAGCAGCTATCTGGCCCTGTTCAGTGTTGATAATGATAACAGGTTTTATATCATTGACTTAAACAGAAAGGTAGAAGAGGTAGAATTCATAAAGAAAAACGAGATAATCGGTAAGTATATCGATGAAACACCTCTTGTTGCCCGTGCGAAGCTGATCGAACTTCTTAACCACCTGCATCTGACCGGTGACGCTCACAAACTGGCAGTTTCACCTGACGGAGATGATTCGGAGGGTTATTATATGGGATTCCTTCTAACTTCTGGAAATTTCGTAATTACATGGGAACCCGGAAGCCAGCAGAAAACCATGGATGATAAGAATAAACAGGGGGTCATCTTTGAGAAATTTGCAGATTTGCTTCCTGAAATGGTCTATGAGGTAGACCTCACAGGAAAGGTTTTATATGCCAATAAACATGGGCTTGTTTATTTTGGATATTCAAAAGCAGATCTGGAAACGGGTGTATATATTTCTGAAATATTCCCCAATAGTTATCAGGAAATGATTGATAATCTGAAATCATTGAAATCTCCCGGACAAATTTCCAGCAATGAATATTTCGCCCGAAAAAAGGATGGGACAATGATTCCTATTGTGACACATACTTTTGCACTCTTCTTTGAAGATAAAATTATTGGATACAGGGGAGTTGTGACAGATATCAGCAAACAGAAAGAATATGAGAATCAGATAATAAGGGAGAAAGCATTTCTTGAAAATTTATATAATTCAACTCCTGCGGCTATCGTAATTACTAACCCATCAGGAACAATCTCCATGATCAACCGGGAATTTACCGATCTTTTTGGCTTTACAATGGAAGAAGCCGTGAATAAAAACATCAATGATCTTGTTGTTCCTGATGATTTAAAAGAGGAAGCGATTAAAATCAATAACCTGGCATCAATTACCAAGAAAGAGGTCATACAAACTATAAGGAGAGATAAAGCAGGTAACCGGATTCATGTTATACTCATTGCAACCGCGATAGTAATAAATGATGAGATTGTCGCTAATCTGGGTATCTACAGAGATATTACAACTGAGAGGAAAAACCAGCTTTTACAGGAGATCTTATTTAACATTTCAACTGCAGCTCTAAAACAGCATGAAATCAAGGAAATTTATCCCACTATTGTGCATGAATTGAGCAAAATATGGGATACAAACAATTTCTTTATTGCTCTTTACGATAAGAATTCAGAAACCTTATCATTGCCCTTTTTTACCGACGAAAAGGACAATTTCTATGAGATTCCCACCAAAAAAACTATAACCGGATATGTTATACGTAACAATAAATCAGTTCTGCTTAAAGGGAAGGATCTGAAATTCCTCGATGAATCGGGAGATATTGACCTCATTGGAACTCCATGTAAAGTGTGGATGGGTGTCCCTCTGAATGTGGAAAATGAGACTATTGGGGTAATGTGCCTGCAGGATTATTATAATGAAGACAAGTTTTCCCAGGATGATCTATATATTATGGACTTCATTGCGAATCAGATTGCTATCGCACTTCAGCGCAGGATGATGCTCGATAACATTATCCTTGCCCGCCATAAAGCTGAAGATGCCGCGCAGTCGAAGCAATTGTTCATGTCAACCATGAGCCACGAGATAAGGACCCCGCTAAATGAAGTCATAGGGATCACAAACCTTCTACTACAGGGTAATCCACGTGAAGATCAGATGGATTATATCAAGGCCTTGAAATTTTCAGGAAATCATCTGCTTACTCTTGTCAATGATGTGCTCGATTATAACAAAATGGAATCAGGTAAAATAGTTTTCGAGCAGACACAATTTAATCTCAGCGACTTTCTCGATGAGATAATGAGATCATACTCCTTCAGATCCAAAGCCAAAAACCTCAGTTTTGATATTAAGAAAGAAAATGAACTGCCTGCTGAGGTGATCGGTGACCCGATAAGGCTAAATCAAATACTCTCCAACCTGTTGTCTAATGCGCTGAAATTTACGAATCATGGCAGTATCCAGGTAATAGTAAAAGAATTAAGCCGGACAGATAACTATTCAAAAATGGAATTTACTGTTACCGATACCGGAATTGGCATTCCGAAGGATAAACACTCTTTTATTTTCGACAGTTTTACACAAGCCTCAGCCGATACAACAAGGCACTTTGGTGGCACTGGTCTTGGATTGGCAATATGTAAAAAACTGATTGAACTGCAGGGAGGTACTATTTCAGTCGAGAGTGAACCATCGATGGGATCAACTTTCCGTTTTGTGCTAACATTTGGAGTTTCAGAAAAGGGTGTTCTGAGTGCCTCTGCAGATGTGCCGGAAAGCTTTATCGGGCTTGAGGGCAAGAAGATACTGGTTGCAGAAGATAATAAGATAAATTTCTTCGTTGCCAATAAATTCCTGATTGGATGGGGAATAACAGTTACTCATGCGGAAAACGGTCAGATTGCTCTCGACATACTTGAGAAAGAAAACTTTGACCTCATATTGATGGATCTTCATATGCCGGTTATGGATGGCATAGAAGCTACCCGTATCATCAGGAAATCAAATAATACAAGGATCAAGGATATTCCAATTGTTGCATTAACTGCAGCCATTATGTCTGAAAGCCACGATAAAATTGAGGATCTTAAGATCAATGATTATGTCCTCAAACCTTTTAAACCACATGATCTGTTTGAGAGGATACTGAAGCATATACGGTAGAGATTTACTTTATGCAGTTCCTGCTGATATAATCCGCAACCCTTTTATTTCCCTGCCGGAAGGATATTCTGAAATCGTGACAGGCATCTTCTACCTTCCCCGAATTAAGCAAAGCTATACCTTTATTCAGCCAGACATCGGAATTGGCCGGTTTTAGATCAAGAGACATACTGTAGTCGTTGATAGCCAGATCCCACGATTTTGAAATGAAGTAGGAGTTTGCCCGGTCAATGTAACACTGCGGGTCGTTGGGATGAAGCTTCAGATTCTTAGAATAATATTCCAGTGCCTGCAGATTATCACCTGAGCTCGACTCTAACTTTCCGGCCATGCTCAATGCTGTTCTATTTTCGGGATATATCTCAAGATACTTCCTCACATCGCCCATGGCTTTATCAGTTTCACCTGTTTTTCTGTAACAATCTGCTCGCAGAATAAGTAACTCGGCATCTGCTACTCCTGAAGCGAGAAGCTGAGAGTAAGTAGTTGATGCGCCAGCAGGATCAGAAGCTCCGGTCTGAGCCTTTGCAGTCAGTCTTAAATATTTTTCATTACCCGGATTTGTGGAACTAAGACCGGATAAAATTTTAATCGCCTCAGAATATTTTCCGGTTGCAACATTGACAACAGACTCCGCATAAAGTATATCAGGATTGTCGTCAAAACTTTTTTTAAGGTCTGTCACGAGATCTCTCGCGTCATCAATTTTTCCTACGGAAACATAATATTCTATTTCCGAAATACTCTTTTCGGCTTTGCTATACCACTCTCTCTTCCAGAACTGACGCCACTCCTGCCTGGTATCTATGGTACTGAATGCCGGATCCAGAAGAATCTGCTTTTCACTTTTCTTAAACGGAGAATTCATGCTCAGTTCAAGATGATAAAGCGCTGTACGCGCATCTCCCTTCAGTGCATATATTCTTGCTAGTCCATACTCACCCGAAGAGGAAGTTAATTTATCAGCTTCATTATAATCACTAATAGCCGCGGAATAGTCACCTTTCAATATATTTGCTTCAGCCCGTTCAAAGAACAGTCTGCTCTCTTTTGTTTCACTAATTGCACGATTAAGCAGGGTGATTGCCTGCTCAGGTTTCCCATCCTCTGAAAATGCTCTGGCCTTAAGAATATAATCAATAGTCTGTTGCCCATAAACTGTAACAGCCCCGAGCAGTATCCAAAACAATATTATGATTTTCTTCATTTTCATCTTCTTAAAATCATTTTGTGGTCTGCGGAGTAACCTTAGAATTTAATTCGGTAATAACATGAACAAAACCTGACAGATGAAGTAATTTCAGTCCTGGAATACCGTTTTCATAAACATCACACTGATAGAAGTATACACCAGGAGATACTATCTTTCCCTTATATGTCCCATCCCAGTTGATTTTAGGATCTGCTGTCCTGAACAACAACAAGCCTGTCCTGTTAAAGAGTTTGAAATCAATCTTTTCAACAAGTCCTGATGTTTTTGCAACCAGTTTATCATTTAGATTATCCCCGTTTGGTGTAAAAACATTCGGGATCTCATAAAAGTTGCAGGAATCTGAATTTATACAAATCAATACTGACTTATCACTCTCATTTCCTTTTGCATCGAATGCACTAACAGCGTAGCAGCCCAAAATTGTTTCACCCGGAAAATGCCTGTAGGTCAAAATGTTTTTATCATTGATTGTAGTAAGCAGGGAGAGATTCGCGTCTGTATTCATTTTAGAATAGATCTTATACCCAACAACATCTGCAAAACAAGCAGTATCAGTTATCGACCAATCAAGAGTATTATAGAGGCTATCGCACTTGCTGAAAACTGTCAGCACCGGCGGACACGGAGGTTCATTGTCAATTGGAGTAGCACAGGTGATCTGCGAAAGGTTTATCAGATTTTTTGGCATATTATTGGCAAGGTAACCGCCTGTGGATTTTACATAATAACAGTATTGGTGTCCGTTAACCAATCCATAATCGATAAATGTCAGCTGATTTGTGGTTCCTATTGAATCATAAACATTAGTTGCGTTATTCAATCTGAAGAAATCGTACCTGGTATTTATCCATGGAACATTTCGGGTAATGGTAAACCGCACCTTTTTATCTCCGGGGGCGGCGGTCAGATAAACAGATGATGCATACCCCGGGTCGCCGATGAGGAATCTTTTTCCAATTGCATTATTCCACAATTCAATTCTGTAAATATAGCCATTCGCTAAGGTATTAATTGAGGTGTCAAGATAAGTAGTGTCGTTGAGATCAGCTGTCTGCTTTGTGTAGATCAGCCCAAAAGTTGTTCCTCCTACTCCTGTAGCCCTGTAAATATCATATTCATATGGACCTGTTGCAGGAATGGTATCAAGCTTATCCGGTTTTTTCCAGGCGAGGAAAATTGAACCATTAACAGCATCGGTAGCCTGTACACTTACATTTTTGATAATGGGCAATCCCGAGACAAGTGTCGAGGTAATCTCATTTGAAGCTTTGCTCTCTGTTCCATTCGGGAAGACGGCTACTATTCTGTAAGTATATTCCTTACCAAACTGCAAACCCTGTCCATTATCATTATCAGCAAATGATATTGTGGTACTGCCACCTATATAGCCCACTTTTACAAATCCCGAAGATGACGGAATACCTGCAGTACACGAATCGGGTTTGAATGTGGATGGTCCTTCCCTTCTGTAGATGCTGAATCCGGCAATTACATTTGACTTGTAAGCCGACCAGCTAAGTCCGATTGTTTTACCAAGAGGTACCGCATTGATGAGATGTGGGGCCGGACCAAGTACGCGGATATTTATATTGCTTATGGCAGCAAGCCTTACATCGGGATTGGAATCGTCCACTTTAAAGATCACATTATATGGTTGCTTTCTCACAGCCTCAAAACATGGTTTCCATCGGAAGCGCGATGATGCAAATCCTGCAATGGAATCAACTTTTGTAAAAAGGGCCGGACAGGATGCAAGAGTAAAGACTCCTGAGGTAGAATGAAGAGTTAGTAAGTCCTTATCGGGATCTGTTGCGGTATAAAGAAAATCAATCGAATCACCTGCCTCAACGCAGTAATCTTTTAGAGGGCCGTTTACCGGGGGTTTGTTATTGGTATTGAACACCTCTATCTGCATATCGCGTTCCACAACTCCGATTTTTTTCCCGTTTCTCCATTTATTAATATCCATGGCTACATTAAATTTCCCGGTATCGGCAGGAGTATCCCAGATAAGATCTCCACTGATAGAGTCTACTCTTATTGATTGTGTTGCTGGAGGCAAAGTATAGCCAATAATTGGTCTTGCATCTTCGCGTGTACAGACAGTGATGTTATAGGACAGACTATCCCCATCGGGATCGAAAGCGGAAGGATTATGAATAAATAAATGATGATAAGCCGCCTTATCATACGGAGGATTAAGAAGCACAGGTGAATTGTCGCGACCCATTGCAGGGTTGACTGTAAGAATTGTGGATATAGAAAAAATTACATTGACGGAATTAGGAATATTCAGAACTCCTGCATTTCTGTTCGGATCCTGAACCACTATTTTGTAAATTGCCGGACCCGGGTATGTATGGTTTATTTTATAAATATTTTTTTTGTAAAAATTCGCTAGGACTTCCCCTGTATTGTTTGGACCGTTTATTCTTGGAGCTGTTGAAATGGAGTTATCGCCAAAATCGACATCCAGTTGCTGTCTGTCGGCTAAGCTCAATGTATATGTAAAAGTTGTAACTGTGATCTCATATGTCAGATCCGACAATTGCTTGTAAGTTATCTCACCAGCCCTGTTATGGGTAGCATACAGGCTGGTAAAACTAAATGTTACCAATAACAATAATACAAATTTCTTCACAATAGTATTTTTCACGCCTGAGTTTATTTTATTTTAAATGTCTGTCCTGTCGTATCAGAGGTTAATTTAACTCCCTCCTCAAAATTGTAGATCTTTACAAGTAGCATATTTGACATATCGCTATCGAGCTGTGTCATTATGAGGGTTTTTATCATTATTCCTAAGTTTCAGACCCGATTCATCCATCAAAAATCAGACCAATTATTGCTTAATCTTTAATACTTACACGATCTTTAAGATACTGTACCGATCCTACCTCAATAAACGAAAAACCCGATCCGCCTGAAAAGTTCCCCGCCAGTACAACTACAATATCATCGCTTTTAAGATTATGTTTTTTAGTAAGGTTTTTCAAGGCGATATGGATAAACTCATCAACCGATTTTTTTCGTTCCTGGTAACTCCCGTAAACCCCATACGACAAAGCCAGTTCTCGCATTGTACTTTCCAGGTAGCATTGAGCAAGGATCAGATTGCTGCCCCTGTATGAAGCCATATCCCTGATAGTCCTCCCTCCTGTAGTATCGGCAATGATTCCCCTGGCTCCTATCCTGAAAGCAGTCTTAACTGCAACTTTAGCCAGGTATGCGGATATTTCACCTGTAACATTCAGATACGGAATATCAAGAAATTTTTCCTTATTCTTTTCTATTTCCAACGCAACCTTAGTCATGGTTTTTACAGCTTCAACCGGATATTTACCGTTTGCTGTTTCGCCACTTAACATAATTGCATCTGTCTGGGAATAAATGGCATTGGCTATATCACTAACCTCCGCCCTTGTAGGACGAGGATTAGTTATCATCGAATGAAGCATCTGTGTAGCGACAATTACAGGTTTCCTGCTTATAATGCATTTTGTAATTATCATCTTCTGTATCACAGGTATTTTTTCATATGGAATCTCAATTGCAAGATCCCCCCTGGCAACCATTATACCGTATACATTGTCAAGAATATCATCGAGGTTTTCAACACCTTCCTGGTTTTCTATCTTGGCTATTATCTTAATGTTACTATTGAAGGAATTAAGAACAGTCTGCACGTCAAACACATCCTGTTTTGATCTCACAAACGAGTGAGCGATAAAATCGACATTATTCCTGGCAGCCATTTCAATAAAGGCTCTATCTTTATCCGTAAGGGAAGGGAGTTGAATCTTAACGCTTGGAATGTTAACACTCTTTCTTGATGAGAGCATCCCGTCATTTTCAATTGTACATTCCAAAGCATCTCCATGCTTTCTCAGAACCCTGAGCTCTAACTCACCGTCGTCCATCAGAATAAGGGATCCAAGAGGAATATCTGAAGAAAAAGACTCATAAGTAACATATATCGCTTCAGGTGTGCTCTTTTTCCTGGGATCTCCGATAATATTGATTGTGGCTCCTTTTTTTAGCGGAATTGGAGCATCACAAATAGTTGTCCTGATCTCGGGACCTTTAGTGTCGAGAAGAATTGCAATTTTATCAGATACGGCGCGGGTATTTTTAATTATCCTCAGTGCCCCTTCAATATTGAGATGTGCTGAGTTTATTCTTATAATATTCATCCCTGCTTCATAAAGCTCCTTTATAAACTCCGGCTCACAGTTCTTATCGGATATAGTGGCAACAATCTTGGTCTTTTTTATGTCCATTTATTATTTGTTCTTTAATTTAATAATTTCGATGAGCGCCTCAACTGCCAGCCTGTAACTGTCAAGGCCAAATCCTGATATGCTTCCTGCACAACTCCTTCCGACCAGACTGGTATGACGGAACTCCTCCCTGGCAGAGATATTGGTTATATGAACTTCAATAACAGGTGCCTTTACTGAGGCTATTGCATCGGTAATCGCAACAGAGGTATGAGTATACCCGCCGGCATTAAGAATTATTCCGTGTGATGTAAAGCCTGATTTCTGTATCTCATTTATTATTTCACCT
>Ga0075520_1000668_pt1 | contig 15493 bp, 10 predicted proteins | sample NGEPerB_FD_75100 | JGI IMG/M metagenome (GOLD analysis project Ga0075520, IMG submission 75100) | Arctic peat soil microbial communities from the Barrow Environmental Observatory site, Barrow, Alaska, USA - NGEE PermafrostAB12-B | ecosystem: Environmental > Terrestrial > Soil > Wetlands > Peat ... | reverse complement strand
GTACCATCGCGCCCCGCCGAGCGTATTTTGTCACGGCGTCACTTGGACAAGCGCAGCGGACAAAGCAGATTGCCGCGCGTCGGTACCAAACGGAGTGCTGTGCGCGGGTACTTCACGGGCGCCTTTTCGTGCTGGCATTGGTCTTGGGGCTGGTGGGGGCCTGCGCAGACACGGACGGGCCCGATTGGGTCGCGATCCCGCGGCCACTCGCGGTCTCGGTTGACGATTGTGGCTGGCAGTCGGGGCCCTCTCTGGCAGGCGTCGGCGGGCCCTGGCGGATCGGAGCGCGCGACCCGACGCTAGAGGACTACCGAAGCCTCGCCCGCATCGCACAGGCGACTGGAAGTCGACTTGTAACGCTCTGGGTGATGAGCGAGCTCGACCGCAACAACATCTGCGCGCGCCCGGAGTACAACATGCCCGAGGCGCCCTCCGATATGACAGAGGCGGGTTTAGACTGGGACAATACGGACCATGTCAACGAAGATAACTTCGCCCTGATGGATTTCATGCGCGACAACGCCGCATGGTTGGAGATGGGAATTCACGGTGTGCGGCACGAACATTGGGAGCATGGCCAATTGACGCGTGCCGAGTTCGGCAAACGGGATGGCCACGGCTGGGGCCTCGAGAACAGCACGCTACACTTGCGCTGTTTTGCCGAGCTAATTGGCCAATACTTCCCTCCCGAGGTTGACCCGTTCCCGGTCAATTTTGTGCCTCCGGATCATGGTTACGAGACGGCCACCGAAAACGACGCCACAACCGGAGCGGCACTCGCTTCGTTCGGCGTGCGTTATGCGCAACTGCCTGGGCCCACACGTTTCGACAACGGAGTGCTGCTGATGGACCGCGATACGTCGGCGAGCCCGCCTTGGGATGCCGTTGGCAGCTTGCCAGGGCGACCTCCGTCAGAGCAAAGCTGGATCATGACTCACCTGCCCAATTACTACGAATCCGAGAATGGGTGGATTGATTGGCTCCAGGCGCTCGATCGGCCAACCAATCGCCTACTTCCCAAGAACGCCGCGTTGGCGGCATCCCAACTTATTTACAGCGATCACGCCCACCTCGATGTTCACCGTGAAGGGTTGACCATCGACACACGCGAAGTTCCCACGGAAGTCTACGCGCATGATATTCTTGGCCCCATAGCGCTAAAGTTGAAGCTGGACGGCGAGACTCTGCTCAATGTCACCTCAGAGGACGACATTCGATTGGTCGCGTCGTATCGGGATAGTTATAATCATGTAGTCCTGTTGCTTGGCCAACCGGACCAACCGCAAGGGCGGCTTTCGGCGGGGCTCTTCCACGTACAGGTTCATTTCGGCCAGCCACAGAGGGACGCCTTTGTGGACCTCCACGGCAGTACGTTCAACGTATTTTCCGTAACCAGGGCTTCAGCGGAACGGGTGGAAACAAGCCTGGAAGTGTATGGGCAACAGACCGTGCAAATGGTGCTGCCGGATTTCAACGTGAACGATGTCCATTCCGACAATCCGGGTCTGGCAGTTCAGAGCTGGACTTGGGATCCCGAATCTAAGCAGCTTAGGGTGGACGTATTAGGAACAAACATGCAAGGCGAAAGAGCCCACCTCGTCGCAACATCAACCCCGCCCGTTGAACAGGGCAACGCATCACCGTAGTGAAGCCTAGTACCTCAATTCAATTGTATTGAGGTACTAGAAATTCGCGAAGCGAATTTGGGTTTGGGCGAATGCCCAAGAAAATGAGGACAGTGCCGCGATGGCCGCGCAGCGGCCGGTCCCTAGGACCCATCAATTCTGATGAATCGCGGCACTAGGGTAGGAATGAACGTCAACCGCGCGAGTCTGGCTGTTCAAGCAGGAATCTTCTATAAACTTCGGCCATTGCCTGGGCCTGGGCTCGGCGCGAGAAGCGCGGGGCTCGCGCTCGGCCTCGGGCAATTAGATCGGCGCGCAGCGACGGCTCACGCATGACTCGTTCGATGGCGGCAGCAATCGCCAAGGGATCTTCAGGATCCACCGTAAGCGCCGCGTCCCCTGCGACTTCCTCGAGTGAGCCGGCCTGCGTCGTGATGACGGGACAGCCACTTGCCATAGCTTCAACCACCGTTAGCCCAAAGCCTTCGAGCCGCGACACGAGCAAATGGGCAACGGACGCGCGGTAAAGAATGGCTAGCTCGTCGTCCGTGACAAAGCCCAGGAATCGGACCGCTTCAAGAACGCCCGCTTCGCGCGCTAGGGTTTCGACCCGCCCACGATGTGGGGCGTGAAGCTGGCCGGCCCAAGCCAGTTCGAGATCAAGACCTAGGGCACGTACCCGAGCCGTTGCTGCCATCATTCCTTCAACGTTTTTCCGCCAATCCGAGCCGCCTACGTAGAGCGCGAAGGCGTGGCCGAAAAGACCCATGCGTTGGAGCACAGGTTCGGCAGCGAGCAACGGCGGGACCGCCCATCGATCGACGTCCACTCCGCAGTACACCCGAGTCACGCGCTCTGGTGGCACACCGAGCAGCGAGACGACGTCGTTTCGCGTCGCGTCACTGATGGCGACAACTAAATCGGCACTTCGAAACCGCGCACGCTCAATGCTACGACCAATGAAAGCACCTCCATCCTTCGCACTGAAATAGCGATCGGGAAAGCGTGTCGGAATGAGATCAAGGCACGTCACTATCTTTTTCGTGCCGGTAAGACCCAAGAAACGCGGTGTCGCGTGCGGATCGCAGAGGTGTACCGCACTTATACCCTGGCGTTTTGCGGCACGCCAAAGTGCCAAGCGCTGGCGATAGGCCCAGCTGTAGTAGTCGCTGGATTTGACGAGAGCGGTCCCGCTTGCTTCAAGGAACGCTATTAAATCCGAGGTAACCGTGCATTGTCCCGTCCAGCTGAGGGAGGTCAATCCAAGAACTTCGATGCCATCGAGCTCTTCGCGCGGTAGCTCACCAAGACCGCGCGCAAGTTCGCGAATGTAGCGACCGATACCGCGCGCTCCGCCCGGCGTCACAAGTGGCGTAAGATCGATGAGGAGTTTCGGCTTGGCGATAGTCATGCCTGCTGCGGCGTTAGACGCCTAGAAAGTTACGGTAAACGTTTGCCATCGCCCGGGCCTGCACGTCAAGCGAGAAGCGCGGGGCACGCTCCCGTCCGCGCTGCACAAGTTCTTCTCGATAGGGTCTATCGTGAGTCAAACGAATCAGGGCAGCACCAATAGCGTCGTGGTCTTCAGGATCTAGCGTCACTGCGGCATCCCCGGCGACTTCGGCGAGCGAACCTGCACGGGTCGTCACAACGGGGCAACCACTCGCCATGGCCTCGATTACGGTGAGTCCAAATCCTTCGAAACGCGACAGCAACGTGTGCGCCACGGCTGAACGATACAAAACAGCGACTTGCTCGTCTGAAACATAGCCAATCAGATGAACGGCATCGGACACACCCGCGGCCGCGGCCGCGTTTTCAATGATGGATTGATGACCCTGCGAAAGCTGACCCGCACACACGAGAGAAATTTCTGTGCCCTGAGCGCGGGCCCGGGCAATGCCCGCCACCATGCCTTCAACATTCTTATGCCAATGGTAGCCACCAACGAAGAGAGCAAAGGCTCGATTGCTCAGGCCCAACTGCGCAAGAGTTGACTCTCGATCCAGCGTAGGCGGTGCGGCCCAGCGCTCGATGTCAATACCAGTGTAAACGCGTACCGCCCGGTCCTTTGGAATACGATGGATCGCGAGCACGTCCTTAAGTGTTGCATCGCTAATCGCAATCACGAGATCAGCACTCCTGTACCGACGTCGTTCAATGGCGGCGCCGAGCAGAGGCCCGCCGTCGCGCCAGCCCATATACCGCTTGGGAAAGTGCATGGGAATTGCGTCGTAACAGGTCACGATACGCCGACACCCCGAGAGGCCCATGAAAAGGGGTGTCGCATGTGCATCACCCAGGTGGACTGCCTGTGCGCCGATCTTACGTAATGCGCGGAATAGTGCCAGCCTTCGTGCGTAAGCCCAGTGGTAATGGTCCTGCGGAGTCGGTAAAACAAGCTCCGGGCTTCCATCAAAAGAATCGAGTTCCTCGGTGATGCTAAACTTTCCGTTGGCATCAAGATGCGTCAGACCGAGCAACCTTAGATCACCCAATATTTCACGCGGTAGCCGCGCAAGACCAACGGCGAGATCGCGCACATAACGCCCGGAGCCGCGCCGCCGTGAGGGCGTGTCGAGCGAGCAAAGATCAAAGACGAGGGTTTTCATGATATTGATAATAATGAGCGGTAGAGTTGTCGATGGCGTCGCGCTACTTCCGGCCAGGCCGTTTCTGCGGCGAAGCGAAGCACGCGTTCGGTCAACATCGCGCGACGCGATTCGTCGGTGAGTAAGCGCGACACGGCATCGGCCCAGGCCTTGGGAGAATGCGTTGGTACGAGCAATTCGGGGTCAATCGCCGAGCCAATCTCAAGAAACTTTGGAGACCGCGAACAAAGTGGGATGCGGTGCGCCCCGATGGCACTGTGCGCAATTCCGCTCGCTGAACCGTAACCCTGAGCATAGGGGAGAAGCACGACGTCGCACGCTCCGTAAAGAAAAGCAGCTTCCGCTTCTGGCAGGAATTCTTCTCTCAATACAACGCTCTGTTCGAGACCCCTCCGGCGGATGAGTGTGCGGAGTAGGTCGAGATAGATCCGGTTGTACCAGGCCCGATTTTGCAGCGACCCCGCTATATACAGTAACGCATTAGGCACGTGTCGAATGACGCGATTCATCGCCAGCACAACGGTGTGAAGGTTTTTCTGTAGGTGAATAAATCCAAAGCAGAGTAGCACCTTTGCCTCTTGTGCGAGCCCCAAGTGTAGCCGCGCCTGTGCGCGATCGACTGCGCTGCTGACCGGGGTGCCGTGGGCAATCTTCTGAATCTTGTTTTTCGGCACGCCTTGCCGAACGAGTTCTGCCTCCATAGCGGGTCCTCCATGGACAACGAGGGCGCCTGCGGCGTCGGCAAGACGACAGTGAAAGTTGCCCACTCCGAATCGTCGCTCAGCGGCGGCGCTCGCCAAGGTATGCACTGTGTGCAATGTCACCACCGTCGCTATCCCTTGCTGGCGCAGAGCGGCGAGCAGATTAGGCAGACGCTGATCCATGCCCAAGATATCTGGGGAGTGTTGCACATGGACGAGCTCGGTTTTCAATTCGAGCGCTCTCTTCACCACTGACGGCCCGTATTCCTCGGCCCGACTGAACGTCGGATACGAAATCACGCCGTGATCGTCACCCGATAAGGCCCCCCATTCGGACAGCAAAACCGGGGGCTGCCCACCGTCTTCGGCCAAGGCGTGCGCCAGCGCCGCCGTATATGTCGCAATACCGCAGCGCTGGGGCAAATACGTCGATAAAAGGCAGACGCGCATCGAGCGGCAAGGATGCTATCGGCCCAGCGCGCCCATGCCATAGTTTTTTCCACCCAACCGACGATCAACTAGGCTAGTGTTACCACTTTTTGGGCCACAAATCGCGACGAAAAACCTCGCGCCGTGCCAGGTTTCCGAAGTGCAACATTTGTGAACAATCGACCTCCGGCCCACTAATAACACGCAGGTCGCGCGCCGTAGGGTCCGAGGGCGCGCATGTTTGGCGCACCCGCTAACACGCGTTGACAATCAAGATTTCTCTGAGATATTCCCGCCATGCCCCGAAAGATTGAGATTACCGAACTCATTTTGCGCGATGCCCATCAGAGCCTGATGGCAACGCGAATGGCACTTGAGGATATGGTACCCGCCTGTGAGGACATCGACAATGCTGGGTATTGGTCGGTCGAGTGCTGGGGCGGGGCGACATTCGATTCCTGCATTCGTTTCTTGAATGAAGACCCCTGGGAGCGACTACGAACGTTTAAGAAATTGATGCCGAAGACTAAACTGCAGATGCTGCTGCGTGGCCAAAATCTTTTGGGCTATCGCCACTACGAAGATAGCGTCGTGCAGCGCTTTGTCGAGAAGTCCGCCGACAACGGCATGGATGTATTCCGCGTATTTGACGCACTCAATGACGCTCGCAATCTGCAGGTGCCAATGCGTGCCGTCAAGAGCGTTGGCAAGCACGCGCAAGGGACCATTTGCTACACAATTAGCCCCGTTCATACAACGCAAGGTTTTGTTGATTTGGCTAAGCGTTTGATCGAAATGGGCGCTGATTCAATATGCCTAAAGGACATGGCCGCCCTACTCAAGCCGAAACCGGCTTACGACATTGTTAAGGCCATCAAGGAGCAGTGCGGCGCCCATGTTCTAGTCCACATCCACACCCACGCGACGACGGGCGTCACTCTAGTCAGCCTGATGAAGGCGATTGAAGCGGGGGCTGACATGGTTGACACGGCAATTAGCTCCCTTTCACTAGGGCCTGGTCACAATCCCACGGAAAGCCTGGTCGAAATGCTCGAAGGCATGGGATACACGACAGATCTCGACGGCGCACGACTGGCGAAGATAAAGTCGCATTTTGCTCGGGTTCGTCCCCGCTACGCGGAATTCCTGTCGAACATTACCGGAGTTGAGACCGACATTTTCAAGAGTCAAATCCCGGGCGGCATGATATCGAACATGGAAAGCCAGCTCAAGCAGCAAGATGCCGGTGATCGCCTCCAGGAGGTGCTCGACGAGGTTCCTCGCGTTAGAGAAGTGTCCGGTTACCCGCCCCTGGTAACTCCAACGAGCCAAATCGTCGGAACGCAAGCCGTATTCAACGTGCTAATGGGTCCGTACAAGTCGCTTACAGGCGAATTCGCTGACTTGATGCTCGGTTATTACGGGGAAACAATAGCGGGGAAGAACCCTGAGGTTCTGCAAAAATCCGAGACCCACGCAAAAAAACCGCCAATTACCTGCCGACCCGCAGACTTGCTCAAACCCGAGTGGGAATTGCTTAAGACAACTGCATCCGGTATTGCCGGTTTCAATGGTAGCGATGAAGACGTACTGACCGCCGCCATGTTTCCGCAAGTTGCGCAGAAGTTCTTTCCCACTAGGAAGGACGGTCCAAAGAATCTCGGTAAGGATCCGCTACCCGCAGCTACACAGGCGACGGCCGACTCCGCAACTGCAGCCGCTGCAGCCACGCAGGGAGTGGCACCACTGCACGGGCCTGTCACGTATTCAGTCACGGTCAATGGTCGCCAGCACAAGGTAACGGTGGGACCCAACTGAATGTTAGTAAGCTAAGCTGTCAAGGAATGCGACGTAGGTTAAGACAATGACAAGTAAGACAAAGACGAGCCAACTGCGAGAAGCGCGCAATAAGATCCAACTCGGTGGCGGTCAGGAACGCATAAAGAAACAGCACGAGGCCGGGAAATTGACGGCTCGCGAACGCATCGATCGGCTCGTCGATAACGACAGCTTGCAAGAGCTCGGTATGTTTGCCAAGCATCGGGCCACGTTGTTTGGCATGGCAGGCAAGGAGTTTCCCGCTGATGGCGTGGTTACGGGCGCGGCTTACGTCGACGGACGCTTGGTTCATTTGGCAAGCCAGGATTTTACTGTCGGCGGCGGTGCGGCGGGTGAAGTACACAGCGATAAAATTGCCGAAATGATGAAACTGTCCCTCAAGATGGGCACGCCCTTCATCTTCATCAATGATTCTGGCGGCGCGCGCGTACAAGAGGGAATTGACAGCCTTTCGGGCTATGGTCGCGTTTTTCACCAAAATGTCATGTTATCCGGTTTGGTCCCGCAGTTAGCCCTCATCTGTGGCCCTTGCGCCGGGGGTGCAGCTTATAGCCCAGCGCTTACTGACTTCATCATCCAAACCAAGCGCGCGCAAATGTTTATAACGGGACCCTCCGTTATCAAACAAGTCACGGGTGAAATCGTGACAATGGATCAACTCGGCGGGCCCGAAGCTCAGATGAGCTACTCAGGCGTCGTTCACTTTGTTGCGCAGGACGATGACGACGCCATCTCCATCTGTCGTCGCGTATTGAGTTATTTGCCATCAAACAATCTCGAGGATCCGCCTTACGTGGCGGGGGATTACGAGCTCACGGACAACCCCGCCTTCGAAAGTATCATCCCGGACGATCCGAAGAAGCCCTACGATGTGCGAGACGTGATTCGACTGGCTCTGGATGGCCAGGATTTCCTCGAAAGTCATGATAGCTTCGCCGAAAACATCGTGGTTGGTTTTGGACGCATTGCCGGGCATTCCGTGGGCATTGTGGCAAACCAGCCCTGCGTGCTCGGCGGCGCCCTGGATATTAACGCCTCAGACAAATCATCTCGCTTCATTCGCTTCTGCAATGCCTTCAATATTCCCCTTGTGACCTTTGTTGACGTGCCAGGTTTCATGCCGGGTGTGCAGCAGGAGTACGGCGGTATCATTCGGCACGGCGCCAAAATGTTGTTCTCCTATTCCGCAGCGACCGTCCCAAAGTTGACGGTTATTCTGCGCAAAGCCTACGGAGGCGCCTATTTGGCTATGTGCGGCAAAGACCTGGGAGCCGACCGCGCCGTAGCTTGGCCGACAGCGGAAATCGCAGTAATGGGGGCTGAAGGCGCGGTTGAAGTCGTATTCCGCAAAGAGATACAGGCCGCGAGCGATCCGATTGCCCGCCGCAAGGAACTCATCCAAGAGTACCGAGATACTTTTGCGTCGCCGTATGTGGCGGCATCGCGACGCCTGATTGACGATATCATCGAGCCGGCTGCAACGCGGCGCTATCTGGCCGCGGCTCTTCAAGCATTGCATACGAAACGCGAATTGCGTCCCGGTAAGAAGCACGGGCTGATTCCCCTATGAACCGTTCAGGCAGCTTGGAGAGCGGTATGTCCGAAATTACGGCAGAACAGCTGAGTCTATTGTCCCGTCGAATGGAAGAACTCAATGAGTCGTCCGTCACGCGGCGGGAATTCGATGACCTCAAACAGTGGGTGCAGCGTCTTGCCAGTCGGCTCGATGAGATAGCCCCAACCGATCAGATCCCTGACGAACATCTGGCTATCATGAGTGCCGTGTTTGCTGCAACCATCGGCAAACGGTTTAGAATCAAGCAGATCCAGCACGTTACGGAAGCGGGTAGCTGGGCACAGGCCGGGCGCGCCAATCTGCACGCGCAGCGGCACGTACGACGTTCATAAGGACTTATCGGCCTCGCGACGGCTTGACTCAGTCACAAATGCCAGGAACTAAGACATGAAGCTAAAGATTAACATCGACGGTAAACAGTACGAAGCTGAGATCGAAGTTCTGGAAGAGGAGCGCGCCGAATCGATGGGCGGAGCAACGCCGCGCCAAGCGCCCAAACGGTCGCCGGCAGCTTCGTCACCACAATTACCCAACAATCTAATCGGCACTTCGGGCGCCGACGGCAACGTTTGCAAAAGTTCGATAGTCGGCATCGTCGTGAAGGTCGTGGCAAGCGCGGGGCAGACCGTGGCGCTAGGCGAAACACTGCTCGTGCTCGAGGCGATGAAGATGGAAAGCAACGTTGTCTCACCGGTTTCAGGTGTGGTTAAGTCAATCGTAGTTGCTGTCGGAGACAGCGTAAAGAAAGGACAAGTGCTAGTCGAATTCGAATGATTCTCCTCGATGCTACGCTGACCGAGTCTTTGGCTTTTTGACGCCCGGTCGACGTGATTTCGCGCTTTTCTTCGATTTTGCTCGCCCCGGGACGTGGCTGGGAGGCTCACCTTCGGTCGACGGGTCCTTCTTGTAAAGCGCTTCGGCAGCTTCCGCCGCTCGCTTTGCGCGCTCAGTGTCGCCGCGCATTTCCATTAGAAAGCGACTTGGAATGCTCGGTCGAGGTTTGCCCCACTTCATGCGTGCCCGTGTAAACGTAAGCGTCAGTGTTTCCTGAGCACGTGTCACCCCGACGTAACAAAGCCGCCGTTCTTCGTCGACTCCCCTCCCCTCGAGAACTGAGCGCTGATGCGGCAAAATCCCCTCCTCGAGGCCCACCAGGAACACATGCGGGAATTCGAGCCCCTTGGCACTGTGCAGCGTCATGAGGGTCACGGCCTGTTGTTGAGATTTCTCACTGTCACTCGAGTCATCTCGATCAGCAAGTGTGGCTTCTTCGAGAAAACCGACCAAGGATGCCGACTTTTCACGTTGCTCATAAAGTGCGGCAGCATTAACCAGCTCTTCAACGGCCTGCCAACGGGCCTCAGCTTCGCCGGGACCCGTGTGTAGCCGCTCGAGCTCAGACCGAAAGTTGATAATTTGCAGAAGTTCACGCAAGAGCCCGGTAATCGGCGCCTTGCCTACGCGCTTGGCGAACTGTTCGACAAGATCGCGAAAACCCTTGACGCGTGCGATTGCGACTGAAGGCAAGTCAACGGCGCTCAGCGCTTCGGGCAACACAGCCCATAACGACTTGCCCTTTTCGACAGCAAACTTGAGCAGGATCTCAATGGTTGAAGCCCCAATGCCGCGCGCCGGCATATTAATGATTCGAAGTAACGAGACTTCGTCCAACGGATTGGCAAGAACGCGCAAGTAGGCGAGCACATCGCGGACTTCGCGCCGGTCGTAGAATGACTGGCCGCCGACCAAAACGTAGGGGACTCTTACGCGCCTAAGCTCGAGCTCAAATGCACGCGGCTGTTCGTTGGTTCGAAACAGAATGGCAATATCACTGGGCCGCACGGGACATTCCGCATTGCTGACAAGAAGTTGCTGAATTTGCAATACGACTTCTTCAGCCTCCTTCGACTCATCTTCATAGCGAAGGATGCGCGGCACCGAGCCACCTTCGCGAGAGGGCCGCAAAACCTTTTGATGGCGCGTGCTGTTGTGGACGATCAAAGTGTTCGCGTACTGTAAGATAGGCTCAACGGAGCGGTAGTTGGACTCGAGTCGGACCACCTTGGCTTCGGGCCAATCATTGCGAAAGCCTAGAATGTGGGCAATCTCTGCGCCGCGCCAGCCATAAATCGATTGGTCGTCATCACCAACCACACATAAATTGCGGTGCCGCTCAGCGAGACCTTTCACAATTTGGTATTGCAAGTCATTCGTGTCCTGGTACTCGTCAATGAGAAGGTGATCGAATCGCTTCGCCTCTGCGGCCCGCGCATCCGGATGCTCCCTAAATAGGCGGTTCGTCATCAGCAGCAAGTCGTCGAAATCCATGGCGCCTGCCGCTCTCAGTTGAGCTTGGTATCGGGCGTAACCCGCACCGGCCAGTTCAGCCCGATCTCCGTCGGCAGTTAGTTCCGCAGCCTCAGGGGCGATGCCCTGGTTCTTCCAACCGCCAATGAATGACAATAGATCTGAAGGGCGTAGATTGCTAGAACTCACGCGGATATCCCGCAGGGCGCTGCGGGCGAGCGTCTCCTGATCACCACGATCGTAGATAGAAAATGCATCCGGGTAACCGAGACACCGAGCATGCCGGCGCAGGATGCGCACGCACAAAGAATGAAACGTTGATATCTCCGGAGGCGCTGCACCTGCTTTGCGACGACCGAGCAACGCCAGGGCACGTTGCCGCATTTCCCGCGCCGCTTTGTTTGTGAATGTGACCGCCAAAATACGCGACGGTACGATGCCGCTTTTGATGAGCTCGGCGATCCGATACGTAATGACTCGCGTTTTCCCGGTGCCGGCACCTGCCAGGACCAAAAGCGGACCCTTGAGCGTAGTAACTGCGTCGCGCTGCGCGGCATTGAGATCGGACACGGCACTCCCCTTACGAATCCCGTGCATGAGAGTCAAGGTGGCGCTAAGTTCCGGGCCGGATGGCGTTTGAATCCAGCACGGGTCCAATTCAATGAGCGTAGGGGTTGAAAGTGAGTCTCCATACAAGTCGGAATCCCGAGCGAGCGCGAGTGCCGGACTGGGATGGTTTCATTGGTTGGAGGCTTCGGAGCCACGCGGTTACTGGGTGCTCGCTCTTTTCACTTTCTTGACTCGCCTGCCTTTACTGACGTACCCGAAAGCGTGTGATGACGAGCAGGTCTATGCAGTCGTTGGCATGGAAATGCTGCGAGGCGGGCGCCCGTATATTGATGCCATCGAGCGCAAGCCGCCCTTGCTCTTTTACTTATATGAGGAGCTTTTTCGGCTGGGTGGTGCTTACAACTACTTCATATTGCACCTGGCCGCGCTGCTCTGGACGCTGGCAACGATGGCCGCGATCTACGCTGTGGCTCGACGACTTTTTGACAGCGCTACCGGTTTCGTCGCTGCGCTAATGTACGCGATTTTCATGGCTTGGGCTGATTACACGAACCTTGCGCTCAACGGCGAATTGCTGATGAACCTGCCTGTGGTTCTCGCGTTTGCGATCGCCTTTCGGTCTTCCCAATCCAGGCTGCGTGCCGAGCTGCTGGCTGCGGGGGCGCTAATCGCCCTGGCATTTCTGCTCAAGCAACCGTCGGTCGCCGCTGGTCTGCCTCTGAGCGTATACGTGCTTCACCGGGGCTACCGCGCCAATCGGAGTTTAAGCTGGGCAAGCTCGCTGTTGCACGGTGCTTTGCTCGCCGTTGGATTCGGGTTGACGCTGCTGTGTGCTGGATTGCTTCTGCACCGCGTCGGTATTCTGAGGGAAGCGTGGTACTGGACAATCGTCAATCACAGCAATCCGCTTGGTCCTAACACCTGGTTTTTCTGGCACAAGCTTCCGCTTATTGGAACCTTTTTCACTGCTGAAACGCTGCTCTTGCTACTCGGATCATTTCTGTCATGTCGCGAGGGTCTGAAACAAAATAGCACTTGGGGATGTCAACGCGCGGAATTCACAGCCATCGTCATTCTGCTCGGCGTATCGGTGCTTGGTGTATCGGTTAACGGACAGTTTAACTATCACTACTTCCTCCAGCTGATGCCCCCGCTTGCGCTCTTGGCGGCGCCGTTTTTTGCAGAAATTTGGCGGGGCAAGCGGCAGCCTAGTGTATGGATACTGCAACCGTTATTCTTGGCTCGGTGGCTTGGTGTCACCGCCTTGTTGTTTCTCACGGTCGATACGATTGGTCTCGCGCGCAACCGCTATCCCCACAAAACGGCAGTCTATGTGCACGAACACTCAACCGAAAACGATCGGTTCTTCATGTGGGGCCAAGGCACTGCGCAAACTGGACTTTATCTCGACGCGCAACGCCGCCCAGCCACGCGCTATATCGCGAGTTTTCCGCTCAATGGGCTCGTGTTCGGGCTGCTCGATCCAAACTTTGACCTCAGTCATCACGTAGTGCCCGGTGCCTGGGACAATCTGCGCCAAGACTTTGCCCGGCATCCACCAAAATTCATCATCGACTGTCATATCGTTCGCGACGGACAGATGTTTAAGATACGCGACTACCCCTACTTGAGAGACCTCTTGGCAACCGAGTACCGCGAAGTCTTCAGAGCTGAAGACGGGGTCGTCTACCAGAGGCAGTCGAACAGCGAACCGCTACGAACATCGAAGTGAGCAATCCGCCATCAAAACTCATCTCAGGCGCATTCCCGGCGTGGCACCGGTGTCGGGCGACACGGCAAAGATCCCCTCTGCGTTGCCACCACTAGCGCAAACGATCATCCCTTCACTAATGCCAAACTTCATTTGCCGCGGCGCCAAATTGGCGACGAACACCACGAGTCTGCCAACAAGCGCTTCGGGTGTGTAAGCAGCTTTGATTCCGGCAAAGACCGTACGTCGTTCATTGCCACCCAGGGACAAAGTCAACTTAAGCAATTTCTTCGCCTCGGGAATGCTCTCAGCGCTTACGATACGCGCTACACGCAAATCGACTTTTGAGAAGTCGTCGATACTGCATGCGCCCGCGATGGGCTCAGCCTTCAATGCTGAATCGTCGTCGGTTATAGTATCCGATGGGCCCGCCTCATCATCGGTTTCGCGGCTTTCTTCAATCATTATTGCTACCTTCTTGGCATCGACCCGGGTAAGCATAGGCTCAAAGGTACCAACGACTACCTGAAGCAAGGGAGTATCGACGTCGTCGAAGCTCCCTATCGGTACACTGAGCAGCGCCGTGCACTGTTCGGCCAGGCGCGGCAAAACGGGGCTCAAGTATACGACAATCTGCCGAAAGAGATTCAAGGCAACGCTGCATACGTCCTTCAACTCTGAAGCGCGCGCGGGGTCCTTCTTGAGCGTCCACGGTGCCACTCGATCCACGTATTCATTGGCGCGATCGGCGAGGGCCATCACAATACGCATCGCCCGTGCCGTATCGCAGGTTTCATACGCGTCGCCGATTTCTTCTTTACGGCGCGCGCCCTCTGCAAAGAGCCCCCCATCATCTGGATAGCTGCTGCTTAGTCCCTGCCCTTGCAGGAATCGCGCGGTACGGCTGGCTAAATTTACAACTTTGCCCACCAAGTCCGAATTGACCTTCTTCTCGAACTCATCTAAGTTCAAATCCAGATCTTCCGGGCGCGACCCAAGTTTGCTCGCGTAATAGTATCGAAGGTACGCCGGATCCAAGTGATTGAGGTACGCTCGCGCCATTACGAACGTGCCTTTGGATTTGCTCATTTTTTCGCCTTGCACCGTCAGAAAGCCATGAATGTGGATCTTGCGAGGTAGGCTAAATTGGGCGGCGCGCAGCATTGCAGGCCAGAACAAGGTGTGAAAATAGGTAATGTCTTTACCAATGAAGTGGTGCACCTCGGTTTCAGGTGAGCGCCACCAAGAGTCAAAGTTTTCGCCGGTAATTGCACACCATTCGCGCGTAGCGCCAATGTAACCGATGGGTGCGTCAAACCAAACATAGAAGAATTGCCCAGGCTCTTCGGGGATTTCGAAGCCAAAGTACGGCGCGGGGCGCGAGATGTCCCAGTCACGCAGCGGCTGACCCAGGAAATACCCTTTGAGGTAATTGGCAATACTCGGCTCGAGATGGTCGCCGGTTTGCGTCCATGTGTCCAGAAACTCGTGTTGCTTTTCAACGTTGATGAACAGATGCTCGGCCGTACGCAGCTCTGGCTCGGCACCACTGAGCGTGCTCCTCGGATTCTTCAAGTCCGAGGGCGAATAGGTCGCGCCACATTTCTCGCAATTATCCCCATATTGATCGAGCGATCCACACTTGGGACATTCTCCCTTTACGAAGCGATCAGCTAAAAATGTTTTGGCTTGCGGATCGTAAAGTTGTTCAACATTGCGCCGCTCAATCGCTCCATCGGCTTTGAGTGCAGCCCAGATTTCATTGCAGACGGCTCGATTGTGCTCAGAATGGCTGCTGCCATAAAAATCGAAGGTAATCCCAAAGTCGGCAAAGTCTTGACCGTGGGCTAATGCCATTCGCGTGATGACGTCAGTTTCGCTTATGCCCTCTTTTCGAGCCCGAATCATGATGGCTGTACCGTGAGTATCATCGGCGCACACGTAGAGGCATCGATTGCCTCGCAAGCGTTGATAACGAGCCCAAATGTCGGTTTGAATGTATTCGACGAGGTGCCCGAGATGAATGGGTCCGTTAGCGTAGGGCAATGCACTCGTAACCAAGATGCGACGTTTCATCGTGGCCGAAGACTAGTGCTAGAATTACTTCGACCCACCCTAAATCC
>Ga0075520_1000666_pt1 | contig 15516 bp, 15 predicted proteins | sample NGEPerB_FD_75100 | JGI IMG/M metagenome (GOLD analysis project Ga0075520, IMG submission 75100) | Arctic peat soil microbial communities from the Barrow Environmental Observatory site, Barrow, Alaska, USA - NGEE PermafrostAB12-B | ecosystem: Environmental > Terrestrial > Soil > Wetlands > Peat ... | reverse complement strand
GGCAAGCGCATCGACGCCGAGCTGATCGCCGAGGGCATCGAAACGCCGCGCGAGCTCGAAACCCTGAGGAGCATGGGCGTTCCGTGGGGCCAGGGCTTCCTTTTCGGGCGTCCCGCCGCGCGGCCCGTCGTGATGCGCCCCGGCGTTCGCGGCGTCCGCGAGGCGTGACCCTGGGCGATACAATCTCCGGGAATTTCAATGGGCATCGCAAGCTTTTCAAATACGCCGCCGGAGTTCGACCACTACACGATCTCCCGCGTCCTCGGCGAAGGGGGAATGGGGCGCGTCTACCTCGCGAATGACCGGAGGACCGGCCTGCCGGTGGCGATCAAGGTCATGTCAGGGTGGGCGTCGGACCCCGAGCTGCAGGCACGGTTCCTCAAGGAGAGCCGGATCCTCTCGGCGCTCAGCCACCGGAACATCGTGCGGTGCTACGAGATCACGGAGTCCCGGGACGGCATTCTCTCCATCGTGATGGGGTACGTCGACGGCGTCGACTTCCACGCGTTCGAGGGGCGGCCCTTCCCCGAGCTCCTGCCGTTGATGATCCAGGCCCTGATGGGTCTCACCTACCTCCGAAGCCAGAACATCCTTCACCGGGACCTCTCGTCGAACAACATCTTCGTCACGCTCGAGAACGAGAAGCGCGTGACGAAGATCCTCGACTTCGGTGTGGCGACGATTCTCCAGCAGGGCGCTCTCGATGGCGACGTGAAGACGCAGGTGGGGCAGTTTCTCGGGAAACTCGCCTTCGCCTCGCCTGAGCATTTCCTCCAGGCGAATATCGACTGGCGAAGTGACGTCTACTCACTCGGCGTCATCTTCCACCGGCTTCTGACGAGAAAGCCGCCGATCACCGTAGCCCGCGAGTCGAACTACTTCGACTGGCTCGTGGCGCACCAGAAGGTGCACCGGTTCGAGGTCGAGGCGCCGGCCGACGTCCCGCCGTTGCCGGAGGCGCTCCGGGACGTCGTGCGGCGGATGCTGGCGAGGAGCCCGGACGACCGTCCCCAGAGCTACGAAGAGATCCTCGACGCGCTCGACCGCGTTCAGCGAAGCCTCCCGCCCACGCTCGAGCCCGATCCGCTCGCGGTGGAGGCGGAGAGCCCGGCATCCGTCGAAGCATCCCAGCAGAAGAGGTGGCCCGACCTCAAGGCGCCGGAGTCGCACACCGAGCGCTTCGTGCCTTTGCCTTCTCCTCCTTCGCCCGCGATTCCCGCCAGCCCTTCGCCGGCATCTCTGGATGCCACGAAAACGGCGCCGACCGTGGTGTTCGAGAGATCGGAGAGGCTTCCCGATATCTCCATGTGGACGGGAGGCGCGGCGAAGGACTCGCAGCCCGAGCCGGTCAGCTCCTCGTCCGATCTCCTAGAGGACAAGACCGAAAGACTCGACGACGTCATCGAGAAGCTGAGGCAGCAGGCGATGCTGGAGCCTCTTCCTCCGTTGAAGCTGCCGTCGACTCCGGAGCCGCTCTCTTCGGCGCCTCCGCCCCAGCACGAGCGCCGCCCCGAGCCGGCGCCCGCAGTCCCTCGCGCAACCGAGCACCCTCCCGTGGCGTCCCCGAAGCCCGGCCAGAGGCTGGTCATTTACGGTGAGCCGCCGCCAGCCGTCATGGCGCCGCTGCCCGCGGTGCCGCGTGTCGTGGCGCCGGCGGCGTCCGCTCCCGCTCCCGCCCCCGACGCGACCGGTCGGCGGATCCGCGGTATCGGCATCGGATTGATCGTCGCCGCCATCGTCGTCCTCTTTGCCGCCGTCCTGTGGGTTCTGATCTCTCTCCTGCGCGGCGCCTCGGCAGGCGACACGCGCCGGAGCAGCCACGCCGGCCTCACGGGGGCCGTCGCCGCGGCGGCACTAAGATCCGTTCATCCCAAGCCCGAATGAAGGAGCGGCCATGACCGAGAACCGACCTGGACGTCCCGGCGATGTCGACTCCACTACGAGCCCGGCCCCGGGCGAGGCGAAGTCCCTGAAAGACATGTTGTCCAATGCGCGCGCGCAGTCCCGGGGGCAGGGAGTCGTTCAGGGCTCCACGATCTTCTTCAAGGGCCTCGCCGAGTCCATCGGGCATTCGAACCGGAATCTGAAGATCGGGTTGGCCTTCCTGACGGCCGCGTTCGTCGTCGTCGCGGCGGCGCTCGGCACGCTCGTCTTTCAAGCTTTCCGGAGTCAGGTCGCGACGAAGACGACTCTCGAGAAGCAGATCCAGTCGATGGATTCGGCGATGCGGAAACAGATTCAGCCGGTTCTCGACGCGATGTCGGGACTGGACAAGAAGCTCGCCGAGCAGCAGGACGCGCAGAGGCGCGAACTGGAGGGAGTTCGTCAGCTCCTCCAGGCCGACATCGAGGCGGCAAAACAGGATGCCGCCGCTGCCCGAAAAGATGCGGCGGAACTCCGCACCTCCCTGAAGGCCGTCGAGAAGTGGGCCGAGAATTTCGGGAAAACCTACATCCAGGACCGCAACAACCTCGACACGCGCCTCAGGCGCCTCGAGGGTGCGCCCGCCCCGCCTTCCGCGACGAAGTGAGGGGCCCGGCCGGTGACGTCGCGCTTCGGATTCGGCCTCGAGGAGATCGAGCTCGGCGAGATCGTGGGCCAGGGCGGCTCGGGTGAGGTCTTTGCCGCGCGCCATCGCGAGACCGGAGCCCGCCTGGCCGCGAAGATCTACCCCTTCGACCGAATGGACCCCGCCTTCCGCCCTCGCGAACGGTTCCAGCGCGAGTGCCGAATCCTCTCGAGGATGGAGCACCCGGCGTTTCCGGCTCTTTACGGCTGTGGCGAACAGGAGGACGGGGGCACCGGCTGGGCGTTGATGGAGTGGATCGAGGGCAAACCTCTCTCGGCGTATCGCTCGGCGCCGGTTCACGAAGTCGTCCGTCTCGCCTACGGCATCGCCTCCGCCCTCGATGCCCTGCACGTCCAGGGAATCCTCCATCGCGACATCGCGTTCGACAACGTTCTCGTCGAGACGCGCCGCTTTGGCCTCAACCCGCGGCTGATCGACCTCGGCGTCGCAAAGGAAATTTCGTCGAACGAGAATCTGACCATGGCGGGAGCCTTTCTGGGACGCGTCCCTTTCGCCTCGCCTGAGCTCCTGACGGGAGAAGGCGCCGCCGGGCTCGTCGATCCGCGGAGCGACGTCTTCTCGTTCGGCGTCCTTCTGTTCGAATGGCTCTCGGGAAAGCCTCCGTTTCCAGGAGAGACGCCGGAACGCGTGATGAAGGCCCAGAGAAAACGAGCGGCGCCGAAGCTGGAGCTGCGGGAGGGCGCGGGCGAGGCGGACGGCGCCTTGTCGGCGTTCGTGGAGAGCCTCCTGGAGACCGAGATGGAGAAAAGGCCGTCTTCCGACGCCGTCGTCAGGCGGCTGGGCGAGTTTCGGAGGTTTCATCCGCGGCCGGTCCTCGACCTCCCGCAGTCGGCGGCCTCCGTCTACCGTTTGGCCTCGATCGGGTATGCCCTCCTGCCCCGGCGCTTCGACGCCGCGCCGGCGCTTCGCAGGCTTCGCGCGGTCTCTTTTCCCGAACCCCCGCCTCAGCCGGTGGGCATCGACGGCTCGTCGCGCGAAGAGTCTTCCCGGGAGGGCGTTCTCCCCGGAATCGGGTCGCGACCCGGAGTCGGCCTGCTCGTCCTCGCCCTCGGGATACTGGCTTTCGTGGTGGCGTGCGCTCTCGCGGTGTTCCTCGTTTTCAGGCGCTAACGCCGGGCGTCGGTACGGGCTGAGGAGCGGGCGCGCTTGGCGCCTTTCCCGGGAGCGCGGGCGGAGCGATCGTGGGCGTCGGCGTGTCCGTCGCGGTCGGCGTCGGCGTGTGGGTCGCGGTCGGCGTCTCGGTCGGCGTCGGCGGAAACTCGAGCGGCTTGAGCCCGCTGAGGGCGGCCGGAGTCCGGAACGACGGCTCTCCCGGTACGCGCGCGGGTTGCGGAGAGGGACGCGGCGTTGCCTGTATCCGCGCGCCTCGCTCGGGAGTCTCCATCCCCGGTGGGGAAGGCGAGGGAGCCGCGGGAAGCGTCGTCGCGGTCGGCGGCACCGGAGCCGCGGAAGGCGGAGCGGTCGATACCGGCGCCGCCGGCGTGGGAGGAACAGCGGCCGGCGGGCCCGGCGGAGTTGCGGGCCGCCGCAAGAAGACGCCGAGGGCGAGGAGCACGGCGAGCAGGGCAAATACGCCGAAGCCGAAGGCGCCAAGCCGGCCCCCACGCGGGCGGGACGCGGACCCGCCAAGAGGCGCCGAGGCCGCACCCGCAATGAGCATCCCGTCGCCGCTGTGCGAAGGGGGCGGCTCGACGCTGGCCGGCTGTCCGGCCTTGCCGAGCCCGAGCCGGGCAGGCGTCCCGCGCGAAAGGAGCGCGACGGAGACGTTGTCCTTCGAACCTGCCTCGAACGCGAGGCGATAGATCTCCTCGGCCGCCTCCTGGAGGCCCCCCGTCGTCTCGAGGGCCGTGAGGAAACGCTCGGCCTCGAGGACGTCGGTAACGCCGTCGGTCGTGAGGATGACGACGTCGCCGGGGCCGAGCGTCACGTCGCTCCGCACGTCGGGGACGACCTTTTTCTCCTGGCCGAGGCTCCGGGTGAGGGCGTGCGCGAATGGATTGCTGGCGTCGTCCTCGGGGGCCACCGAATCGGAGCCGAGGGCCCGCCGCTGCTCGGCAAGCGCGGTGTGGTCCACCGAGAGCTGCCGGACGCTCAGGCCGGAGACGACGAAGATTTTGCTGTCGCCGACGTTGGCCACGACGAGGCGGTCGTCGGCGAGGACCATCGCGAACGCGAGCGTCGCGCCCATCCCCTTCTGCTCGGCCGACGCCTTTCCGCGCTGGTAGATCTCGCGGTTGACCTCGGCGATCCACTCACGGATCTCGGCCTCGATCGTTGCCGGCGGCAGAGATTGAGCATCAGGGCGCGCGGCGAAGGCCTGGACCTTCTCCTTGAAGATCTCGACAGCGAGGCGCGAGGCGACCTCTCCGGCATTGTGGCCGCCCATGCCGTCGCTGAGGACGGCAAACGCCCGCAGAGCGGAGGCCGGCGGGAGGACCGCGAGAATCGCGGCATCCTCGTTCGACTCCCGGCGGCCCTTCTCGGAAAGACCGCCGGCGAGGTACCGGGACGGGGGAGTGCCCGCTTCGGCGCCCACCGTTATCCCTCAGTCCTCGCGGTACGTCATGACGACTCCGCCGATCTCGATGCGGTCGTTGTCCATGAGGCGCCGCGAGGCGTTTTCCTCGATCTCCTCGCCGTTGACGCGGGTCGGGTTGGTCCGGGCGTAATTGATGAGGGAGTAGCTCCGCTTGTCGAAGACGAGCTTCGCGTGCTTGCCGGAGACGGATTCCGGGAGGAGTTGGATGTGGCGGTACGGCGGGCCGGGGTCGCGGCCGATCGTCGTCTCGACGCGCTCGGCAGGGGAGGTGCGGAAAATCCGGAGCTCGGTCTGCCGGTCGCCTTCGTCGACGAGGAACCGCCCCGGCAGGACGTCCAGCGCGCCGGCCGGAGGCTGCCCGGCGTGGACGACGCCGCTGTCGGTCCATCCAGCGGGCGCGGGTCCCTCGGGGATCGGCGGCGGGGCCGCGGAACGCGAGGGGACGTTGATGACGACGGGCTTTTTCAGCAGCACCGTGAGCACGACGACGAGCGTCGCGATGAGCACGAGGACGCCGATGCCGAGCAGGATCACGACGCTCGACGGCAGGCCGCCCGGCGCTTCGGGGGCCGCCGGGCGCTCCGCCGGGAGGCGTGCGGGGGCCGCCGTGGGCAGAGGCGCTGTCGGCGGCTGCGTTACGGCGGCCGCAGGTGTGGGCAGAGGCGCCGCGGGCAGCTGCGTTGCAGCGGCCGCAGGCGTGGATGTTTCGCTCGCCGCAGGCAGCGGCGGTAAAGGAGGAAGCGTGGGTATCGGTGTCTGCGCGCCGGCCTCGGTCGCCATCAGGATGGCGGCGACGACCGTTGCGAAGAAAACCCGCTTCCTGAGGTTGCGGCCATTTCGCATCGTCTTTCCTCTTTGTGTGCCTCGAGATCGTCTCACGCCGGTTTCCGGGACGGTAGCCGGAAGGTCAGGAAGTGCTCCGGGTCCGGGCGGTCTTCAGGGCGCAGCGACAAACCGAGCCGAACCAGCTCCCTCGGCACGTCGGTCTCGGCAAGCGGTCGAGGCGGGAACGGGAGGGCCGACAGGGCGACGGTCTTATCGGCGTCTTCGAACGTGGAGCCTCCGGCGACGTGGCCCTCGAGAAGCACATGGATCTGCGCCGCTAGCCGGTAGGCGAGCGCCGCGCGGTGCGAACTGCCGTGCGACCCGGAGCGGGTCTCCGGGGGCATGAAAGGCGCCCCCTCTTTCTCGGCCTCGAGTCCGGCGAGACCGCTCGCGCCGTCGCCGCGGTGCGGCTCGCAGAGGAACTCGTTCACGGGCAGGTGTCGCGCCTCGAGACGCGCCCCCTCGCGCAGACGTTTCAGCTCGTGAAGGGGGAGGTGAACGCCGGCAAAGCCGCACTCGAGAGCCGCGATCTGCAGCTCGGCGAGGGCCGTCATCGTGCCGCGCCGCGTGCGGTGCCCGCCGCCCGCCACCGGCTCGGAGATCTGGTACGCGATGAACGTGCGCCCGGCCACTTCTGTCGACCCGTAATCGAGTACGCGTGGAAGCAGAGGATGGTCGAAGCCTGCCGTGGCGGCGTAAATCGTGCTCACCGCCTGCGCTGCCCGGCTCGACGAGGCGTCGAAGCCATCGACCCGGATCCACGCGGCAACGCCGTCCGTCTCGCGAACCGCGCGGTAGCGAAGGGGGAGCCCCGTCTGCTCGGGTCCTTCGAGCAGTCGGTATCCCGGAATCCAGGAGGGCATCGTTCCCGGAATCTTAGGCCGGATCGGCGGGCGGCCCGGCCTGGGAGATTTTTGTTGCTTCCCGTTGAAGCCGGCGCTACACGTTCGGACGGAGAGGCCGGCACTCCATGGATCAGGTGAACGTCCGCGTCGGAATGAAGGTCTGGGACTACGAGGTCGAGATGAAGCTGACCCTCCCCTCGGCACCGGCGCGGCTGGAGTCGTTCCTGCCGGTTTTTCAGCGGGTCGCGGACGGCCTCGTCGGCCTCGCCGCGGAACGTGCCGGCGCGGAGGGACGGGTCGTCTCGTGCAGGAAGGGGTGCGGCGCGTGCTGCCGCCAGATCGTCCCGATCTCCGAGATCGAGGCGCGGCACATCGGCCGGCTCGTGGAAGAACTTCCCGAGCCGCGGCGCACGGAAGTCCGCGCCCGCTTCGAGCGGGCCTGCGAGCGCCTGGCCGAGGCGGGCCTTCTCTCGAAGCTCGAGAACCGGGAGGGCTTCGTGGAAGGCGAGATCGCCCCGTTCGGCCTCGCTTACTTCCACCTCGGCATCCCGTGTCCGTTTCTCGAGGAGGAGAGCTGCTCCATTCACGCCGGCCGGCCGATCAGCTGCCGCGAGTACCTCGTCACGTCGCCGGCCGCGAACTGCGCCGACCCGAAGCCGGGGACCATCGATCAGGTGGAGCTGCCGACGAAGGTCTGGACGGCGCTGGCGCGAGCGGGCTCGGCCGGCCCGCCTGCGCGCTTCATCCCGTGGGTCCCTCTCGTCCTCGCGCCGGACTGGGCGTCGGCACATCCCGACGCGTCCGAGCCCCGCCTCGTCGAGGAAGTGTTCCGGGGCGTTTTCGACGAGTTAGCGGGCCGGAAGGGCGTTTGAGAGCCTTCCCACCGGGCGGACGGACCTCATGGATTACAATTCGACGGATCTAGATGATTTGAACACTCCGGCCGTGCCGCCCCTGGCGAACCGGAGGTCTGGAAGGAGAAGGCACCTGGCTCGGAAACGTGAAACCGGGTCGGCCCCTAAAGCGGACCGCAAGGCTCCGGCGGAGTCGAAAACCGCCGTCCTGCAGCTCCCTGTCGAGCCGCCTGTCACCCTCGCTCGCCTGCGCCACTACCGGAAGCTGACGCGGTCCGTGTCGGTCCATCTGCGCACTCAGCTCGAGACGATTCTCGAGACATTGACTCCGCTTTTCCACGCCGAGACCGTCTTCGGCGACTACGTCCAGAAGAGCATGTTGTCGACGAAACCGGAGGCCGAAGCGGGCCCGCGCGGTCAGCTCGGTCCCGACAGGTGGGGCCGCGGATCGGAACTGTCCGTCAAGAGGGATGCGGCGGCACCCCCGACGGCGAAGGAGCTGCAGGACGCCCGGAAGTACGCGAAAGCGAACATCTCGCTGAAGGAGGCCGTCAAGGGGGCCGATCGCGCCTTCCACGACCTCGAGAGCCTTTACGACACGGTGGCGAAGAAGAAGCCCTACGACCTTGGCCTCGGCCTGACGCCCCCTCTCCCCATCAACACGTCGGCGCTCGAGATCCTCCCCCTTGACTATCCGTTCGTCGCGCGCTCGGAGCGGCAGAACAAGCGCGTGATGGTCACGGCCCCGCTGACGTGGATCGTGACGTACGCGGGGTTTTCGCTCGGTCGCCTCCGCGCCCTCCTCGGTGACCCGAACCGCTCGCGCGACGAGCTTCAGCGTGTTCTGACGCACCACCTCCTCCTGCATGTCGTCCTGGAGCGCAAGCCCGGCCTGCGCGACCTTCTTCAGGCGCTGCATTTTCCCGCGAAGACCGAGACGATGCCGGAGTTCGGAGAACTCCCCCTGACGATCATCACGTCGGCCGTGAAAACGGAACGTCCGCTCGACGACGTCATCCTGGAAAGCACCGATCTCTCGGGCGTGGATGCGACGGAGGAGATCGTGCGCGTGACGAACGTCGCCGGAATGGTCGACCCTCGCCGCGCGCGTCTGCTTGAAATAGTCGAAGCCGAGAAGACCGGAGCAAACGGAGACGCCTGAGGCGTCCCGCGACCGAACGGAGGATTCATCTCAGATGGACGAAGGGTACGATCTCCAGAGGCTCCGGTCGCTCCGGAAGCTGACCCGGGCGATCGCGGAATCGCTCCGCTCGGAGCTCAAGGAGCATCTGAGTACGGTGACGCTCCTGCTCCGCCCGCGCACGATCCTGGGCGACTTCGTCGAGGGCAGCGCCAAGGGCGAGGTTAAGGGCTCGGACGCTGCGTTCCGCGACCTGCGCAGCCGCTACGAGGCGGTCGCGGGAGGGCGGCCATACGGACTCTCGAGGGAGCTGAGTCCCCCGATCGAAATCCTGAGCTCCAACGTCGAGCTGGTTCCTCTCGAGTATCCGCACGTCGCGAAGTCGGGCTCGGAAAGCAAGACCGTCACCGTGACGCAGCCGCTCAAGTGGATCCTCACATACTCGGGACTCGCACCCACTCGCCTGCGGGAGCTGATGGCCGCGAAGATCCCCGACGCCTCACAGGTCAAGAACGTAATCCTGCACGCACTCGTCCTGAACACCGTGCTCACGAAGCAGCCGGGGCTTCTCGCGGTTTTCGAGGCGCTCCGTTTCCCCGTCGTCACGGAGAAGCTCCCGGGGCTCGGTGATCTCCCGGTCACGTGCATTTCCTCGAGCGTGCGAACGGTGCGGCCTCCGGACGACGTCCTCATCGAGAGCACGGAGATCTCGGGTCTGAACGCGTTCGAGGAAGTCGTGAACGCCGAGGACATCGACGAGATGAAAGACCCCTTCCGCGAAAAGCTTCTCGAGGTCATCAAGGCGAACGCTCCCGAAGCGCTGAAGGGCTGACCTCGAGCGGGGACGCGCCGCCTTTCGGAGAGTCTCTTTCGCCTCCTCTAGCCTTCGAGCAGCGCGAGCCGGCTCACGCGGTCGAAGTTCAGGGCGATTCCCTTTTCGACGTCCGCCGCGAGCGCTGCGGCCGCGGGGTCCGTCTCCCGAAGGGCTGCCGCCATTTCGCGCGCGATCGCCATTCGGTCGCGCGTGCCGTCGAGAAGTCCGAGGAAAGTCCTGACGAGAGGATCTTCGAGCCTAACGCTTTGGTGCATGAGGCTCGTAACCTCGGTGAGAGTGCGGGCCTGGAGCCGGGCAAGAGCGCTCGCCCGGGGGCGTTCCGAAATCTCCGTGACGAAGGGGCACGCCGTGCTCCGAAGCTGAGTCACGTCCGCGCCGTAGGAGCCGAGGAGGAAGTGGAGCAGATGCGTCTCGTCCTCCACCGTGGCGAGAGGGCCCCCGGCCGCCGAGACGCGCGCACGGGCGGCGGCGAGGAGGTCGGAAATTCGGACCCAGCGCGGCCAGATCACTCCGAGCTCGAGAAAAGCAGCTTTCAAAAGAGGGTGCGTCGTCGTCACCTCCCCGTCCTTCTCGGTCACGAAGCGCACCGACTTGTCCGATGCGACGTCGGGGTCCGGAGTTTCCGGCCGGGTCCCCGCGCCGACGTAGAGCGATCGAAGTAATTCCGGATCGGGCTCTCGCACGAGCGACGCCTCTTCGCGGCAGAGAAGCGTCTGCCGGAAGCGCCGGAAGATGAGGAAGTCCCGATATTGCTGCTGCACGACGACGTTCTCCGCCCCCACCTCGAGCAGGAACCGGCCGGCGGGACTGTCTGCCTTCCACACGGTCATGTCGGGATAGTCGGCTTCCGAGAGGAACTTGAGCCGGTGCCGGCTGGCTCGCTCGATGAAGTCGACGAACAGAAGGGGCTCGTTGATCTCGGCGAGGTCGTCGTGAAACAGGACGGCGTCCCGCTGCTTTCCCTGGTGGTCGAGCGTGTCCTTCAGGATCGCGGAAAAGAGCGGGTGCGGCGGCGCGGCCTCCCCGAGAAACCGGACGAGGCCCCGGGCCTGGCTGATTCTCTCGGCGGGTTCCTCGATGCCTCGCACGTGCCACTGCATCATCTGGCACATCGCATTTCGGACGTGGCATCCGGGAAACGCGTTGTAGCTCACGTATGCGACGCCGTTCGGAGCGAGCACCTCGGAGGCGATCGCGAGCACCCGCTCCTGCACGGACGCCGGCACCCACGAGTACAGGCCGTGTGCGATGACGTAGTCGAACGTGCCGAGGTTCGACGCGTCCAGAAGATCGGCGTGAAGGAGTGTCACGTTCGTAAGGCCGAGTGCGGAAATCTGCTCGCGGCCCTGCGCCACGGCCGAGCCCGCCGCGTCGAGCCCGAGGAAGGTGCTTCCCGGAAGGACATATGCCATCGGGATGAGATTGCCCCCGTTTCCGCAGCCCAGCTCGAGCACGCGGCAGCGCTCGGGGGGGGCGGCCGGGACGCCATACAGCGCCGCGATCGTCGCGAGGCGATCCGGATGGGTCTGAGAGAACGGCGACCCGGGGTACGTGACCGCGTCGTACGCGGTCGACTCTCGTTGCGACATGAGGAAGAGCGATCATAGAACGGAGACTTCGCGGGCTCTTTCCCGCGCTAGACTTGGGCGGCATTTCGAGGAGGCTGCGATGTTCAAGCACCCGCCGTCCAGCGACGTCGACGTGAGGTTGGGGAGCGAAACCCAAACGTCGCCCGAGCCGCTCGACCCCGAAACACCTTTTCGCCTCCTTGTCCTCGGTGATTTCGGCGGCGCCGGCGCCGGCCCGCTTGCGATGCGAAAGATGCACGCCGTCGACCGGGACGTCCTAGAGGAGGAGCTCGGCCGTCTGCAGGTGACGATGGACGTGCCTCTCGGAAACGGGCGCAGCGCGAGGATCGAGCTACGCGATCTCGACGACTTCCATCCGGACCGGCTCCTCGAACGCGTCGATGTCCTTTCGGAGTGGCGAAAGACGCGCGAGCGGCTCGAGAATCCGCGGACATTCGCCGAGGCGGCGAGCGAGGTGCGCGCGTGGGCAGGTCCCCCGCCCGAGCGACGCGAGAGAGCTGCCGCGCCCGCCGGCGGGCAGGATGACATCGTGGGCGAGCTCCTCGCGGCGGCTTCCCGCCGACCGAAGCCCGCCGCGGATTCCGCGTTCGAGGCCGAGCTGAAAGCGATCGTCCGGCCCCATCTCGCCCCAGAAGAGGACTCCGATCTGCCGCGCCTCAGGGAGGCCGTGGACGAGGCGCGCTCCGCGCTGCTCCGCGCGATTCTCCGCAGCTCCCGATTCCGGGAGCTCGAGGCGGCGTGGCGCTCTCTCGACCTCCTCGTTCGTCGAGCCGGGGACGAGTCCATTCGCATCTTCTTTCTCGATGCGTCGCGAGAAGCTCTTCTCGAGGACGTCACGAGTCACGAGAAGCTCTCGGGCACGGGCCTCTATCGGCGCCTCGTGACAGAGACGGTCGACACGCCGGGCGCCGAGCCGTGGGGCGCCATCCTCGGGCTCTACGACTTCGGCCCGACGCTCGCCGACGCGGCGCTCCTTTCGCGCATGGCCAAGCTGGCCCGCGCCGCGGGCGCTCCCTTCCTCGCGGGCGCCCGTTCGGATTTCGTCGGCTGCGCGTCGCTCGCCGCGACGCCGGATCCCTCTGACTGGCGCGCGCCGGAAGGGGAGGGCGCGATCATCTGGGAAGAGCTTCGCGCCCTGCCGGAAGCCGCCTGGGTCGCGCTCGCGCTGCCGCGCCTCATGCTGCGTCGTCCGTATGGCGCGAAAACCGAGCCGATCGACTCCTTCCCGTTCGAGGAGATCCCAAGCGCGCCGGAGCACGAGGCCTACGTCTGGGGAAACGCCGCGCTGGCGTGCGCCCTCGTCCTCACTGGCGCTTTTGAACAGGGAGGGTGGGATCTCAAGCCCGAGACGGCAGCCGAGATTCAGGGCCTGCCCGCACACGTCTTCAAGGATGGCCTCGAGACCCGCGTCACCCCGCCGTCGGAGGTCGTCCTGACGGTGCGCGCGGCGGAGAAGCTTCTCGAAGCCGGGCTCGTTCCGGTGCTGTCGCTGAAGGGCAGCGAGAGCGTGCGCGTCGCGCGTCTCCAGTCGATCGCGAGACCGCTTCGCGCCGTCGCGGGAAGGTGGGGGAGCTGAGGTATGGGCTGGTGGGAACAGCAGTCGAGCGGCTGGGACGAGCCCGCGGGGCGTAGGATGTGGGGACGGGGCAGGGCCTGGATGGCGCACTTACCCGTCAAGGAGGCCTCCATGCATACGTACCCACATGCCCCTTTTCAAAAGGGGGGGCAAATCGCGAGGACCTTCAGCAAGGAACATTCGGCCCTCGATATTGTTCCACGGAACGATGACGACGGGCAGGTCTTCGCGGTCGAGGGTGGGACGGTCACCGACGTTGAAGCCAGCATGTCGCGTGGAGGCGACCACGCGAACGTGGCCATCGTTCAGGGAGCGGACACCCTGTTGACGCTCTACGTTCATGTCGCCCCATCGGTCTTACCGAATGCATGGGTGGACAGTGGAGACAAACTTGGAGACGTCGATCGTTCGGGCGAAAGCTCGGGCAATCACGTTCACCTCCAACGCCTTGACGCCGGGACGGGCACGGTACAGGATGCCATTGATAGGCAAGACGCGGGCCTGTTCCTCCAAATCAAGAGTCTCAAGCCCTGGTCCTGACCGCCTTGCTCTCCCGAAGGCGACGGAGCGGTCATCTGGGAGGAGCTACGCGCCCTGCCGGAGGCCGCCTGGGTTGCCCTCGCACTGCCGCGCCTCATGCTGCGTCGGCCCTATGGCGCGAAGACGGAGCCGATCGACTCCTTCCCGTTCGAGGAGATCCCGGGCACGCCGGAACACGAGACCTACGTCTGGGGAAACGCCGCGCTGGCGGGCGCCTTGGTCCTTGCGGGCGCCTTTGAACAGGGAGGGTGGGATCTCCATCCTGAGACGGCGGCCGAGATTCAGGGCAGGCGATTGTGGCCGCAACGTCGCGGCCGGCCGAACTCCTCGGCCTCAAGAGCATGAAAACGCTGGCCGTCGGCAAGCGCGCCGACTTTCTCGTACTCGACACGAACCTGCTGAAGAACATTCGCAACGCGCGCTGGATCGCCAGCGTGTACCTGCGCGGGGCCAGGCTGGATCGGGAGGCGCTGCTTTCGGGCTCGAAGAAAGGGGACTGATCCGTCGGGTTGCTTCGCAGTTACGAAACCGTCGCTAGGCAGAGGCGCCACGCCTGAGGTCTAATCTTCGCGGAGGTTAGCCCATGGCCATCGTCGACCGCGTCAAGAACATCTGCCTCACGCCCAACACCGAGTGGCCGGTCATTGCGGAAGAAGCCACGTCGGCGGGGAGCCTCATCACAGGCTACGTCGCGCCGCTCGCCGCGATTGGCACTGTAGCCGGTTTCATCGGCGGCTCGATCGTCGGTACAAGCCTGCCGTTTGTCGGCACTTATCGTGTGCCCTTAGTGGCCGGAGTCGTCATGGCCGTGTTTACCTTCGTAATGGCCATCGTCGGCGTCTTCGTTCTGTCGATAATCATCAATGCCTTGGCGCCGAATTTCGGCGGGGAGAAGAACAGCACGCAGGCGATGAAGGTGGCGGTGTACTCCTACACGCCCGCGTGGGTGGCGGGGGTGCTGCGTATTCTTCCGCCGCTCGGCATCCTGGCTCTGCTCGCCGCGTTCTACGGCCTGTACCTCCTGTATCTGGGCCTGCCGCGCCTGATGAAGTGTCCGCCAGATAAAGCCGCCGGCTATACCGCCGTGGTCGTGGTCTGCGCCATCGTCATGACGCTCGTCATCGGAGCCGTCGGCGGACTGATCGTTGGCGCTGGGGCGCTTGGCTCGGGTGTCGTAAACAGTGCGATGCGCCGCGGCGGGAAGGCGTCCGACGTGCAGTTCGACAAGGACAGTCCGCTCGGCAAACTACAGGATCTCGGGAAGAAGCTGGAAGAGAGCAACAAAAAGGTAGAGGCCGCGCAGAAGAGCGGCGACCCGAACGCGCAAGCGGCGGCGGCCATCGAAGGTCTGGGGACGCTGCTCAGCGGCGGCAAGCACGTTGATCCGATCGGGATTGATGTGCTCAAGTCGTTCGTGCCCGAAACTTTCGTGGGGCTTCCGAAAAAGAGCGGCAATGCCGAGAAGTCGGGCCTGGCCGGCCTCATGGTGTCGAAGGCCGAAGCCACCTACAGCGACGCTGCGGGCAAGAGCGTGACGCTCGAGATTTCCGACACGGGCGGCGCAAGCGGTCTGTTGGGGCTTGCCGGTTGGGTGGGTCTGCAGGGCGAGAAGGACGACGACAACGGTTCGGAGCGAACGCAGAAGGTGGACGGCCGCCTGGTCCACGAAAAACTCTCGAAGAAGGGTGGCACGAATGAATTCGGCGTCGTTCTCGGCGACCGCTTCGTGGTCAGCGCGAAGGGGCGCGGCGTGCCGATCAGCGACCTGAAGTCCGCGGTCTCGAGCATCGATCTCGCCAAGCTCGAGTCGATGAAGGGCGTCGGCGTCACCAAGTAAGGGTGCGAGCGGTCCGAATCCTGCTGCTCGATGTTTCAGGACAGGGGCTGGCGTCCTGGAGAGCAGCGGTTCACGGGACGACTTCGGCCATCGCGTCTCGAATCTCGCAGAGCAGCGCCAGGTCTTGCCGAATCGTCGCGGCCTCCCGGGGCGAATCGACCATTCGGATGAGAACGAGCCCCTCCCTTCCCGAAAGAGGGCTAAGCCTCACGGCCTTCGATACGACTTTGAGCCGACCGGGAACTCAGAGAGAGATGAGACACCGAAGCGCTTGGATCTTATCGAGCGCCGCCAGCGCGCCCACGAAGCGCGCCTTCTCCGTGAGCCTGGTGAACGCGCCGATGT
>Ga0075520_1000665_pt1 | contig 15531 bp, 12 predicted proteins | sample NGEPerB_FD_75100 | JGI IMG/M metagenome (GOLD analysis project Ga0075520, IMG submission 75100) | Arctic peat soil microbial communities from the Barrow Environmental Observatory site, Barrow, Alaska, USA - NGEE PermafrostAB12-B | ecosystem: Environmental > Terrestrial > Soil > Wetlands > Peat ... | reverse complement strand
TAAGCGGAAATGGCGGCTGGCCTCTCAATGTATTTCTAACTGCCGATCTTCGTCCTATTTACGCGCTTACTTATGCGCCTGTGCACTCCAATAGTTCGCAACTCTCATTTTTAAGCATAGCTAAAAAGGTTCATGAATATTATAAAAAAAACGCTGATGATATTGAGCCGTTTATCACCAAAGAAGTGCAACCGCCGCTTGCCGCGGAGGAGTCTTTAGTAAAAAATCTATTATCCTATTACGATCCTGAATATGGCGGTTTCGGCCCGGGACAAAAATTTCCTCCGCACTCCACGCTGTTATATCTTCTGTATTTCCTTTGTGTGGAAAATAACTCCGATGTTCAAACCGTTTGCCGCAAAACTCTTGATGCCATGCGTTTAGGGGGCCTGACTGATCATCTGCAAGGCGGCATTTTTCGCTATTGTGTGGATCGCCAATGGACAATTCCGCATTTCGAAAAAATGCTCTATGATCAGGCAATGGCGCTGTGGTGTTACTCCTTAGCTTATAAGGTTATTGGAGAAAACGAGTATAAAAAAATGGCGGAAAGTATTGTCCGTTGCCTCGATGATTGTTTTGCGGATAATGGATTATTTATTTCGGCGCATGATGCGGACACGGAACATGTGGAAGGGGCGACTTATCTCTGGAGTTATACTGAACTCAAAGCTTTCCTTGGGCCGGATGAATTTAAACGTTTTTGTGAATCGTACTATATTGATGAGCAGGGCAACTTTGAAGGCCTTACCCACCTGATTAGAAAGAATGATGTATCTCTTCATGATATTGAGTATAAACTCCTATTTTTGCGTAATAAACGGGCGCAGCCGGCGCGGGACAATAAAATTATTTGCGGGATAAATGCATTGGTCGCCATTGCCATGATTCAGGCGGGACGAAATCTGGAGATGCCTGAACTGGAAGAAAAAGCCGCACAGATCATAAGACGTTTGATTGATCTATTCTGGGATGGCAAAACCCTGAGGCACTCCTATTATAATGGAGCAACACAAAATCAAAGTTTCTTATTCGATGCCGCGGCGCTGCTTACCGCAATCAGTATGATCTATGAAAAAGATGCATCTTGGAATACGCTGATGATAGCAATGGCCGCCTATGTCGAATCGTTCAGAGACGGCGAAAAATGGGTGGAGTCAAGAGCGGCTGATTTTCAGCAGGTTTTTGCGTCATGGTTCGATCATCCCGTTCCTTCGAGTGTCAGTCTCGCTGAAATGGGCTTGACGCGCGTCGCCGTGCTTACCGGGAAGGAAACGCAGTTTAAATCCTATCGCGCGCCTCATCAGGCCGATTTTTTTAATATCATGGCAATGATGAACAACGGGCTTTTTCATGTGATCAGCTCTAAAAGCGCTGTTGCGTGGTCGCAACTATCACCAAATACTCTGCAAGTGCGCGGTGAGACAGAGACCGATTGTTACAGAGGAACATGCAGAATGCGGCAGGAAAAATAGAATAGTTTTTATGCCCTCCGGTTACTCGTGGCCTCGCGTGACCTTCTGCAATAAATCGTGTTGGAATTGATGGATATTTTATACCCTCCTTTTGTAAAGGAGGGGTAGGGAGGATTTTATGAACATTATCAAAATCCCCCTTTATTAAAGGGGGAAGTAAAGACGGCGATCTTTGCCTCAAATCCCTTTTATACTCTGAAGGGCACTGTAGGGTCATATATGACAGGTATGATAAGGAAGAATAATCAGTTGACATTTTTTTAGATTGTGGTTTCTTTTTACCACGTCCCCGCCAATCCCCACGAGTCGTGGATTGGCGGGATAGAATAAGATGTGCTCACTGCCCCGCTACGCTTCGCTTCGGGAATAATTTACAATAGTTTAGCTATTGGATAATTCGACTAACAAACTTTAATGCGCTGCGCTTTTAAAGTTTGAGTCTCATTACGTCCAGCAAGCTTCAATGCACTTTGTTTCTGATGCTTGAGTCTCATTATCAGCTAGTATTATTGTAATCCTCATTTGACTTGCCTGACGGGAAGTTGTAAAGTTCGCTTGTCTCTGCCAGTCCCGACATGTCACGGATTGGCGGGATAGAATAAGATGTATTCACTGCCCCGCTACGCTACGCTTCGGGGATAATTCGTCCAGCAAACTAGTTCACTTCGTTTCTGAAGCTTGGGACTCATTAGAGGTTCAAAATGGAATTATCAGACGTTATCGTTTCACGCAGGAGCATTCGTAAATTCAAGCAGGAGGATATTTCAGCAGATACCGTCCGCCTGCTTCTGGATGCCGCAAGGCTCGCCCCTTCGGGATCAAACCTTCAGCCGGCACGTTTTATTGTTGCGCAATCGCAGGACGCGAAAGAGGCTCTCGACCAGTGCACACCTTACAAGTTCATTGTCAAAGCTTCAGTTGTTTTTGTCTGCTGCGCCGACCTGACGGCAATTTCCAAAAGAGAGAAACGCATGGGAGAATTGCTGGAAGCAGGCGTCTTCGATGGAGTGGAAGTTAATTTTGATAATGCATCACCTTACGCCAGCGCTGTTATGGAGAGCGAAGCGGCTAAGGCCTATCTTTCCATGAATGTGGCGATTGCTGTGGAGCACATTGTTCTTAAAGCTGTTGATCTTGGTCTGGGCAGCTGCTGGCTGGGAAGGTTTGACAGGGATAAATTAAAAGAATATCTGAAGCTGGACGAAAGTATCTATCCGGTAGTGCTTCTGCCTGTGGGACATCCCGATCAAACACCCAATGCAAGACCGCGTTTTGATTTGGAAAAATTGGTGTTGAAAACAATCTAAGGAAATAAACGTTGCGGCACCGATATGTATTTTGTGAGAGAAGTTTATGCCAAACACAGACAGTGAAAAGAAGATGACTGAAGATCTCAAAAGTTGCGTAGAATTTCATGGACATATCTGCCCCGGCCTGATATACGGTTACCGGGTGGCCAAAGAGGCAATGAAATTGATGGACCTCAATCGATCTGTTGATGAGGAAGTAGTTGCGATTTGTGAAAACGATTCCTGTGCCGTCGACGCTCTTCAGGTAATGTTGGGCACTGTGGCTGGTAAAGGAAATCTGATCATCAAAAATTTCGGGAAGAACGCTTATACGGTGCTTAGCCGTTCCAAGCGTCAGGCCTATAGATTTTCCCGTAGGACGCACTACGATTACACAGGTAAAGCCAAGAAAGAGTTTGACAAGTTGGATGCATCTGTCGCCGCCGGGACTGCATCGGAAGATGATCGGCGGAATTTAAAGCGTCTGAAGGTGGATGATCTGCTGGCGCGTCCTTTCGCGGAAATCTTTACAACCATGGAAGTACCCTTTGATGAGCCTCTTTATGCGCCGCTTGCGCCATCTGAACCTTGCGCCATCTGTGGCGAGATGACTATGGCGACAAAGATGATGAAGTTAAGCGATAGACGACAATTCTGTATTCCCTGTTCGGAAAAAAGCCGGAAATGACGCAGGCGGTAAATATAACTAATTGCTATTATGTGTATATTCGATAAAGATATTCTGCTGAAACAAAAAAACGAGTTCGATTTTGAAGGAATTGTCGCTCCCAACTGGTCGATCAATGGTAATCCCAACGGCGGCTATCTGATGGCCTTTCTGGCGGCGGCCATGCAAAAAAATAGTGATAAAAAATGGCCCGTCATTGTCACTGCAAACTTTCTTACCAAATGCGAGACGGAAAAAAAATCCAGAGTAACGTTGGAAACGATTGCTGTGGGAAAACAGTTGAACCGGTATCAGGCGAGCCTGATTCAGGACGGCACTGAAAGAACGCGAGCGTGGGCAACGTTTATGTATGAAAAAAAAGGTGATAAGGACGCGAACCGGTATGAAAAGGAAGCGCCGGATATGCCCGTGCGGGAAGAGTGTTTTTCCTTTCCGGTACTGCCTACATACACGCTGTTTAATCACATGGATGTGTTAATGACGCCGTCCTGTTCCGGATGGCTTAAAAGCGAAGGGACTTTATCGCCGCGCTCCGAACAAAAAGGATGGATAAAATTCAAGGATGACCGCCCTTGCGATGCTCTTTCTCTTCTTTTAATGGCGGATTCTTTTCCGCCGCCGGTGCTGGCCAGCCACGGAATAGTGGCGTGGGTTCCCACCGTCGAATACTCGGTAAGCGTCAGATCTCTGCCGGATACTGCGTGGATAAAAGCGGTCTTCCGTTCTCACTATCTGACATCAGACATTGTGGAAGAAGATGGCGAACTCTGGGATGAAAACGGAAAGTTGTTGGCTATATCGCGACAGATTGCGCAGTTCAGGAAATACTAAGTATACCATTCTACTTTCTGCTATCAGTCTATCGATTTTTTTGTAAAATGACGCTTTATTCCATTAAGAACAGTTACGCACCTGCCGAGTTCGCGAAATGCCGGAATTCCTGCAGTTTCAGCAAGAATTCTTAAATGGTCCGAGAAGTCCTTTCTTCCGGCCACCCAGAAAATTACCGGTTTCTCATGTTTTTTGACCAGCGCCGCAAGTCCTTCAAAGAATTCCGGTCCGATGAGTGGTGTTGCGTAGCTGTGAAATATAATCGAATCAACCGCGGGGTCGTTCATTACCGAGTCAAAAGAACGATTGAATACTTTCTCGTAACCGTGGCGTTCAATCGCTATCCAAAGATCAAGAGGATGATCGGGTTTGTTCCAGGAAGGAAAAAACTCCGCGATGGATTCGAGTGTTTTATCGGAAAGTTTGGCCAATGGAAGACCGCAATCGTCCATAAGATCGGTTGTAATGGTTCCGGCGCCTCCGGAAAAAGTGAGGATGGCTGTGCCGCCTCCGGGATGACAGATCATCTTTTTCGAAAAAGCTCTTGCCATGTCGGTGAGCTCGGCCGGATCGAAAGCTTCAATTATGCCGGCCTGTCTGAATGCGCCGCTGGCGACCTTGTAGTTTCCCGAAAGGCTTGCCGTGTGGCTCTGTGCCGCCCTGGCGCCTTCGGAGCTTCTGCCTCCCATAAGAACGATTACCGGTTTTTTTGTTTTTTTCGCGAGGCTGGTAAATCTTCTTCCATCCAAGAGAGATTCGAGATAGCAGGCGATAACTTCGGTTTCGTTGTCATTTATCATGTATTCAAGGATGTCGCTCTCGTCAATGTCGCATTTGTTTCCGATCGAACATACCTTGCTAACGCCCATGACTCCTTCCTGCAGGGCGGCCAGCATAAATCCCGCAGAAAGCATTCCGCTTTGGACAATGAGACCCACGTTTCCGGCTTTGAGCACATCGGCCCAGACGGCCGAATTGAGAAACGAAAAAACGTGTGTCCGGTGAGCATCGATGAAGCCCATGCAGTTTGGGCCCCATAATCTTACGCCAGCTTGTGCCGCGTTTTCGAGAGCAAGCTTCTGAAGCTTCGCGCCTTCTTCTCCGGCTTCGTTGAATCCGCCCGATTCGATTATGATTCCCTTTACTCCTTTTTTCGCGCATTCGGTCACTGTGTCCGGCAGTTCTTTCGAAGGTATGAAATATATTGCCAGATCTATATTGCCGGGAATCGAAGCGACATCGGGATAACAGGGCAGGCCTAATATTTCACTGTAACTTTTATTAACAGGATAAATCTTTCCGCGATATCCAGCCATGACATTTTTAAGGATGTGGTATCCGCCCTTGTTTTCGTTACTGGATGCTCCGATAACGGCAAGGCTCTTTGGGTTGAAAAAACAATCTAACATTAAAATACTCCATTCATCTTAAAACGACAAGTGCGTCAACAGCAACAGGCTTGTCTCCACATATGATCAACGGATTTATATCTATCTCAGCGATGGAATCATATTTGATTCCCAAATCTCCCACTCCGATAAGAGCCTTGGCCAGGGCGTTCCTGTCTACTGCCGGGCTTCCTCTAAATTCGCCAAGCAATTTTTTTGTTTTAATTTCATCTATCATTTCGAGGGCGTCTTCTTTCGAAAGCGGAGCGACTCTGAAGGTCACGTCTTTGAGCGCTTCGGTGAATATGCCGCCCATACCGAACATGACGCATGGCCCGAACTGCGGATCACGTGAGAGACCAATCACAAATTCGCGAGATCCTTTCACCATCTTCTGAATGAGCACGCCGTCAAGACCTTTAATCTTACCCATAAGCTCGTCAAAAACACGTGCCGCTTCTTCCGAATTGGCGACGTTAAGTTTTACCATGCCGGCTTCTGTTTTATGGGCTAGTTCGGCGGAACAGCCCTTCATGACCACAGGAAAGCCGAGTTTTTCAGCGATCTGAAAGGCTTCATCTCTTGTTCTGGCGAGAAATGACGGTACGACCCCAACACCCGCTGATTTGATCACCAAACTTGATTCGTATTCCGATAGCGTCTTTTGTCCTTTTGCAAGGGCACGTTGAATTATTTCTAACATATAATCTCCTTATATATTGACCTGTAGTCATTAGTTTATTTTACCCGTAATTGTCAAGGGTTTCTTGGAAATAAAGAGTTCTTTTGCCAGTGGCGACGTGACTCATATTTGGTGAACACTATTTCATTAGTGAAACTCAAATATTACAAACGCAGTGCCATAATATTTGATACGTTGAACAATCCCGCAAAGCGGAGAATATTATACCTCACAGCTTGCTTTGGGGTATAATATTCGTGGTTGACATACAAGACCGTTCTTCTTATACTTTCTGTCCAATAGCAGCAGTGCGGCCAGACTCGCCAATTTACAGGCAGCCGATAAAACTAAGGAATGGAGAATATGGAATCAGACAAAAAAGACGGAATCGCCCCAAACAAAAATATTTTCCAATCAGGTTTTATGAAAATCCAAACAAATATCATGGAAACCATGGGCCTGGGTAAAACCGCGACAATCAGCGCCCTGATTTTGATTGCTCTGGTTACCGTATTGATCGTTTTCTTGTTTGTCCGTTCAGCTCCGCCTAAAACTATCATTCTGACAAGCGGTGATGATAACAGTATGTTTTATAAAATTGCCGATAAATATGCCAAGATCTTGGCCCGCAATGGTGTTAAACTTAAAATTATCAAGTCTGAAGGATCGCTGGAAAATTTGGAAAGATTATCCAACCCGTCCTATCGTGTTGATGTGGGCTTTGTGCAGGCGGGATTAACCAAGGGACAAAAGATTGATAAGCTGGTTTCACTTGGCAGTATAGCCTATGAGCCGCTTTTTATTTTTTATAGAGGAACCAAGTCCGTGGAACTTCTTTCGCAATTGAAGGGTAAAAAATTGGCCATAGGCCCGGATGGAAGCGGCACAAATTATTTGGCCAAATTTTTGCTGTCCATGAACGAGATAGAGCCGGGAATATCAACGAAATTATTGGCAATGGACGATGAAGAAGCGGCCCAGGATTTGTTGAACGGAAAAGTTGATGCAATTTTTTTTATGGCGGATTCAGCTTCCTCCCAGTTAATGCGCAAGCTGTTGCATGAGCCGGGGATACATCTTGTTAATTTTACCCAGGCCGATGCTTATACGCGCCGTGTCGGATATTTGAATAAATTAGTGCTTCCTCAGGGAGCCATTGATTTTGGAGAAAATATGCCGGCGCATGATGTCCATTTAATCGCCCCGTCAGTTGAACTTATCGCGCGCGATGATCTGCATCCGGCTCTTTCTGATTTACTTCTGGAGGCGGCAAAAGAAATCCATGGCCGGGCAACTCTGTTTCAAGGCCGGGGAGAATTTCCTGTTCCTCTGGAGCATGAATTCCGCATCAGTGACGATGCCAGCCGCTATTATAAATCAGGAAAAAGTTTTCTCTACAGATATTTCCCGTTCTGGATGGCGAGCCTCATCAACCGTATTCTGGTTGTCTTTTTACCAATTGTTTTAATATTAATCCCGGGATTGCGTGTCATACCTGCCATTTATCAGTGGGGGACAAAAATGCGAATTTACCGATGGTACCGTCAATTGCTGGCCCTTGAACAGGATATGATTGACCGAATGGATACAAATAAGCAGAAAGAATTACTGGCGCGTCTTGATCAGATAGAACAAGCTGTAAACAACATGAAAGTTCCGGCATCATTTGCCAATCAATTTTATGTATTGAGAGGCCATGTTGGTTTTGTCCGTGCAAGGCTTATGGAACGCACGACAGCAAACTGATTAATACCATTCCGCCTTCTTCGGCTAACTTTGTTGGCATCGTCGTCGGCTTCCTCAACGTATTAATAATACGCCTGCGGAGCCTCCTTCTTGCCGCCGCGTTATCCTTCGAACGCGAAATGGTCTTTTAGCCAAATGCCGGGAATGTAAAACTGGCACAAAGTTTATTGTTGAAACTCCAATTCCGAAAGCGAAGCGTAGCGGAATTGGTAAGTTGAACAATCCCTCGAAACGGAAGGTTTAATACCCCGTAACTTGCTGCGGAATCTTTTTCCGAAGTTTGCTTTGCGGTTCATACTTTGGATAAAAAATAAGAGGGGCATAGTCATGCTGAAGATAAAAAATCACGGTCCGGTAACGCTTTTTTACATGGGGCGGTCGCCCCTGGGGTTCCTTTTGTATCCGGTCCATGCATTTTTAGTCGGCGATATGCTTATTGATACAGGAACCAATCGCGTGGACAAGCCGTTTCTCTCCGCTTTAACGGGACGATCAATCGCGAAGATCGTCAACACCCATCATCATGAGGATCATATCGGCAACAACGGAGATATTCAGGAGATGTTCAAAATTCCGATATACGCCCATCCGTCCGCGCTGCCATATCTTGAAAACCCGCGCCTGAACGCTCTGCGCCCGTATCAGCGAATTGTCTGGGCTTGGCCGAAGAAATCAAAGGGGACCGCCATCGGCGCCAGTATTGCCGCCGGAAATCTTCACTTTGAAGTCATCAATTCGCCGGGACATACCGACGATCATCTATGCTTATATGAGCCGGACAAAAAATGGCTCTTCAGCGGAGACCTTTTTTGCGGGACGACTTTTATATATCTCAGGCGTGAGGAGAATTTTCTGCAGATACTGGAGACGATAAAAAGTCTGTCCAAACTTGAAATTGACACTATCTTCTGCAACCTCAAAGGCGTGGTAGAAAACGGCAAAGAGGCTCTACAGAGGAAAATAAAAAAAATGGAACAATTGCGAGACCATGTCCTGAAACTGCGGGAAAAAGGTTTTCCGCCGCAGAGCATCAGGCAGGAAGTTCTAGGAAAAGAAGACGCATGGAATCTGATAACAGGAGGTCATTATTCCAAACAGAACACCATTGACAGTATTCTCTCCGGGAAAAGGCCTGACCAGAACTGATATCTTGTAATTAAGTAAATTTTCCTGACCTATTCTTGACTTGACAGATAGTTTCCAATCAAGGTGTGCCTTGACAATTGTTACACAAAGTTTCAATAGAGAGCACCTTTAAATATTGATGATTACTAATGGGAATATTTACGCATGCAAGTTCTTAATCTTTTGCTAATTCCCGGCTGCGCCAGATCATATAGATTACAGAATAAATAATCTATCTAGAACTGATGTACTTTAAGCTTGAACGTAGCTGATCAGATACCTTACTTGTGTTTTTATTTCTTAATTCTTCCAATGCATTGTTTTGGGATTTTCATATAGAAGTCTCTATATGGTGAGCAGATCTATTCCTCCGGTAATCGGGATCATGGCCCCGGTAATATAACGAGGCGCCATCCGAAGCCAGAAAAGCGACTACCTGGGCCACTTCTTCCGGACGCCCTAAGCGCCTAAGGACGGTTTTTTTCTCGATCCGTTCCGTCATACGCTCATCATAGAGTTGTATGGCCTCGGTGGCGATGAAACCTGGGCAAACCGTATTTACTGTGATACCATAACGGCCAGCCTCGATGGCCATTGATTTGCTCAATCCGATCAGTCCAGCCTTGGTCGCACCGTAGGACGGCTGCAGAGAAGCTCCCATAAGTGCCGCCACCGGGGAGATATTGATGATCCTGCCCCAGCCTTTACGCACCATGCTCGGCCACACTGCCTTGCTGCAGTTGTAAGCGCCGGTTAGATTTACATTGAGATCGCGCTGCCAACGCTCAGGCGTCTACTCTTCAAATTTTCCTAGGTTATCCATGACCGCGGCGTTATTAACGAGGATATCAATCGGGCTCAATTGGGCTTCAACCGCTTGCACTATCCTTTTGATATCTTAGAGATCGGTTACATCAAGCTTCATGGCACAGCTCTTTGCCCCCCATTGCCTGAATCTCATGAGCTGTTTGCAATGTCTTAACTTCACCGGTCTGTGAAAAATGTCCGGCTAGCGGACTGTATTCACTCAGCGACTTGGCATCATATTTGGCGTCCTCGACAAGGAGATCCGTTACCGCAACTGACGCTCGGGTCATACCAAGTGCAAGGGCAATGGCACGGCCGAGACCGCGTGATGCACCGGTCACGAGTGCAGTTTTTCCCTCAAGTAATCCTGGTTGGATAGATTTTTGTTCCAGCATACATTTCTCTCCTGTCAATGCTGCCCTTAATAAAAAGATCTTGAACGATAAATATTCCCCTCCTGATAAAAGTCGTAAAAGTCGGATTAGACCCGATCTTTGAACCTACCCAAATAGAAAGTTTTTTTATTTGGTTTTAATTCTCCTCTTTGTCGTATCGATACCTAAAAGACGGCCGAGGTTGCCGCTGAAAATCTTGGCCTTATCCTCGTCCGTAATGGGCTGATAGCCATATTGGGCCTGCAGGTCCTCGGGGATTTGGAAATCCCTCAAACCCATAACTGCACCGCGGATCTGAGCGCTATAGCCTGCATAGTCCGTTCCCCAAGTGATCTTGTCCGGGCCGACCCATCGCATCGCCTCGCCCAGCAACTTGGCAAATTTGCGCGGAGCTGTGACGGCCCAAGGTACTAACAAACTCATACAAATATAGACATTGGGATGCGCCATAGCAATCATGTTGAGGTCATCACTATAGGGATAACCCATATGAAAAGCATTGATCTTGAGTTCGGGGAAATCGCGCGCTACATCGTCGAGCTGCACGGGCAGGGCGTATTTACTCTTGCCCGGCGGTACCCAGCAGAAACCTGTATGGATATCGAGCACGATATCTAGTTCCTGTGCCTTTTCATAGAACGGCCATATCTCGGGATCGTTCGTGTAGGTATCTTCCGGCGGGTAGAACTTAAAGATCCTGGCGCCTTTCTCCTTGACCCAGTAGGTCATTTCCTTGATGGTGTTCTGCACGCCCTTGTGCTTGATGGGTGAGACATTCGGCTGATACATGAAACGCTCCGGGTTGGTCTCCACGATTTTGGCCATCTGGCCGTTGGTCACCCAGCGGGTGGTGTAGCCCGTGGAGTCCATCATGGATTCGGGCAGGAGACAGGCGATGTCCACGCCGTACTTGTCCATGGCCCAAAGGATGTTCTCGGGAGAAGCATCCTTGAGCGCTTCGCGTTCTTCCATACCCTCGGCATACGGTGCGAGCATGTTCCAAGGGGCACCGGTAAAGAGCGGGCGCTTGATATTATCGATAGCCCGCCACCACATCTGCACCCCAGGGAAATAGTTCAGGTGCTCCATGTCGCCGACCAGGTGGCATTCCGGGTCGATCTTGAAATAATTGTCTGTTCTCTTGGCAACATTTGTCATAGATAATCTCTCCTTTTCTCTATGTTTTCTTAACGAATGCATCAACAGGGCATGAGTCATGCATTCAACTTCATTCCTTTTGAATGCATGACTATTCCGGCTTCCTAGCGTGGTGTACGTCCCTGTAATGGTCTCCAGCTCTTTTCGATATAGCCCAATTCATTCTTCCACCACGGACGATCAAGTGAGGGCATAGGGGCTCTCATTGTGCCCTCGGGCATAAGTGACTCATGTTTCTGCCACGGGCCGATCTTGTATTCATCCAAGGCATATTCTCTACCCAGGTTCGGATTTTGCGTGCATGCGGGAGTAAGCGCGGCAAGGAAGCGCATGAGACATGTATTGCATCGCGAGCACCGGACGATCTCTTTTGCTTTTCCGGCTTCAAGCTTGTTCACGTATTCCGGATCACAGTAAAGCTGCCTTCCCATGGCCTGAAGATCATACTTGCCTTCTGCAATGTTCTTTTCGATCTTGACCGGATCATGCTGAGAAGACACAATGACCGGGATCTTAAGCGCCTTCTTGAATGCCTCACCATGCTCGGGGATGTGTTTGGAACGGTCCATATCCGTGATGAGATGGCCGCTTTCCTCGTAGCCGGCGCCGTCGGACAGACTGATATAATTCAGACCTATAGCCTGCAAGTCCTTGGCAACATCGATCATTTCTTCTTCGATCAGACCACCCTGCATATGCTCTTCCGCGCTGATCCGGCACCCGACGGCTACACCCGGGCAGGCATAACGGATCTGTTCGGCGACCTCCATGAGGAAACGCTTGCGGTTGCGCCATTCTCCGCCGTACATGTCCGTGCGTTTATTGGAGAAAGGCGACAAGAACTGATGCTCGAGATATCCGTGCGGGCCGTGAATCTCTATGGCATCGAACCCGCAGACGACTGCGAGCTGACAGCTATTGGCGAATTCCTTCTGTTCGCTGCGGATCTCTTCGATGGACATCTCCCGCGTCATTTGCCCCGTCATATAGTATCTTGAAAATTCCATAACAGCATAAAGATCTGCGCAATGGTTGGGCGATTTTTCAGCTGCTATCTCATAGGGCAGACCGGCAGTCGGAGCCGGGGCCAGCTTATGGTGATCATAGGAATGACCTTGCCTGCCGAAACCAATCGTCATCTGAGCCGCCACCTTGGATCCGAAATAGTGAACCCTGTCGGTCAGGTTGTTCATTCCGAGCATGTGTCCCTGATGGTAGAGATGCGGATTCCTGCCGGCCGGGAACTCTCCCGCAAGCTTGGTGCCCATGATCGCACCCGTAGTAATCAGTCCGGTGCCGCCTTTTGCTCGAGCCCCAAAATAGGCAACATACTGCTCTCCAACTTCACCATGCGCCCCTGACAATGCCTCGTTCATCGGAGCCATGACAATCCGGTTCTTCAACTCAATTGGCCCGATTTTGATTGGTGATAAAATATGCGCAAATTCTTTCTTCCCTGACATAATACAACCTCCTCTTTATTATTATTTATGGTTACTGAATAATATCAGCTGATCATTCTGTCCCTGCCTTCCCAAAACTTCTTTTTGATGTCTTTTTTGACGATCTTCCCAATGATGGTTTTGGGAATATCATTCCAGAAGGCAACCGCCTTGGGACACTTGTATCCGGCCAGGTGCTTCTTGCAGTGTTCAATGATCTCTTCCGCCGTTGCCTGCTTATCAGGATGAAGAACCACAACGGCCTGTACCACTTCTCCCCATTTTGCGTCGGGCGCTGAAACGACAGTGCATTCCCGCACCGCCGGATGCTGATAAATAATGTCTTCCACTTCCTTGGGATAAACGTTCTCGCCGCCGGAAATAATCATGTCGGCCTTGCGGTCGGTCATGAAGATGTAGCCATCTTCATCCATGTAGCCCATATCGCCGGTATGATACCAACCACTTTTCAAGACCTCCGCAGTAAGCTTGGGATTCTTCCAGTACCCATGCATGATATGCTTGCCTTTGGCGCATATTTCACCATATTCACCAGAACCCAGGGTCTTATCATTTTCATCCACAATTTTAACTCGTGAGTTGGGCATCGGCTTCCCGGCGCTGACCAAATACTTCGACAGCGGACCATCCAGGTGATGATCCTTCCATGACAATCCGGATATGCCTGCTCCGGCTGTTTCTGTTGCGCCATATCCCTGGGCAAATTTATTCCCGAATTTTCGAATGCATTTTTTTAGAACTTCCGTGGGGAAGGGGCTTCCGGCATATGTTAGAAACTTTAAGCTGGAGAGATCATACTTCTCGACGCTTGGCCAATCCACCATCCAGCCGTAAATCGTGGGAACAAGATTCATGTGGGTGCATTTTTCGTCTTCGATCAGTTTAAAGATCGTGTTCAGATTTGGTTTGCGATTGATGCATACCTTACCCCCGACGAGTAATATCGCCAGAATCGGCCACCAGGACACATGAAAGATAGGAAGAACAAAACAGGTTGAATCGTCTTCTGTAAATCCGTTGGCCAAGGCAGACGTTATACCGGCTAAAACGGCGTTGCGATGGGAAAGCATCACCCCTTTTGGTAGTCCGGTGGTTCCGCCCGTGTACATCAAAATGGCCAAATCATCTTCATGGATATCATATTTATCCAAATCCGGTTCCGACGGAGGTGATAAATCCAACACCTTATCGTAATCAAGGAATCCGCAGACAGGATTATCCAGGCTCACCCATGCTTTAATATTCTTGCAGCCATTTTTCATTTGTTTGACTTTTTCTTCATACCCGTCGCCGACAACAAAGAAAGTCGTTTCGCTGTCGTTGATGATAAATGCAATCTCGTCGTCGCCCAGACGAACATTGACCGGCGTAACGCGCACCCCTATCTTGGCCGCAGCAAAGTAGACTTCCAGATATTTGGAGCAATTATCGGCCATGACGGCAAGTCCGTCTCCCTTCCTACAGCCTGCTTTGATGAGAAAGTTGGCAAACCTATTGATCCGTTCGTTAAATTGTTTGTAGGTATAAGGGACGCCTTCAAAAACCACGGCAACATTGTCCGGCCATAGAACAGAGCCGCAGCGGGGGATATCTCCTAATGTGTACATGTCATATCTCCTTTGTCTTCGTTTACGGCCAAGACTTGGGCAGTCCCTGGAACTGCATCAACATGTTTCGACTCATCTCGTTGGAGATGGGTGAAAACTGGATCTGATAGGCATCGCGCAGGAACATGGAGACCGGGTACTCATTGCAGATGCCGTACCCGCCGAAGATCTCGGCTCCAAAGGTTCCGGCGTGACGCGCACCCTCGGCCGCCACCAGCTTGGCCATGGTCGCCTCCAAGTGATAGAGTTTGCCGTTATCGCAGAGCCATGCGGCCTTGTAGGTTAGGTTGCGGGAATTCTCCAGGTTGATGTACATGTCCGCCAGATAGTTCTGCAGGATCTGGAAGCGGCTGATAGGCCCGCCGAAGGCGTTACGCTCCTGGACGTACTTGAAGCAGAAATCATAGATGGCGGCGATGATGCCGACACCCATCATGGCCACGCCGATGCGTTCCGGATTGAGCACAGTCATGATCTCGTCGAAGGCATTGCCGCGCGCGCCCAACATATTTTCCTTGGGAACTTCAACATTGTCATAGAATATCTCCACGCTTTCACAATGATGACAGCTGATTTTTCCAATCTTGCGTATCGTTATGCCTGGTGTTTCGCGAGGAACCATTATTGTAGTCCATGATTTACTTTTTTTGGCATCTCTTTCTGTCTTACAGACGGTAATCAAGGAATCCGCCACATGAGCCCCGGTGATAAATATTTTTTGCCCGCTGATGACCCATCGGTCACCCTTGTCTTCGGCAAAAGTGGATAGAGCCCCCAGGATATCCGTGCCGCCGCCAGGTTCGGTCAGCGCCATGCAGGTTTTGAATTTGCCTTCAGCTATAAGCGGCAGATACTTTTCTTTTTGCTCCTTTGTGCC
>Ga0075520_1000664_pt1 | contig 15535 bp, 8 predicted proteins | sample NGEPerB_FD_75100 | JGI IMG/M metagenome (GOLD analysis project Ga0075520, IMG submission 75100) | Arctic peat soil microbial communities from the Barrow Environmental Observatory site, Barrow, Alaska, USA - NGEE PermafrostAB12-B | ecosystem: Environmental > Terrestrial > Soil > Wetlands > Peat ... | reverse complement strand
TTTTTCTGGCGCCGAGCGTGCTTTCGGGCGGCGTGCCCGCGCGCGGAGACCTAGCCGATTTCTTCTGGCCGATGAAGGCGTACACGGCCGCACGCTGGGCCTCCGGCATGCCGCTCTGGAATCCCCTGTCGGGGTGCGGAGAGCCGTGGCTCGCTCAGCTCCAGACCGGCGTGCTCTACCCTGGGGATCTTCCGTTCCTGCTTCCCGGGATCTGGGGGCCGCTCCTCGGCATCGCTCTCCATCTCGTGATCGCCTCGTCCGGGATGGCGGCCTGGCTGTTCGGCCTCGGCACCTCGCGCGGCGGGGCGCTCCTCGGCGCGGCGGTGTACGCGGGGGGCGGAGCGTTCCTGTCGCTCGCGCTCGTGTACAACAACTTTGAAACGGCGGCATTTCTCCCCTGGCTTTTCGTCGCGGCGCGCCATACGGCACGCGGCGGCTCGCCCGCGGGGCTTGCGGTTGTTTTCGCTTTCTCGTTCCTCGGGGGAGAGCCGTCCATCGCGGGCGCGGGCGCGGCGGGCGCGGTCCTCCTCGCGCTCTTCACGCGGCGCGAGGAGCCGGCGGGAGGGATCGATGCGGGGAGGCCGTTCCGGCGACTCGCGGGAGGGCTCCTCCTCGGCGCGGCGCTCGCGGCCGCCGCGGCGCTTCCGTTTTTCGACTATGCCGCGTCCTCCGGCCGGCTCGCCGGCGTGACGCGCGCCGAGGCGCTCGCGCGTCCCGTCGGATCGTCGGATCTTCTCGATCTCGTCCTGCCGCCGCCGGACGCGCTGACGCGCCATCCGGAGCCGGGCCGGGGCGGCTACCTCGCGACGCTCGCGCTGTCCCCGCTCGTGCTCGTCCTCGCGGCGGGGGCGGGCGCGGGGCTCGCCGCGCGGCCGCGGCTGCTCGCGGGGCTCGCGCTCGTCGCGCTGCTCGGCATCTTCCTCGCGGTCGGAGCGCGCGGCGGGCTTCTCCCGATCCTCTGGGACCTTGGCATCGCCCGGGGCGTCCGATTCCCCGCGCGCTGGTTCGTCCTCACGCAGTTCGCCCTCGCGGGTCTCGCGGGCGCCGGCCTCGATGGATGGCTATACGGGAGGCTGTTCGCGTGGCCGAAAGGTCTCGAACCGGAAGACGGCGACAGCGTGTCGGCACCCGCCGTGGCGCGTCTCGCCCCCCTCCTCGTCCTCGGGGTGATCACGATCGCGCTTCTGGGCATGGGACTCGCGGCCGGCCGCGCGACCGGCTTTTCCGCATATGCCGCGCTCGGGGCGGCCGGGGCCGGCGGGGTCCTGCTGGCATTTGTCCGCATGACCGGGCGGCCGGCTCCCGTGCGGTCGGGCGCCGTCCTCGTCGCGCTCGTGGCGCTTCCTCTCGTCGGCGCGACGGCCGGCCTCTTCGCGCCCGCGAAGCTCGCGGGTCCGCCTTCTGTCGTGGCGGGACTCGCCGGAGCGCCGGGCCGCTTCTTTCCCGTCGCGTCGGATGGGGCGACGCTCGCGGCTCTCGCCCGCGAGACGGGTGGCGAGTGGGGAGGCCAGGCCGCGGCGCGGGCGCGGGCGGCGCTCTCGGGCTACACGAACCTGCCCCTCGGCCTCTCCTCCGCGGCGTCGCCCTCGCCCATCGGGAATCCCTGGCGCACGCGCCTCCTTGGCGCCGCGCTCTCCGGAGGAAACGCGGGGACGATTCTCTCGCTCGCGGACGTGCGGCACATCGTGTCGCCGTTCCCGACGACGATTCCCGGGGCCCGGCTCGAGCGGCAGGGCGGCGGCGTCTTCCTCTACGGCCTCTCGCGCGCAATGGGGCGCGTCTTTTTCGCGCGGTCGGCGCGGGAGGCGGATGACGCCGCCGCCTTTCACGCCCTCGCCGCGCCGGACTTCGACCCGGAGGCCGTCGTCCTCCTCGCTCCGGTCGCCGGACCCCTTCCGCCGGCGCGCGCGGAAAGGAGCTTCTCGGTCGCGCGCTTCGTGGCCGACGCGCCCGAGCGCCTTGCGGTCGACACGGAGGCCTCGGAGGCGGGTTTCCTCGTCCTCACGCGCGCGTACGATCGCGGCTGGGAGGCGCGCGTGGACGGGACCAGGGTTCCGCTCCGCCGCGCGGACCTCGCCCTCTCGGCGGTGCTCCTGCCGGCGGGCGCCCACCGCCTCGAGCTCGTCTATCGCCCGGTCGCCTTCCGCGCGGGCGCGGCGGTCTCGATGGCGTCGCTCGTCATACTCGCCGGCCTCGTTCTCGCGGGAAGGAGGCGTTCGTGAACGCCGTCGACGGCATCCTCCTGGGCCTCTTCTTCGCGACGGGCGCGATCGTGGGCTCCTTCGCGAACGTGTGCATCCACCGGTTGCCGCGCGGGCTTTCGGTCGTCCACCCGGGCTCGCGCTGCCCCTCCTGCGGGACGCCGGTCGCGTTCTTCGACAACGTGCCGGTCGTGTCCTGGCTGCTTCTCCGTGGCCGCTGTCGCCGCTGTGGCGCGCCCATCTCGGTTCGCTACCCGCTCGTCGAGCTGTTCGTGGCGCTGCTCTTCCTCGCGGCAGGATTCCTCTACGGACCCACGCTCGTCGCGGCCTCGGCGGGCCTTCTCGCGGCGGCCTGCGTGATTCTCGCGGCCACCGACCTCGAGGCGCGCGCCCTGCCCGACGAAGTGACGCTCGGGACTCTCGCGCTCGGCCTCGTCATGGCGGCATTCCGCGATCGCGCCGTGACGGCTTCGGGGCGCGATCTCGCGCGGCAGGTGGCCGGGAGCCACCTCGTCGAGGCGGTCCTCGGGGCGCTGCTCGGCGCGCTTTTTCTCGAAGGGGTGCGGCGCGCATACGCGCGGCTGCGCGGCCAGGAAGGCATGGGCGGAGGCGACGTGAAGATGCTCGCGATGGCGGGCGCGTTCACCGGACCCGCCGGCGTGTTCCTCACGCTCTTTTTCGCCTCGCTCGCGGGCACGGTCGTCGCGGGCGGCGCAACGCTCCTCCGTGTGCTCCGCTGGTCCCTCGAGGCGCGGCGCGCCCGCGCGTCGTCCTCAGCCGCTCATGCGGTGGCGGCACGTGCCGGGCTTCTCGTCGGGGACGACGGCCGCGTCCTTTCGGCATCGGCCCGCTTCCGCGAGATTCCGGGAGCCGCGCCTGACGGAATGCGCCTCACCGCGGACGTCCCGACGGCCGGCCGTCTCCTCGCGTTCGTGAGGCTCGCGCGGACGCGGGCGCGGCGCGGCGAGCCGGCCGCGCACGGGCGCCTCGCGCTCGACGACGGCGCCGACTTCTTCCGGGTTCTTGCGGCGCGCGCCGAGGCGACGCCGGGCGGGCTCCTCGTGCTTCTGGCGCGGGTCGACGTGCCGTTCGGCGTCTTTCTCGCCTGCGGCGCGCTCGTGGCTTTCGTGGCCGGACGCTCGGCCTGGGACGCGATCGCCGGGGGGCTGCCCTGGATTCCGAGGCTTCTGCCGTGACGGGTCGCGTGTTCGAGCGCGAGGTGCGCATCGTGATCGTGGGCGGGCTCGCAACGCTGCTCTTTCTCGCCGGGACGGCCGTCGTCGTGCTCCGGAACACCGCGGCGTGGGGCGCCGGCGAGAGCCTCCGGCGCCTGACCGCGGAGACGCGCGCGGTCGCGGACCGCCTCGCCGCAACGCCGGACCCCGCCCTCGCGCTCGTCTCGGATGCGCCCGTCACGCGCCTTCTCCGCGAGCTGAACGCGCGGGGCGCCGCGCTCTACGACGCGCGGGGAGAGCTCGTCGTCGATGCCCCGTTCCTCCCGGACGCCGGGCCCGCGCCCGCCGCGCTGCCACCCGGCGAGCGGCCCTCTCTGGAACCCGTCATAGCGAGGGGCGAAGGCGGAGCTCCGGCGATCACCGTCGTTCTTCCGGGGGCGACGCGGATACTGAGGGTCGTCTGGGACGGAACGTCGATTGCGGAGGCGCGCCGCAATGCCCGCATCCTCTCGGTTGCGGTGCCCGCGGCCGCGGGCGTCCTCGTCCTTCTCGTGGTGCCGTTCCTGCGGCGCCTCTCGGAACCGATCGACGCCCTCACCGAGACGGCGCGCGGGGCCGGAGGCCTCGTGCCGGCGGCGCGGGCCGGCAGCGACGAAGCCGAGACGGCGATCGCCACGTTCCAGCGCACGGTCGAGGAGCTCAAGAAGCGCACGGCCGAGCTGGAAGGGCTCCGCCGTTCCGAACAGCGGCGCGCGGACGACCTCGCGGTGACCGCCGAGACGCTCGTGCGCTCGCACCTCGGCGGGCTCGTCGTGGTGGACGCCGCGGGCCGCCTGACGCAGGCGAACGCGCCCGCCCGCGAGTTCCTCGGCCTCGGCGAGGGGAACCTCGCCGAGGGAGCCGAGGCGGCGATCGACAGGGTGCCCGCTCTCCGCGCGGCGGCGGAGGCGGCGCGCCGGGGCTCGCCGACGCTCTCGCGGGAGCTCGCGCTCGGAGCGAGCCCGGAAACGCGCCTGCTCGAGCTGACAGCCGTCCCGATTCTCGACTCCGGAAAATCCGTCATGGGCGTCCTCCTGTTCCTCGAGGACCGCACGAACACGCGGCGTCTCGAGCGGGAGCTCTCGTCCCGCCGCGAGCTCGCGGCTCTCGGCGAGATGTCGGCGGGCATCGCGCACGAGTTCCGCAACGCGACGGGCACGATTCTCGGCTGGGCGCGCCTCGCCGCGAAGACGAGCGATCCGGTGGCGCGCGGGCGTCAGCTCGACGCGATCCAGGCCGAGGCCGAGCACGTGGCACGCGTGACCGGCGACTTCCTCTTTTTCGCGCGGCCCGAACGGCTCGAGATGGGGCCATGCGACCTCCGCGCGCTCGCGCTCGAGATCGCGGACGAGCAGCGCGCGCTGACGCCCGGCGTCCGCGTGGAAGCCGCGGGGACGTTCGCGCCCGCGATCGCCGACGGGGCCCTCGTGCGGCGCGCGCTCGTGAATCTGGTGAAGAACGCGTGCGAGGCCGCGGCCGCGGGCGGCCGGGCGGGCCGCGTCGTCCTGCGCGGCGAGGGCGCGGCGGCCGGCTTCGCGCGGATCGCGGTCGAGGACGACGGCCCGGGAGTGTCCGAAGAGGCCGCCGCGAAGCTCTTCGTCCCGTTCTATTCCACGAAAGACACGGGGACGGGGCTCGGCCTCGCCCTCGTCGCCAAGATCGCCCTGCTCCACGGCGGCGCCGTGACCGTCGAGCGCTCACCCGAGCTTTCGGGCGCGCGGTTCGTTCTCACGCTGCCGGTGGCCGCCTGAGGCTTCCGCCTCGATCGGGAGGAGGCGCCCTCAGGGTGCGAGGGCGGCGCCCGTCACGGGCGCGGCCGTACGGTTCGTCGCGGCCTTCCGCTTCTCGACGAGTGCCTTGAACTGGTCCTTGTCCAGCGCCTTTTCGAGCGCCTCGTCCGGCTCGACGGTGGCCGCCACGACGAGATCCGCGAGGTACTGGTCCATCCCGATCATCCCGGCGTTGCGGCCCGTCTGGATGAGCGTCGAGATCATGTTCGTCTTGCCTTCGCGGATGCTGTTCGAGAGCGCGGAGGAGCCGCGGAGGACCTCGAACGCGGGCGTGCGTCCGCCGCCCTTCCTCTTGAGCAGCACCTGGGCGACGACCGCCTTCAGGACTTCGGCCAGAACGATGCGGACCTGCTCCTGCTCCTCGGCGGGGAAACTGTCGATGAGGCGGTCCACCGCCTTCGCGGCGGAATTCGTGTGCAGCGTGCCGAAGACCAGGAGTCCGGTCTCGGCGGCCTGCAACGCCATCGACATCGTCTCGAGGTCGCGGAGCTCGCCGACGAGGACGACGTCCGGGTCCTCGCGGAGCGCGGCCTTGAGCGCGCCCGCGAACGTCGGCGTGTCGAAACCGAGCTCGCGGTGCGAGATGAGCGACTTCTGGGGCGCGTGGACGAACTCGACGGGGTCCTCGATCGTTACGATGTGCGACGCGCGCGTGCGGTTGATCCAGTCGAGGAGGGCCGCGAGCGTCGTGGACTTGCCGGATCCCGTGGGGCCGGTCACGAGCACGAGGCCGCGCGGAACACGCGAGACGTTCGCGACGATGGGCGGGAGCCCGAGCTCCTCGATCGTGAGGACCTTCGGCGGGATCATGCGGAGCACGGCGCCGGACCCGTGCTCCTGCCGGAACAGGTTCACGCGGAAGCGGGCGATTATTCCCATCGAGTATCCGAAGTCGGCGTCGCCCGTCTCGCGCCAGTCCTTGAGGGGTTTTTCGGGGGCGATCGGCACGACGAGGCTCTCGTACTCCTCCTCGGTCAGCGTGCGCCACTTCAACCGCTGAAGATCGCCGTCCACGCGGATCATCGGCGGCGAGCCCACGGTGAGGTGAAGGTCCGAGGCCTTCTTGTCGACGACGATCCGGAGGAGCGTGTCGATCCGGTTCGCGCCCATGTTGGCCGTGGAGACGGGGGGCGCCTGGCTCACTCGAGCGCCTGCCTCTCGTCGGCGAGGAGCTTTTCGAAGGGTTCCTTCTTGAGCGCCTTCTCGATCGCCCTCTCGGGATCCACCTTGCCTTCCTCGCAGAGCTTCATGAGCGACTGGTCCATCGTGACCATGCCGGCGTTCTGGCCCGTCTGGAGCTGTGACGGCAGCTGATGCGTCTTGCCTTCGCGGATCAGCGCGGACACGGCGGAGGTCGACCGCAGGATCTCGAAGGCGGCCACGCGGCCCGCGAAGCCGCGGCGCGGCAGGAGGGCCTGGGAGACGACGGCCTTCAGCGAGTCCGCGAGCATGACGCGGATCTGGCCCTGTTGACCGGGGGCGAAGGAGCTGATGATGCGGTCGATCGTCGCCGGCGCATTCGTCGTGTGCAGGGTGCCGAGCACGAGATGGCCCGTCTCCGAGGCCGTGATCGCGAGCGAGATCGTTTCGAGGTCGCGCATCTCGCCGACCAGGATCACGTCCGGGTCTTCGCGGAGGGCGGCCTTGAGCGCCCGCGCGAACGAGGCCGTGTGGTGGGGCACCTGCCGCTGGTTCACGAGGGCTTCCTTGTTCTGGTGGATGAACTCGACCGGGTCCTCGACGGTGATGATGTGGCACGGGCGCGTTTCGTTGATGCGGTCGATGAGCGCCGCGAGCGTCGTGGACTTTCCGCATCCCGACGGGCCCGTCACGAGGACGAGTCCCTGCGTGAACTTCAGGACGTCGGAGAGGGAGGGCGGGAGTCCGATCTCCTCGATCGTCGGAATCGACTTCGGGACGACGCGGAAGCACGCGTCGAAGCCGCCGCGCTGGGAATAGAAATTCGCGCGGAAGCGCCCGAGTCCGGGCAGCTTCAGGCAGACGTCGATCTGCCGCTCCCGTTCGAGGCGCTTCCACTCCGTCTCGTCGAGCACTTCGCGGATGAGCTGGGTCGCGCGCGCGCGGGTCATGGGAGGCGCGTCCAGGGGCTCTAGAACGCCCTGCACCCGCCGGTGGGGCACGAATCCGGTGGCGAGGTGGAGGTCGGAGGCTCCGCGCTTGACCGTATCGGCGAGGAACTCGACGAGCCGCGCACCGATGTTGCCCGCGAGGTTGACGGCCTCGATCTCGGGCTCGATGTCGGGGAGCGCGTCGCGGGCCTCGTCGCCCGAGAGCTTGCCGACGAGACGGCGGGCGCGTTCGCGCACCGCGGGGTCCAGCTGCGCCATCTGCGAGACGCGCGAACAGATCGTCGCGATCTGTGGCTGCACGCTTGGCTCCGCGACCGCGAGCTTTCCCATCGCGTCGAGAATCTCCATCTGGACGTCGGGACGCGTCGCGGCGCTCTTGAACGCGTCGAGCAGCGGCTGCGCGGCGCGCTTGTCACAGAGCTCCCCGACGGCCGAGGCAGCGGCGATGGCGAGCTCGGGGTCCTTCAGCGCCGCGAGGAGGCGCGCGAGGACCTCGTCGTTTCCCTTGCCCGTGCGCCCGAGCGTCTCGACGGCCCGCGTCCGCACCCAGAGGTCGCGGTCGTCCACGAGCTTGATCCACACGGGCAGCGCCTTGACGTCCGAGAGCGCGAGCGTCATCTCCGAGGCGGCCTTCGCGAACGCCGGATCGGGATCGTTCGTGAGCGCGAGGAGCGCGTTCACGAATCCCGGGAGGCCGTCGCGGGCGGTCTCGACCGCGCGGTCGCGAACCCAGACGAACGAGCCGCGGAAATGCTCGAGGAGCCGGCGCGCGAGGAGCTCCGGCGCGAAGGACATCAGGAGATTCACGGCGCCCTGGCGCACGAGCGCGTTCCCGTCGGCGAGGAGCGGCACGATCTCCGGGGTGTGATCCTGCTTGGCCGTCGCGAGCAGGCGCTTGATGGCCGCGAACGAGGCCTCCGCGACGCGCCCGGCGCCCGTGCGGGCCATCTGGAGGACGTCGGGGAAGTAGCTCTCGTTCGGGTTCTTCTCGAGAACGGCGAGGGCCGAGTACCGGATCTCCTCGCTTTCGTCCTGCAGGAGCGGAACGGCGAGGCTCGCGGCCACCGCCGCGCTTCCCTCGAAGCTCATCTCGCTCACGGCCTTCAAGGCGCGGGCGCGGACGGCGGGGTTCGTCGCGGTGAGGACGCGGCGCGCGATGTCGAAGGCCGCCTCGGCGGGCAGCTCACGTGCGAGATCGAGGGCCGCGAGGCGCGCGAAGTCGTCGCCGCGGGACGCCACCTCCTGGAGGAAGGGCCCGAGTTGCGGACCCGCGAGCTCTTTCAGGAACCGCATGACCGCGCGCCGCACGGCCTCCGAGCGGGTCTTGAGGAGAGGGACGAGCGCCTCGAGGCCGGCCCGGTCGTGGCGCCGTTTCAGGATCGCGAGGCCCGCCGCCCGGATCTCCGGGGTCTGGTCCAGCGCGGTCCAGGCAACCCATTCGACGTCGGGCTTCGAGACGCTCTGGAATTTTTCGAGGAGCTCTCTCTTCTGCTGCTCGTTCGTCCACTTGTGCTCGCGGAGCTGGGCGACGAAGGCCGGCTCGGAGCGAAGACCGCGCAGCTTCTCGAGGACCATCAGCGAGGCTCCATGCTTGGCCTATCGTAGCCGAGCGCGCCGGTTCGCGCCTCACGCGGGAATCGCCCGCCGCCGGGCAGAGAGTGTTACGGAAAGTGTCAGCTCGAGCTGTTTGAGTGGGCTTAAGATTCGCATCGCGACGGGTGTAACATGCGTTCCAGGAGTCATTTGGCTTTCAAGCATGGGCCTGGGCACGAACCTCGCTTTTAATGGACGGACTTTCTCGATGAAGAGTCAGAAGAATCTTTCGACTTTGCTCATCTGCCCACCGTTGGGTGCGCCCCGTCCGCGCGGCCGGAGGGGATTCAGCCTGGTCGAGTTGATGGCGGTCGTCGCGATCATCGGCATCATCTTCATCATCGGCGGAAGCGAGATCTCGAGGGCCTGGAAGCGCCAGAAGCTCCAGAGCGCCTCGGGGGACATCAAGGTTCTCTTCCAGCGGGCGTACTCGGAGGGGCAGCGCCGCGGGATGCGCACCTTCATTCAGGTCGGCCCTCTCGTCACGGCGGGTGCGGTGCGCTACATGCCCCTCTACCTGATCGGCGACGCGGACCAGAACGGGGCCGTGGGCGCGTTCTGCCGGAATCCGCCGGTGGGTGCCCCCGGCTGCCCCGACCTCCTCATCGACGAGTACGACATCGTCGTGAGGGGCCTGACGGGCGTCGACCAGGAGTTCAGCCTGTCCGACCAGGACGTGACCCAGGTAAAGTCCACACTCTGGTCCGACAACTCCACCAACTGGAACAACCCGCGCGTCCTCATGTGCGACTTTCAGGGGCGCGCGATCGCCGATATCGCGAACGGCCGCCAGATCGGCGCGCCGGCCACGCTCGCCCTCACGCACGTGGACGTCGTCAACGGCTCCTCCCAGCCTCCGACGCAGTACAAGATCACCATCAATCCGGTCTGGAGTGTGCGTGTGGAGAAGCAGATCGCCACTTCGCGGAACCCGGACCTGAGTTTCAACTGGGTGACCCAGAATGGCTGAACGTCGCGTCTCGCGCGATCGTCGGTCGGGCGGATGCGCCCGCCGCGGCAGCAGCTTCGTCGAGGTGCTCCTTGCCATGACGATCATGGCGCTCGTCCTCGTGGGCATCCTCCAGATGTTCTCCGTTTCGCTCATCATCAACAAGGGCGCGGCGGCGCGCACGCAGATGCTCTTTAAGTGCCAGCAGGTCGTCGAGAACATCCGCTGGTATTACTTCGTGACGCAGAACAAACTGGCGACGCCCCTCGGCACCGGCATCCCCGCGCTCGGGGAGGTCACGGTGGATCTCCCGTACCTCGGAAGCGAGGCCGAGTGGGCGTTCTGGGGTCCCACGGGAGCGAACGTCCTGGAAGCGGCGAACGGCCCCTACAAGATCCGGTACGTGATCCAGGAGGATCTCTTGCGGCCGGTCGTCCCGCTGCACGCATGGGTCATCACGGTCTCGGCGGTGCCTACGGACGTCGCCGGCGCCACGCGCTATTTCGGAATCAGCACGACCGGCAGCGGCAAGAGAGTGGATTATGTGGCCCAGTTCGTCCAGTAGGGCTTCTGCCAGCAGCCGCGGGCGCCGGGCCCGGGGCTTCACGCTCCTCGAGGCGATGATCTCGCTGCTGCTCCTCGTCATCGTCCTCATCGTCGCGATGACGATGCTCTTCCAGATGCGCGCGTTCGCCGAGCGGCAGCAGTACTTCATGCTTCCCCGCCAGGCGGCGCGCCGCGCGACCGATTACCTGTCCTACTACATCGCGGGCGCTTCCGACGTGAACTACGTCAACTCCCTGCAGCAGAGCCCGAACGCGCTGATCACCTACTACAACCTGAACGGCGTTCTGACGCAGGCCTCATACAACAACCTCACGGGCACCGAGACGGGAAACGCCGCCCGCGTCGTGGCGGCGAACCCCCCCGTCATCCCGACGGCGATTTCGTCGACGAACTTCGGCGACATCGGAACCGACATCATCACGATGGTCGCCCCGTTCAACCCGAGCCGCTATCAGGTGTTAGCGCCTTTTCCGCCCGCTTCCGCCCCCGCGGACGTGTGGGTTAACTTCCGGGTTGGCTGCGCGACGAGCGACGCGGCGAACCAGGCGGCCTTCGCCGCGGCGACGGGCTTCGACGGCACGCAGAGCGCGCTTCTCATGCTCGTCGACAAAACCGGGAGCTGGGCGTACGTGAGGATCCCGAGCGCGGGCTACCTGCTCGACGGGCTCTGCTCCGACACTGCCAACCAGAACATTCACTTTCAGGCCGACACCACGTCCGCCACGCTCGCGCCGCCGAACGGGACGGGGGGGCTCACGGATCCGGTCTTCCTCGTGGCGGGCCTGCAGGTCATCTCGTTCCGCGTCCTGACGGACAGCGTCGACGGCGTTCCCAAGCTCCAGCAGAAGCTGGGCCTCTTCGACCCCACGACCGACAACCCTTACCCCCCGCCCGGCAACCCGGCCGCGGCCTTCACGAACGTCATGGAGAATGTCGAGGATCTCCAGATCGCCTACATGTATCGGAACGGCGCGATCTGGAACACGGTGAACCAGACGATCCAAAACGTTGCGCCGGACTGTCCCCTGGTTGCGTGCGACAACGGCGTGCCGTTCCAGGCGGGGCCCAGCGGGGTGGTCGCTGCCCCGCCCGTCGACATCCAGAACGTGATCGGCCTCCGCTTCTCCGTCACGGGGCGATCCCCGCTTCTGCCGATCGGCGCCCGCCAGCTCACGAACATCGACGTCAAGGAAACGCTCGCTACGACCACGAGCCTGCATTTCCGGCCGGCGTCGGAGGACCACAAGGTGACGATGGACACGGATCACCCGACGTGGCCGCTCTACGACCAGTACGACCACTACCGCGCGACGGCGACCTTGATGCTTCGCAACCGGATTCCGAGGGGATGATGAGAGCACGCGGGAGCGCCCTCGTATCCGTGATCCTCGTCCTCCTCGTCCTGACGATCGTCGGAGTCGGCATCGCATACTTCACGTCGATGGAAGATCGCCTGTCGGGCAACACGCGCATCGCGAAGGCGGGCTTCTATGCCGCGGACGCGGGTCTCCGGCGGGGCGAGGCCCTCCTGAACAAGGTCATCAACATGCCTCTGGACCCCTGCGTGCTCCTGGCCGCGCGTCCCGCCTGGCTCGCGGCGCCTCTTTCGCAGGTCCTCGCGGCCCGCACGGCGCCGACCCTCTTGGTGCCCGGGGGCGGATACCCTGCGCTGGTCCTCGACCTTTCGACTTTCGACAGCACCGCGGGCTGCCTCGGAACCGACGCGCAGGCCTACGCCAACGTCCCCATTCCCCCTCCCACCGGGGTCACGGTCGTGGACCGGGTCACGTACTCGCTGTACCTCCGCAACAACGTGGATGACGCGCAGGGCACGGATGTATCCGACACTGACAGCATCGTGAACCTCGTTTCCGTTGGAACGGTGCAGCTCGCGACCGGCCTCTCCGTCACGAAGATCGTGGAAGAGCAACTGCTTCTGTCGATCGGGGGCGGGACGGTCGGCGGACAGGACAACCAGAACCAGGGTGGCACGAACACCACCAGCTCGGGGAAAGCGTGACCCTGATGACGAAACCTCGCCGCTGCGTCGCTCTCCCGGTCTTCCTCAGGAAGGCGAGCGCTTTCGCGCTTCTCGTCGTCATGGCCTTCGGCGGGGCCGGTTCGGTCCAGGCTGCGGGGCTCACCGAGGGGTACGACCCGCTGCGCCAGATCACCGCGCAGCTCCTTCGCGCGAACCTCCTCATCCTGCAGGACCTCAGCAGCTCGATGGCCTGGGATATATACGGGCATTCGCTCATCGAAGACGAAGATTCCGTCGGCCGGCTCGTCTGGAGCGTGACCTGCCTCGACAGCAACCCGGGCCCGACGCCGACGCCGACGGTCACGCCGACGGAGACGCCGACGGCGACTCCGACGGTGACGCCGACGTTCACCAGTACGGCCACGCCCACCGTGACGCCCACCGTGACGCCCACCGCGACGTTCACGCTGACGCCGACGGTGACGCCGACGCTGACGCCGACGTCGACGCCGACCTCGACGGTCACGCCGACCGCGACGGGCACGCCGACGCTGACGTCGACCTCGACGCCGACGTCGACGCCGACGGTGACGCCGACGCGCACGGCGACGAATACGCCGACGTCGACGCCGACGGTGACGCCGACGGGCACGGCGACGAATACGCCGACGGTGACGCCGACGTGGACGCCGACGAATACGCCGACGATCACGAATACGGCGACGATCACGCCGACGGTGACGCCGACGCGGACGCCGACGAATACGCCGACGATCACGAATACGGCGACGATCACGCCGACGGTGACGCCGACGAATACGCCGACGGTGACGCCGACGGTGACGCCGACGCGGACGCCGACGGTGACGCCGACGATCACGAATACGGCGACGATCACGCCGACGGTGACGCCGACGGTGACGCCGACGATCACGCCGACGATCACGCCGACGTTCACGCCGACGCGGACGTTCACGCCCACGTTCACGCCTACTTTCACGTCGACCCCGACGCGGACGCCGACGGTTACGCCCACGGTCACGCCGACCTTCACGGCGACGCCCACGTTCACGCCCACGGACACGCCGACGGCCACGATCACGCGCACGCCGACGCAGACGCCGACGATCAACTACGGCGACCTTTATCTCCCGAGGAATCCCCTCGCGCGCCCGTCAGACCAGCCGGCCGTGGCTTCCGTTGCGTCCGCCCCGCGTCGCGGGCTCCCGGAGCCGGTGGCGGTCGTGGCGTGGAGGGGGTCGGACCACGGAGTTCCGGGCGCGGCCGACCTGTCTGGCTTAGCCTCGGACGCGGAGTCCTTCGAAGCCTTCCTGCCGCGGGAGCCCCATGGTGTCGCCCTCGGAATCGTGGCACCCCTCGCTAAGGCGACACCCACGCCGGTGCCCGGGTGGTTTGCTCCCACGCCACCGGCGGAGTCGACTCCGACGCCGCTCCCGGCGTCGTACCAGGGATGTCACCGCTGGCGCTACGCGCTCCGGTGGGAGCGCCCCTCGCGGCTCGCGACCCTGAAGAACGTCCTTGGCAACTCCGTGACGACGTATTCGGACTACAAGGCGCCGGGCACGGGGCTCGCGACGGACTGGCCGAATCCGATCGACTACAGCCTCACGTGGCGGTGGAAGAACCCGTCAAGCACGACGATCGGACTTTGGAGTCACGACTGTGACCAATCGGGCGCACCGGCGTGCAAAGGCGCGAAGTCCTGGCCCGACCCGGACAACGAAGGCGAGCATCCCGGAATCTGGTACTCGCAAGGGACCTGGGACTATCCCCTTCCCCTTAGCCCGGGTCACCCGGTTTATAAGTACGACCCTCTGATGCCGCCCGTGTATCACCCCGGCTCCACGCAGACATCCAACGTCTGGAAGTCCCTGACGATGGATCCTCTGACGCCGGCTCCCTACGGGAATCCGTTGGGCACGGAATACGACGGCTGGGCCTGGACGCTGAACTATGGTTACGCGGCCGCGCCCCTGAACGACACCGTCTACGGCCCTGATCCGGGACCGCCGCTTCCCGTCATGGATCTGACGCCGCTCGGAGGCGCCGACTCCATCCCGGGGCAGACGGGAATGCCGTTGTCCTTCACGATGCCCACGACGCTGGGCGGCGCCTCGATCGGGCCGCAGGCCTCGCCGGGCGTCGGGGGCGTCAACCAGCCCACGTGGACGACGTCCCTCCCGCACGACGTCATCGGCAACACGGCGACGAAGGTGAACTGGGGCCTCATGACGTTCAACGCGGACGGCGCGACCCCGGACTACGAGACGGTCGTTTCCGTCGCGTCCTCGGATTCGGGAGACGTCACGGTGATCGAGGCCGCCCTACGTCTCAAGCTCTACACCAACCTCCCCTGGCCGGGCCTCAAGGTCAAGGGCGGCACGCCCACGAAGGGCGCGATCGCTTTGGCGGATAGCTCTCTGACCACCACGTGGAACGGGGATCCCAAGAAGAGGTGTGACCGGGCGTACGGAGTCATCCTCTGCACCGACGGCCAGTCTAACCTCGGAAACCCGGGGAACCTGGTCTGGGACGCCACGGCGACGCCCTGCGGCCCGGACACGGGTGGGACGGCGTTCATCAACTTCCCGCCGGGCGCCGCCGAGGCGATGTACCTCGACGCGCACCAGGATACGACGGGCTTAGCCAACGCGATCATCCGCGCACGCACGTTCGCGATCGGCCTCTCGACCGACATCAGCCGCTGCGAGTTGAATCGCATTGCCTATCGCGGTCGCACCGACGCGAACGCACCGGAAAAGGACGGCGGTTTCGTCCTCTACGACCCCGTGGACAGCCCGACCGGCGACGTTCGCCTGCCGCATATCGACCCGACCCCCGAGACTGCCGGGACGGCGACTCCGACGGACGAGAGCGGGGCGAGCCTGCCGGCGTCGTCCGGGGGCAAGAACCGGTTCGGCCCGGACCAGGCGACGCCAGACAACGCGGACTACGCGTTTTTCGCGAGCGACGCGCAGACGCTCGAAGACAGCTTCCTCGCGATCGTCAACTCTTCGGCCAGCGGCGACTACACGACGAGCTCCCCCGTTTCGGGCGGGGCCGTGGCGCTCGGAAACACGGTCATCCTGCCCTCCACGAGGTTCCCGTCGTGGGAAGGCCACCTCCGCG
>Ga0075520_1000662_pt1 | contig 15558 bp, 12 predicted proteins | sample NGEPerB_FD_75100 | JGI IMG/M metagenome (GOLD analysis project Ga0075520, IMG submission 75100) | Arctic peat soil microbial communities from the Barrow Environmental Observatory site, Barrow, Alaska, USA - NGEE PermafrostAB12-B | ecosystem: Environmental > Terrestrial > Soil > Wetlands > Peat ... | reverse complement strand
CCCTCCCCTCCCAGCAGGAACTCCCTTCCCCCGCCTGACGCTGCTCGTCGAGAACCAGAGGGGCTACAAGAACCTCTGCCTGCTCCTCACCGCCGCCGCCGCGGGAAAGCCGAAGGGGCAGGCGGCCGCGACGTGGGAAGAAGTCGCCGCGCATGCGGAGGGACTGCACGTGCTGACGGGCGGCGAGGAGAGCGTCGTGACGCGCGCGCTGGCCTCCTCGGGCCTCGACGGGGCCGCGCGCGCGCTGGACCGCCTCGCCACGCTGTTTCCGGGGCGCGTGCACGTGGAGCTTCAGCGCCATTTTCTGCGTGAGGAGGAGCACGTGAACCGCGCGCTCCTCGACCTCGCGGGCGCCGCGCACCTGAACATCCTCGCGACAAACGGCGTGCGCTACGCGGAGCGGAAAGACAAGGACTTGTTCGACGCGCTCACGTGCATCCGTCACCACACGCACCTCGACGCCGCGGGGATGAAGCTGCACGCCGGGCGGGAGCGCCACATGAAGTCCTCGCGCGACATGGAAGCTCTCTTCGCGGATCTGCCGGGCGTCCTCGAAGCCAGCGCCGAGCTCGCGGGGAGCCTCTCCTTCACGCTCGCGGATCTCGGTTACCGCTTTCCCGCGTACGCGCTGCCGCCAGGCGAGACGCCATCGTCGTTTCTTCGGCGCGTGGCGTGGGAGGGCGCTCGGGGCCGCTTCCGGCCGCTGACGGGCAAGGCGCAGGCGCAAATCCAGCGCGAGCTCGACCTCATCGCGAAGCTGGACCTCGCGGGCTACTTTCTCATCGTCTGGGACATCGTGAACTTCTGTAAGAGGGAGAACATCCTCGTGCAGGGGCGCGGCTCGGCCGCGAACAGCGCCGTGTGCTACGCGCTCTCGATCACGGCGGTCGACCCCGTGAAGATGGATCTGCTCTTCGAGCGCTTCCTCTCGGAAGAGCGCGGCGAGTGGCCCGACATCGACCTCGATCTGCCCTCGGGCGATCCGCGCGAGAAGGTCATCCAGCACGTCTACAGGACGTACGGCCCCGCGGGCGCCGCGATGACGGCGAACGTCATCACGTATCGCGACCGCTCGGCGTCCCGCGAGATGGCCAAGGCGCTGGGCTTCTCGCCGGAGCAGGTGGACACGATCGCGAAACGCCTCGGGAAGTGGAGCTTCGGCGAGTACCGCGACGGCGCGGCCGACCTCTCGGCCGAGCTGGCCGCCGCGGGCTTCGACCCCGCGCATCCGCGTGTCGCCCACTTCGGGAAGCTCTTCATGCGCGTCCAGAACCTGCCGCGCCACCTCGGGCAGCACTCGGGCGGAATGGTCGTGGCGATGGGAAAGTTGTCCGAAGTCGTGCCGCTCGAGCCCGCGGCCATGGAGGGGCGCGTCGTCATCCAGTGGGACAAGGACGACTGCGCGGACCTCGGCATCGTGAAGGTGGACCTCCTCGGCCTCGGAATGCTGGGCGCGATCGAGAAGATGCTGCCCGCGATCAAGAAGCACGAGGGCGTGGACGTGGATCTCGCGCATCTCCCGGCGGGAGACCCGAAGGTGTACGAGATGCTGAACGCGGCGGACACGATCGGCCTCTTCCAGGTGGAGAGCCGCGCGCAGATGGCTTCGCTGCCGCGCCACGCGCCGAAGATCTTCTACGACATCGTCGTGCAGGTCGCGATCATCCGGCCGGGGCCGATCGTGGGCGGGATGGTGCATCCCTTCTTCGACCGGCGGCAGGGCAAGGCGCCGGTCGAGTACCCGCACCCGTGCCTCGAGCCGATCCTGAAGCGCACGCTCGGCGTGCCGCTTTTCCAGGAGCAGCTTCTCAGGATCGCGATGGTGGCTGCGGGCTTCACGGGCGGCGAGGCGGAAGAACTGCGCCGCGCGATGGGCTTCAAGCGCTCGCAGGAGCGCATGGGTGCGATTGAAGAGCGGCTGCGCTCGGGCATGGCGAAAAACGGAATCACGGGACCCGCGCAGGATCAGATCGTCAAGTCCATCACGTCGTTCGCGCTCTACGGTTTTCCGGAGTCGCACGCGGCCAGCTTCGCGCTCATCGCGTATGCGAGCGCGTGGCTGAAGGCGCATCACCCGGCGGCGTTCACGGCGTGCCTCCTGAACGCGTGGCCGATGGGCTTCTACCACCCCGCCACGATCGTGAAGGACATCCAGCGCCATGGCACGCCGGTGCTGCCGATCGACGTGAACCATTCGGGATGGGATTGCACACTGGCTCTCTTACCTTCTAAGAAATCTTCTCTCGCGGTTCGGCTGGGCATGCGCTTCATCAAGGGGCTGAAGCAGGCGACTGGAGAAGCCATCGAAAGGGAGAGAGCCGGAAGATTCTTCGAAGACGTGGCGGACTTCTCGCGCCGCTGCCAGCTGCGTCCCGAAGAGATGACTTTGCTCGCGTACGCCGGCGCACTTTCGTCTCTCGGCCTCTCCCGCCGCGAGGCGCTGTGGCAGGTGGCGGAAGTGTCCCGCCCGCTCGGGCCCCTCTACGACACTCTTCCTCTTTCTTTCTCCTCGCGGAATTCTCCCCTCCCCGAAATGTCGGCCGTCGAAGAGACGACCGCCGACTACCGCGCGACCGACCTCACGGCGGGGCCGCACCTCCTCGAGCATCTGCGCCCGGCGCTCGCCGCGCGGTCGATCCTGTCGGCGATGGAGCTCCGGAGCGTGCCCGAGGGCGAACGCGTGAAGGCCGCGGGCGCCGTCATCGTGCGGCAGCGCCCGGGCACCGCGAAGGGCTTCGTCTTCCTGTCGCTCGAGGACGAGAGCGGCATCGTGCAGGCCATCGTGCGCCCCGACCTCTTCAAGGAGCACCGGGCCGTCATCGTGGGGTCGGAAGGCCTCATCGTCGAGGGAAAGCTGCAGAAGGAAGGCGGAAACGTCTCCGTGAGAGCCGAGCGGTTCTGGCCGCTTCCGGCGCTTCCGGACCTCCCAAGCCACGATTTCCGGTGAGCCCGCGTCAGCTCCCCGCGGCGATCCGCGTGGCCTCGCGCAGCTTCGCCTCGGCGGTCGCGAGCGCGCGAAGCAGCCGCGAGGTCTCGGCTTCCACCGCGCCGTCGCCGCGGAGCGCCCGCTTGAGGCCCGGCAGCGTCTCCGTTCCGCAGCCGGTTTCGGCGGACGGCCCCAGGAGGAGGTTACGGCGCGCGAACTCCGCCGGGGCCGCATCGTGAAACGCCCCCATCGCGTCGAGAAGCAAAGGCTCCGTCGTCTCCGCACTCGCCCGGCGGCGCGCCGCGTCGAGCGACTCCCACGCGCGCGCCGCGAGGCGCAGTCTCAGCACCGCCGCGAAGAGCTCGCCGTGACGCAAAAGGCGGGCGGCGGAAGCCTTCCCTAACCCGGAGAATTCGTCCGTCAGAAACGTCGCGACCTCGGAGAGCCGCCACGGCGGCTCGGACGACTCGGCGAGCACCGACGTCCAGAGCGTGAGGATGCGCGCGAGCGTGGCGCTCATGACGTAGCCGGGGTCGAGGATGCGGCCCAGGAGATAAGGATCGTCGTACGCGGAGTGGTATTGCGCGTAGGTGCGCCGGCCGAACCCGAGTTGCGCGGACGGCACGCCGCCGAGACCGAGGAAGGGGGAGGTGTCGCCGCTGAAGCCGGGAAGCCGCATGGCGGGGCGCACCGCCAGAAGGAGGTGACCCGAAACCGGATCGACGACGTGCCGCAGGGTCTCGTCGAGGGACTCGGCGAGCCCCGGGGAGACGTCGGCCATGAAATCTAGCGCGCGGACGGAAGAGTCCACGTAGAGGAACGCGCCCATGGGCGCCGCGCGCGCCGCGAGGCGCTGCTCGACCCAGCGTGTCGAGCCGAGCATGCCGTATTCCTCGCCGTCGAAGAGCACGAAGACGACGTCGCGTTCCGGCTTCCAGCCCTCGCGCGCGAGAGCCGAGAGCGCGGTCGCGGTCTCGAGGACGACGGCGGCACCAGAGACGGGATCCACGGCTCCGTTCACCCATGCGTCCGTGTGCCCGCCCACGACGAGGACCGCGGCATCGCGCCGGCGTCCCGCGAGAGTCGCCGTGACGTTGAAGAGCACGCGCGCCTCGGTGCACGAACGCGTGCGGAGCCGCACCGTCTCGCGCGTCGCTCCGAGGCGGTAGGGAATGCGGAGCCATCCGGTCCAGTCCTCGGGCGCGGCCGCCCCCTCGAGGCGGCCGAGCAGATCCGCCGCGACGGTCTCCGAGACCGGCAGCGCGGGCAGCTCGGGACGGAGACGCGGAATTCCGCGGCCCGCCGCACAGTCCGGATCGCCGGGGCGCAGGAAATACCGCAGCATCGAGCCGCGCTGCACGGTCCATGGGTTGAGGTAAGGACCCGCAGGAAAATCCGGCTTCACAATCCCGAGATCGCGCCGCTCTGGGTAGAGGAGCAGCGCCCTGGCCCCCTCGTCCTCGGCGAGAAGGGACTTCATGGACCGGCAGACTCCCTGCGACCGCGCGAGGACGATCGCCCCTTTCACGGAGACGCCGGCCCGGCGCAGGACGTCGTAGTCCTCGCGCGCCCCGTGATTCGCGTAGACGACGCGCGCGGACACGTCGCCGTCGGGAGCCCAGGCGAAGAAAGGGACCTCGAGAGGAGCCGCCTCGGAGTAGGGGTCGCCCGCGAGCGCGTGCTCGGTGAGGTCGAAGGTGTGCCCGGCCGGCCCTTCGACGACCAGGGAGGCCTCGACGGGCTCCGGCAGATTCACCGTCTGCTCGGCGACCACGGTCTCGAGGCCGTTCGCGCGGAGGGCTTCCGCGACGGCGGCAACCGCGGCGCGCTGCGCGGGAGTCCCGGCCCGATGCGGAACGCGGGCGAGCGTCCCGACGGTCCTTTCGATCCGGCGGGCGTCCACGAGGGACTCGAGGCGCGCGGCGCGCGGCGCGAGCGGATCAGGACGCCCGCAGGCCGTGAGAATGCCGAAAGCGAGAACGGCCGCGGCGCCCCGCCGGCGCGTCACGGCCTGCGCGCGCCCGCGGAGACCCGCCGGGTGGGCCGGCCTCCGTCGGCGAGGAGGTTCGCGATTACGAGCTGCTCGCGCGCCCGCGAGAACGCGGCGGCGAGGTGATCGATTTCTCGCGCTGCGGCGGCGCGGTCGCTTCGGCTCACGGCCTCCTCCAGTGCGGGAAGGCCCACCGCCCCGCAACCCGTTTCGGGCGACGGTCCCCAGAGCCGGCATCCCCGGCCGAACGACTCTCCAGGTGCGCCGAACGCACCGAGCGCGAGCGAGACGTTGCGGTCGAATCGCCCTGCGTCCTTTCCCGGGCCTCGCGACGCGCGCGTGCGGCCGTCCCACGCGCGTGCCCCCGCCTCGAAGCCCTCGATCTGGCTCGTGAGCGACCGGGCCGCCTGGGGCACCCAGCTAATCGACGCGGGATGTCGTCCCTGGATCTCGCGGATCTCTCGGTTCGTAAAGTCGGAAAGCTCCGTGAAGCGCAGGGGAAAAAATCGCGGGGTCGCGAGCACACCCACGTAGAGAGCAACGACGCGCGCGAGGGTCGCCGTGCGAAGGAAGCCGGGGTCGCCGAAGCGCTTCAGCCACGTCGCCGTGTCGTAGAGCGTGTGGGTGCTGCCGTACCAGCGGCCGAAACCCAGCTCCGCGACGGGCGTCGCGCTGAAACCGAGGAAGGGCGCGGCGTCACTCGAAAATCCGGGGAGGGCCGGCTCGCCCGAGCTCTCGCGAAGCGACTTTCCCGAATCGGGGTCGTTGACGAGCGCGAGCACTTCGGCGAGCGGACCGCGAAGCCCCGGCGTCGTCGACGCATAAAGGTCGTTCGCCCGGACCGCCGAGTCCACGTCGAGGAACGCGAGGGCGGGAAGGTCGGCGCCCGTCAGGCGCGTCTCGAGAAAGCGCGTCGAGCCGAGCATGCCGAACTCTTCACCGTCGAAGAACGCGAACACGACCGGCCGCGAGGGCGCCCAGCCGCGGTCCGCGAGAGCCGCGAGAACGGTCGCGACCTCGAGTACGGCCGCCGTACCGGAAGACGGGTCGACCGCTCCGTACACCCAGGCGTCGATGTGACTGCCGAGGACGACCGGCGCGGCCTTCGGATCGCCTCCCGGAATCGTCGCGAGGACGTTGCGCAGCGACGCGCGCACCGTCTTCCCGCGCACGGTCATCCGCGCGCGCGCGGGCCCCGGACCGAGCGTATACGGCGCGTCGAGGAGGCCCTTCCAGTCGGCCGGAGGCAGGGGGCCGCCGATCTCCTTGAGGAGCGCCTCGGCGACATCCTGCGAGATCGCGAGCGCCGGGATCTTCGGCCGCGTGTCGACCCCCGCGGCCTTCGCGCGACTCGGGTCGCCCGGACGAAGGAAGTACTTGAGGAGCGTCCCGCGGAAGGCGGCCCAGCGGTTCATCGACGGCCCCAGCGGATAGGGAGGTTTCACGATGCCCTCGTCCCGCGGCTCGATGTAGATCAAAAGGCCGACGGCGCCCGCGCGCTCGGCCGCCAGCGTCTTCATTCCGAGGCAGACACCCTGTACCTTGACGAGCGCGATCTTGCCGCGCACGTCGACGCCCGCCTTCCTGAGCGCGGCGAAATCCGCGGCGGCGCCGAAGCCCGCGTAGACGACCGGCGCCTCGACGTCGGCATCCGGCGCGTACGCGAGAAAGGGCAATTCCTCCTTCGCCACCGCCGTCGCCGGGTCCTCGGCGAGCGCCCGCTCGTGAAGATCGAAGTTCTTCGCCACCGGCTTCGTGAGCGCGAGCGAGAGCGCCACGGGCTCCCAGAGCTCGACCTCGTGGACGTCGCTCCAGGGCTTGAGCCCGGCCGCCGTCAGGCGCCGCGTGATCTCGTCCGCGGCTGCCGCATTCGCCGGCGTGCCCGCGCGATGCGAGCTCTTCGCGAGAACTTCCAGAGTTTCGCCGATCCGTCCCGGCGACACGAGACGCTCGACGTCGGCTCCGAACCTGCGGACGAAAGGCCGCCTCCCGCGGAGGATGAAGAATCCCGCCACGAGAATCGCGAACGTCGCGACGGTGGTCGCGACCACGAAGACGCGTCGAATCCCGATGTCCTCCGTTGGCGCTCTCATGTTAGCAGGGGCCCTGCTACGCTCACCCGCCGTGAGCTGGGATTCCGGCCAGGAAAGCTGCGGAAAGTGACCGACGCCTTCGTCCGGAATTCCGCCTAGACGAGGCGCATGAGGAGGCTGGCGTTCGTCCCGCCGAACCCGAAGGAGTTCGAAAGGGCGATCGGGAGCTTCTTCTCGCGCGCCGTGTTCGGCGTGTAATCGAGATCGCACTCGGGGTCCGGCGTCGCGTAGTTGATCGTGGGCGGGATCACGCCGTGGCGCATCGCGAGCGCGAGGACGCCGGCCTCGAAGCCGCCCGCGGCGCCGAGGAGGTGCCCGGTCATCGATTTCGTCGAGGAGACGGAGAGCGTCCGGGCATGGTCGCCGAACACCCGCTTGATGGCAATCGTCTCGATGCGGTCCCCGTGCGGCGTGGACGTGCCATGCGCGTTAACGTAGGCGACGTCTTCCGGGTTCACGCCCGCGTCGAGGAGCGCGTTGCGCATGACGCGGAACGGACCGTCTCCGTCCTCCGACGGCGCCGAGATGTGATACGCGTCGCCCGACATGCCGTAGCCCGCGAGCTCGGCGTAGATCGCCGCGCCACGTGCCTTCGCAAAGCCCATGTCCTCGAGCACGAGGATCCCCGCGCCCTCGCCAAGGACGAAACCGTCACGGTCCTTGTCCCAGGGCCGCGATGCCGCCTTCGGATCGTCGTTGCGCGTCGAGAGGGCGCGCATCGCCGAAAAGCCCCCGACGGCGAGACAGGTGATGACCGCTTCCGAGCCGCCCGCGATCATCGCGTCGGCGTCCCCGCGGCGAATGACGTTCGCCGCGTCCCCGATGGCGTGCGCCGAGGTCGCACAGGCCGTGGCCGTAGCCGAATTCGGGCCCTTCGCGCCGGTCTGAATCGAGACGAGCCCAGAGCACATGTTGACGATGAGACCCGGGATGAAGAACGGGCTGATACGGCGAGGTCCCTTCTCGAGCACGGTCCGATACGTCTCCTCGATGAGAGGCAGCCCGCCGATCCCGGATCCGATGCACACGCCTACGCGCTCGGCGTTCTCCGGCGTGACGGCGAGGCCCGAATCGGTCATGGCCTCCTTCGCCGCCGCCACGGCGTAATGAATGAACGTGTCGAACTTCTTGATTTCCTTCTTCGCGAAGAACGCGCCCGGGTCGAAACCCTTCACCTCGCCGGCGATGCGGCAGGCGTAATCCGAGGCGTCGAAGCGCGTGATCATCCCGATGCCGGACACGCCGGCCGTCAGGTTGGCCCAGTTCTCCTTCGCCGTCAGACCCACGGGAGAAACGAGGCCGACGCCCGTCACGGCGACGCGGCGCCGGCCGCGGCTGTCGAGCAGGGATGCGGGATTCGCGGACACGCGTTCGAGAAAGCCCCGGGTCAGGCGGGCTTGGCGTGCGATTCGATGTAGGAAACCGCGTCCTTGACCTTCTGGATCTTCTCGGCGTCCTCGTCCGGGATCTCGATGCCGAACGCCTCCTCGAAGGCCATGACGAGCTCGACCGTGTCGAGAGAATCCGCACCGAGGTCGTCCACGAAAGAGGCCTCGGGCTTCACCTCGTCCGCCTGGACGCCGAGCTGCTCCACGATGATGCCCTTGACCTTTTCTTCCACCGAATTCGCCATCTGCGATCCTCCGAAAATTTTTGTCGTCTTAAAGACCGGCATTCTGAGGGCTGCCGGGACTCGAATTCAAGCGTGCGGAGTCTATCCGAAGTAGAGCCCGCCGCTCACGTTGAGACAGGTGCCCGTCACGTAGGCGGCCGCGTCGGACGCCAGATAGACCACCGCCCCCGCGACGTCGTTCGCGGTTCCCAGCCGTCCGAGCACGATCTGGCCCACAAGGGCCTTCTTCTGGTCTTCGTTCAGGAAGTCCGTCATGGACGTCTCGATGTAGCCCGGCGCGACGGCGTTGACGGTGATTCCCCTTGAACCGATCTCGCGCGCGAGGGCCTTCGTGAACCCCACGACCCCGGCCTTCGCTGCGGCGTAATTCGTCTGCCCGGCGTTCCCCATGAGCCCCACGACGGACGTGATGTTCACGATACGGCCGGAAACCCGTTTCTTGAGCATGACCTTCGCGGCTTCCTGGGCGCACAGAAAGACCCCGGTGAGGTCCGTCGCGATGACCTTGTCCCAGGACTCCTTCGACATGCGCAGGATGAGGCCGTCGTCCGTGATGCCGGCGTTGTTGACGAGAATGTCGAGCTTCCCGTGCTTCTCCACCAGGGCCTTGAATGCCGCCGAGACGGAAGCGGGATCGCCGACGTCGAGGCGCAGGGCCTCGGCCTTCCCGCCCGCGGCCACGACGGCCTGCGCGACCGCCGCGGCCTTCTCTTCGCCGCGGGCGGCGACGACGACGTGGGCGCCGGCCGCACCGAGCGCCTTCGCGATCGACTCCCCGATGCCCTGCGAACCGCCCGTGACGAGCGCGACTTTTCCCTCGAGCGAGAACGAAAGAGCCATCTGAGCTTCCTTTCTCCGTCAGGCGAACGCCGCGAGAGCCGCGGCCGTGGACGTGGTCCTCACGGGCCAGTCCTTCGCGATGCGTTTCGCGAGCCCCGCGAGCACCGTGCCGGGCCCGGACTCGACGGCGGACGGCGCCAGCGCGGCGAGACGCTGCACGGACTCGACCCAGCGCACGGGGGAGCAGATCTGCCGCCGCAGGGATTCGCGCGCGACCTCGGGATCGGTCGTCTCCCGAGCATCCACGTTCGTGACGACCGGGATCGAAAGCGGCCGGAACGACGCCGCGGCGAGGAAAGGGGCCAGCGTCTCCTCCGCCGGCTTCATGAGCGCGCAATGGAAGGGAGCCGACACCGGGAGCGGGAGAACGCGCTTCGCGCCCCTCGCCTTCAGGATCTCCCCGGCCTTCGCGACGCCCGCGGCGCTGCCCGCGATGACGGTCTGCTCCGGCGAGTTGAAGTTCGCGGCCGAGCAGACTTCGCCGGTCGCGGCGGCGGCTTCCGCGCACGCCGCGGCGACCGCATCGGGCGCGAGCCCGATGACGGCCGCCATCGCGCCCTGCCCCACGAGCACGGCCTCCTGCATGAAAAGGCCCCGGCGCCTCACGAGCACGACGGCGTCCTCGAGCGTGAGCGCGCCCGCGGCGACGAGGGCGGCATACTCGCCGAGCGAGTGGCCGGCCGCGACCGAGGGCGCGACGCCCCTGGCCTTCAGGACCTCGAAGACGGCGACGGAGTGCGTGAGGATGGCCGGCTGCGTCACGGCCGTCTGTCTGAGGTCCTCGTCGCTGCCCTCGAAGGAGGTCTTCGAGATCGACAGGCCGAGAGGCGCGAGCGCGGCGTCCGCGCGCTCGTACACGCGCTTCGCCTCGGGGAAAGCGTCGGCGAGGTCTTTTCCCATGCCCGCAAACTGCGAGCCCTGCCCGGGGAAAAGAAAAGCGAGGCTCACTGCGTTCACCATCGGACGAGCGCGGCACCCCAGGTGAGGCCTCCGCCGAAGGCCGTGATGAGGATGAGGTCACCGCGCTTCAGGCGGCCATCGCGCGCGTATTCGTCGAGCGCGATCGGAATCGAGGCCGAGCTCGTGTTGCCATAACGCCCGATGTTGTTCATGCAGCGTTCGGGAGGAATCTGCAGCCGCTCGGCCGTCGCGGTGAGAATCCGCTCGTTCGCCTGGTGCGGCAGGAGCCAGCTCACGTCCTGGGTGGTGAAGCCGCTCTCCGCGAGGACTTCCTTGCAGACCTCGACCATCGAGCGGATCGCGATCTTGAACGTCTCGCCGCCCTTCATCTGGATGTACATGAGTCCTCTGTCGAACGTCTCGGGACGGTTCGGCGGGAAGGTGGAGCCGCCGCCGGGCATCGAGATGAACGGCGCTCCCTCTCCGTCCGAGTGGATCGAGGTGGAGAGGACGCCGTGGTCGGCCTTCGTGGCCTTGAGAACGGTCGCGCCCGCGCCGTCCCCGAAGAGGATGCACGTACCGCGGTCGGTGTAGTCCACGAATCGGGTCAGGAACTCGGCGCCCACGAGGAGGATGTTTTTCGCCTTGCCCGACTGGATGAGCCCGTCCGCCACGTGAAGCCCGTACAGCCAGCCCGAGCAGGCGGCGTTCAGGTCGAAGGCGGCGGCCTTCTTCGCGCCGAGCTTGTGCTGGACGACCGGGGCCGCGCCCGGGATCAGGTGGTCGGGCGTGCAGGTCGCGAGGATGATCGTGTCGAGCTCCATCGGACCCACGCCCGCGGCTTCCATCGCCGGGACCGCCGCACGCACGCAGAAGTCCGAGAGGACGTCGCCTTCCTTGACGACGCGGCGCTCGCGGATGCCCGTCCTCGACGTTATCCACTCGTCCGACGTCTCGACCATCTTCGTCAGGTCGGCGTTCGTCAGGATCCTCTCGGGAACGGCCCGGCCGGTGCCGGCGATCGTGGCGTGAAACATCGTCCCTCCGTGAATGCGTGGAGCCGGAATGTTACCGGGAGAGCGGCGGCGGCGCGAACGTGAGCGCGCGCTCGCGGATTTTCTCGGAAATTCCGCGCCGGACGAAGTCGTCGGCGGCGCGAATGGCGTTGCGCACGGCCTTCGCGTTCGAGCGCCCGTGCCCGATGAAACAGGCCCCGTTCACGCCGAGGAGCGGCGCGCCGCCGTACTCGCTGTAGTCGAGGCGTTTCTTGAAGGAACGGAAAGCGTCCTTCGAAAGCAAAAAGCCCATCGACGCCTGAAGGCTGCGGGTGATCTCCTGTTTGAGCGCCTCCTCCACGAGGTGCGCGAGGCTCTCGGAGACCTTGAGGATGACGTTTCCCGTGAAGCCGTCCGTGACGATGACGTCGACGTCGCCCCCGTAGACGTCGCGGCCCTCGACGTTCCCGACGAAACGGAGGCCGGACTCCTTCAGGAGGCGAAACGACTCCTTCACGACGTCCGTGCCCTTGCCCTCCTCCTCGCCCACCGACATGAGGCCGATCTTCGGCTTCTCGATGCCGAGGACTTCCTGCGCGAAGAAGTGCCCCATGAGGGCGAACTCGCGGTAGTGCTCGGGGCGGCAATTCACGTTCGCCCCGACGTCGAGGAGAACCCGTTTGCGGTCGAGGCCCGGCAGCACGGCGGCGAGAGCCGGCCGGTCGATCCCCTCGACGACGCCCATGATCATCTTCGCGACGACCATCGCGGCGCCCGTGTGCCCCGCCGTGAACATCCCCTTCGCGCGGCCGTCGCGAACGCATTCGGCGGCAATCCGGATGGACGCGCGCCGCTTCTTGCGGATCGGGGTGATGGCGGGCTCGTCGAACAGGACGACTTCGTCCGCCTCGACGACGCCGACGCGGCTCCCGCTGTAAGCGGTCTTGTGGAGCTCGGATTCGATCTCGCGCCGCTTGCCGACGAGCAGCGTGTCGAGGCCGAAATCGACCGCCGCCGCGACCGCGCCTTCCACGTTGACGCGGGGGGCGTGGTCGCCCCCCATGGCGTCGACGGCGATCGTCAAGTCAGGCCTTCTCGGCTCCGCTCATGACTTCGCGGCCCTTGTAGTGCCCGCAGGACGGACACACCCGGTGCGGAAGCTTCTCCGTGCCGCAGTTCGTGCACTTCGAGGTCTGCTTGGGCTTCAGGAAGTCGTGGGCGCGGCGCAAGTCGCGACGCGTCTTGCTGTGGCGATGTTTTGGATTCGGCATGGCGATCTCCTGTGACGGTCACACGCTGCGAAGGCGAGGACGAGAAAGGTCGTGGTGTCAGTTCCCGGGGTCGAGAAGAGTTCGGAGCGTTTTCCAGCGCTCGTCCGCCGGAGGCCTGCAGGCGCACGGGGCGAGGTTCCGGTCGGCGCCGCACGTCGGGCAGAGCCCGCGGCAATCGTCGCGGCAGAGGGCCTTGAGCGGAAGCTCGAGCTGCACCTGCTCCTCGATGAGAGGGTCGAAGGCGACGACGAGGTCGTCGTAGTACAGGACGTCGAGGTCCTCCGGGGAGAGCTCGAGGCCGTCCTCAGGGTCGCCCTTGGCCTTTTCTTCCCGCGGCTTCGCGTGGGCGGGAGCGAAGAGCCAGTAAGCCTCGCTCGAGCGGTGGAAAGGGACGGGGGCGAGGCAGCGCGCGCACGCAGTGACGCCGTCGAAAACGACGCGACCATTCAGGACGAAGCCGGGCTCCTGGCGCTCAAGACGGCCGGTGAAGGACACGTAAGAGAGCGACACGAGCTCGGGACGCGCGAGACCGACGGCCGGAAAGTCGAACTGATGAGAAAGATCAATTGGCTCGTCAAAAGCCGCTTCGAGGTTCAGATCCATGGGAAAAGGCTCCTCCTCCACGAAGAGGAGCCGCAGAATATAACATGGAAGCATGCGCATCGCCGTCGACGCGCGCCCGTTCGAGGAGTGTCCGACTGGCGTTGGCCGCTATCTCGACGGGCTGCTCTCCGCCTGGCTTCGTGCCCGGCCCGAGGACAGCTTTGTCCTCCTGTCGCCGCGCCCTGTCCACGTGCCCCCCCGCCTGGAGGGGCGGGTGGCCGTGCCCCCCACGCCCGCGCTTTTCGGCACGATCTGGCTGCAGACCGCCGCCGGCCCGGCGGCGCGCCGCGCCGGGGCCGACGCGTTCCTCGGGAGCCTCGCCATCCTGCCCCTCGCATGCGGGCTCCCCGGCGTCGCGACGGTGCACGACCTCACGCCGATCCTCTTCCCCGAATGGCATTCGCGGAAGAACCGCCTCGGTTTCACGCCGTTCATCGGCGCAACCGTCCGCCGCGCGCGTCGGATCGCGGCCGTGTCGGAGGCCACGCGGCGAGACCTCGTCGCCGCGTTCCCGGACGCGGCCGGCAAGACGCGCGTCGTGCACAACGGCATCGAGCCCGAGGCGCCTGGCGCGGGCGGCGAGGCGCCGCACGAGGGGCGACCCTATGTCCTTTACGTGGGGACGCTCGAGCCGCGCAAGAACGTCGTCCGGCTGGTCGCGGCGATGGAGACGATCTGGGACCGCCGCCCGGAATTCCCCGACCTCGTCCTCGCGGGCGGGGACGGCTGGGGAATGGGAGGCTTCGCGGAGGACGTCGCGCGTTCGAGGCACGCGGAGCGCATCACGCTCGCGGGCTATCTCGGAGCGGGCGAGAGGGCACGCTGGCTGCGGGATGCGCGGGTCTTCGCGTACCCGAGCCTGTACGAGGGCTTCGGCCTTCCGCCCCTCGAGGCGATGGCGCAGGGCACACCCGTCGTGGGCTCGTCTATGTCGTCGCTGCCGGAGGTCATGGGCGACGCCGGCCTTCTGCCCGACCCCACGAGCGTTCCGGACATCGCCCAAGCCCTCGAGCGCGCGCACGACGACGCCGGCTTCCGGCGGCGCGCGGCCGTCGAGGGCCCGCGGCGCGCCGCGAGCTTCACGTGGGCGGCGGCCGCCGCGAAGATGCGGATCCTCTTCGAGGAGGCGCTCGATTGACCGGACGAAGGAAACGGGTCCTCGTCGACGCCCGCAAGGCGCGCGACTTCGGGATCGGGACATACGTCCGCGGACTCCTCGGCGGCCTCGCGGGGCTCGACCGCTACAAGGTCCATGCGCTCGTCCTCCCCGGCGAGAAGGAGCTTCTCCCTTCGGGAGTCACCGCGACGATCTGTTCCGCCCGGCACTATTCGCTGGAAGAGCTCGTCGCCGTTCGGCGGGCGATCTCGGCGCTCAAACCCGATGTCTTCCACGCCCCGCACTACGTCGTCCCGTTCTTTCCGCCGCGGGCGACTGTCGTTACGATCCACGACCTCATGCACCTCACCCGGCCGGAGCACGACGCACCCGCGAAGCGCTTCTATGCGCGGTGGATGATCGGGCGGGCGCTTCGGCTTTCCGCGCGCATCATCGCGGTATCGGAAAGCACGAAAAAGGAAATTCTTGCTTTCGGACCCGAGTGGGGCGGCAAGGTCGTCGTGATTCCGAATGGAGTAAGAGAAGATTTCCTTGAAAGGGGGAAAGACAATGCTCCCGAATCTCTTCCTCTTTCTTATCTTCTCTTCCTCGGGAACGACAAGCCGCACAAGAACCTCGAGGGGCTGCTCGCCGCATTCGCTCGCCTGCGCGTTTCCTCGCCCTCTCTGTCCCTCGTCCTGGCGGGGATGGCGCGGAACCGCATAAAGGCCGAAGGCGTCCAATGCATCGGTTTCGTGCCGGACGCCGAAGTGCCAGCCCTCGTCGCGGCCGCACGGGCGCTCGTGCTGCCCTCTTTCGCCGAGGGCTTCGGCCTGCCCGTCCTCGAGGCGCAGGCGGCGGGCACGCCCGTCGCGTGCTCGGACATTCCCGCGCTCCGCGAGACGGCGGGCGACGCGGCGGTCTTCTTCGACCCGCACGACATCTCGTCGATCGCAGAGGCTCTGGGCGCATTGCTCGGAGATGAAGAAAAAAGAGATTTTCTTAGAAAAAGGGGACGGGAGCGTGCGGCGCAATTCACGTGGTCCCGCGTCGCGGAACGAACCGCGGGAATCTACGAGAGCGTTTTTTCGTGAGAGTCGCCCTCGTCCACGACTGGCTGACGGGCACCCGTGGCGGCGAGAAGGTGCTGCTGGAACTGGTCCGGATGTTTCCGGGCGCGCCGATCTTCACGCTCTTTCACTTCGCGGGCT
>Ga0075520_1000659_pt1 | contig 15579 bp, 15 predicted proteins | sample NGEPerB_FD_75100 | JGI IMG/M metagenome (GOLD analysis project Ga0075520, IMG submission 75100) | Arctic peat soil microbial communities from the Barrow Environmental Observatory site, Barrow, Alaska, USA - NGEE PermafrostAB12-B | ecosystem: Environmental > Terrestrial > Soil > Wetlands > Peat ... | reverse complement strand
TAGTTGAGCCCTCCGAGAGGCGCCGGGCGGCAGCGCACCAGCTTGGAGTATCGAGCGCCATTGATCCCGAGTCGGACATTCTGAAAGGCGACGCCGATATAGTTATCGAGGCCAGTGGAAACCCGGCTGCTCTGGGCACAGCTATTGCGCACGCGGGCCACGAGGCAACGATCGTGGTCGTATCATTCTATGGCGCGCGCAGCTTCCCAGTGGCACTCGGCGAGGAGTTTCACCGCCGGCGACTGACGCTAAAGTCAAGCCAAGTGTCGCATATTCCAGCAGAGCGATTGGCACGTTGGACTCCCGAAAGGCGTTTTGAGCTGGTCCGACGACTCCTGGAAGAGCCACAACTGGACGCACTTGTGGACAATGTGATTGATTTTGCAGAAGCACCCGGCACATACCCCAAGTTGAACCATCTACCCGGGAGCCACCTTCAAACAGTATTCACCTATCAACGATAAATAGGGGAGGTACCTGAAAATGTTCACACTCGGAGTTTCCGACCACGTGATGGTCGCACACACATTGGCCGACCCGGTTTTTGGATTGGCACAACGGCTTCATGGTGCAACATACGCCATCGACCTGCAAATACGTGTGACCGAGCTGGGACGACATAACGTCGTTATGGACATTGGTGTGCTGCGAAGCACGCTGCGGGCCGTGCTCGATGAATTCGATTACAGCAATCTCGACGAACATCCAGCTTTTTCCGGCATCGTGTCGACAACGGAGCGAGTAGCTGAGCACATTGCAGCTCGGGTTGCCGAGCGCATCCGAGGGCTCGCGCCCGATGAAATGCCAGAGCCGGGTGCTACCCTTACGGTAATGGCGCGGGAATCACCCCTCGCCTATGCGGGATACGAGTGCAAACTGTAGTTCTACCAATATCCGTCATTTCGTCGTCAAAACTTAAATCAACGAACTTGATTCGGGGACAGCGAACGACCAAGACAGCAACCTTACCGGGATATGAAATCATCGCGTTACCGTCATGTGCGCGCATTTTAAGCAATTGAAGTCCGCCACTACAATTGAGTCTCGTCTTGACCGATGGAGCTTGGGTCAAGCCGTTTCTCTGTTGGCTGGGGCTGGTGCGGCCGCAATCATAAAGAGGCCTTGGCCGGTTGCGGCCGTCGCCCTCGCCTCATTCATTGTGCTAATTGCGAGCTGCGCGGGAGCATGGACACCAAGCCGGCGTTTCGGTTGGGCCAACGGCGTTACCTCGATTCGGCTGGCTTTAGTGCTCGCGCTCGCATGCGGATTGTTAGCTGTCCCCGCGCGGCTTGTCGCGCTGGCGGTACTTGGCATCTTCACCCTTGACGGGCTAGACGGTTGGCTCGCTCGTCGCACAGGTTGCGCGTCATGCTTCGGGGCGCTTTTCGACATGGAAACGGATGCGCTTCTAGTGCTCGTAGTGAGCATAGGATTATGGCAGCGCGGTCAGCTCGGGGTATGGATCCTAACGCCGGGTTTGCTCCGCTACGTGTATGTGCTCTGGCTCGCACTATTGCCTGAACGAGCTCCCCCCATGCCGCGGTCGCAATTGGGCCGCCTCGCATTTTGCCTGTTGATGATTGGGCTAATGCTCGCGCTTGTGCTTTCGAACCCTTGGAGCACTGTGGTTGCATTGGGGGCAACGTTGGTGGTGGCGATATCTTTCGCGCGGTCTTTTTATTGGTCTTGGACCCACGCTGTGGAACCGAGGCGCGGCAACTGAGCGATATAATCCCGCGCTGCTTCAAGCCAACTGCGTGTTGGCAGCGCCATTTGCCAGGCGGCCTCGGCGCGCGACGTCAAGGAGTGGGTATTGCGGCACAGTGTCAAGAATGCTCGCGCTAGCTGGGCGTGCGACCTTACCATTTCACCACCTGCTCGCTCTTGAACGTGGTTTTCGACGTTGCCTCCCGCATGAGCCAAAATGGGCACGCCGATGGTTCGAGCCTCGGCGAGCACCATCCCGTAAGACTCCATAGTAGAAGCCGAGACTAAGAGATTAGCCTCGGAAATCCTTTCGATGACTTCAGCTGGCGAACTCGTGTGGCGGAATCTGACCCGTTCCGACAACGTTGGTTGGGACGCCACGAGCTGGTCGCAAGCAGAGGCATAGTGAGGGTCCATGCGATGGCTCCCCAAGATTTCAAGCTGGTACTGGTCAGTATGAACTGTTTGTTCTCCAAGCGCGCGCAGAAATGGCTCAACCCCCTTGCCAGGCAGCAAATTGGCGACCATGACTGCAAAAAGCGGTATGGCTGGAGCGATTGCCGATGCGCGCTTCGTTGCTGTACGTGCGGGCTCGACCACGATGATGGGCCGCGGTGTCAGCAGCAGAGATCCGACTGCACTTTGCATGAATTCACTGGTAACAAGAAATGCGTCCGTTTCGTCCAGGGCCAATAGCTCCTCGAGGCTGAGCTGGGCGCGGGTCGGAATCGCGCCGTAGCGAACCAGCGACGGAAGATAATGCGTCAATAGACCGATTGAACCGTGCTGTCGGACTAGCTTTCGAAGCCGAGGCAATTCATTGAGCCACAACGAATCAACCCAAAGGTAATAAGGTTTTGGATTGTGCAAAACGCTCGCGGCTTGCGCTAGGCTAAGCTCCGTTACGCCTAAGCCCGATGTGCAAAGCGCTTCCAACAACCCTCGGTTGAATACGCTACCGCCACTGTGCGATCCTTCGAGATCGGGCAGCACGAATTGGTGCAATAGGTTGCGTAGTCTCGCCGTTCGGTTGGTGATCACTTCTTTCTCACAGTGTGCTCACATTGTGGAGCAAGTTGAGCTTTGTCAGAACTGCACGCCCGTGTCGATATAATAACCTTCCTGTTGTGTCGTGTCCGGCCAGGCTTTAACGACTCCATCGGCTACCAGAACGCGACCCGAGGGATCGGTGATGCGCAGCGACATAGGTAACTGGAAGGGTCCTGCTCCTTGCTTCACGACCCAAGTTCCGAAGCGCTCCTGCGGTCTTGAGCTTGTGTAGTTGGCGTCGCGGATCAGGGCCGACCATTCCCCGGATTTCAATTGAGCTTCGACTTTGGCGATCGAACCCAGGCCCGCAGAGTTAACGACGCTGAGTTGGAAATAGTAATCACCGCCTTGGCGCAGCCAGATGTACAAATTGCCGACGACCGGGCAGGGAACACGTTTGTACTTGGTAGGAATGACACCGTCGACAATGCCCTTGTTGGGATCGCCGGACTGCAAACGCGCCATCGCGATGTCAGACAGATCGAAGTGAATGCTCTCGTCGGTTTGCGGCTGGTGATCGGCGGGTAGATCCCCGGGGGGAAGTGGGCAGCCGTATTTGAAATTGAATGAACCGCTCGTCACTTCGCCGCAGTGATCGCGCCCCGAGCCACAGCACCATTTGGAATTCGCCGAACAGGGGCAGGAATCCACCACTTGCAAGACGACCGGAAGCGTGTAGCCCGCCTCACCGGGTTGGTATTCCGTGCCATCCTGCTTGGTACGGATCAACTCGAAACATTCACCACAGCTCAAGTAATTGTCGCGATCCCCATCCAGACTGGGCCAAAACTGCGTGTAGTAGTTGCCTTGCGGTGCCGCAAAATTGCCGCGCAGTGAGACATTTGCCGGATCCGCGCAAAGGTCTGGATAGGTTTTGCAAAAGGCATCACATTTGGCCTTCAAAGTCGGATCGGTGTAATTGAATTTATCGCTTGTGGTACACAGGCCATAGTACCCAAACGCGCAGGCCCCGCCATTGGTCAACCCGAAGTGCGTCGAGCGTGAGTAGTGCCAGGGCTCGGCGTCGCCGACGCAGTGCACTTCCGGCCATTGTCCGGAGACACAAGCCTTGCTGTTGACTGCCGTACACTGCGCCGCGCCCGCCCCGCCGCATTTGTCGCAACTTTCCGATGTGTTGTCGTTGCTGCAGTATTGCGCACAACACACATTGTCAACAAGCGCCCAATTGCCACAACCAGCCGTAGCGGCATCGATAACGGGATAAGCCGCTTCTAGCCTGGTATTTGCGTCCAATGGTACAACGCATTGCCCTGCGGCTCCGGTATTGCCGCCGACCGTCGCCGCACCGCTGCCGCCTGCACTGGTTCCATTGTTGCCTCCCACATTGGCTCCGCCGTTGCCCGGGGCCGTCCCGGCATTGCCACCGGCACTTGTCGCGCGGCCACCGACCGCGGTGACGCCACCGATGCCGCCCGCACCACCTATCGAGCCATTTGTTCCCGTGCTACCCGACTTGCTGCACCCAAAGACGCCGACCCACAGACAAGTTCCAATGCAACCGCGAGTAAGCAATGTTTTAAATGACATGGGGAATTCCTCGAACCCGGCAATACCGAAAATTACGGCCGCGAAGGTGTCCCGTCAAACGCAGGATCTGCGTGAACTCATCGAGCAGCAGTCCTACATGCTCCGACAGACAGCTATTGAAGGCCGCGTAACGCTCGTTTCCGTGCCGCTGTGACCCAAAAGAACGTCAACCTACTTGCCCGAGGCAGGACCTATTGGCGCCGGCGAATCGACCGCTTAACTCGTGGCCCTCCAATAATCAACCCGGCAGAGCACATTCACCTAAAATGTTCCCGAAAGGCCAAAGGCCATTCCACCCGGCGCTGGCGCCCTTCCGACGTGCAATTTTAGTGAGGGATCGTCGTGGCACAAACTCTACCACAACTCAGGCAAACGCGCCGGATTCTTGCGACGGTCTGCACCCACGACTGCTGCGATCGTTAGCTGCGCGGAATCAGAGGGTTAGTCCGTCACGGAGTCCATCATTAGGCTTGGCTCATGTCGACCGAGTCGACCCGTTGCCCACGGGGGCTCCTCCTTGAATGGATCTTGGCGGTCTCTCTGTCGATGCGCCCCGACTGAGTGGCAGGATGCCGGCCATCTCCCCTATGATATTTACCAGCTCCGTGTTCGCGGGAACCACAATCTTCGTGTTCGCAGAGAAGGCTTTCTCGACGGTAATCAGCTTTCTGAGCAGTTGAGCGTTGCCGACAAAAAACTTATCAGCGGCCTCGTTGACGAGTTGAATTGCCTGAGCCTCACCTTCTGCCTCGAGAATCTTGGCCTGCTTAATCCCCTCCGCTTTCTTGATCTCCGCCCGACGAGCTCCGTCCGCCATGGTTTCCGTCGCTGTTGCAAAATCAATGGCGGCAACCTTTTCATTCTCAGCCTTGACGACTTTGTTCATCGTCTCCTGCACATCCTGGGGCGGGTCGATTTCCTTCAATTCCGTCCGAACGATCTCGATGCCCCAATGCGTTGTTTCGTCACGCATGATTCTCTGAAGCTCGCTGTTAATCTTGCCTCGTTCGCTATTGGCCGACTTGAGCGTGAGCGTGCCGATTATGTTGCGCAGCGTGGTTCTCGCAAGGTTTACGATCTGGTACTGATAGTCGTTTACGCTGTACTGAGAATTTTTTACGCTTTCCTCGTCGCTCTTGACTTTGAAATAGACCTGAGCATCCACGCGCGCATTGAGTTTGTCACTTGTGATGATATCCTGCCGCTCGGCGTTGACCATGACTTCTGTGATGTTTACGAGGAACATCCGGTCGACCATCGGAATGATCCAGTTGAATCCCGGTGACGCCAAACGTTGGTACTTCCCGAGCCGCTCCACGAGGCCCCTGCACGTAGGCCGTACTACCCGGGCTCCGGCAAAGAAAAGTAACAGCAACAAAGTTGCTCCAACAGCAAACAGGTACACGAAAGTCTGCTCAATCATGGGATTATCCTCGGTGCTATCGGCGATGGCCGCGAAGCGGCCGGTCCATAGGACCCATCAGTTCGATGGAATCGCGCCGCTTAGGTGGGCCAAGCACAAGTAAGGTACCGGGCGCCCACCGAAGGCGAAGGCACCCGGTATTGTGGACAAACAATGCGCAAAACATGCCAGGTGTGAAGCCCGCATAAAGACGGACGTAAAGAGGGGCGGGCACGAGACCTATCCGCATGAAGAGCTTGCGTGGTTTTGCATTCTGCGAAGAAGCCGTCGCAGCTTGCCAATTGACGCAGAGTCGCCATTCCCTGACTCTCGAGGCCGGTAATTGGGGCAGCCCGAAGACTATGTCTCGGCCAACGCCGTCAGAAAAGAGTCGAACTGCGTCAGATCTGCAACGAGAGATTCATGCACTGAGTCCAACTCCGCGAGATGCGTGTCAAGTTCAGAACGGCGCAACGTCCAAGCGTAAAGATTGCGAAGAACGTGACGAAGCCGCAGCAATCGCTCCAAGGGTTCCGAGGTGCATCGCTGTAACACGGCAGGGCGTATCCCCGGTAACTCAAGTGCCATATCGTCAAGCAACTCGCCGTGCCAGCGAGCGCTCGTTGGTGGCAAGCCGCCCAGATTACCAGCAATTCTTCGAAATAATCGTTCGGCTCCTGTGTAGTAGTTCTGCAGTAGTAATGCGAGTGCAAAGGTAGTCGTGTCGTCCCTTGCGTCACGCCTTTTTCGGATCTCGTCAACTACGCGCGACAGCTCACCGAGTTCACTGGTGACTTCGGCGCGCAGGCGAACAGCATCCGACGGATTCAGCGCGGCCATAAGACAACCCCCTCACGACGAATAGTGTTTGCAACGTCGGGCCGCGCAGCGTCGAGAGGAAGAACATCAATGCTGAAGGGACAATTGTCCTCGGCGATCGCTTGTGCATCTACCAGCATACCAGCCGTGAGACCTTCGACAGCTAAGTCGATATCTGAATGTGCTGTGAACGCGTCACGCGCGAGCGATCCAAACAGCAGCACGCGACTCACGCCCAATCGCGCAACAAGCCGATCAGCCGCTTCACGCGCCGCTTGCCAAGCGAGCTCAGCACTCTTGACAGCCCGTTGCTGCTCAAGAAGGCGGCGCTCGCGATGGGCAGCCACAAATTGTGAATAGTCGCCGGGCACTCAAGAATTGTACTCCGATTTGGCGCCGGTGCACTAGCCTCAACTTCCAGATGAACCAATCCCTTCCGGCTTCCGACTAATCCTAGCCTATGACGCCATGGGGCGGACGGTTGCGTGGCTGCCTGCTACGCCACGGAGCATTTGATGATCGTGCCGGCACGGAATCGGAACTTTTCGGCAAATATCGGCCCAATCTCATCACTCGCCCACTGCGGCACGAGCTTGCGTCGATTAATCCGGCAACCCCGACCCTGACCAGACTCCGAGCACATAATGCGGAATTGCGCTCACTTGGTGTTCGTGCATTGTCAATCTTCGGATCCACGGCGCGCGGTGAAGCCCGACCGGACAGTGATGTGGATGTGCTCGTCGAGTTCGAAGGCCCAGCCACACTGGAGGCCTATTTGGCGCTTAAGGAGCGCTTGGAGCAAGTTCTGCAAACACGCGTAGATTTGGTGACATCAAAAGGTATCAAGGGACGATTGAAATCAATTATCGATGACGAGGCGGTGTTGGTTGCGTGACATACTTATTCATGAGTATTTTGGTGTAGATCACGACATCGTTTGGGACGTCGTCTCGACAAGAATTCCGAAACTGGTTCAGGCTATCCCCAGACTTCGCGAGGCGTATCCAGTAGCGTAGCGGGCCTTACAGTCGCTGATCACCTAAACCAGCGCAAATCGCGCAACGTATTACCCCCACGCTTTGGCTTTTTTTTTCGTGCCGGCACGGAAAAGTCCCCATTCGCCCCCGCATCACAGCACACTTCAGTCGAGTCACTCGTCTCCTGCGGCACAAGCTCGCCGCGGAAGGCTTTGGAAACGATCACGCACTCGCGAAATTAGCGTCCGCTAGCGAAGGGAAAAGAATACTGGTGGGTAGCCGCAGGTGCCGCAAGGCGCGCAGCTACGCCGTGTTAGAGATATCAGCCTGGACCGTCTGGCGCCGGCCATTCACGCAGCATTACAAGTTGGCGCGGCCACCATCAGGAATCGTCGAGACGCCGAGACGTTACCCGCACTTCCGGGACCCAATCCCCAGTTGTGGCGCGAGCTGATGGGCGTTCACGGAACAATCACGCTAAATGTCCTCCTGACGTTTCTACGAAATCGTGGCGTGCCGGTTGTCCCACTGCGGACGTCACCATCTCCCACATTTCAAGCCCTAGCGACTCTGGTGGATTCCGTGCCAGTGATCGTACTTGGTCACAGAATCGATGAGCCAGGACGCGTCGCATTCCTCATCGCTCACGAGATTGGACACATCGTGCATGGGGATTGTCAGCCAGGTTGCCCCGTTATTGAAGCTTCCGACGAATCAGAGGATGACTCCAGTATCGAGATTCGAGCGGATGCGTTCGCTCAGGCGCTTTTGCTTGGCCAGCGTGAGATTCCGGAGGTGCAAGCCGACAACTTTCGTATGCTCGCGGACGAGGCACTGCGTCAGGAGACTACCGAAGGCGTCGACGCTGGCGCAGTCATCTGGGCATGGGCACAAAAAACACGTGACTACGCTACGGCACAACGCGCGCTTGCAGCGCTTTACCGCAACGTGGGCGCGCAGCGTGAGATGAAACGCAGTTTCGAGGCATTCGTTGACATTGAGAACGCAACGGATAGCGATCGGGACCTGCTCCGCTGTGTAGTTGGTGATCTTGACGATGACGCGGCTACTACTTGACACCGATGTATTCTGCAAGCTCGGTGTCGTCAACGACTTTATCATGCGAGAAATAATGGTCGGCGCCTCGCAGTAACATCCCCCCAAAGCTGATGTTCCGATTCATGGAAGACATGCCTGAGTATTGGCCCCAAAGACTCACTCTTCGTCCAATCGAACCCTCTTTGGCCGCTGTTGATTGCAAGAAACCTCAACGGTCCTGTGGACATTTCAACCGAATTCGAGAAGATTTCTCTTCCAGGTCAATATTTTCTGGCTAAGATACCGCACGTGTCCCGCAAGCCCAAACCGCCCGAGCGCTGGCCCGGCTTTGAAATTGCTATCGAAGGCGAGGGTTTGTCTCCTGCGGACCTTCCGCTCCGCACGTTGCTGGAACTTCTAGAAGCAGCCTGCAAGGTAGTTGAGACTGTGGCCACTGAAATGGGCATCCGTTTGCCGTCGCCAAGTTTGGTTGCCGTCAAGAATGGTTCGGCAGCGTATGATCTTCGTATCTGCGATGAGGGTGCTCGCCCCGTTGTCACGGAAGTCGAAAGGCAAATCAAGACTCGTGCGCAGGATGCCGCGCCGTCGGTGCGACAAGGTGTCAAGCGATTGCACGATGCGGGGGGACGAGTTGGATCAGTTCGGTTTTCACCCTATTCAAAATCGGGGGCTAAGCGTAAGCCTTTATACGTTGCTGCTCCAATCGAAATTGTGCCAACCCCTCTCGACACCACTGATGAGGTGCAGGGTCGTGTCGTAGGTGTACTCGCGGGCGCGAGGCATTCTGTCAGGCTTAGGCTTGATGATGGGCGCGTCCATGAATACCGGGTAGAAACCGAAGGCCTTGCCCGCAAATCTGCTCGCCTTTTCTTGAAGTCCGTCCGAGTGCAAGTCGAATTTCAAATTGCCGACGGAGTCGATACACAAGGCATGGTCACGTCGCTTGAAGTGTCCGAGGTCCCGGACGACGATTTTATAACCGAAATTGAAGCGATTCAAAATGACGTATTCGACGAGGAATCACCCATTCGGGGCTCCGACTGGTTGCGTGAGTTAGACGAGGATCGATGACCAAGGCCCTCGCCGTTCTCGACACAAACATCTTAGTTCTTCTACTCACCAAGAAGGTGGATGATTCAGCGGAAGAGCTTAGAACTGAAGTCCGTCGTGAAGCCGTGAAACAATGCCTGCGAGAAATGCAGCAGAAATGGCAATTCGGTATTCCAACGGTAGTAGTCGCCGAGCTTACTCGTGGGACCGCCGCCAAGAAGGAAGTCCAACGCTTGGTTTCACGTCTCGGCGCGTTCAAGATTCTGACCCTGACCTTTGAGGCGGGCTGTGCCGCAGCCGACATGGCCCGGGAAGCCCTGTCTAAGAAGCCGCACAAGCAGGTGCGGGGCGCGATCAAATTCGATACTCTGATTTGCGCAACTGCGGTCGCTCATCGTGCCACACGTATAGTCACCGAGAATCCCAGTGACTTTGCGAATCACGTTGCCACAGTGGATGCGGACATTGAAATCATTGTTCCATCTGATCCGCCCGCGAAGGGACAGATGAACGTATTTCAAATGAAGCCAAGCAAGAAGCCGTGATTGGGCGGTATCTCCAATCCGCAACAGGCCCTAACTACAAAACATCCGCGCCGTCGCACCGCACAAATCGGCCACAGGCCGGCGAAGACGTTCGGCAAAGCTTTTTACGATATCATGCTCACTCGCGTAAGCCGCGAGTACAAGCCCCAACCGCTTGTCCAAGTCATAAACATCGTAGCTTCGGTCAGTGTACTTACTCGTGAACATTTCGCGGGCAGCCATCTTTCGCTTGTCCAGCTGCGGCTCATATGCCCCTTGATAGACATGCGCCTCCACGTGCCGGCGATATTCGGCCCAAAGCAACTCGTTCTCGCTGAGGGAAGACCGGACTTTCTCGAGCATTTCACCCCAGTGCATAAATATTTCAAGATCGCTACCTGGAGGTGGCACACACGAAGTGGATTTAATGATTTGAAAAGTCGGTTGCTGCCTCAGATCAACAAATATTCCATGTAACCGCAGCCAAAATACGGCATTGAGCGCTGACGAATCGTTTGAATCGCTGGCCACTAGTCGAGTGATCGTATGTTCCAGGTCTTGGACCCATCCCCTCATCTGTCGTGGGTGAATTCGACTCCATTCGCGTCTTGCATTCAAGACGTCAAGAACGGTCTGGGACGGATGATCTTTCTCTGAATGCATCGGCAACAGGTAGTAGTGACCGTCATCGGCCAAACCGACTCCTCGTTGGAGAAGCGCTTTGCGCACGGCGTCAGTCCAAGGGTCCATGTCCGCCCCGTTTGCGCCCTTGGTCGCCTTTGGTTCTCGTCCGCACTGAACCACTACTTTGTGAAGGCGCGTCACTCTGCGCCTCAACCTCATCGTTCGCCTCCTGTGGCACGAGCTCGCCGCGGAAGGCTTTGGAGAGGATGGCGGAGTCGAGCTGGTCCAATTCAATCCCGCTGGCATCTAGCGACACATCAAGACTGCTTACGCGTTGCAATGTTACTGAGATTCGGCGAACAATATCACATTGTTCAACCGTTGGAGCGACCGGAATGGGAAGGCGACCTATCGTTCGAGCATTGATGTTCGGTTGTGCCGTTGCAGTCGCGCCACCACGCAAGCCAGTCTGCATGTGCGGTGCGAGTGCTACTTGAAGTACATATTCCGGATTCACAGATTCTGATATCAATCCAAATCGAATTAGATAGGCGCTCGGCAGAGCACGCTTGTCTCCATGCCGAATGAGAGCGCACTTCCCTATGGTCGCGCCAGTTCTCGTAACAACGAAGTCATTTGGTCTAAGGCCTACGGCGGTGTATTCAGCCTCGGTTACGCTCACCTGAGGAGGATTATTCCAGACGACCTCGCCGTCGTCATTTAGATCCGTTGTTCGCAGAGTCGGATAACCTTCCGATGCGTATTGATCGGCTCCAAATCGCGGACCGTATAGTGAGTCAAACGCGAGTTCGTCGAATGCGACCCAACACCACCCCACCGGCAACTCCGGCAACTCGGAATCGTCAACCGCCTCCGGCTCAACGTACCTAAGCTTCCACTTACTATCAGTCGGCGCCTTCCCCTTGGCTTTCATCTTCGCCAACTCGGCCTGTTCCCACTTCTTCCGCCGCTCAGCGCGAATCCGCCTCAACAACTCGCTAGCAGGCTCCACATCAGGATGCTTCTCGCGCCAGTCTTTGGTGAGATCCCCGCGAAATGCGGCGGCGAGGATGCTCTGGCGAAGTTTCTCGAGCAGCGGCGGCACGGCTTCGAGTGCCTCGCGTGCGCGACGGCTGCGCGCTTGGAGGGCTTCGAGTTTCGCTACGATGCGGCGTTGTTCGGGGAGGGGTGGGAGAAGAATCGAAAATTCTTTTAGCTCACCCAGAGTGACAGTCTTTTGGGCCACCCCGCGCGCCACCGAGTCGGCGTGCTCGCGAAGTTCTGGACTATTCAGAGCTGCGGTCAGATAGTTGGCATCCACTACATCGTGGTTCGGCTTTATGTGGGCAATATGCCTTTGAAACATGAAGATCTTGTCAGTGTCAACTGCAAGCGCAACGCCGTAGGATCCAACCGCTGTGTACAATACGTCACCGGTCATTGGTCGACAGCGCGATGTGCATTCGTCATAGGTCTCTTTTGTGACCCACTTATGTACGCTATCCCAGTCAATTTTACCTGAGATTACGTTGCCTATTACCAGAAATGGAACGCCAGAATCGACGAATTCTGGAGACTGATGAGTGCCATCCGTGACGCGGTGGGAAATGTCATCCAATCGCACCGACCTCCACCCCTCGGGCAACTCGTCGTCACTCATGCCGCCCCCAACTCATCGCGAAGTCCCTCCATCTCCTCGGTGGCAGTCCGCAATTTCCCGAGAATCGCCTCAGCAATCTCGCCAGGCTCCGGCAAGTCGTCCTGATCCGTAACACTGTCGTCTTTCAGCCACGAGATATCGAGATTATCCCCGCGCTTCTCAATGTCTTCTCTCGTGAATTTCCGGAACCGACCTTCTTCGCCTTGGTCCTTACGCTTCGAAGCGCCGTACGGGTCCTTTCCGAAGGCTTTTTCGAATTCCTTGAAATGCTCCTCAGTAAGCGGCGTGCGTTTGCCGAAGGCGGGGGCGTTTGCGCGGAGGTCGTAGATCCAGATTTGCTTGGTGTTGGCTTTGTCGCCTTTTCCGCGGGTGAAGAACAAGACATTGGTTTTTACGCCGCCTGCGTAGAAGATGCCGGTGGGTAGGCGCAGGATTGTGTGAAGGTCGCATTTGTCCATTAGGTCGCGACGGACGTCGGCGCCGGTGTTTTCTTCGAACAGGACGTTGTCGGGCAATATCACCGCCGCGCGGCCGCCGGGGTTTTTGCCCTGGGGCAATTTGAGCGTGCGGTAGCAATGCTGCAAGAATGACAGCTGCTTGTTGCTGGTGACGTACGTGAAATCGTCGCGCGTGGGGCCGCCGCCGCCTTTTTTTGTGCCGAAGGGTGGATTCGTCAGTACCACGTCCGCGATAGGTAACTTCTTGCCCTGGCTGCTCAGCGTGTCCCCAATGTGCAGCGGGCCCTGGATGTCGTGGAGCAACAGGTTCATCAGACCGAGGCGCGCCGTGTCGTGCACCAGCTCCATGCCAACGAAGGCCTGGTGCTTCTGGAACTTCTGCTGTTGCTCGGAAAGATCGTAAAGCTTGTCCGTCTGCAGCTTGATATATTGATCGGCCGCGATCAGAAAACCACCCGTGCCAGCCGCGGGATCCTGAATCACCTCACCGACTGTGGGCTTCACCAACCGCACAATGCTATTGATCAGCGGTCGCGGCGTGAAATACTGCCCGGCCCCGCTCTTCTTCTCGCCCGCGTTTCTTTCAAGCAGCCCCTCGTACAAATCGCCAAGCCCCTCTTCCTTGGCGCTGAACCAATCCAACTGATCAATATCCTCCACGATCTTTTTCAGATTGCGCGGGTGCTTCAAACTCGTCTGCGCATCCGCGAAAATCTTCTTGATCCGATCGCCGCGCGCCTGCGTTCCCAGGTGCAGCAACATCCCCCGGTAAAACGTCAACTGCTCCGTGCCCTCGAGCTCCGTCAAATCCGCCCATCGGTAACCCTTCGGCAGCTGCCCCTCAACGCTACCCCCCTGTTCCTGCGCCATCTTCAGGAACAAGAGGTACGTAAGCTCCGTCACGTACTGGTGATACGTAATACCGTCGTCACGAAGCACATGGCAGAGATTCCAAAGGCGCTGGACGATTTCTTGGGTGTTCATGAACTGATAACTTATTCAGACCGGTCAGGACGGGCGTGATGAAGACGTAACCGCATGAATATCACTATCCCGCGCGGGTCCAAATGTCATCCGCCAACTCGCCGAGCAGTTGCTCCAGCCGGCCATCGAATTGCTTGTTGATCCGAGCAAACCCACCTTCCGAGGCGAATTGACCCTCATCGAGCGCGGTACGGTCCACTACTTTCTCTTGTTTCAGCTGCTTGCCGATCCGGAGGAGCCACTTGCGCTGCGGCTCGGTCCAGGCTTGCTTGGCCAGTAGTTTCTTCAACGCGCGATCCACACGCTCTGGGTACGGCACCAACGGATCACCGAGGGCCGCCTTACGGATGAAGCCAATGATCGACGCGGCAATGTCCTCGTTGGTCTTGTCCCGCCAGGCCACCTGCAGATTCTTCTCGCTGAAGCCAGCCCCGTCCAGGATCAACGCCAGCTCCTTCAATTGACGCCGCGTCAGCTCGCGAGGCCGCTGCGCCACGAGCAGCAGTGCCGGCAATTTGTTCAGATTCTCGCGGATGTACCGCTCGAATTCCTCGAGATAGTCCTCGGGCTTCTGCCCCTTGCCGTAACCATGTTCGACGCGCAAAAGCTCATCGTGGTGCTCGGACACCAGCAGCGGGCGCATGTCCTTTGAACCTTCGAGCAAAGTCAGAATAAATGAATGCTCACGCAGCCATTGCGCGGCCTGGTCCGGCGCGGACTGCCGCAGATGCTGCGCCAGCTCCGCCGGCGACATTTGAACCGTCGCGTGAAAGCGATCGAGCGTCTCGCCCTTGATTCGCTGCTTCTTGCGCTGAAGCTTGGCAATGAACTGGTCCAGTGATGTCTGACGGGCATCGGAATCCGCGACCTGTTGAATCTCCGTGTACAACTGCGTGAACGTGATGTTCGGGCTCGCAACCACGGGCTTCATTTGCGTTACAGGCTCCATCGCCTCGTACAGCGCCACCGCGTCAAAGATGCGAAACGACTCCTTCTCAATTGCCGGACAGAGGCGCGTTGCGCGCCCCAGCATCTGCTCATACAGAATGCGGCTTCGCACCCGGCGCAAGAACACCAAGTTCGTGATTTTCGGCACGTCCACACCGGTTGTGAGCAGGTCAACCGTCACGGCCACGTTCGGCATCTGTTCATTCTTGTACCGGCGAATCAGCTGCAGCGGCTTGTCGGAGGTGGCCGTGATCTTGACCACCGCATCGTCATCCACGTCGCCGTATTGATCGCGAAATGCCTGTTTGAGTAGGTGCACGACAAGATCTGCATGAGCGTCGGTCGCGCAGAAAATCAGCGTCTTGCCGAGATCCATCGGATCGATATGCCGCGCCAATTCTCGGCACACGACGCGGTTGAAATTCTCGGTGATGACCGTGCGATTGAACGAGTCAATCTCGACGTCCACCTCGTCTGCGAGATTGATCAGTTCAATCCCCTGTGTCCTGGGGTCAAAGAGCGGTACCTGCGCACCCTTGGCCCAATGGATACCGGATTCAGCCAGCTTCGTGACCAGACTGATGGGCGGCTCGTGATCGACCAGCATGTTGTCGATCACGGCTTCGCGATACGTATAGCTGTAAGTGGGCGCACCGAAAATCTCGGTCGTATGTAGCGCAGGCGTGGCCGTGAGCCCGATCTTTACGCAATCGAAATACTCAAGCACGCGGCGATACTTGGAAACGTAATCAGCCTGACTGCGGATACC
>Ga0075520_1000658_pt1 | contig 15579 bp, 13 predicted proteins | sample NGEPerB_FD_75100 | JGI IMG/M metagenome (GOLD analysis project Ga0075520, IMG submission 75100) | Arctic peat soil microbial communities from the Barrow Environmental Observatory site, Barrow, Alaska, USA - NGEE PermafrostAB12-B | ecosystem: Environmental > Terrestrial > Soil > Wetlands > Peat ... | reverse complement strand
TTATAAAACATACCACAATGAAAATTGTTGTTATGAATGTTTCAATTGCATCGGTTGCGATGCTCCTGACCTTTGGCTGTACAGGCAGCCGGAACAATAAAAATAAGAGTTCCGAAGAAGTTTTTTCAGTAAAAACCATGGATATGAATGTCAGGCCCGGCAATGACTTTTTTGAGTATGTGAACGGAACCTGGAACAAAAACCATCCTATTCCGCAAGATAAAAGTCAGTATGATGCTTTTGAGGAGTTGACCGAAATAAACAGAAATAATATCCTGGAAATTTTTAAAGAGGTGTCAGGTGAAGAAAATGCAAAGGCAGATCCCATCTCTCAGAAAATCGGCAGCCTGTATAACTCGGGAATGGATACGGTTAAGATTGAGCAGCTTGACCTTAAGCCGCTGGAGGATTTCTTTACACGTGTCGGCAATATCAAAACCATTGCCGATGTGCAGGATGTTGCCTCTTATTTACAGCAATTTGGCGTAAATCCGTTCTTTGCAGTTTTTGCCAATCCCGATCAAAAAAACAGCAGCATGATGATAGCCAATACCTTGCAGACAGGCATCGGCCTTCCGGACAGGGATTATTATTTCAAGAAAGACGAGGCAAGCAAAAAAATCAGGGAAGCTTATATGGTTCACCTGACAAAAATGTTTGAACTTTTAAATGACAAACCGGAAACAGCTTCAGCAAATGCGCAGAAGGTATTCAGTATTGAAACACAGTTTGCCGATTCTTCATTTACAAACGTGGAAAATCAGGATCCGCAAAAGACATACAATAAATTCACAGTTTCACAGCTCGAAACCCTGGCGCCTGATTTTAACTGGAAACAATTCCTTAAAAACATAGGTTATCCCGCAATAACAGAATTCAATATAAGGCAGCCAAGCTTTATCAGGGGTCTTGACAAGCTGATGAAATCTGTCAGTGTCGATGACTGGAAAACGTTTTTAAGATGGGAGATCATCAATACGTATGCAGCATATCTTAATGATAAATTTGAAAAACAAGAATTTGATTTCTACAATACAACGCTTTCAGGAGAAAAGGTTATGCCTCCGCGCTGGAAAAGGATACTGGATGTTACAAGCAATAGACTTGGCGAAGCTGTAGGACAGCTATATGTGAGGAAATATTTTCCTCCTGAAGCCAAGGAGAAAATGCTCATCCTGACAGATAATCTAAAAAAATCCCTGAAGAACAGGATTGAGAATCTTACCTGGATGGGACCAGAAACCAAAAATGAGGCTCTTGCCAAGCTCGAAAAAATAAATATTAAAATCGGCTATCCTGACAAATGGAGAGATTATTCAGCACTCGAAATCATGAATGATGAATATCTTGGCAATGTCATCCGGTCGAATAAGTTCGAGTTTTCCTACAATATGAACAAAGTAGGCAAACCCGTAGACAAGGCTGAATGGGAAATGACTCCTCAGACAGTCAATGCTTACTATGATCCGTCGAAAAATGAGATTGTCTTTCCGGCAGCTATATTACAGCCTCCGTTCTTTAACCGTAATGCCGATGACGCCATTAACTACGGTGCAATAGGAATGGTTATAGGTCACGAAATGACTCATGGATTCGACAATATGGGGCGGCAATTCGACAAAGACGGCAACCTCCGCGACTGGTGGACCGCAAAGGACGCTCAGGAATTTAAAGCACATACATCTCTCCTGATCGATCAGTTCAATAAATATGAGGTTCTGGATTCCTTGTTCATCAACGGGAAACTGACACTTGGAGAGAACATTGCTGATCTTGGCGGACTTACTGTCGCTTATTATGCTTACCAGGCATCACTTATAGGGAAGGAGCCTCCTGAAAAGATCGATGGTTTCACTGGTAATCAGCGGTTCTTTTTAAGCTTTGCCCAGATATGGAGAGGAACATTGAGAGATGAATACCTGAGGACTCTCGTAAGCACAAATGAACACTCGCCGGCAAAATACCGGGTAAATGGGACTGTCTTCAACATGCCTGAATTCTATGCTGCATTCCCTGAAATAAGTCCTGATAATAAGCTTTTTGTTCCGGTTGAAAAGAGGCCGGTGATCTGGTAAATAATATCAAAGAATAAGAAACGCGAAAAGAGACCAATTAAACGATAAACATTACTTGCACGGACACGATAATTATGTCTTTCCGAAAATCCCGGAAATAATTAAAAGGTTTAATTTACAATAACAGTCCCTTTCGTCAAGGGATGGAAGGCACAATATCCTGCAAAACTGAAATGTGTTTTTAAATTCTAATTTTGTGCAGGATATTAAATAATTGATAATTATGAAATTTGTTAACAGCTGTTTATTGCTGGGTTTTCTGACTTCAAACCTGGTTTGGATTGAAAGCTGCCAAAGAAATGAACAAAACACACTAATTGTCAGCCCCCTCAGAATTGATTTTAGTAATAATGGCGGCAGCGCCGGTATGACGATTAAAACCGATGCCGATTCATGGGACATCAGCAATAAGGCTTCGGATTGGTTCGTATTATCGGGTACCAGTGGAAAGGAAAAAACCGCCGTTGTAACACTGAATGTAAGTACAAGAACCATTAAACCCCGTATCGATACCCTTGTTATTAATGCCGGAAATGCTAATCCCGTACAGGTAATCGTATCACAACCTTCGTCCGAATATCTTTATACACTTGAAGCAGAAGATACCCTTCTTAGCTTTGATCGGGCAGGTAATACAATAGCTCTTAATGTCACCAGCGATGCTCCACAGTGGACGATTAGTTCTGATGCCGATTGGGTAGAATTGAGTCAGACAACAGGCGATAAAAGCACCACATCCATTAGTATAAGTGCTTTGGGAAATACCGGGAACAATGCCCGTTCAGCCACCCTGACATTAAGTGCCGGATCTGCTCCTACAGTTATTGTTTCAGTTAGGCAAAGAGGGCAATTGTATCCGGGCTATAACACATCACCCATCGAACCTGATGCCAGCGGAATGAGCAGTACTCCTATGGAGATCGCAAATAAAATTAAAGTAGGCTTGAATATCGGGAATACATTGGAAGCCATTGGAGGTGAAACTGCATGGGGGAATCCGCAAATTACCAATGATCTTATTAAATTAGTAAAACAGAGCGGTTTTGATGCTATTCGTTTACCATGCTCCTGGAATCAATATGCAGATCAAACCACGGCAGAAATACAATCCAGCTGGTTAAACAGGGTTAAAGAAGTAGTACAATACTGTGTAAATAACGATATGTATGTAATTCTGAATATCCATTGGGATGGTGGTTGGCTTGAAACTAACTGTACGCCAGGTAAACAGGAAGAGAACAACGCAAAACAAAAAGCCTTTTGGGAGCAAATTGCTACAACCTTACGTGACTTTGATGAACATTTACTCTTTGCAAGTGCCAATGAGCCAAATGTTAGTGATGCGACCCAAATGGCAGTCCTGCTCTCTTACCATCAGACCTTTATTGATGCTGTTCGCTCTACCGGAGGTAAAAATGCTTATCGGGTATTAGTCGTCCAGGGACCAATGACCGATATTGCAACAACAAATAAACTAATGACCAAAATGCCCACCGATAATATTCCAAACCGCTTGATGGCTGAAATTCACTACTATACGCCATGGAATTTTACCGGTATGACCAAAGATGAAAGCTGGGGTAATCAGTTTTACTACTGGGGTAAAGATTTCCATTCAACAACTGACCTTGCCCATAACCCAACGTGGGGCGAAGAAGCAGAAGTTGATAGACTGCTTACATTAATGAAAAATCAGTTTGTCGATAAAGGTATCCCGGTTGTAATAGGCGAATTTGGAGCCATGCGTCGTGATAATTTAACAGGCAATGCATTAGTACTGCATTTGGCCTCAAGGGCATATTACTTGAAATATATTACAAAACAGGCAAATACTTATGGATTACTGCCATTTTTCTGGGATACCGGTGGATTACTCAACCGAAGAACGAATACAGTATCTGATCAGCAATCATTAGATGCTCTGATACAAGGGGCAACCGAATAGAAAGAATTTAATTTTTGCAAAACTCACCACTTCGCTAAAAGGTAAACAGTTAATTCATTTTATCTTACGCATTAACTATGAGCTGCCGTGCAGTATGAACCTCAAAGATAAATTGATTGCAATTAAAACCGCCGGTGCCTGACACGGGCAATAAGTATCATAAGCCCGGCATCTGCTGTAAATAATTTTGGTATAGTCGTTACGGTTTTTGATATCTATCGCCAGCCTTCGGTTATGAGAACCTGTTTTGGGAAAAAATGCCACTAAGAAGTTTCCTTTGCTAATCCGGCAATATCTTTTGCTTCCAGCACTTTCTTCTCAGCACCGAGTGCTGTGCAATTAATCATTGCTAGACCTACATCGCTGAGGGTGCCAAAGTAGCTTGGAAACATCAGGTGTAATACGGGGTAAAGCCATAGTACATATTTGTAGAATCCCGAAGCATTTTTTTGTCCCTTAATTGGCTTCATAAATGCCGGGCGGAAAGCATACACGCTCTTAAACTGAAGTTTCATCAGGTCGTTCTCCGTTTTGCCCTTGACCCTTGCCCACATCATCCTGCCCTTTTCGCTGCTGTCGGTACCTGCACCCGAAACATAGCAGAATACCATTTCGGGATTTAACCTGCTAAGCGTTTTGGCAAAACTCATAGTGAGGTCATAAGTGACCTTTGTGTATTCCGGCTCTTTCATTCCAACAGATGAAACTCCTGCACAAAAGAAACAAGCATTATACCCTGATAGCCGGGATTCGATTGGGAGAAGATTATTAAAATCAATATGAATGATCTCACTTAGCTTGGGGTTAGTGACGCCGCAGGGTCTTCTGTTGATTACCAGTATTGATTCCACATCCGGATGCTGAAGGCACTCGAGAAGAACGCCTTCGCCAACCATTCCCGTGGATCCGGTGATTATGACTTTAATTTTGGTGCTCATAAGAAAATTTGTTGACCCACCTGGGCTCGAACCAGGACTCTTCAGAACCAAAATCTGACGTGTTGCCAATTACACCATGGGTCAATGCTTTAATGACGCTGCAAAACTAAATAAATTTTTTTGATTATAAAGAGCAGAAGAGCACAGGAACAATCCGCATCTATTTTGAGACCTCCTGGTTAAAAAGGGTAGTATCAAAATCCTCCCAGAGACTCGGATGCTCCTCCTCGAACCTTTTGATTATTGTCTTCATTATCGTCTCCCTCAGGAACTCGGATTTGTTCTTAACCCTGTATCGGCTGCAATATATCGACAATGCCCTCATCTCCCTGTCGTTCAGCATCACGGCCAGTCTGTTGGTCCGCCGTAAACGCTCTTCCTTATGTGCAGAATGCTTCAATGCAATTGCTGATTTCGGGACTAAATTATGAAATCGGATCATTCATGCACAACGGTCATGCCACGGGTTTTTAACATAAAAAAAGAGCCAGCCTCTATTGGGCTGACTCTCATATTGTTATAATATTAACAACTTTATTATTAAACAGACCCCCCTTCAGGGGGGCATGGGGGATTTAAGCTTTCCCTGCGCTGCCGAGCACGTTTACTACTTTGTGCTTATATAGCTCTCTCAGCTTATCGCGTGCCGGGCCAAGGTAATTGCGCGGGTCGAATTCTCCTGGTTTTTCAACGAATACCTTGCGGATGGCAGCCGTCATTGCAAGCCGGCCGTCGCTGTCTATATTAATCTTGCAGACTGCCGATTTTGCAGCCCTGCGGAGCTGGTCTTCAGAAACACCTGCCGTGTTTTCCATTTTCCCGCCATATTTGTTGATTTCAGCAACAATATCCTGGGGCACTGAAGATGCGCCATGAAGAACAATCGGGAATCCGGGGATTCGCTTTTCGCATTCTTCGAGAATGTCGAAGCGAAGGGGAGGAGGAAGCTCACCCGGCTTTATCTTGAACTTGAATGCTCCATGGGAGGTCCCGATGGAAATAGCCAGGGAATCAACTCCTGTTTTTTTCACAAAATCTTCAACTTCCTCAGGTCTTGTATAGGATGAATGCTCTGCAGATACTTCATCTTCGATACCGGCCAGAACACCCAGCTCTCCCTCAACAGTTACGTCGAACTTATGTGCATATTCAACAACCTGCTTGGTTAACCTCACATTTTCTTCGTATGGGAAATGCGATCCATCTATCATTACCGAGGAAAAGCCTGTTTCGATACACGACACGCAGGTCTCAAATGAATCGCCATGATCGAGATGCAACACAATCGGAATTGCATATCCGAGCTCTTTGGCATATTCAACAGCGCCCTTTGCAAGATACATGAGCAATGTCTGGTTTGCATATTTGCGCGCACCCTTCGATACCTGGAGGATGACCGGTGATTTTGTTTCCACACAGGCGCTTACGATTGCCTGCATCTGTTCAAGATTATTGAAATTGAAAGCTGGGATGGCATATCCGCCTATTCCTGCCTTCCTGAACAATTCTCTCGAATTCACTAATCCTAATTCTTTATAATGCAACATAGGTTTACTGTTTTTATATAGCGGCACAAGATACGTATTTTAGCATTATTTGATGAAAGCGATGCGAATATTTTTACAAATCAGAACCTATGGATATCTGTTAATTTAATGGCTGTTACTCATCTTTTTAGAGAATTCGGGCTGTTGAATTAAGATAATAACTATCTTCGTGGCTAATTTTAAAAAAAATAAACGCTCATAAATGCATCATTGCGGTGAAGTTCCCGTATTTGAATATGAAACTTCTCCACGATCGTTTTAAACTTTACAGCATAAAAATGAAAAAGTTACTATTCCTTACAATGGCACTTATGATGCTCACCGGCGGACATCTGTTTTCACAGACGAAGATCTGGTCGCTCGAGGAGTGCATAAGGTATGCCATCGACAACAATATAACTATAAAGCAGCAGGTGATCCTGACAGAGATGCAGAAGAACTCGCTGGACCTTGCAAAGCTTAATCTTCTGCCCACACTTAATGGATCAGTGAACCACGATTATACATTTGGCCGGTCTCTTAATATGTTTAGTTATCAATATGTCGATAATAATACCCTTTATGATAATTTCTATCTCGGGGGAAATATTACTCTTTTTAGCGGACTGATCAACTATAATACTATTCAGAAGAACAAGTATCAGCTTCTGTCCGGAGAACAGGATCTTCAGAACATCAAAGACAACATATCACTCAGCATTGCCCTGGCTTACCTGCAGATCCTTCTGAACAAGGAGCTTGTTATCGCAAACGATACACAGCTGCAGACTACAAAACAGCAGATTGAAAAGACAAGAAAAATGGTAGATGCAGGGAGCGTTGCACGGGGAAACCTGCTTCAGATAGAAGCTCAGGCAGCCCAGGAAGAGGTACAGCTTATAACAATGGAAAATGCTCTCGAAACCTCCTATCTTACACTCACCCAGATGCTTGAACTCAAAACTCCGGAAGGGTTTGAGATAGTGATGCCTCTGATCAGCGTCGATACTTCTGCAACCATTACCGGTAAAATAGATGAGATCTTTAATGTGGCAGTTCAGAACAGACCAGAGATAAAGAGCGCAGAGCTGAAACTAGAATCATCAAAATATGACCTTAAGATCGCCCGCGGCGGAAGATCACCAAGGCTTACATCAAGTTACTCAATGGGCACCAGATATAATTTTGTTTATAATGATACTCTCGCACATAACGGCCCATTCGTTGACCAGTTTAAAGGTTGGAGAAACTATGGAATTGGTTTTTCCCTGTCAATTCCAATACTTAACGGATGGCAGGTAAACAAGAATATCAGCAATTCAAAATTAGGTATAACCAGTTCGGAATATACTCTTGAAGCTGCAAAGAAAAACCTTTACAAGATTATACAGCAGGCTTACGCTGACGCTGTGGCATCTCTTAAAAAATACACTTCAAGCACAAAAGCCATAGCATATTCTGCAGAGTCCTTTCGTTATACCGAAGTGAAATTCAATCAGGGCATGGTAACTTCAATAGATTATAACACTGCGAAGACGGCTCTTTTAAAAGCCCAGTCTGATATGGCGCAGGCAAAATATGAATACATCTTCAAGACAAAAGTTCTCGATTTTTATAAAGGGCTACCCCTTAATCTGAATAAATAAATCAATTTCAATAGCTAATCAATCATCATGAAAAATAAAAAGGTACTCCGGATTCTCATCATAGTCGTAGTTGCGCTTCTGATCTTTGCTATTATCGGCAAGAAAGCAGGCTGGTTCGGAAAAGCAGTGACGGTCAGGGTGGCCGTTGAAAAAGTCGAAAAACGCACTATTACCGAGACAATTACAGCCAATGGCAAAATACAGCCTGAACATGAGGTGAAGATAACTCCTGACGTTTCCGGAGAGATCGTCGAGCTGACAGTCAAGGAAGGCGACCCTGTTGAGAAAGGGCAGCTTCTTCTCAGGATCAAGCCCGATATTTATATATCGCAGAAAGACCGTTCAGAGGCAGCAATAAGTTCTGAGCGCGCACGCCTTTCACAGTCGGAGGCACAGTTCACCCAAGCAGACCTGTCGTTCAAGAGGTCAAAGCAGTTGTATGAACAGCAGACTATTTCGAAGTCGGAATATGAACAGGCAGAGGCTTCCTATAATGTTGCAAAATCGGTGGTTGATGCAGCAAAGTTCTCAGTGGTGAGCGCCGAAGCATCCCTCAAAGAGGCAAATGAGAATCTTACCAAGACATCGATATATGCCCCGATGACAGGCACCGTTTCAATGCTTCTCGTGGAGCTTGGCGAGAGGGTTGCAGGAACAAACCTTATGGCCGGTACCGACATTATGCGCGTTGCCGACCTTTCAAAAATGGAAGCCCGTGTTGAAGTGAATGAAAACGATATAGTAAGGGTTTCGCTCGGCGATACCGCAAATATTGAAGTCGACGCTTATCTCGATCATAAATTCAAGGGTGTCGTAACCGAGATCGCAAACTCGGCTAAGACAACCGGCGTATCAGCCGACCAGGTGACAAATTTCGATGTCAAGATAAGGGTGCTGCCCGAGTCAAATGATAAGCTTTCTACCTACAAATATCCTCTCAGGCCGGGAATGTCGGCTTCAGTCGATATCCTGACCGAAACCAAGCCTGATATTATAGCTATTCCAATCCAGGCAGTTACAACCCGTACCGATACTACCAAGAGCTCAAAGAAGGTAACAAAAGAGGATATCAGAACTATTGTCTTCACTACCGATGGGAAATATGCTTTTGCAAAGGATGTCAAGACCGGTATCCAGGATAACAACTACATCGAGATCACCGAAGGCCTGGCCGACAGCGTTAAAATCATATCATCTCCCTTCAGCGCCATCAGCAAAAAGCTGAAGGACAGCACTCTTATCGAAGTGGTTAAGAAAGAAGCTCTTTATAAGGAGAAGTAAGCTGCTGCTTATTTCTGAAAAAAAATGATACTCTGCCTTGAGACAGCTACAAACATATGTTCCGTTGCTCTGTGCGATAACAACGGTGTCGTTGCCCTGAAGGAGAGCGCCGAAGGAAGATCTCACGCTTCGCTGTTAACCGTTTTCATCAGCGACATTCTTAAAGAGGCAGGCATCAGACCCTGCAATCTTGAAGCAGTCGCTGTAAGCAAGGGTCCTGGTTCATATACCGGCCTCAGAATAGGAGTCTCTGCAGCAAAGGGAATAGCCTATGCAGCTTCAATACCGCTTATCGGAGTCGCTACCACGCACTCAATGTTTCATGGCTTTAAACCCATAGCAACGGCAAAATACGGAGCATTTCAGTCCGATCTCTTCGCTCCTGCCCTCGATGCACGAAGGATGGAGATCTACTATTGCGTTCTCGACTCATCAGGGAAAGAAGTAAAAGGAATCTCTGCAGAAATAATCAATACTGATACTTTTAGTAATTTTGCCACATCGTCAAGAATATTTATATTCGGCGACGGAGCCTCAAAATGTAATGAAGTGTTTAAGGGTAAAAACATAATAATCGATGACGATTTCAGGATCTCAGCTTCATTTATGCTAAAGCCTGCATATGAAGCTCTGGATGAAAAGCGTTTTGAGGACGTTGCATATTTTGAACCTTTTTATCTCAAGGATTTCTTAACTACAAAACCGGTAAAGAATCTTCTCTGAAAATAATTGACCCATAAATTGATTATCTTAAGTGAATGTTATGAAGAAACAGATCTCAATATTTTTACTCTGCCAGGTTTTCCTGCTGCAACTTGCCGGCCAGGTCTCATCATACCAGCCGGGGGAGAAGGTGAACTTCGTCATACATTATGGTGCCATCAATGCCGGGATGGCAACTCTGGAGCTCAGAAAAGACTCATTTTCAGGCAGGGAGGTATGGCATTCATCTCTGGAAGCAAGAACAACAGGTATAGCTGAAGCCCTCTTCAGGGTTAAGGACATTTATGAGAGCTACATAAATCCGGCAACAGAACTGCCGGTCAAATCAATTATGAATATAAATGAAGGGAGATACCACAAGTATAACGTCGTACTTTTCGATCACGCTACGAGAAAGGACTCAGCAATCCTAACCAGTAATCTGACAGGTATTCATATAGCTCCAAAGGGGATATACGACATCCTTTCATCTTTCTACTGGTTCCGCAATCACAATCTTCCCGGTATTGCAAACTTTAAAAAAGGTGAAATGATTGTGATGACGACCTGGTTCTTTGATGATCTCTATCCCCTGCGCTTGAAATATGTCGGCAAAGAGGAAATAAAAACGAGGGCAGGTAAAATATTGTGTTATAAATTTAATCCGGTCACCGAAGCGGGCAGACTTTTTAAAACGCAAGAGGATGTTTCCTTCTGGTTTTCAGCCGATAAAAATTTATTACCGGTTAAAATTCGTTTTAATATCTTTGTGGGGGCGTTTATGGTCGATATGGTGAGCTATGAAGGATTGGTCTACCCGCTCGATATTAAGAAAAAATAACTAACCAAATTTAAGAGAACTAACAGATTTATGGCAAGTACTGCAGATTTCAAAAATGGATTGGTGATTGAATTCAATAATGATCTTTATACGATTGTTTCGTTTCAGCACGTAAAACCTGGCAAAGGCCCAGCCTTTGTAAGAACCAAATTAAGGAGCATCAAGACAGCAAGAGTAATTGACAATACGTTTTCTTCGGGAACAAAAGTTAACATTGCAAGAGTCGAAAGAAGACCTTACAAGTATTTATATAAGGATGACATGGGTTACTATTTTATGCACAATGAGACCTATGAGCAGATGCGTGTTGAAGAGCATCTGATCGATTATCCGGAGTTTCTTCTCGACGGAATAGATGTTGAAGTCGTCGTGCATGCCGATACTGAGAACGTCCTCTCCGTTGAACTGCCGCAGTTCGTCGTTATGGAAGTTGTCTATTCCGAGCCCGGGCTCAGGGGCGATACTGCCACTAACACTCAGAAACCGGCAAAAATACAGACCGGCAGCACAATCATGGTTCCTCTTTTCGTTAATACAGGCGACAAAATAAGAATCGACACCCACGACAGAACATACATGGAGCGGGTTAAGGGCTGAAAAACTGAAATGGAAGATAAAAAGGATTCGAAAGAAAGGTTGAAATTATCCAGGTTCAAGCTGGATTCGCTGCTCGACATTACGCTTTCGATCAACGCAAACCTCCCTACTGAAGTCCTTCTCGCCAAGTACGAGTCTATACTGAGAAACAACCTCGGGATCGGTAAAATTCTCATTTTCAAGCGTTCTGAACAGTGGGAGTGTCTTCTTAACGGCGGATTCCCGAAAAGTTTCGAGTCACTCGATGTAGAGAAGCGTCTTCTCGGATTCGACGAGATCACATATGTATCGCCCGACATGGGTTTTGAGGGAGTCGATATAATCGTTCCGGTTTATAACAACAACGTTCATCTTGCTTTCCTCTTTATCGGCGATATTGAAGAGGAAGGCGAAGGGATGAGCCCTGTAATAAAACATCTCAATTTCATCCAAACCATCTCCAGCATCATAATTGTAGCCGTGGAGAATATCAGGCTTCACAAGGAGTCTCTCCGCCAGGAAGCATTTAAGAAGGAGCTTGAACTGGCAGCCAGGATGCAGAAGATGCTTATCCCGGACAACAGCCACATGCCTCATGATCCCACCATGATCGTGAATGGGTTTTATTTCCCTCACTATGAGGTTGGGGGCGACTATTATGACTGCATTAAGCTTTCTGATTCAAAGACAGGAATATGCATTGCCGATGTTTCAGGAAAAGGGATTTCCGCTGCCATCCTGATGTCAAATTTTCAGGCAACCCTCAGGGCGCTTCTAACCGCGGATATTGATCTTGTATTCCTGGTGAACAAGCTCAATTCGGTTGTCGTTTCAAATGCTGCGGGTGAAAAATTCATTACTTTTTTTATCGCCCGCTACGACTCTAAAACCAAGGTTCTGGAATATATTAATGCCGCCCACAACCCGCCTGTTCTTTACGACACCCAAACCGGAAGAGTGACTCATATCAGCGCTTCATGCGTGGGCATCGGGATGCTCGATGAGATTCCTTCCGTCAGCAAAACCGATATTCTGATCAGCGGATACACCAAGCTTGTATGCTATACCGACGGCCTTTCTGAATTAAAGGGCGACGATGGCAACGATATCGGCACCGGCGAAATAATAAAGCATATCTCGAACATGAAACCAGTTGAAGGGAATATGCGTGAAATGATAAAACAGCTTGGTATTCCGGACACTAACCCATGGCTTTTCGACGATGTTTCGATAATTGTTGCCGATCTCCGGTAACAATCAAATAAATCTCAGCAGAAAATAATTTTTCTTCCCCTTCTGGATAAGGAGGTATTTATGGTTTAGCAGCAGGCCGGCTGCAACCGGCTGATCCGAATCCTCGACCTTAGTTTTATTTATGCTTACTCCGCCTCCCTGGACCATCCGCCTCAACTCTCCCTTTGAAGCAAATACCTGTGATTTTTCGGCACAGAGTGAAGTAAATGTGATCCCTTCAGCAAGCATCTCCTTTTTTATGTCAAAAAACGGAACTCCTTCGAATACCGAAAGAAATGTGCTTTCGCTCATCTTTCTGAGCGATTCCGTTGTGCCTTTCCCGAAGAGTATCTGCGATGCCTCAATTGCAGAATCAAGCTCACCTCGTGAATGTACCATCAGGGTCACTTCTTCTGCCAGGCGCTTCTGAATAAGCCTTTCATGAGGCATTTTATTATGCTCTGCAATAAGGCTTTCAATCTCTTCGCGCCCAAGAAGGGTAAAAATCCGGATATATTTCGATGCATCCTCGTCGGATACGTTGAGCCAGAACTGGTAGAAGTGGTAAGGCGAAGTTTTATCAGGGTCGAGCCATACGTTTCCCGATTCGGTCTTCCCGAATTTTGAACCGTCAGACTTTGTAATAAGCGGACAGGTAAGGGCGAAGGCCTCTCCTCCTGTTTTACGGCGTATCAGTTCGGTGCCCGTCACGATGTTGCCCCACTGGTCCGAACCTCCCATCTGAAGCCTGCATCCCAGTTCGTTATAAAGATGAAGGAAATCTGTTCCCTGTACAAGCTGATAAGAGAACTCGGTGAAAGACATCCCCTCTTTTGCATCGGATCCGAGACGCTTCTTTACCGAGTCTTTCGACATCATGTAATTAACGGTAATATGTTTCCCGATATCGCGTATGAACCCAAGAAATGAATATTCCTTCATCCAGTCGTAATTGTTGACCATGATGGCCCTGTTTTTTTTGTCAGACTGGAAGTCGAGGAATTTCGAAAGCTGTTTTTTTATCCCCTCCTGGTTTTTCCTGAGAGTGGCTTCATCGAGAAGGTTTCTCTCTTCCGACTTGCCGGAAGGGTCACCGATCATTCCAGTCGCACCGCCAATAAGAGCCACCGGCACATGGCCCGAACGCTGGAAATGGACCAGAAGCATCACCTGCACCATGTGTCCGATATGCAGAGAGTCGGCAGTGGGGTCAAACCCTATATATCCTGTCGTCACTTCCTTATTCAGTAACTCATCTGTGCCTGGCATGATGTCGTGGATCATGCCTCTCCATTTCAGTTCTTCAACAAAATTCATAGATATTATATAAGAAAGGCAAAGATAGCAATAGGTGTTAAATAGTTCCGTTGGCCGGCGGCTGTTTTTTGAACCTGTCGAATGCCTGTCCAAAGTTTCCCTCGCCAATTACAGGAAAGATTGCAGGAGCAATATCGGATATGGGCATGTAGAATTTCGATTGTGCGATCTTCTCTTTCGGCAGGAATGAATGGTGTGAATCGATGACGTTCAGTACGGTAAAGAAGACGCTCAGTATCAGTACCGACTTGATCAGTCCGAACACCATGCCCAGTATCCTGTTAAGGAATCCGATCGAAATTGCCCCGATCATTTTGTCGGCCAGGCTTCCGATAAAATGAATTGCAACCACAATTACCATGAAGGTGATCAGGAACGCAGTTATGCCGACGTATTGACCTGTCATATCGAACCAATCGTACAGCTTTGCGGCAGTGAACGACGAGAACTTAATTGCGCCCCATATTCCCAGCACCAGTGCGAGCAGCGATGCGACTTCCTTAACGAAGCCGTCGGTAAAGCCCCTGATGATTGCAAGGATAAGAAGAACAATGATAATGAGGTCGATCCAGTTCATGATTCAGGTGTTGATTTTCGTAAAGATAGGAAAAAGTTGAAGAAAGTTGAATGGGGTTGAAGTGCGTCGGCAGAACAACTCCCCCTTTGAATCCGCCGACTGGCGGATCGACGAAGTCAATGGGAAGGATGGATGTCTAAAAAGGCTACAGGTTCAGGGTATTAGAATAACAGAATCTCTACAAACTTAATATAACTAACAACTTCGTACACTGTTTAATAACTTTCTAATTGATCGGTAATGGTTACCTTTAGGAGACATAAAAACAAGTTATGGTTAATTGCATGATTCTCTGCACGATAGATAACATTTTGAGCAACTAACCATAACAGAATAAAAATCAATACTATATTTGACCCATATGAAATTATCACTATCAATGAAAACAAAAGATGTAATTACCTATTTATCACAATGGATAGGGGTAGTCATTCTATTTTTATTTATTCCCCGAGTAGTTGAATTAAGATTTTGGAAAATTACCTTTTATATATTTCTTGGGATAGCAATTATATTACTTATTTGGAGAGGGATAAAATTATTTAAAAATCCCGGCACAGAAAATGAGAATAGTACCATGCCTCAAAATAGTAATTGACTACCACTAATAAATTTGAAATAACAACTTACCATAACACGGACAATAAAGGTTATAAGACTTGTCACGGTTTTTGCCCGCCCGATCGTACGGTCGTTCGGACGGGCAAACCTTGACTGCTGTTAATAAAATAACAGTAAAAGGGGATTAAACCATGACTGCGCCGCTGCTCTCAATAAACATTATACCCCAGTCACTCGCTTCGCTCGCACGGGGCGCGGCGCGCCACTCGTAAAACTCAAGAAACTTGCAACTCGACGGCAAAAACCGCGCCCCTGTCTTTCTGTTGAATTCCTCTCCGGTCTAAACCCTATAGACCTGACT
>Ga0075520_1000656_pt1 | contig 15599 bp, 14 predicted proteins | sample NGEPerB_FD_75100 | JGI IMG/M metagenome (GOLD analysis project Ga0075520, IMG submission 75100) | Arctic peat soil microbial communities from the Barrow Environmental Observatory site, Barrow, Alaska, USA - NGEE PermafrostAB12-B | ecosystem: Environmental > Terrestrial > Soil > Wetlands > Peat ... | reverse complement strand
GCTCTTGAGAGCCCGGGGTCCGGATTGGGCGACTGGGCTCCCGGACACTCGGAGCGCAGGGGATTTCGGCCCGGACTTGCATTGAAGGATTTGCCGGCGGGCACGATGGTGGCCACAGGCAGCACGCGCCGAAAAGCCCAGTTGCTCGCCCACAATCCGATGCTCCAGGTCACGGACATACGAGGAAACGTGGTCACCCGCATGCAAAAACTCATCGACCGGGCGGAACTGGATGTGACGGTGCTTGCGTTGGCCGGGCTGATGCGCCTGAATATCGCGGTGACACCGAAAGCCCGCCTCACCGGAGATGGTGTCCCCGACGGCCTGCTGGCCACGATACTGGAATTGGAATTCATGCTCCCCTGTGTTGGCCAGGGCGCGATCGGATTGGAAGCCCGAAAGGGGAACGGGCGGATTGCCGGCATTTGCGAGCGGCTCAATGATTACAGCACGATGCAATGCGTCACCGCCGAGCGCGCATTTCTCGCCGCAATGGGCGGCGGTTGCCAAAGTCCGGTCGGAGCGTATGCCGAAGCCCGCGGAGAGAACATTCAATTGCGCGCCGTGTCGTTCGAGAATCAAAAGGTGCGCCGCGCCGATGCAACCCGCTCCGTCCGCGAGCCCGCGGAACTGGGCCGGCAGGTTGCCGATGCTGTGAAAAACGCGGGATGAACTCGAAAGGGTCAGTTTACCTCGTGGGCGCCGGGCCCGGTGATCCCGGCCTGCTCACCCTTCGCGGCGCCGAATTGCTCCGGCACGCTGACATTGTGATTTACGACATGCTCGTCAATCCCGACTTGCTCCGGCTTTCCCCTCCCGCTGCCCAATTGATTTCCCGCGGCAGCCGCAGCTCCGCGGAATCCATGTCTCAGGAGCAACTGATCGCGCTGATGATCGCCAAAGCCCGTGAAGGCAAATGCGTCGTGCGCTTGAAAGGCGGGGACCCTTACATCTTCGGCCGCGGAGGGGAGGAGGCGCAGGCGCTGGCAGAAGCTCGGATTGCATTCGAAGTTGTGCCGGGAATTTCATCCATCGTGGCGGCTCCGAATTATGCGGGCATTCCCCTCACACATCGCGATTACAGCTCCACGTTTACGGTGCTCACCGGGCACGAGGATCCCAATCAAGAAGATTCCAACCTGAATTATGAGCAGATCGCGGCCATACCGGGCACCAAAATCATTTTAATGGGATTGAAGCGCCTGGCGGAATTAACCGGGAAGCTCGTGGCTTGCGGCGTGCCGCCTGAAATGCCCGCCGCAATAATCGAGAGGGGCACGACCGGCCGGCAACGCTGTGTCCAAGGCACGCTGGCGACCATCGCCGGCCTTGCCGCCCAGGAAAACCTCGCTGCCCCCGCAATCACCATCATCGGCGACATTGTCCGGCTGCGCTCGACATTGAACTGGTTCGAGAACCGACCGCTGTTCGGACGGCGGGTTGTCGTCACCCGCACTCGCGAGCAGGCAGGCTCGTTGTCCAGGCAACTGGGGGTATTGGGCGCGGACGTGATCGAGCTCCCCGTCATCCGCATTGCGTTGCCGGATCGCAAAACCGATATTGTGGACGCGCTGCTGGAACTGAACTCCTACAGCTGGCTGGTTTTCACAAGCCCCAATGGCGTCACGTCCTTTTTTGACTTGTTCTTCAAACGATTCGAAGATCTGCGCGACATCGGGGGAACCCGCATTGCGGCCATAGGACCGGGCACCGCCGCCAGGCTGAAGGAACTCCATTTGAAAGTTGATTTAATGCCCGAGGAAGCGACCGCCGCAAAAGTCGCCGCGGCATTCAAGAAGTTCGAATCGATCGAGAACCTCAAGATTTGCCTGGTGCGCGCGCAGGTGGCAAATCCGGACTTGCCGCAGAAGCTCCTGGAGCTTGGCGCGATTGTGGACGACGTTGCCGTGTACAAGACTGTGGCGGAGACGGAAGATCCTGCGGGCGCATCCGCCCGGCTGGCGGAGACAGGGGCGGACTGGGTTACATTTACGAGCGCATCGACAGTTGAGCACTTTCATGCGCGCTTGAATTTGCCCGCGTTGGTCGGGAAATTTCCTCGAATAAAACTGGCCTCCATCGGCCCCGAAACAAGCCACGCCCTCCGGGCATTGGGATTGGAACCAGCGGTCGAAGCAAAAGTCCACACCGTTGAAGGCTTGGTGGCGGCGCTCTTGAAAAAAGCCGTGAAAGAAGGTTGATAACTGGGTCGCGCGGCAAACCGGAAACCCTCACCCCGACCCTCTCCCATCCGATGGGAGAGGGAGAATGGGTGAACGCGTTGGGTGCAAACCATGGCGCAATAAACCTTAAAGCGTTCGGCTCCTGTTCCCTCTCCCATCGGATGGGAGAGGGTTAGGGTGAGGGTCCGGGCTGTGATTTCCCGCTTGGCTTGTCTCCGGCAGTTTTTTATCGTCCAGCCATGCGACCGCTTCGAGCGCTGGCCGTTTATATCGCAGTGGTTTTCATCGGCGGCGCGCTCCTTGCCCCGTGGTTGTATTGGCTGGTCCAGTTGGGCGCCGGCGTTTTTCCCAAGCTTGCGCACAGTCCTTTTCACCGGTTCGTCCATCGCTCACTCCTGGGCCTTGCCATCCTGGGTGTGTGGCCCTTGCTGAAAGCCTCCGGGACGGCCTCCCTGCGCGACGCCGGCCTGGTCAGACCGGGGGGACAATGGGGCAGGCTCGGTGGTGGTTTGCTGCTCGGTTTTGTTTCGCTGGCGCTCGTGGCCGGGTTCGCCCTGGCCAGTGGCGCCCGCCAATTCAACACAAGCCTCTCCGCAGGGCAATGGGTGGCAAAGATCGCAGGAATCACCCTGACCGCGCTCGTTGTGGCGGTGCTCGAGGAAATCCTGTTTCGCGGCGCGATCTATGGCGCGCTGAAAAAAATCTTCCACTGGAGATTTGCCCTGGTGTTGAGCAGTGTCCTTTATGCCTTCGTCCATTTCATCAGCCCCGCAACCAGCACGGAACCGGTCACCTGGATCTCCGGTCTTGAGTTGCTGCCCCGAATGTTGCGCGGATTTGCCGACGCGCACGCGCTCCTGCCTGGCTTTTTCAACCTGACTCTCGCAGGGGTCCTGCTGGGCCTGGCCTACCAGAGGACCGGCAATTTGTATTTCTCGATCGGCCTGCACGCGGGGTGGATCTTCTGGCTCAAAGCCTACGGGGCCATCACCCACCCCGTGCCCGGCGCCAACTCCGCCTGGTGGGGGATGGGCGCGCCCACCAACGGGTGGTTCGCCCTCCCGGTGCTTGCCGCCACGATCGTTTTCTTCATGCAACTGCGCGCGGGCCGAAAACAAGGGTTTGGATTATGAGCATCATGGATGGATGCCTGGAATGGCTGAATGTGGCGCTTGGGTTCGTTTACCCGGAAGTGTGCCAGAACTGCGGAGAACAACGGGCGACGCCGGCCGAAGGCTTTATCTGCGAGCGGTGCCGGAACCAGGTGAAATTCATCCACCCGCCGTTCTGCGAGCGGTGCGGGCTTCCGTTCGAAGGGGACATTACGACTCCATTCGAGTGCGGCAATTGTCGCGGAATGGATTTTTATTTTGATTCAGCGCGGTCGGCAGTTGCGGCGCGCGGCGTGGTGCTGGAAGCCATACACCGCTACAAGTACCGGCGGGCGCTGTGGTTCGAGCCTTTTCTTGCAGACCTGCTGCTGAGAAAAGCGGTGCCTGAATTGATGCGGGAGCGGTGGGATTGGATTGTGCCTGTGCCCTTGCACCCGCTGAAGGAGCGAGAGCGCGAATTCAACCAGGCCGAGCGACTGGCCGGCATTTTGGGCCGCGCATGCAGGATTCCAGTGGCGTCAGGCTTCCTAAAACGCATCGCTCCCACCCGCACTCAGACGAAGCTCAGCCGGTCCGAGCGGGCGGAGAATGTGCGCGATGCCTTTGCTCCCGGGCGGGGCTGCCGGAACCTTCGCGGCCAGCGTATCGTGCTGATAGACGACGTATTTACGACGGGCGCAACGACCAACGCATGCGCCCGGCTGCTCCGAAAGGCGGGAGCGGATGACGTTTGTGTCTGGACAGTTGCCCGCGGACTCTGAATATTAGGCACATTAGCGGAATGAGCATGGACGTGAATGTGGCCAGGATGGAAATGGATTGGGACCGGGAGGTGCCAGCCCAGAAGCTTCAACGTTTTTAAATGGCCACCACTACATTTACGAAAAAGTCGCTGGGCCTGGAGACCACGGAGCCCGGAGTCACGCCCCCGCCGCCCTCCAACAACAGCACCAACTTCATCAAGAAGCCAAAGCTGGCGTCCAAGTCGAAGAAGCGCGAAATCCCCGAGGGGCTGTGGACCAAATGCCCGAAATGCAGCACGATGGTTTTCGACAAGGAACTGGACGAAAACCTCAAGGTATGCGCCCATTGCCAATACCATTTTCCCATCAGCGCCCGGGAACGGATTCATTCACTTGTCGAAACCTGCACGTTCGAGGAAATGGATCCGGACATGACCAGCGTGGACATCCTGAAGTTCACCGGCGTTGCCGCGTACACTGACAAGCTGCAGGATTACCAGAAATCCACCGGCCTCAAAGACGCCATCATCACCGGGATCTGCAAGATCGGCGAATACCGCGCTGGACTGGGAGTGATGGATTTTAGTTTCCTCGGGGGATCGATGGGGTCGGTGGTGGGTGAAAAGCTGACGCGGCTGATTGAGAAAGCGACGGAAAAGGAACTGCCGCTGATCATCATTTCGACCAGCGGCGGCGCGCGAATGTATGAAGGCATGTTCAGCCTGATGCAGATGGCCAAGACGTGCGGCGCGCTGGCTTACCACAGCCGCGCGAAGCTGCCTTACATCAGCGTCCTGACGCATCCCACGACAGCGGGCGTGATGGCCAGTTACGCCACGGTCGGTGATTTGATTATCGCCGAGCCTGGGGCCATGATTGGATTTGCCGGACCGCGCGTGATTAAAGACACCACGCAGGCGGAGTTGCCGCCCGGATTTCAAACAGCCGAATTCCTGCTCGACCGCGGGCTTATTGACTCGATTGTTTCCCGCAAGGAGATGAAGGAACGATTATCGGACTACCTGGGATTTCTGACTGCGTCGCGCAAGGCTGCCGCGAACGGCGCCTAAGCCGGGACGGCCGCCGCAAGGCGCTTTCATAACCGGCGCGAGTCTTCTGCTCCTAATGCCGCATTGCGCCCCCTGGGAACTTTCCCGAGGTGGAACGCAATGAAATCCTGGAGGAACCATTTCAGTTGCGCGGACTGCGCCGGGGTTGACCGGAGGCGCCGGACGGCGGTCCAGTCATTGGCAGCCAGGTCCGCGGCAATCCGCCGGGTTCCGGCCGGCAATTGGCTGCCCTGCACATCGGGTTGAAGACCCAATTCGTGGAGGAATTTCAGTTCGAATGAATAAACCATTTCCGCCTGAATTGCGCCGCCGGGCAACGCATCCAAAAAGCCGCGCATGAGTTCGTACGGACCAGGCAATGGAGTTTCCCTCTCCGTGCCCTGCTCCACCAACCCGGCGGCATACGCAGCCTGGCGCAGGAGACCCAGTTCACGCCGCAAGGGCGCGTGCGTGTCCCGCAGATTGATTTCCCGCAACGTGTGCAGCTCCGACCTGCGGCTGCGGGCAAAGCTGAATTCGGCTTCGTAAAACAAATCGAGTTTCCCCCGGAACGGAGATTTTGCCCGCAACGCTCCCTTGGCAATCGTGCTCAACCGCCCCAAGGCGGGTGTCAGCCACCACACAATCAGGCTCGTCTCGGTAAACCGGCGGGTGCGAAAAATGATGCCGTGAACGGACTCGATCATCTCCTGAAATCGAAATTGGTTCTATTCGGTTTGGAACCGTCGAAGCTCACGAGACAGCATGCCCGGCCGGCTTATGTCCTCCGATGTGGGAGGCATCCGGCGCAATGGCGCCGAGGCTGATGATGTACTTGATGCCGTCCGCGACGGACATGCTGAGGCGCGTCATTTTGTTTTCGGGGACGAACAGGAGAAACCCGGAGGTGGGGTTCGGGGTCGTGGGCACAAAGACGCAGATGAGTTTCTCGATGGGCGGGGTGGCAGATTGAGGAGATTCTTCGCTCGTAATAAAACCCAGCGCATACGTGCCCGGAGTTGGAAATTCAACCATGACCACCGTTTTGAACGAGGTCTTTTTGCCGGAGGCGAGGGCCTCGTTCACCTGTTTGGTGGCGCCGTAAATCTTGTTCAGGAAAGGGACATGCAGGAGGGCGGAATCCACCCACTCAATCATGCGCTTGCCCAGGTAATTGCGGGCCGATACGCCGACGGCGCAAATCAGGCAAATCGCCAGAAAAAATGCGGCCAGGCTCCAGTAACCGTACATCGCGCCTTGCCCGTGGTCCCGATGAGTCAATTCCCGTGGAAGGAAGAACAACAGCGTATCAGTGAAGATGGCAACGGTGCCGAATATCCAGATCAGGGCGCCAATGGAAATGGCGGCAGGAAGGACAAGCGCCAACCCGGCGAGAAAATTGGCCCGCTGCCGGCTTAGGAAGCTTCTCTTCACAGGCCCGCAGTCTACGGTTGCGCCTGGGTTTCCTCAAGCCAAACGCGTCAGCGCCAATCCCGGTCACCTGGCAAACCGGAACACCGGGCCGAGCTCCCGCAAAACCCGGTCTTCTTCACGCTTCATTCGACGCCGGGCGGCGGGTGTCGCGTCATCGAAACCGCGCAAATGCAGCCCGCCATGAACCAGGTACCGGGCCAGTTCCTCATGCCAGGTGGCTCCAAACCGGCGCGCCTGCCTGCGGGCTTCGTCCACACAAACGATCAACTCAGCGTAGCGCGCAGGCACGTCCGACTCGCGCAAACCAGGACCCATTCCGTAATCCATGGTGATCACATCGGTGCAACCTTCGTGCCCCAACAGGATTTGATTCAGCTCCGCCATCTCCGCCGGCTCCACCAGGCGAATGCCTATATCCATCGCGTCATTCGGAAAAAGTTCCCGAAGCATCGACAGCGCAAACCTTCGCAGCCGGACGCCATGAACCGGGGCTGTCCGCTGGCGATTCTGAATAGAGATGCGCCAGTTCAAGACGCTTCCTGGGATCCGACGGAACGGTCTTTGCCGCGGTGTTCCTCGTACGCTGCGATGATGCGTTGCACCAGCGGGTGCCGGACCACGTCGCGCCGGGTCATCTCGACAATGGCAATGCCCTCGATATGTTTCAAGACCCGGTGCGCTTCCACCAGGCCCGAACGCTTCTGCATCGGCAGATCCACTTGCGTTTCGTCGCCGGTCACGACGGCTTTTGAACTGGCGCCCAGCCGGGTCAGAAACATGAACATCTGCTCGGTTGTGGAATTTTGCGCCTCGTCCAGGATCACGAACGCGTGGTTGAGTGTGCGCCCGCGCATGTATGCCAGAGGCGCAATCTCGATGATTCCCCTTTCGGTGTGCTTCTGAATTTCATCCGCCGATAGCATGTCATGCAGCGCGTCGTGCAGCGGACGCAGATAGGGCATGATCTTCTCGTAAAGATCGCCGGGGAGAAATCCCAGGGCTTCTCCCGCCTCGACGGCGGGCCGGGTCAAAATAATGCGGGAGACCTTCCCCTCGCGCAAAGCCGCCAATGCCATTGCGACCGCCAGGTACGTCTTGCCCGTTCCGGCCGGACCAACGCCGATTGTCACGTCATAATTCCGGATCGCATCCACATATTTTTTCTGCCCCAGTGTCTTGAGCGTCACCCCGGCGTTCTTGTCCGAGGTCACGATGCGGTCGCCCAGGATGTCCTTGAGAGTTGAGACACCCTCATTCTTCACGATGTTGAGGGCGTGGGAAAAATCGCGGTTGCGGATGGTGGCTCCGGTTTTGATCGAGTTTTCCAGCAGCAGGAAGAGCTGTTTGGCGCGTTCGAGGGAGTCCGCAGCCCCCTCCAGCTTGATCCAGCCTTCGCGGGAGGTGGCTTTGACTCCGAGTTGTGTGTCCAGGGCCTGAAGGTTTCGCGGGTCGCTGTTGAAGAGTTGCTGGGTCAGCCGCGCATTCTCGAAATGGAGGGTTTCGGTGGGCATAAGGGGGATCAGGTTTCGGCGGCCAGCGCGGCGCGAAGGCTGGCGGCAAGCTCGCTCAGCGCCTGGGGAACGACGGTGGTCTTCGCGATCACCGGCATGAAATTAGTGTCTCCATTCCACCGCGGCACCACGTGAATGTGAAGATGCTCCAGGATTCCCGCGCCGGCGCATCTGCCGAGGTTCAGGCCGATATTGAATCCATCGGGTTTCATCACCCGCGCGAGGGCGTTCTGGCAGCGGCGGGTAAGCTTCATCAGGTCGCCGAGTTCCTGTTCGGTCAGCCCGTTGAGATCCGAAGTTTGTTTGTATGGAACGACCATCAGATGCCCGCCGGTATACGGATACCGGTTCAGGAGCGCGAAGCAGTTGCGGTCGCGCACAATAACGTAGTTGGCTTCATCCTCGTTCGACTGCGCGATTTTCACAAAAAGGCTGGGGTCGGCGGCCGGTTTTGGCGACAGGATGTATTCGATCCGCCAGGGTGCGTGCAACGGTTCCATGCGCACACACTAGTAACAGGCGCGGGGAAAGTCAAAAAGGCAGGATGGCCGGGCTGCTAGGCTTTCGCCGGAATCAATTGTCCGCGGACGACCTGGACCAGGGCTTTGACGGCGAGTTCCATGAACAGGAAAGGTTTCGCAATGAATTCATTTCCACCGCTCATGCTGGAGTTGGCCCGGTTTTCGAAGTCGTTCAGGCTGGTCACGAACACGACCGGCGTTTTCTTATACGCGGGCAGTGTTCTGATTTTGCTGCACAGCTCGAACCCGTTCATGTTCGGCATGTGCACGTCCAGGAAAATCAATTCGAATTTGCCATGGGACAGGAGCTGGAAGGCCTGGAGCGGATCCTCGACGCTCACCGCTTTGAGCTTCGCCTTTTCCAGCGCATACAAAAGCGCCCGGCGCGAGATCGCTTCGTCATCCACAACCAGCACATTTGCTCCCTGAGCGGCTTCCGCAGCCAGGACGCCTCGATGCGCAAAAAGGATTCCGAGTATATCGATGGCTGAAGCCACCGTCCGCAGCGTGGAGCCGTTGATATTTCGAGGCTTTTCGTGGAGCTCCCGCAATAACGCCTCCAGGGCGTCGCCCATCTGCGCCATTTTGGACATGCCGACGATGCTGGCGTTGCCGGTGATGGAGCGGACCCGGTTGCACAAAAGCTGCAGCTGCTCCAAACGGACAGCTTCCTTGTCGGCCTTGATCAGCGCCTGAAGCTGAGTTCGCAGGGACACCAGCGTCGTCGGAAAGCTTTCGACAAAACTTCTCTGAAGCTCGGCGGTAAAGGCCTCATCGGCTGCGCTGGAGGTCTTCGCGCCGGATGCGGAGTGAACGGGCGGCGGCTGGACAGGGACCGGCTCGAGCGGCACGGCTTTCGGCTCGCCATTGGACACACTGGCCAGAATGGATCGAAGGGTGCTGATCACCTGTTTGGGCGTGCAATCGGCTTTTGCCATGCATTTGGTCGCGCCCGCTTTCCAGGCCTCCTGCACCGCACTGGTCAGGTATGTGTTGGTGAAAACCAGGATGGGAAGCTTCTCGAAACAGGGTTGGCTCCTGAGCTTTTTGATGATTTCGACTCCGGGCAACTTGGGGAGCAGAAGATCCAGCAACACCGCGTCGGGGCGCCAATTGGAGACCATTTCCAATCCCGTCTCACCATCGGATGCAAGCTCCACCCGGAATCCGTCCAGCAGGAGTTTGTTGCGATAAATGTTCGCAAACATCTGATCATCCTCGATGAGCAGGATTTTATGGTTCATGTTCAGGCCTGAGGTGCGAGCGAAGACTTGGCAAGTTGCGCTTCAAGGAATGAGCAAATGCGCTTGAACTCCTGCTCGACCTGGCGCGAAAGCTCCGGGGCATTGGCAAGGTTGCCAGCCTCCGATTCGTGTTCGAGCTGGCGCAGGAAGATGACGATTTTGTTCATGCCGCACGTGGCGCTGGCGCCGGCGCAACTATGCGCCACCCGGCGCACTTCGGGCGCCGAACTGGCCTTGACTGCGGCGGCAAGCTGCTCCACCTGCATCGTCGTCTGCTTCACGTAAAGATTGATCAGGTCCCTAAGCTCGTCCTGGTTCCCGTTGGTGAAGTCATGGAGACGGTCCATGTCCACCGGCGGCGGTTCGGAGGCTGGGGCCGCCGCGCCGGCTGCTGTCAGCGCGCCGGTGGTGGTTTCTGTCTGAGAAGCGGCAGGTCCTGGTGTGTTGTTCGATTCGGGATTTTTCATAGTGGTTGCCCAGCGTTCGATAATTTTGCGCACGTCTTCGGGCCGAACGGGTTTTGACAGGTAATCGTCCATCCCGGATTTCAGACACCGGTCACGATCTCCTGGCATTGCGTTGGCCGTCATGGCGACTATCACGATGCGCGATCCGTAATTCGGAAGCCGGGACGGGTCCCGTTGGCGCTCCCGAACGAGTCGGGTGGTCTCGAGGCCGTCCATTTCCGGCATTTGCACATCCATGAAAATGACGTCGTACGGTTTTTGATCGAGAGCGGCCAGCGCTTCGTTGCCGTTACCGGCTATATCGGGCTGATACCCCATTTGCTGTAGGAGTCGCAGCGCCACTTTTTGGTTAATCGCGTTGTCATCACACAAGAGCAAGCGCAAGGGCATCCGTTTGGCAAGCCCGGGGTCCAGTTTCGAGATCGTCGGCGCTTTGCGCGCTGGCGCTTTGACGCCCGATATGACCCGGATCAACACTTCGTACAACTGGGCCGGCTTGATCGGTTTAGTGATGCAACTGGCAAAGGCAGCATCGGCAAACTCGGGTGAATCGGTCCGCACACCCATGGAGGTCAGCAAAACCAGCGGCATGCCCATGCCGGGCAGCTTCCGAATCTCCTTGGCGAGCATGAGCCCGTCCATCCCCGGCATTTGCATGTCCAGAATGGCCAAATCGAATTTCTCGCCGCCTCGAAGCCAATCCAGCGCCTGGCCCGCGCTCTGCGCCCCGCGCGGCACCATGCCCCATTTGCTGGCCTGTAAAGTGAGGATCCGGCAGTTGGTCGGATTATCATCCACAATCAGCAGCCGAAGGCTGGCCAGTTGCGGTTGCGGTCCGTCCAGCGCCGCCCGCGGCTCGTCCGGCGCCGATTGCATCGGCAGCGTAAAATGGAACGTGCTGCCTTTTTGCGGCACGCTCTCCACCCACATCTTGCCCGACATCAGTTCCACCAGCCGCTTGCTGATCGCCAATCCCAACCCCGTCCCCCCATACTGCCGGGTGGTGGATGCGTCGACCTGGCTGAACGACTTGAATAGCCGCGCCAGCCGGTCCACCGGAATGCCGATGCCCGTGTCGCGAACGGAAAAATGCAAGTTCCAGGGTTCGGCCTCCTTCCCCGCTTGCGGCGTGGACAGGGTCTTGACCTGGATGACCACCTCGCCGGCGGCCGTGAATTTGATCGCATTGCTGAGCAGGTTGACCAGCACCTGCCGCAGCCGGGTGCTGTCTCCCACAACGTGGCGCGGCACTGCGTCATCCACCTGGTATGCCAGCTCGAGTTTCTTTTCTGATGCCCGCGCCGCGAGCACATCCAGAGCCTCTTCGACGCACAGGCGCAAGTCAAAGGGCCGGGCTTCCAAATCGAGTTTGCCGGATTCGATCTTGGAAAAGTCGAGAATATCGTTGGTAATGGTCAGCAGGGCTTCGCTGCTGGCATAAATCGTCTCAACGTATCCGCGCTGTTCGTGCGTGAGCGGCGTCTCCAGGAGCAGTCCGGCCATCGCAATCACGCCGTTCATCGGCGTGCGAATTTCATGGCTCATGTTGGCCAGGAACTCCGCTTTTGTCCGGGCCGCGGATTCCGCGGCAACGCGCGCGATATTGAGTTCGCGGTTGGTGCTCCCCAGTTGGTCCTGCAAATGTTTCGCGCGCAGCGCGCAGCAAAGCCGGGCCCTCAACTCCGCGCTTTCAAAAGGCTTGGTGACGTAATCCACCGCGCCCAGCTCGAACCCGCGCAATTTGTCATCGGTCCCGTTCCAGGCGGTCAACACAATCACCGGAACAGGCTCAATCTCGGGAACACTCTTGAATTTTCTCAGCAGCTCAAAACCGTTGGCATCGGGCAATCCCAGGTCCAGCAGGATCAGGTCATAACGCTGCTGCTGGGCCATGCGCAAGCCATCCGTCGCGTTGGAAGCGCTGGATAGCGTGATGTTGTCGTCGTGCAGCAATGCCGAAAGAACTTCCGGCATCTTCACATCGTCTTCGATCATCAGAACGCGCGACGGGGGCAACTTCATAAAATGACTGGAAACAATTGAACGCACCACTCAGAGATCGGTTACTATCAGCACATTCAACACCAAACTGTATTTCAGGCCAATTGAATTTTCCCCGGAGCCGACGCGCCACAAGAAGCGTTGATGAGAGGAAAATTTTTCTCCGCGCCGTGCAGGAAATTCATCCGCGGACGGCGCGCGATTTGGCCTGAAACGAGACAAAATTCGGGAATTCCCGGACAGGATCGCCCTCCCTGCTCTTATGGAGGTAGGGCTGCGCTGCGCGCAGCCGGACGGTCGCCAATTGACTCAACCGTACCGGCGCGGCGACTCGAGTGGAAAAGTGTTTGGGAGATGCCGGATTTCCCACACAGCGCCGTCTTCGAGCAGCACCTCCACAATATCGAATCGAACTTTGACCTGGGGATTTTTCAACAGGCGCAGGTACTCCAGGGCGCTTTTTGAAATCAGCCGCCGCTTGCGGGCATTGACCGCGGCGGCCGGACGCACCCAGGCCTCAGAGGACCGCGTCTTGACCTCCACGAACACCAGACAATCGCTGTCGCGGAACACGAGGTCGATTTCCCCATGGCGCGATCGGAAATTGGCCGCGAGAAATTTCAGGCCCTTGCGCCGGAGATAATTTTTTGCGGCGTTCTCTCCAAGAATGCCGCGTTGAAGGTGCAGCGGTCGATCCACGCGCCGCCACCACTGAATCCGCCATAGCCCCATAACATCATCCCTTTCTCCCTCGATGTCGCCCGCCGCGTCCACGAATGCGCCGCCAAAAATGCACCGTGAAAAACACGTTGTTAACCACGAATGGACACGGATGGACACGGATAAGGCCCGGTAGGGCTGCGCTGCGCGCAGCCGGACGCACGCAGTGCGCCCCTACCCTTTAAATCCGTGTCCATCCGTGTTCATCCGTGTTTAAGTATTCGGCCCTGCCTGCGCGTCGAACAAATCCAGCTCCGTTTCCACCGGCCTGAAAGGCGCAAAGCTCCGTCGATGAATTGGGCAGGCGCCGCGCTTCAGGATCGCAGCATAATGCTGCGGCGTCGCATACCCTTTGTGCTCCGCAAATCCATAGCCCGGGTGCTGCGCGTCCATCTCAATCATCACCCGGTCCCGGCTCACCTTGGCGAGCACGCTGGCAGCCGCGATCGAGTAACTCCGGCAATCGCCCTGCACCAGCGCCGTATGCGAGTAGGGCAGCCAACTGATCTTGAGCCCGTCCACCAGCGCATGCTCCGGTTTGGGGTCCAGTTGATCCAGGGCCATCTGCATCGCCCGCCATGCCGCCTGGCGGATGTTGACGCGGTCGATCATCTCGACGTCGACGCTGGCGATGGCGTAGCGGATGTCCGGGTGCCCGGTAATGATTGAAAAATATTTCTCGCGCTGATCTTCCTTGAGCTGCTTGGAATCGTTCAGCCCGCGAAGCTGCGAGCACAGGCCCGCTTCCAGCCAGGAATGCGGAAACACGACCGCAGCGGCGAACACCGGGCCCGCCAGGGGCCCGCACCCAGCCTCATCGACGCCCGCCACGACCGTCGTGCCGCTCTTCCAGAGCTCGCATTCGTGTGACAATCGATTCCAAAACTTCGCCATACTGAGTCTTGGCCACAATGATCCCTTCAACGCCCGTTCGCAATGAAAACATACGCCCGCCGTAGCCGCGTCTCGTAAGAGCGCGGCCATCTTTACCATGGCAGGTTCATGGTGCCCGGTAGGGCTGAGGTGCCCAGCCAACAGCTCGACGAAGTGGATTTGATCTCGATTGTCCCGATAAATTGACTTCCGTTCATTACTACGCCCGGTGACATGATACCATCCCCCCGTTCGCTTAATCCGCAGCGGCCTGTCCATGCCCGCAACTCTATGCAATCCCTCCCAGCCGTCGACCGCCAATACCCCGCTCAATATCCCCTTCTCAAAAGTACAAAATTCAGATGTGACCCCACCTCACGATCTCACTGACCCCACCTCACGATCTCAGTCGCGGACGACGGTTTTGACGTCATCCAGGAGTTGTTGAAAGCTCGGATTATCGGTCGAGGTACGACCATTTTTTTGAGGCATGGGGCAATCATCGCCGGAGTTGTGGGGAAATCAATCGGGGTGTTCACCGGAGAACCCTCACCCGGTCCCGACAGCGCGGGACCACCCTCTCCCATCCGATGGGAGAGGGACGGGTCGCCTCCTCTCGACTTTCGACTCTCGACCCTCGACTGTCGTGTGCCAGATCAACAACGAATCTAATCTGCTCCATTAAACGGAACGAAATCGTGAAACATTTCACAAACTTTGCTTGCGGCTTCCGAGGAGGGGACCTTAACATTATTTTTCATCAAGCGACCTTGCCTCTTCGAAAAAAGCATGGTTGCGAAGTGGTGGATACCGTTTTTTGCCACAGGCAAGGCAATTGACGGTTGGTTTTGTGAGCTTTTGGGCTGGTTGCCATGGTGCGGTGAGAGTTTTTAGCAGAAGGTTCGCTACGCTGAATACATTTTAAATGTCGGCAATATTTCCAAAGTGGACCAACCGACTCCCTGGGCTGATCATTGTCGGCTTCTTCCTGCTGGGCGGCGGCGTCACGGCCGGCGTCTGGTATTATTTCACACCCAAATATACCCGCGTCGGCTATCAACCGCTCCAGCCTGTCGCCTTCTCCCACGCCACACACGCCGGCCAACTCGGCATGGATTGCCGCTACTGCCATACTGGCGTCGAAAAATCCTGGTTCTCCAATATCCCCGCTAGTTCCACCTGCATGAACTGCCATAACCAGGTCCTCAAAGACGATCCCCGGCTCGCCCTGGTCCGCGAAAGCGCCGCCAGCGGCAAACCCATCGCCTGGGTCCAAATCCATAAAGTGCCCGACTTCGTCTACTTCAATCACTCCGTCCACGTCACGCGCGGGATCAGTTGCGTCGAATGCCACGGACGCATCGACCAAATGGACGAGGTCTATCACGCCAAGCCCTTGAGCATGGCGTTCTGCCTGGAATGCCATCGGCATCCCGAATTGAAATTGCGGCCGCTGGATAAAATCACGGACCTCGCGTGGGAGCCCGCGTCGCCGTCTGCCCAGGTTGAATTTGGAAAAAGAGCCATGCAGGATTGGCACGTCGAATCCCTGCAGACCTGCTCCGCGTGCCATCGATGATGAATTTCGAATCTCAAATCGAACAAGACGGTCGAGGGTCGAGGGTCGAGGGTCGAGAGCAAGGCGCCCTCACCCCATCCCTCTCCCATCCGATGGGAGAGGGTGCCCGACTTGTCCGCCGTAGCCTTGGCGAAGGCGGAAGGGCGGGTGAGGGTCCGGGAG